>JAEHJW020009439.1_pt1 | contig 45519 bp, 54 predicted proteins | sample 9271431 | NCBI WGS metagenome assembly JAEHJW02
CTGCTGCTGGGCTGGTTCAAGTATGCCGGGCTGCTGGCGGCGAGCGGGGCGGCGCTGCTCGGCCTGCCCGCGCCGGCGCTTTGCATCCTGCTGCCGCTCGGCATCAGCTTCTTCACCTTCCAGCAGGGAAGGTCATGTCGTTGATTTCACTGGCGCTTTAGGCGGTTTACAGCCCGGTTTACAGAGGCCAGTTTCACAACCGCCGCCTCTGACAATGTGCGCTGGTTCACCGCCTCGGTGTAGTGCTGCACCATCGCCAGCGTCCGGTGCCCAGTGATCGCCGCGATCTCGTGCGTCGAGCAGCCGGCCTCGGCCAGCGTGACGGCGGCCAACTTGCGGAGGCCGTGGATATTCAGGCCGGGAGGCAGCCCGATCCGCTGCAATTCCAGCGGCAGCGTCCGGGACACGTAGCCAGGTATCCATGGCTTACCCCGCGCAGTTTCGAGGATCGTCAGGCCGCGCGCATCGCGCTTCCATTGCTCCAGGGTCGCGACCATCTCGGGTTGCAGCGGGATCGACAAGGGCGCGGCGTCACGCCCCCGCTTCGCGGTCTTCTGTTGCGCGACCAGCAAGTGCGAGCCGGTGAAAGCATCCCACCGGAGGCGGCACAGGTCGCCTCGGCGCTGGCCGGTGTGAAGCGCCAGCATCACGGCGCGGCTGTATGGGGGTGGAAGGCCGGCAATGGCGCGGACGGCCTGGTCCATCGTCCATGTCGGCAGTGTGCCGCTGTCCAGGCCGCCGCGCAGGCGGGTCGCGGGCGAGTGCTCGATCCATTCCCGATCCACGGCCCATGAAAACAGGCGCGACACGGCGCGGCAGAAAGCGGCGGCGGCGCCATGGCCTTGGTTGCTCGCCATCCGGTCGCGGATCAGGAGGATGTGTTTTCGGCGCACGTCCTCGGCCTTGTAGTGGCCGATCGCCATCAGTGGGCGGAGATATCTCTCGGCATTTTCCTGCGTCACGGGCCGAAGCCGAGACCATTCCGGGCTGCGCTGGTAGGCCCGCAGGAGGGCCGTCAGCGACTTGGCATCCAGCGGCGTTTCGCGGCGGCGCTGGCGGGCATACGTGTATTCCTTAACCGTGCCGTCCGCGAGCCGTTTTCTGACGACGTGCTTTTTCATCCATGGCCTGGAGAAGCGCCTCCACCCCCTGATCTATGTCGTTCGATGCTGCGCCGCCCTGAAACAGGGCGTCAAGCGCCTCGCGGTCATATCGCGGCAGCCGCTTGCCGAGGGAATAGGATGGTGGTGGCACGCGGCCCTGTTTGACCAAGCGAGGGAGTGCGTCCGGTCGCACGTTGATATAGGCGGCCGCCTGAGCCGGAGCGAGCCAGCGTTCGGTCACGGCCTCACTCCATCGCTATCGAGGCTGATCGCCGGTGGCGGCAGCTCGGCGCCTTGCGTCTTCAGGCATGAACCGGGCGGCAGGTGAAAGGCGCGCTCATCCGCGAGGCAGGCGGCGCGCGTGTGGTGCCAGTGCGCCCGCGTCGCGCCGGGGTGACCGGCGACCAGCGCCGGCACCATGATCAGCCAGAACGTCATGCGGCCATTCTCCCGGCGTCCTCAGCGCCGACCCACACGCACCGGCCTGTCTCGACCAGTTTCGCGGGCATTTCCTCGCGCTTCATCGTCATGCCGATCACTGCCGGAAGGCCGGCCAGCGCGCGCATCAGGCCGTTCCGTCCGGGCGCATCGAGGATATCCGCGCCGTCGAGGATCACAAGCGACGACCCATCGCGCTTCGCGGCCACGATCTGCAATGCGGCCCGCACACGGAACTGCTCACCCGCGCTGCACAGGCTGACCGGACGGCCGCCGTAGCTGACGGACATGTCCGCATCGACCGTCACCGGGCGCCAGCCGGCCGCGCGCGTCACGTCAAGCAGCTCGGACGCGAACCCTCCGAGAGCATCGACCAGCGCGGACTGGCGCAGCCCGGTTTCGGCCAGCAGGCCGACGATCTCGATCTGGCGGACGATCTTCTCATGGATCTGCGCGGCTTCTACGGCGGCTTTCTTCATCTCGAATTGCTGGCCGGCCTCGGCGGAGGCTGCCTTGATCCGCGCGAGTTCCGCGGCATCGGGAACGGCGGGTAGTCCCTTGAGGAATTCCTCGGCCTCGTCGCCAGCCTTGATCTCGGCCAGCAGTCTCTCATGGTGCGCGGTGGCGCGCAGGGCTTCCTGTTTGGCTTCGCGCAGCGTGGCGTCGGCCCGCGCGATCGCCTCCGGGTCGCCGGCGCCTTCCGGGGCGCGGATCAGGGCGCCGTCGCTGAATATCACGGCGCCGTCGCAGCATGGGCATTGCATAATCCGTCCCGCGCTCACACCGAGCTTGTCGCGCGCCGCCTGGGCGGCTTTCTCGGCACGTTGGGCAGCAAGGGCCTTTCCCTTGGCGTCGGCTTCCTCGCTCGCGGCACGCTGGCGCTGCGTGACGCGCTCCTCGGCATCGCGGCGCTTGCGCTCGTCGGCCAACGATGCGGCGCGACCCTCATCAACCCGGCGCTGCAGCGTCTCGGCGTGGCTGCGCATCTCCTCAAGCCCGAGCGCGTCCATGCCAGATCGCCATCCTTCCGGGCGCCAGTTCGCGGCTTTCTGCGATCCGTATTTGTCGCCGGTGACGCGCTCCCACTGCCCCTTGAGCTTCGTGCCGGCTTCCTTCGCCTCGGCATGCGCGGCATCCCAGCCGCGCGCCTGAATACCGGTCCAGATCGTCGCGGCCTCCTCGTCGGGCACGCCGGCACCGCGCAGGGCGTCGATCGTCATCTCCATCGATGGCAGCGCGCCGATCAGGTCGATCAGCCACGCGGCGCGGTCTTTCGCGGACATGCGGAGTGGGTCCAGAAGCCCGGACGCGACTGGCGACGCCCACGGCGCGCGGCCCTTCTCGGCGCGCTCGCAGGCTGGCCAGAGGACCGACGCGCCGCCTTCCGGGCCGGTGATCGCGGCGCTGGCGGACGCGCCGCCGTCACGCACCAAGAGTCCGGCTTTGCCCTTCGTGACGCCCTCGAACGGCGTCAGGTCACCGGTCAGGCACGCTGCAATCGCGGTGCAGACCGAAGATTTGCCGGCTCCGTTCGGTCCCGCGAGGATAAGGAGGCCGTTCAGGTCGGCGGCGAAGTCGGCCACGCCGCGGAAATCGTGGATTTCGATGTGCATCAGGCGGCTTCCTTCACGGGGATCATTCCGTTGTCATGCATGTGGAAATAAAGCCGGGCGCAGGCGCGCACGTCGTTCAGGGCGTTGTGGGCGCCGTCCAGATCCTCGTCGAAGAAATGGCGGATGCACTCGGAGAGCTTCGGCGATTTCGGTTTCGTGAAACCCGCAGCCAGCATCTTGTCGGTTGGCGGCAGGTTCACGATCGGCGTCGCAAGTCGCATCGTGCAGACCTGCTCGATATCGCTCTCGTTCGCCTCGATCTGCTCGCGCGTCATGCCAAGGTGCCGCAGCATCGCGATCCGCATGATACGCCGGTCGAACGGCAGGTTATGGGCGACCTCGACCTCGGCGACGCCGCGCAGGTCCGCGAACATGTCGGCGATGATTCGTTCATCGATACCGGTGCGGTTCGCGATGTCCTGCGTGATGCCGTGGATCGCGGCAATCTCGGCGGGAATTTCCCAGCCATCCGGGCAGGCAATCAGATCAATGGCCGCGCGCTCGATGCGCGTGGTGGGGTCGACGAGGATCGCCGCGAACTGCACGATGTGCGGCTGGTGGGCTGCGTCGGACGAGGACTTGAAATCGGGAAGGCCCGTCGTTTCCGTGTCATAGAAGAGGATCAAAACATGTCCTCCTGCTCGGGTGCATCCGTCACATGCGCGGGAGGCTCAGCGCTCGCTGCCGCGCGCGTCGGCTCTTCACGCGGCGGCGCGGCTTTCGCCGGTTCGATCTCGCCAGTCTCCGGATCGTGCGCCGGCTCTTCGCGGCGTGCGCGGGTGCGGCGCACGGACTCGGGCTTCGTCTGGCGCGCCTCTTCGCCGGGATCGGTGCCGATCAGGCCAAGCGCAGCCGCAGCGTTCGTGAACTGCGCCGCGTCCTTCGTGCGGGCGGCTTCGGCCAAGCCGGCGATCTGCTCCATGGTCAGTCCTTCGACCGCGTGCCGGTCGACAGGAATCCCCTTCGCCGCCGCGAATTGCAGGACCCCGGCGCGCTTCTCGGCGATGACCGATTTCGTCACCACGTCGCTCTTGCCGAGGCGTAGCATCTGCTCCTTCCATTCGAGCTGAACGTCCTGCGGAATGACCGACAGGATGCCGTTCCGGTAGGCCTTGGCCTGAGCGATCTTCTGATAGTGCGGGCGGTCATACCGGCTTCCGTCGCGGCGCTTTTCCTGCCGGGTTTCGGAGTGCTCGACTTGCACGCTGTTGCCCTTCTTCACGTCCACGATCTCGACCAGCGCAGAATAGAAGTCATCCTCGTCGGCTAGCTCGGGGATAACCTGCGCGGAAACACGCATCGGCGATCCGTCACTCGGGTAGCTGGTGAAGGTGAAAAGCGATCCGCGCTTGAGGGTGCTTGCGATCATGCGGTGCTTGATGCCGCCGTAGGATGATGCGAGGTGGCGCGCGCCTACGACGCTGATGCCTGTGACGTTCGTGCCCGCCAGGTTGAACTGGTAGACGAATTTCGACGAGCCGGCGCCGTTGAGGATTTCGTCGGCGATCAGGGAGTTGTCTCGGTCGTTGATGACGTGCCACGCTTCGGGGTCGAAGCCTGTGGCGGCCGTGTTGCTGATCACCTGATCCAGAAGCCCGGCGGCGGATGGTCGCGTGACGGTCTGGGCTGCGGCAATCGAAGGACGAGAGGCCTGGTTCATTCGGATAACTCCATGTGTTCGCGGCACCAGTCAGTGCCGTGAGCGGGACAGAATTTCGGGGAGCAGAGGATCGAGGAGGGGTTCGCCTGGAATGCCCAGGGGTCGCCCGGCAGCACGCCGCGCTCGGGATCGCCTTCGCGGAACACCTTCACGTCCGACGCGATATGACGCAGGACGCTGAGGGCTGCCGTTTCAGCGGCGGCGAGATCGTGCGGGAAAGTCACCGGGTCGGGCTGCGGCTTCTTCATTGAAACGCGCTGCAGGAAGTCCTCGGCACACGCCTCGACCGGCAGTCCGTGCGCCTTCGTCAGCAGGGCATATGCGCCGAGCTGGGGCTTGTAGTTGCCGCGCTTTTTGCCGGTCTTGAGATCACGCAGCCGGCCGGGCTCGCGCGCCAGCACGTCGCTCTGGCCGGTCAGGATCAGGCCGAACGGCGTTTCGGCCTCAAGACGCTCCTCGACCGCGAGCGGTTCGATCTCGACGGCAAGTGTGCGCTGGTAGGCCGAGGCCATGGCAACCACCTGCCGCTCCGCATCCGGCGTGGCTGGCGTTTCCCGGTCGAACGTGACGCCTTCGCGGGCCGTCTCGCGGTAGGTTTCGACCGCGCAATCCGTGACCGCCGAGAGCGCCGCCGGCGCTCCGGTGCGGGCTTTCTCGGTCAGTGTGAGGGCGGCTGCCGCGTGAACGCTGGTGCCGATCGTGGCGCCGATTCCGCGCGGCGTCTCGGCCAGCGTGTAGCCTGCGGCGAGGATGTCGCGCCGGAATAGCCGGGTTGCCGCGCGCCTGGCGCAGTCCGAATAGCCGGGCAGCGATGAGGCGCGAATGAAGTCGGGGCGCGGGTCCGGGTGATTGGCGCTCATGCCGACCACACGAAGATGTAAAGCAGGACGGCGTAGAGGATCCCGCCCGCCAGGCAGGACCCGAGTACATGCGGCCAGCTGAATTCCGCGCGCGGGGTGATCTCGCGCTCGACGGGATCCGCGAGGATGCGATCGAGGTGACGACGCAGCCCGAATTCGGCGCGCGGTGCCGCTGGGGGCGGCGCGATGGGTTCGGTTCTCATGCTGCCTTCTCCGCGACCATGACCGGCCTGAAATCGAGATTGCCGTCGATCACGTCCTCGTCGATGGAGAACCGGGGAAGATCGAGGCTGTCGCGGAGCTTATTGGCTGCCCGAAGCAGGCCGCCAGTGTCGGGATGTACTGCCGGGTTTTCGCCCTGCGCTTTCATCCAGTTCCAGACATCAGCCGAGGTCATCGGAACGGTGCCTTCAGCTGAACGGCGCCCATGCGGAAGCGCCGGCTTAGGGCGCAAGTGTTGCAACTTCGACTTCATCGCGTTGATCGATACGATCGGCGCCCCGGGCAGCGCGCATAAGCGATCGAATATCGCCTGATGCGTCATCCCCTGCCCGAAGAGCTGGAGCAGCAGTTGTTTTCGTTCCTCGGTCCACACGCGGGCCGGCTCAGATGGCGTCGGCAGATCAGCAACTGCAGCCTTCGGAACGGGGGCTGGAACGCGCGTCTCAGGCTTCCGGCCGGACGTTGCTTTGCCATCCGCGCCGGCGGATTTAGGGCGCGCGAGTAACCCCTCCTTCCGCATGAAACTGATCCGCCAGTACACCGCAGCTTCCGAGGCGACCGGGATGCCCGGCAGAGCATTGAGGCGGGGAAGAATTTTCTTCGGTAAAAGCCCCGCGGAGCGGAGCTCTACCAAAAGCCGGTCCCTCGCAGGCGTCCACACTCGGGGCGGCTCAGACGACTTGGAAAGAACGGCGGCCATTTCCTCGGGCATCTCCGCCGGCGGCGGCGCTGGCGGTGGAAGAGTTTTCTCACCGGCCGCCAGGCGCTCGTCCACTCGCTGGCTGAGAGGCTGTTTTTCCTGGGGCGCGACCGGGCGAGTCGCGGGCAGGTCGGATGCGAGCGCGATCACCGAGACACCGTCGAGGACGGAAACGCGAGCGACGGAGCACGCATCCAGGAGGCGATCGGGATCGAGGCTCAACTCGCGCGCCAGGCGCTCGACGGCGGGGTGCTGGATAAGGATCGTCATCACCGCCGAGCCTCAAACGAGGTCGGCGCGGCCGATGGTATCGGTGCGCGGGCGATGACGTAGCCGGCGCGCTGGAGGTCGCCGAGAACACCGAACGCGGCGGGGACCTTGTCGGCCACCACGGACGCGTCGAGGCTATTCTCCGCCATCGCGGCCGCCAGAACGCTGGTCTGGTCCCGAAGGTCGAGCGGCGTGAGAAGTGGATCAGTGCGCGGCTCACAGCGCAGCGCGATCCGCGCACCGTGAGCATGCAATGTATCGAGGAAATGCTGGACGTGCTGTTCCATCGATCCCGCCGAAGGAGCGGTGCCGATCGCGCGGCTCAGGATTTCTCTCGCTGAAGGTGGTGGCATCGGTGCCTCCGTCGTTGATGACGGGGGTAAGGTATGCGGATAATATTCCCTACGTCAAGCAAATAACGATAATTTTCCTTGTGCGATAATATCGCTTTACATTGCGCGATATTTAGGCGATATATCGCACATGAAGACGATCATCCTGACAGCCTCCGCCGCCAAGGATCTGGATTCGCTCCCTCGCGACGGGCGTTCGGCTGTCGAGGATGGCCTGACCCGCTATGCGATCGACGGTTATGGGGATGTGAAGCGGCTTCAGGGGCGTGAAGGTTACCGGCTACGGATCGGCGCATATCGGGTGATCTTCGACGAGGACAGCACCACGATACTGGCGATCTACATCGGGCGCCGGGCGACGACGACTTACAGGAGAAACTGACCATGCAGACCCCCCAGGTGATCCGCACCGCCGCCGGCGAGGAGCTCGTCGTGCTGTCCCGCGCGGAATACGATGATCTCGTTGCCCGCGCGGCGGCGGCCGACGAGGACGACGACGATGTCGCGGTTTACGATGCGCGCAAGGCCGGTCTCGCGGCGGGCGTTGATGCGACGCTTCCCGCCGCCGTGAGCGCGCTCATGCTCAAGGGCGACACGCTGCTCCGGGCAATCCGCAAATGGCGCGCGCTGTCACAGATCGACCTGGCCGAACGCTCTGGCATAGGGCAAGGCTATCTATCCGACCTCGAAAGCGGGCGCCGCGCCGGATCCGCCGAGACGCTTGAAACGCTGGCCCGCGTGCTGGATGTGCCTTTGGTGTGGCTCGTGCCGAAGGCGTGAGGTTTCAGAGCCAGTGAAATCCTCTGGAAAATGGCCGACAATGTGGCACAATTGAATAATGGAAAGCAGCCAACCCTTACAGTCCCCGTTCTGGTTATGCCAGGCTAACGAGATGCGCCGATGCGCTGAGGTCTATCTTGAAGGTCAGGAGCGGTCCTTCGCTGCCACCGAGACGCGGGCGAGGAGCCTTCTTGGCTGGGATGTTGTCGGCATCGCCGCCATCACCGGACAGATGCTGACGCGCTCCGTCACGTTGCCCGCATTAGCTGCGGCCCTCATTCTGTTGTTAAGCGCCGTTTTTTCCTGTGCTGTTCTCTGGCCTACCCAGTGGCACCATTCGGGGCAGCGACCTGTCGATTTCAATAACCTTTCCATGTCTACGGAATACGACATGCAGCGCGTGTTGGCGGGCTCCTACCAAGCCGCCATTGACCTCAACGCAACCGTCACCCGGCGCGCGAAGATATGGATGCGGTTGGCTTGGTGCGCCGCGTTCGCGAGTGCACCTGTCGGCCTCGTGATTCATTTCATCTAGGATTTGGTCTCGGCGGCGGCCCGCCGCGGTCCGCAGGGGATGGCGGAGGCACGACCGGAAGTGGGGGGTTGATCGGCTTTTCGTTCATGATTTGATCCACCTTTTGCCATTCATAATTTCCTCGCAAACCAGACAACCTTTCCTACGATGCGCGCCTCTTCGGCGAGGACCTCGTAGGTCGAAAACCGCTTGTTCTCGGAAATCAACCGGATCATCGGCGGCGACGAATGCGCGACACGCTCAAGCCATTTGATCACCACACCAAAGCCGTCCCAAAGTGCGAACAACCCCGGATTGCTTGGGTTCGTCTTGCGCTGATCGACCAGCACCAGGTCGCCGTTCAGAAGGGTAGGTTCCATGGACTGCCCCTCCGTTTCCATCACGACGAAGTCTTCGGGCTTTCCGCCCATCTGCCACTCGATCAGATCAGCGGACATCCAGAACGTCTTCGGAGGCGCGTGATCGTCAGGAAAGCCGCCGGCGCCGAGGCCCGCATTCACGTCCAGCTGGCGGATCGGCACGAAACGCGGCGGCTGCGCGTCTTCAGGCGGAAGGTCCGGAGGCGGAGAATATTCATCCAGGCCGAGAAGGCAATTCGGCGTTGTGTTCAGAACCGCGGCTATCTTGGCCAATTTTGCGGCGCTAGGACTTGATCCCTGCTTAATCGTCCGAAGCCCGTCAACGCCTAAACCGGCTCGAATGGATACGTCGCGGGCTGACATTTTCATGTCTTTGAGGGCCCGTTCGATATTTTCCCAAAGGACATTGCCGGTCATGCGGATTTTATACCGCAACCCGAGGAACGGGGAACGCGGGTAATATCCCGTTGACAAGGGGAGAATATTCCGCATTATCCACCGCATGGACCTTCGACAAAACCTCCTCCGTCTGTTCGAGCGATACAGCGCCGCGATGGGCGTGTCGGAATCGCGGGTTTCAACGATTGTGCTGAGCGGGGGTCACCGGATCGCGCGTATCCGCGGCGGCGGCTCCTTCACGGTCGCGACCTATGACCGGGTTCTTCGATGGTTTTCCGACCATTGGCCCGAAGATGCGATTTGGCCGGAAGGGGTAGAGCGGCCAACGCCCGCGGCGCAGCATCCGGAGGCGGCGTGATGCAGCCTTTCCACTACCGTCTGGCGCGATATCACCGGGATGCGCAGCTCGCATCCGCGTTCCCGCGGAAACGGAAACCTTTGCCTGGGCGCGTGGACAGAGATTTTGCCTGGGATCGGGCGCTCATTCGAGTTGCCCTTGGCACAATAGCTGGATCTCCCGCTCCAGATCGAGTCGACGTTCCGGATCAATCCGGAACCTCGTCATTTGCCGGTCCATCGTGCTCGCGAGGCGGTTCATGAGCTTGCGCGGGTCAAGTCCATATTCATCGCGCTCGATCCTCATGAGCTCCATCACTACGATCTGGAGCGCCGCGATTTTCGTGGCGAGATTTTCCATCGTTTCCTCCGTTGCTGGTGTCGCGACCGCAACGGTAGGGACCGGCGCGCGGGCTGGCAACGGCTCGTGCGTCGGTACTCCCGCCTGATGAATACCCTCCCGCATCTGCCGGCCTGCGGGGTTCCGGGTCGTTTGGCCGGCGATGGACGTTTCCTCCCTAAACTCGCCGCCGGGCCGGTTCATTCCGCGCCCGGCGGTCTTTCTGGTGGGCCGCGCGGTTCGTTCCCGCGTCGTGGCGTCCGCTTCTTCGATCTCATCTGTGACCCTCTCCGTATCGTTGCTGAAACGGAGAATGGCACGTGCAGGAACGCAATGATCGACCCAAAAGTGAGCGAAAGTTTCGCTCAATGACGCTCGCAACCATCGCCCTGGATCATATCGCCGCCGCCTACAGGCCACGCAGGCATGCCTCCGAGCATCTGGCCCGCACCACCGATGCGACGCCGAATGCGGCTCGCAACTGGCTGCGCGGGCTGAACGCGCCGCACGCTGAGCACATTGGCGCCCTGATCGAGCGAGACCCCGAATTCCGCGCCAAGGTGCGCGCGTGGCTGGATTCGTTGCCTTGAGGACGATTGTGATTGAATTCGGCCGCGTCGGTTGGGGGCGCATTCGGACACCGCTGCTCCCAGGCTTTGCTCTTGGCCTCGTGCGAGTGACCTGGTGCCGTGGCTGGCTGATGGGCGCGCTCGATCGGGTGACACGATGACCAGCTTCGTCGCCGATAGTGGCGCGGCACTCCCGGTCGACCTTCGGCCCTGCGACGTGTGCGGCGCGCCCTATTTCGCGGGCTCTCCCGGCACGGCGCCGACCGTGCACGCGGAAACCGGGATCACTCTCGACGCTGGCGAACCGGCGGCGGCCTGGTGCGCTGAGCATTGGCCGTGGCGCAGCTGTCGCGGCCCTTGGCAGCCCAGCCTGTTCGACCAGCGGGCGGTGCGTCGACCATGATCGAGCTTCGCGACTATCAGGACGATCTCGTGAGCCGTATCCGCAATGCGATGCGCGAGAACCGCCGCGTGCTGGGCGTTGCGCCCACCGGCGCCGGCAAAACTGTGATGTTCAGCTACATCGCTTTCAACGCCGCGATGCGGAACCGGCGCGCGATCATCGTGGCGCATCGGCGTGAGATCGTCGACCAGATCTCCACCGCGCTTTCGAAGTTCGACCTGCGGCATGGGCGGATTCAGCCCGGCCATTCAATGACCGGTGACCCGGTGCAGGTTGCGATGGTGCAGACGATCGCAAAGCGCATGCATCTGATCCGCGAGCCCGATCTCTTGGTGATCGACGAGGCGCACCATGCCGTCGCCGGCCAATGGTCCAAGGTCGCTGCGGCATGGCCGAATGCGCGCATTCTCGGCGTCACCGCGACGCCGGAGCGGCTAGACGGCCGCGGGCTGGGCGATGCATTCGATGCGCTTGTCGAGGGCCCCGCAACCGCTGATCTGATCCAGCGCGGGTTTCTCGCCGATTTCGAGTATTTCGCACCTCCGCCATCGGCTGACTTTTCCGGCATCGCCACCCGCGCCGGCGACTATGCGATCGATCAGCTGGCCGCGGCGATGGACAAGGCGACGGTCACAGGCGATGCCGTCGAACACTATCGCCGACACCTGCAAGGTGCGCCTGCCATCGCGTTCTGCGTCACTGTTGCGCACGCCGAGCATGTCGCGGAGCAGTTCCGGCAGGCGGGGTTTCGGGCGGCATCCGTCGACGGCAAGCTCGATGCCGGCGAGCGTGCGCGCCGCGTTGCCGCGATCGGCACCGGCGAGCTGCAGATCCTGACCTCATGCGAACTGGTGAGCGAGGGATTTGACGTGCCTGCCGTCGCTGGCGCGATTCTCCTGCGCCGGACGAAATCCCTCTCTCTCTACCTGCAGCAGGTCGGTCGATGCCTTCGCCTCAAGGCGGATGGATCTCGCGCCGTCATTCTCGATCACGTCGGCAATGTGAACCTCCACGGCAGCCCGAAGACGCCCCGCGTCTGGACCCTCGACGCGAAGAAGCGAAAGCAGCGCGAGGCCGGCGTCCGACAGTGCAAGGTCTGCTATCAGGTCTTCGACGCGGGTGCATCCGGTGAATGTGAGAACCGCGCCAATCCGGAATGCCTGTTCACGTCGGTCGTGCGCGAGGTGCCTTCGCTTGACCTTCCGCAAGCCGTCGCCGGCGAGCTGGTCGCGGCCGAGGATCGTCCTGCTTGGGCTGGCGGCATCGACATCCTACGGGCTAGCGGGCCAGAGTGGCGCGCGCTGCTAGGCCGGGCGCGGACGCGGGAGCAGTTGCAGGAGATCGCGCGGGCCCGCGGCTATAAGCCCGGCTGGGTTCATCACATTCTCGCCACGCGCGGGCAGGCGGTGGCGGCATGACGGCGTCGCCCGAATCCCGCATCCTCGCCGACGTTCTCGTGGCTGTCTCGGCGCTGCCGGGGGCAATGTTCTGGCGGAACAACAGCGGCCTTTTGTTCTCCCGCGCCGGCCACCGCGTGCGGGCGAGCGTTCCTGGCGCGCCTGACATTCTCGGCGTCTACCGCGGGCGGGCGATCGGCATCGAGACCAAATCCGAACGCGGCCGGCAATCCACACAACAGCGGCGGTTTCAGCTGGCGTTCGAGCGAGCCGGAGGGCTTTACCTCCTCGCCCGGTCCGCATCCGAAGCCCTCGGGATGCTTCAATACACATTCCCCGCCGCGGCGCGATCAGGAATCTCGGCCAATGGATGAGTGTGATTTCCTCGATCTGCCCCTTGTCACGCAATCGCCGCTCGCCGGCGCATGGAACCTTCCTCTGCGGCCGACGATTGTTCGAGCCGCGCCGATCACCACTTCGGGCACTGAATTTCAGATTCACCCAGCCTTCGCCAGCGCGCCCCCTCGCGCATGGCGCCCCATCGTCGCGATCCGTGTCGGCCTGCCGTCGTGGGATGATTTCAAATGCGCGGTTGCGGGCGAGATCATCGATTTCGCGGCACTCTCGCCCTCGGCCGATCGCGTGATCGCGACGCACGACGGCCTGGTGGACCTGATCGGCAATCCACCGGACGAGCTATTCAGCGATGCACGCGGGTTGCGTTCGATCAACCTACGCTCCACGCCTGCGATCTGGATAGGCGACCTGACTGGCGCCGTTCTGGTGCGATCGCTCGCGGCTTCGGCTGCTTTCCTTCGACAGTTCGACAAGATCGTCTGCGACGACTTAAGGCACGCGGAATCGCTGCAATCAGCCCTGCGGCGCGAATATGCCGGCCCTTCCGTCCGCGTGCGTGAACCATCTGCGAGCTTAGCGGCATGACGGAAGCTCCGGACAATACGATCTCTCTGGCCGAAGCCAGGCGACGCCAGCGCGCGTCTGAGCAGATCGAGATGCCAGACCCATCGCCGGCCGAGGGCCTCATTCCGCTGGGCCACGATCGCGGCGTCTATTATTACCTTTCGCGCTCGGGAAAGCAGATCGCCGCACTGAAGGCTGACCAGCACACACGCCTGGCGCTCTGCGGCCTGGCGTCGGGCGCGCAATACTGGGAGCGCCAGCAGCAATTCAGGAGCGACAAGGGCACTCTGGACTGGGGAATTATCGCGGACTGGCTGATGGATGCGTGTCGCCGGCGCGGGATTTATGATCCGGACATAGTACGCGGGCGCGGGGCATGGATAGACGCGGGACGATCCGTCCTTCACCTGGGCGATCGGCTGATCGTCGACGGCGCTCCGACCTCGCTCGAGCTTGAGAATTCCGGTTTCGTCTACGAGGCGGCTCGATCGCTTCGGATTTCTGCCGAACCGCCCCTTGATGTGCTCGACGCCCGCAAGCTCCTTCGCATCACAGCCGCGCTTCGGTGGGAACGTCCGGTTTCCTCAAAGCTGCTTGCGGGCTGGATCGCGATCGCCCCGATCTGTGGCGCGCTGGCATGGCGACCTGCCGTCTGGATCACCGGCGCGGCGGGTTCCGGCAAGTCGTGGATCGGAGAAAACATCATCGCGCCCACGGTCGGCCCGCTCGCTGTCAGCGTGCAGAGCAAGACGAGCGAGGCCGGCTTGCGGCAGCTCCTCGGCAGTGACGCCCGGCCTGTGATGTTCGACGAGGCTGAGCGCGAGGATCACGCCAGCGCCGCCCGGATGCAGCAGGTGCTCGACCTCGTGCGACAAGCCACATCAGAGTCGGGCGCCGAAATCATCAAGGGATCGGCCAACCAATCCGCAGCTCGACGATACCGGATCCGCTCGGCGTTCCTATTCCAGTCGATCAATGTCGGGTTGCAGCACCAGGCCGACGAATCGCGCGTGACCATCCTCGCTCTCAAAGACGGCGCGCGGCGACCATCCGAAGCCGACGCGCAGGCCTTCGCGGATCTGAAGGTCTGGGTGGCCGAAACGCTCACGCCGGCATATTCGGCCGCGCTGGTAGCGCGCAGCGTGCGCATGATCCAGGCGATCCGGGCGAGCGCCGAGGTCTTCGCGCAGGCGATCGCCTCGACGGTGGGCACCCGCCGGCAGGGCGACCAGCTGGGCACGCTGTTGGCGGGCGCCTGGTCGCTGAATAGCGACAACGTCGTCACGCTGGAACAGGCGAAGGCTTATGTCGCCAAGGAAGAATTCGCCGAAACCATCGAGACGACAGATGATGGCGACGATATCCGCTGCTTGCGGCACTTGATGGCGCACAGGATCCGTCTGAACGGATCGGAATACCCGATCGGCGCGTTGATCGAGGCCGTCCGTTTCACTGGCTATGAGCGACCACCAGGTATGCTCGCCAGAGACACGGCCGACCAGGCACTCCGGTTTGCTGGCATCGCCGTGAAGGAAAGAAGCCGGACGGACTCACGCGCCGGCATTTTCATCAGCACCAACCACTCCGACATCAAGCGGGCGCTCCGGGAAACGCCGTGGGATGCGGGGTGGTCACGCACACTTGGCAGAATCGAGGGCGCTGAGCATGGTCGCGCCGTCACGTGCAGATTTACTTCAACCAGCATGTCGCGAGCCGTCTGGATACCCATCGAGGTTGTCGAGGGGGATGTGAGCGATGCATAGGCGCTTTGGTGTAACAGTGTCACAACGGTGTCACGAAATTCCCCAACGAAAACAACGATGTGACACCGTTACACCTGTGACACCCAATATATATACATACGCGCATGCGCGCACGAACCCTTATGCTATTTGGTGTAACAGGTGTAACATCTATCTATCTAATTCTAATATATATAGATATATAGTAGGATTTTCGTTGTTACACCGGCTGTTACACCTGCCCTCAGACGGTGTAACAGGTGGAAACGGTGTAACACCCCACCTCAATACCAAAACCCTCACATTCCCAGCGCTCAATCGTCGGCGCGCGATCGGCCGCCAGATCACGGAGGTCTGCTATCGCGGATGACGATACATGGCTGACGCCGGATCAGCTGTCACAGCGGTGGCAGAACATCGTTTCTATCGGCACATTGGAACGGTGGCGCTGGCAAAAGACTGGACCAGCCTACACACGGATCGGTGGCGCTGTGGTCTATTCGCTGCGGAATGTGCGTGCCTGGGAACGGCGCAACACGATCAACACGGACGGCCGAGCACCGCGCGAGCGGGCTCTCAGGGATCTGTTCGACAACGGGGATTTCACCATCGATGCCGCACCACCCACACAGCTCATCATGCTGCCAATCAAGACTGTCGCGGCCATGCTCGGTGTGGGCGCAGTGAAGGTGCGCAGGCTTGTCGACGAAGGCAGACTGGACGAAGTCCGGCTGACCGGGCGTCGGCTCATCACCCTGGCATCAGCCGAAGAGCTTGCTCGCTCGCTGCAGCGCGACGCCAGGCTGAATGCGCGTGCCGCTGCTCAGAGCGCCGCTGATGGCAGCGCCACCGCACGGCATGCCGCGCGCCGTGAAAGCAACGAAAGGCGCTCCAGCGATCGTCCTCGCCGCCGCAATGCCGAAAAATTCTCGGGTCCTTCCCCCGGGTCGGCCCATCGCGGGTAACGCGCGACCCCGGTGCGCGCCTAGCGACAGAAATTTTGGAATTGGTTCGCGAAATGTCTGCACAAAAATTGATCAATTCGAAAAGCGCGGCCAAAGAACTAGGAATTACGCCACGCGCCCTTCAAAAACTCGCGAACCAGGGGAAAGTCCCATCGGTTCGCGAAGGACGCAAGATGCTCTTCGACCTGGCCGCGGTGAAGACCGCCCGCGAACGCAACCTCGACCCGTTCCGTGGCGGTAAACACGCCGCGCCGGCGGCGGCTGATGCGCTCTTCGAGAACCACGACGAGTCTCTCGACGCGCTGCCGCCCGAACCGGACGATGATGACCACCTCGAGCCGATCGGACTGTCTCGCCAGCGCACCGCGCACTGGCGGGCGCGCGCCATGCGCAACGAGGCGAAGCTCGGCGACGTCGAGCTGAAGATCCGCACCGGCGCGCTGGTCGAGGCCGAGGATGTCAGGCGCCAGCAATTCAGGATTGCTCGGGCTTTCCGGGACCGCATGCTGAACATCCCGGATCGGCTGGCTGCCGTCCTGGCGGCCGAGACCGACGCCGGCAGCGTGCACGCGGCGCTGACGAAAGAGATCCGTGACGCATGTGCAGAGCTGGCCGCGCTTGATGTCGACCAGCTGCCTGACTGAGGGGCTTCTCCGCGGCATCGAGGTCGATCCCGACCTCACGGTCTCGGAATGGGCAGACGAGCATCGGATGCTGAGCCAGAAGGCATCGGCCGAGCCGGGCCGCTGGCGCACGCAACGCACACCCTACCTGCGCGAGATCATGGATGACCTGAGCCCGGGCAGTCCGGTCATGTCGGTGGCGTTCATGGCGGGCGCGCAGGTCGGCAAGACGGAGACCGGCAACAACTGGCTCGGCTTCATCATGCATCATGCGCCCGGGCCCGCCATGATGGTGCAGCCGACCGTCGACACGGCCAAGCGGGTCAGCAAACAGCGCCTGGCGCCGATGCTGGAGGAAAGTCCGGCGTTGCGCGGGCTTGTTCGCGACAATCGGTCCCGTGATTCAGGCAATACCCAGCTATCCAAGGAATTCCCGGGCGGGATCCTCATCATCGCCGGCGCCAACTCGGCGGTCGGACTGCGCTCGATGCCGGTGCGCTATCTGTTCTGCGACGAGATCGACGGCTATCCGATGGATGTCGACGGCGAGGGCGACCCGATACAGCTTGCCGAGAAGCGCACCACGACCTTCGCGCGCCGGAAAATCTTCAAATGCTCGACGCCGACGATCCGCGATGTCAGCAGGATCGAGCGAGAATTCCTCGCCGGCGATCAGCGGCGCTTCTACGTGCCCTGCCCGCATTGCGAGCACATGCAGTGGCTGCGCTGGGCGAACATGAAGTGGGACCGCGACGAGCCACAAACCGCAGCCTATGCCTGCGAGGCCTGCGGCGTGCTGATCGAGGAGCGGTTCAAGCCGCAGATGCTGGCCGGTGGCGAATGGCGCCCAACGGCAGAGTGTGCCGACCGGCGGATCCGCAGCTATCACCTCTCCAGCCTCTACAGCCCGCTTGGCTGGAAATCGTGGGCGGACATCGTCGCCGAATTCCTCGCCGCCAAGGGCGATGCGCCGTCGCTGAAGACCTGGGTGAACACCGTCCTCGGCGAGACCTGGGAGGAGGAATACGCCGCCAGGGTCGACGCCGATGGGCTGATGAGCCGGATGGAGCTTTATAAGCCCGGCGTGGCGCCCGCCGCGGTGCTGGCGATCACGGCTGGCGTTGACGTGCAGGACAACCGCATCGCGATCGTGATCATCGGTTGGGGCGAAAGTGAAGAGTCGTGGCGCATCTCTCATCAGGAGATCCACGGCGATCCGGCGAAACCCGAGGTCTGGCTCGAGCTCGACAAGGCGCTGGATGCGATCGAGCACGCGCTGGGCGTGCAGATGCCGATCGCCGCGGTGGCGATCGACAGCGGCGGTCATTTCACCCACCAGGTCTATCAGTTCGCCCGCGAGCGGCGCCGGCGGCATGTGCTGGCGATCAAGGGTCAGTCGCAGCGGAACAAACCGGCGATCGGCAAGCCCAGCAAGGTCGACCTGAACTGGAAGGGCCAGACCGTGAAGGGCGGCGCCGAGGTCTATCCGGTCGGCACCGACACGATCAAATCCGTGATCTATGGCCGGCTGAAGTTCAACGAACCGGGTCCGGGCTATTACCATTTCCATGACGGGCTCAGCGCCGAGTATTTCGAGCAGCTGACATCGGAGAAGCTGGTCACCCGCTACACCAGGGGCTTTCCGGTCCGGGAATGGACCAAGAAGCCCGGCGCACGGAACGAAGCGCTGGACTGCGAGGTCTATGCCTATGCCGCCCTGCAATGGGTCTACACACGGCACAACCGCAAGACGGTCTGGCAGACGCTGCGCGCGCGCCTGGACGAGGCTGTCGCAAAGCTGAGCCCGGCAAAACCTGACGCAGAGCACGAAAAACCCGCAGTAACTGTCGATACCGAGCGCAAAGCAGCGCCTAAAATCGCGGTGCGGCGACGTGGCTGGGTGAACAAGTGGTGAGGTGCTGTGCGAATTCCCGGGATCTGGACGGCGGGCGACACGGTCACGTGGGTGGATCAGGCGACCCGCGATCCGCAGGGCAATCCGATCACGCCCGGCGCCTGGTCGCTGACCTATTCCCTGCGCGGGCCGGCTTCGCTTGACATCGCCTCGACCGATATCGACGGCGGCTGGCAGCTGGTGGCCACCGGCGCCGACACCGCGACGCTGGCCGCTGGCCGCTACGACTGGCAGTGCACCGCCAAGAGCGCCGCTGATGGCACGCTGGTCACCATCGGCCGCGGGCAGGTCTTCGTTCAGCCGAACCTCGCCGGCATACAGGCGCCGTATGACGGGCGCTCGCAGGCCAAGCAGATCGTCGATGCGATCGATGCAGAGATGCTCCGGCGCACCCAAGGTGGCGCTGCGGTCGAGTTCTCGATCGCCGGCCGCTCGCTGCGCAAGCACACGGTCAAGGAGATGATCCAGTTGCGCTCCTACTACCTCGAGATCTATGCCCGCGAGGTGCGGGCCGAGCGGATCAAGCAGGGCCTCGGCGATCCGACCGAACGCTTCACGGTCTTCCGGCCGTCAAACTCACCCTGGCCGAACGGGAACTGGTAATGGGCATTCTCGACAGGATCTTCGGCACGGCGTCGACGCCCAGCCGCACAGCGCGGATCGAGCCGACGATCGCCGCGCCGCGCCGCGGGCAGCGCATGTATGGCGGGGCGTTCTTCGACCGCCTCACCGCCGACTGGATCGCCCAGAGCACCAGCCAGGACTCCGAGGCGTTCACCTCGATCCGCGCCCTGCGCAACCGCGCCCGCCAGCTCTGCCGCGACAACGACTATGCGAAGAACGCCAAGCGGCTGATCGCCAACAATGTCATCGGCCGCGGCGTGAAGCTGCAGCCCAAGATCAAGATGCTCCGCGGCGAGAAATACAACGACGATCTGAACGACGAGATCGAGCGCGCCTGGCGCCGCTGGTGCAAGGCGCAGAACTGCCACACCGGCGGCAAGCTGAGCTTCAAGCAGATCGAGCGGCTGCTGATGAACGAGACGGTCGAATCCGGCGAGATCTTCGTGCGCTTGGTCCGCCAGAAGTTCGGCACCTCGCGCGTGCCGCTGGCGCTCGAGGTGATCGAGGCCGACCAGTGCTCGGAATACCGCACCGGGCGCGACGGCGAGAATCCCGTCCGTATGGGCGTGGAGGTCGACAAGTGGCAGCGGCCGGTGGCCTACTGGATGTATCCGCATCACCCCGGCGATCTGATGTTCGCCTATCAGCAGCCGTCGCGGCTGTTGCGGGTGCCGGCGGAAGAGATCATCCACCTTTTCGTGGCCGACCGGGCGCCGCAGACGCGCGGCATCAGCTGGTTCCACACGGCGCTGAAGCGGTTGCACCACATGGAGGGCTTCGAGGAGTCCGAGGTGGTCGCGGCGCGCGCCACCGCGTCGCTGATGGGCTTCGTCGAGACGCCCGAGCCGATGAATCCCGACGACGAGCCGGACACCGTCATGGACGGGCAGGCCGTGGACGAGTTCGCGCCGGGCATGATCCGGAAGCTCGGCGTCGGCGAGAAATTCACCGGCTTCGCCCCGAACCGGCCGAACGGCACGCTCGATCCGTTCATGTCCCTGATGCTGCGCGGCGTCGCTGCGGGCCTGGGCGTCTCGTACTCGAGCCTGTCGAAGGACTACAGCAAGTCGAACTACAGCAGCGATCGCCTCGCCCGCCTCGACGACATCGAGGTCTGGCGCGTCCTGCAGGACTGGGTGATCGAGCAGTTCCATGAACGCGTCTTCGAGGCGTGGCTGGATATGGCCGTGCTATCCGGCGAGATCTCGATCCCCGGCTATGCCCAGGCGCCGGAGCGAGTACTCGAGCAGATCCACTGGCGCCCGCGCGGCTGGGGCTTCGTCGACCCAGACAAGGAGGTCTCGGCCTACGTCAACCAGGTGCGCGCCGGCTTCTCGACGATGGAGGACGTGGTCGAGCAGCACGGCCACGATTTCGGCGAGCTGATGGAGCGGCGCGAGCGCGAGATGAAGTTCGCGAAGGACAAGAAGATGGTGTTTGACACTGATCCTTCGCAGGTCGACCAGAAGGGCATGGCGCAGCGCGCGCTACCGACCGATACCGGCTACGCGCTCGGCCAGGCGCCGCCGCAGGCCGCAGGGCCGGGCTACACGGCCGAGCCGGCGCAGGCGAACAAGCTGAAGCCCGGGCAGGAAATCGACGAGAACGGCAAGCCGGTCCTGTCCGGCAACAAACCGCCGGAAGCGGCTCCGTCACCGTCCGCCACAGCCGCGGGCACGCCTTCCACTACAAAAAACCCGCAATAACCCGCGATACGGCGGCACGAAGCGCCCGGTAGTCTCCCGGATGGAGATGCCGAGCCGATGAAGCTGAAGAGCCAGTTCCGATTCCTGCCCATCACCCGCGCGTCGGTCGATCCCGACACGCGCACGGTCGACCTCTCGTTTTCCAGCGAGGAGCCGGTCGATCAGTGGTTCGGTCGCGAGATCCTTTCGCACGAGCCCGGCGCAGTCGACCTCAGCCGGATGCAGAGCGGAGCGCCGCTGCTCTGGAACCACGGCAAGGGCGATGTTCGCGGCGTGGTCGAGAGTGCCTCGATCGGCCCGGACAAGCGCGGGCATGCCCGCGTCCGGTTCGCCCGCACGCCGGCGGGCGACGAGGCGATGGAGCTGGTCCGCGACGGCATCGTGAAGGGTGTCTCGGTCGGCTACCGGATCCTCGACATGGCCGAGGAGAAGAAGGACGGCGAGCGCCAGTATCGCGTCACGCGCTGGCTTCCCCAGGAGATCAGCCTCGCGCCGGTGGCCGCCGACCACACGGTCGGCGTCGGCCGCGCCGAGCTCGACGCCGAGCATGACGTTTCCATCACCCCGATCGACCCGCCCGTAATTCCGGCGCAGCCGGCCACCAGGAGCACCACCATGCCGAACGACAATCCTGCGACCCCTGCCGCGCCGGCGACCGATCCGGCGGCGATCGAATCGGCTGCGATCGCCGCTGCGCGCTACAGGGCTGCCACCGACGCCACTCAGGCCGAGCGCGATCGCATCGCCGCGATCAATGGCTGGGGCGCGCGGTTCGGTCTGCAGGACCTCGCCCGCAAGCTGGTGGACGACGGCGTCGGCATGGAAGCCGCCCAGCGCCAGTTCCTGGAGAATATCGAGGCCCGATCGACGCCGGTTGCCGCGTCCGGGCCGGATGCCGGCCACATCGACGCCTCGCGCAACGAGCTGCGCCAGTATTCGATCATCCGCGCCATTCGCGCGTCGTTGTCGAGGGACTGGAGCAAGGCCGGGTTCGAGGCCGAGTGCTCCCGGCAGATCGCCGAGCGCACCAATCGCGACACCTCGGGGTTCTTCATCCCGACGAACCTGCCGGTCGATCCGTCCATCGCGGCTGCGGCCCGTGCTGCGTCCGCAACCACCTATGCGGCGACATCTGGCACGACCGGCGGTTCCAACCTGGTTGCCACCAACCTGCTCGCCGGCAGCTTCATCGAGGTGCTGCGCAACAAGGCGCGGGTGATGCAGCTCGGCGCGCGGCACCTGACCGGGCTGGTCGGCAATGTCGACATCCCGCGACAGGACAGCGCCTCGACCGCTTACTGGGTCGGGGAAGGTGCCGACATCACCGAGTCCGAAGGTGTGTTCGACAAGATCAGCCTGACGCCGCGGACCATCGGCACACTGTCGCAGATCACCCGGCAGATGATGATGCAGTCCTCCCCGGACATCGAGATGCTCGTCCGCGAGGACCTCACCGCGGTGATGGCCCTCGGCGTGGATCTCGCGGCGATCTCCGGCACCGGTGCCAATGGGCAGCCGACCGGCATTCTGAACCAGGCCGGCGTGGGTTCTGTGGCGCTGGGCACGAACGGTGGCGCGCCGACCTTCGATGCGCTGATCGAACTCGAGACGCAGCTCGCGCAGGCGAACGCGCCCGAGGACAATCTGGCCTACCTCACGAACGCGCATGTGGTCGGCGAGCTCAAGCTGCTGAAGGATACCACCGGCCGGTATCTCTGGACCCAGTACACGGCGAACGGCATGCCACGCGCCGGCGCGCCGGGCGAGATCAACGGCTATCCGGTCGCGCGGTCGAACCAGGTCCCGAGCACGCTGACCAAGGGCACCGGCACCAATCTCTCGGCGATCCTGTTCGGCAACTGGTCCGAGCTGCTCGTCGGCGAGTGGGGCGTGCTCGAGATCGTGCCGAACCCCTACGGCAGCACCTACAACAGCGGCGGCATCCAGATCCGGGCGATGCAGTCGATCGACATCGCGGTGCGCCACGCCGTCTCCTTCGCGGTCATCACGGACGCGACCTGATCGGCGCGGGCTGAATCACTGACGGCCCGGTGATGGCCGGGCCGTCGCAACTCAGGAGGCAATCATGACGATATTCGCGCGGGTGCGGGACGGCTTCACCGTTGTCCTGGACGGCATTGTGCACGAGGCCGGCGCGGTGCTGCGCATGGCCGAGGGCGTGTTTGGGCTGCATGCCCACAAGCTCGAGGTCATCCCGGCCGAGGTGGCGGCGTCGCTGCCGATTGCCAACGCGCCGGCGGCGGCCGAGCCCGCTCCCGACAAGGCTGAAAGCGAACAGACCGATCCGGCGGCGGCCGGAGAGAAAGCGGGTTCGGATGGCGGCGCCTCCGACCAGCCGAGTCCCGCTGCGCCGACCAGGGCGCCACCACGTCGGCCGGCGCGCCCGCACCCGCAGCGACCGAGAATGGAGACGTGAAATGAAAGTGACCGCCCGTTTTGTCTGCGCGTCGGTTACCGATTTCGGTGGCTACGGCAAGGGCGAAGACCGCACTGTAAATTTGCAGATCAAGATGAATGCGATTTGGACGGGGCATCCGGAAGATAACAACTATTCCAAAGCCACGCCGAACGGTGACTTGACCATGCAAATTTCCAATCCGGCACTTGATGGCCATTTCAAGCCGGGCGATGTCTACGACATCACGATCGTCCGGCATGTGGCACCCCCCTCCGAGCCGAACGCCGCATGAGCAAGGATGCGCCCTCAGAGGAGGTCGAACGCGCGCCATACAAGGTGCGCGGCGGCTTCACGCTTCATCTGGGCAAGCGGGTCTATCGCGCGGGCGAGATCGCCGACCTGACGGCCGCGGAGGCCGATCTTCGCCGCCACCAGGTCGAAGCCGCGCCCGATCAGGCAGATCCCAACCAGGGCGACAAGAAGCCGGCCGGCGGCAGGAAGACCAAGGGCGGCGAAAATGGTGGCTGATGTCCCGCCATCCGCCTATCTCGAGCAGCTCGGCGACGTGATGGTGACCTATGGCGCGCTCTCGGTCACCGGGATCCTCGACACGCCGACTCAGGTGTTGGAGGGCGGCCTGGCGCTGTCGACCGACTACAAGCTGACCATTGAGGCGGCGTCGCTGCCCGGGCTCGACACCGGCGCGTCGCTGACCCTCACCAGCCTGGTCGGCCTGCCCGCGAATAACGGCGCCTACACGGTGCGCGAGGTCGCGCCCGAGGGTGACGGCGCGTTCGCCCTGGTCACGCTGAGCAAGGTGTGATGGCGAGCATCCGCGAGCAGATCCTCGAGCAGATCGTGCAGAAGCTGGAAGCCGGGACGACCGGCGCCGGCGTTTATCGCAGCCGCACGGCGGCGGTCTCTCGCGGGCAGACGCCGGCGGTGATCGTGCGCCCGGCTTCGGATGGCGCGGTGCAGACGGTGATGCCGAAGCTGCAATGGACGCTTCAGGTGCAGATCGAGGTCATCACCCGCGGCGATGTGCCCGACCAACTCGCCGATCCGATCCTGGTGGCGATGAACGGCGCGCTGATGGCTGACATCACCCTGGGCGGCCTGGCGATCCAGACCGTGCCGCGCTCCTGGCGGTTCCACTTCCATGACGGCGATGAATCGATTGGCCGCGTGATCGCCGAATACGAGATCCGCTACCGCAGCGACGAGCGGGACCTGACCCTGCAATGAGGAGCCTTCGCGCATGAGCACGTTGCAAAGCACCAGTCGCCGGCTCCTGCTGGCGAAGCTCGAGACCACCTATGGCACAGATGCGGTGCCGGACGCCTCGGCGAACGCGATCCTGCTGAAGTCGCTCACCGTCACGCCGGCGGCGGCCACATCGCTGAAGCGGGATCTGATCAAGCCGTATTTCGGCAATAACGGCACGATCCTGACCGACACCTATGTGAAGGTGGAGGCCGAGGTCGAGCTTTCCGGGTCCGGCACGGCGGGCACCGCACCCGCCTGGGATCCGCTGCTGCAGGCATGCGGGTTTGCGGCCGTGATCACAGCCAATACCAGCGTGGTCTATGCGCCGATCTCGACCGGCATCAAGTCGGCGACGCTCTACTTCTACAACGACGGCGCCCTGCACCAGGTCACCGGCGCCTATGGCGATGTCGAGTTCATGCTGCAGGCGAAGCAGATCCCGACGCTCAAATTCACCATGACCGGGCTCTATGCGGACCCATCGGCGGCGGCGCTGCCGGCGAATACCGCATTCACCGATCAGGCCGTTCCGGTGGTGCCTGCAGAAGGGGTGACCACGGTCAATTCGGTCGGCGGCTATGCGGCGGCCATCCTCGAGAAGCTCGACCTCAAGCTCGGCAACAAGGTCGAATTCCGCAACATGCCGGGCAGCCAGTATGTGATGCTGGTCGATCGCGAGCCGAGCGGCTCGATCGACATCCAGTCGATGACGCCGGACGTGCACGACTTCTTCGGCACGGCGAACCGCACGCTGCAGGGCGAGATCGCACTCACCCATGGCACGGCGGCGGGCAACATCGTCGGCCTCAGCATGCCGAACTGCTTCCTGCTCAACCCGAACTATGCGGACAGCCAGGGCGTGCAGATGCTCTCGATCCCGTTCGATCCGACGCCCGTGTCCGGCAACGACGAGCTCACCCTGACCCTGACCTGATCCATTCGACGGAGGCACGATGTTCAAGATCACGACGAGCGACACGTTCAAATGGCCGGTGGAGGTGCGGATCCCTACCGATGGCGGCCGGCACCAGAAAGCGACCTTCGATGCCGAGTTCCGCCGGCTGCCGCAGTCGCAGCTGGAGAAGATGGCCGAGCGCCTGACACAGAACGAGGGCGACGGCGCGGCCGTCTGCCGTGATCTCGTCGTCGGCTGGGAGGGTATCGAGGACGATGCCGGCCCGGTGCGGTTCAGCGCGGAAGCGCTCGGCCGGGTGCTCGACATTCCGGGCGTCGTGCCGGCGCTGATCGGCTCCTACTTCGATGCCCTGCGCGGTCTCGAAAGAAAAAACTGATCGATGCCGCGCGTCATTGGGCCCGCGGCGGTGTTCCTGACGAGAGCGATCTCGATCGCGATCTGGAGGCGATGGGTGCGCCGGCAGAGTTCCGCGCGCATGTTGAAGCGACGCGGCAAAGCCGAGAGTTCCCGGTTCTGCCTGAGAATGCGGCCAGCCTGGACGTGTTTTTGCGGATGGCGACGCAGTGGGTGGTGGCACCGATGGGAGGTGCGCTCGGCATGAACTACGCTTCTCTCCGCTGGATCATGGATCTCACCGTGCCGTCCGAGCGGCAGATCCGCACTCTGGAAGACGTGCAGGTGATGGAGCGCGCGGCGCTCGAGGTGATCAATGCGCGGGGTGAGGCATGAGCGGCACCCCGGAGATCGCCGAAGTCGCCATTGTCGCCGGCGTCACCGGCACCCGCGAGGTGCAGGCGCTGCAGGCGGAGCTCGGCAAGCTCAACCTCTCGACCGTCGAGCTGAACCGCCAGCAGCAGCGCTTCGCCCAGACCACGATCCGCCAGGCGGAATCCTTCGGCAAGACGAAGGCGGAACTCGCCGGGCTGCGGGCGGAGCAGCTCGGGCTTGGCAGCACGCTGGGGCCCGTGATCTCGAAGTGGCGCGAGGCAGAGATCGCAGCGGTGTCCGGCGGCTCGGCGATCAAGCACGCGATGAAGGATGCCGAGGGCGGCATCAAGGGCTTTCTCCAGCATGGCGGGGTGATGCGCGAGCTGATCGTGCTGTTCCATGAGTCCGTGATCATGGGGAACTACAGCCGGTTCGGCGGGTCGCTGATGGTGCTGGCCGAGCGGGCGGATGTCGCGCATCTGATGTTCACCGCGCTGTTCGGCGTCATCGCCGGCGGCGTGGCCACGGTTGCCGCGATGACGGCCGGCTTTGTCGAGGGTGAGCTGGAGACTGTCCGCTTCGGCCACGCCCTGCAGATGAGCGGCGGCTATGCCGGCATCACCGCGGGGCAGTTCAACACCATGGCCGAGGTGATCGGCCGCGAGGTGCCGGGCTCGATCGGCGAGGCGCGGGCGGCGATGATCGCGCTGATCCGCACCGGGTCGGTCTCGGGCGAGGCGCTGTTCGCGGTCACCCGTGCCGCGGTTCTGTTCGGCCAGGTGACGGGCGAAAAATCCGCGAAGGTGATCGCCGACTTCGCGAAGATGAGCGATGGCGTCGCCAAGTGGGCGGCGAACGCCAACCGCTCCTATCACTTCCTGAGCCTCGCCCAGTACGACTACATCGCCCAGCTCGAGCAGCAGGGGCACAAGGAGAAGGCCGAGGAGGTCACCGCCAACGCGCTGTATCGCAGCCTCGGCGAGAACGCTCCCAAGAACCTCGGCTACCTGATGGAGGCCTGGTATGGCGTGCGCGACGCCGTCGTCGCCACCTGGGACGCGCTGAAGAATGTCGGCCGCGCGCAGACCCTCTCCGACAAGATCGCGCAGATCGACCTGCAGCTGAAGGGCGGCGGCATGGCGAACCGCCTCAACCCGTTCCGGCAGCAGGGGCTCCTGGCCGAGCGCGCGAAGCTGGAAGCGGAAATGCAGCAGCACCGCAAGGCGGCGGCGGACACCGCGCACAAGGCGCAGGTGCAGGAGCAGGGGATCGCGGCCGAGCAGTCGCTGACCCGATTCCGGCAATCGATGCTGAAGGGCCCGGCGCTCGCCCGCCAGCATGTGGCGGCGCTGCAGCTGCAGGTGCGCCAGGCGCTGGCCGCCAACCCGCAGGACCCGACGGCGCTCTACATCCAGTCGCACTGGTCCGAAGCGGTCACGCAGATCGATCGCCGCTATGCCGGAGCGCATTCGGCAGGCGCGCTCAGAGGTCACCGCAGTGCAGCCTCGGCGGTGCACGAACACACCCGCGCCCTGCGCGCCCATGCCTCGGCCGCCCTCCATGCGGCGCATGCGGATGCGCGGTTCAACACCCAGCTTCGCCTTGAGGGCGCTGAGGTGCAGAACGAGATCGCCTCGATCAGGGCCAACACCTCGCATGTGAAGAGCGCGGCACTGGCCCGGAAGCTGCTGGCCGATCAGCTGAGCCTCGAGGCCTGGGCGCGCAAGGAGATTGCGAAATACCCGTCGCAGGCGGCGCAGATCACCGCATTCGCGCATCAGCAGGCGGGACAGTTCACGAGCGTGCCGGTGGCGGACGCGACCGGCGCAGCTGCCGCGCCCCAGACCGCCCAGGCCGGAACGGCGGCGGCGTTCAGCGGCTTCGTCACGTCCTCGCAGCAGACGGCGAACCAGGTGAAGGCGATCTGGAGCCAGACCTGGACCGGCCTGACCGGGCAGCTGACCAAGGCGCTGACCGGCCAGCGCACCACGCTGCGATCCTTCGCCCATGGGATCTTCACCGATCTGACCAGCATGGTGGTGAAGGATGCCATCATGGCGCCGCTGGCGTCGGGGCTCGGCGGCATGCTCGGCTTCAAGACTCCAGCCACCTCGGCGCTCAGCTTCTTTCAGGGCCTCGCCGGCTTCACATCCGGCGCGACGCCCGGCGGCGGCGCCGGCGTTTTGCCGTCGAGCATGGGCGGCATGGGAACGCCCGGGCTGCCAATGCCAACCGCGGGCGCATCGATCGTCGGGGACTTGTTCGGAGGCCTCAAGAGCGGCTTGAGCATCTTCAACACCTTCAAGGGGCTTGCCGGAATCGGATCGTCGATCGGGAGCGCCTGGTCGGGCTCCCTGCTGCAGAAGGCCGCTGGCTGGCTGGGCAGCCTGGCAGGCTTCGCCAACGGCGGCATCATGACCCCGATGGGTCCGATGCCGCTCAATGCCTACGCCGGCGGCGGCGTGGCCAGCTCGCCGCAGGTCGCGCTGTTCGGCGAGGGTCGGATGCCGGAGGCCTATGTGCCGCTGCCAGACGGCCGCTCGATCCCGGTGCAGATGCGCGGCGGCGGCGGGGGTGGATCGGTGTTCCACATGCACACCACGATCCACCATAACGGCGCGCCCGGGTTCGATCCCGCCGAGGCGGCCCGCGAGATGCACCGGCAGTTCCAGCACATGATCGACCGCCGGATGATTCAGCTGCAGCGTGACGGCGGCCTCCTGGCCACGAACGGGACTTCCTATCGATGAGCGGGAGCTTCACCTGGGTCCCCGACTTCGCCGCGAAGGTCATGCACAAGCCGAACGTGCGCGTCGCCAAGTTCGGCGATGGCTACGAGCAGCGGGTGCAATTCGGCATCAATGCCGACCTGCAGGTCTGGGATGTCACATTCCGCGATCGGAGCGATGCCGAGGCCGGCGAGATCGATTCCTTCCTGACCGCGGCGGGTGCGCTGCAATCCTTCGCCTGGCAGCCGCCCGGCGCATCGGCGCCGATGATGTTCGTCTGCCGGCAGTGGACCAAGAGCCCGACGCACGGGCAGGGCACGCCGGGCGCGCCGGCATATCTGTGGACCGTGGCAGGCAAGTTCGAGCAGGTCGCCGAACCATGATCGACAGTCAAGAAACCGTCTATTCAGTAAAACTCAGGAGATAACCAATGGCCGCTGGCACTTTCACACAGGAAGACGCTTTCCGTCTCGAGATCTATCAGGGCAAGTTCAACTTCGCTTCCGGGAAGTTTCAGGGCGTCCTGGTAACCGCGGCAAAGACGCCTTCACCCTCGACGGACGCTACGTATGCCGACATTTCCGCCGACGAGGAAGCGACCGGCGGCGGTTACACGGCCGGCGGTTTTCCGATCACAATGACCGCACCGAGCGAGTCCGGGGGCACCGTCACGATCACGTCGCCAGCTGTATCCCTGTCTGCCTACACCGGCTCGGCTCGCTACCTCTATATCCTCGAAATGGCCGGCACGTCGCTCGCATCGACGGACCTGATCTTCGGACACGTCGATCTCGACACCTCGCTTGCCGCAGGCGTGAATCTCGTCGGCCAGGGCGGCTCGCTGACCGTCACACCTTCCGCCTCGGGCTGGATCTCCGACACCCACACGCCGTGAGGTAGCGGCGCATGGCGATCATCGAACACGATCGGGTCTGGGAGACGGCGACCGTCACCGGTACCGGCAACATCACGCTTGCCGGTACGCCGGCGGCGACCGGCGCGCGCACCTTCGCCAGCGTCTACGCGAACGGCGATCAGTGCCCGTATTCGATCATCGACGGCACCACCGGCGCCAGCGAAACCGGCATCGGCACGCTGGCAATCTCGGGCGGCGTCGCGACGCTGGCGCGGACGGTGGTGATCGAGAGCACCAACAGCAACGCCGCGGTCGCATTCGCGGGGAATTCCTGCTCGGTGTTGGTCGCGAAATCGGTGGGCGTGCAGACCAACGCCGGTGCGGCGGATGCGGGGAAGGTGCCGATCCTCAATGGCAATGGTGTCATCGATGGGTCTCTGGCGCCAATTAGGCAACCGCTCCAAGCGGGGCAGAATTATTTCACGCCTTTTACTTCTCTCTATTCCTATGCGCCGCAAGCATCGAAGCTCTATTTTGTGTGGATGCCGATCCCGAATGCGATCACTATCAAGAGCATTCACGCTGCCTCGTATGGAGCGCCATCGTCCGCCATTAGTCTGAGGATGGGCATTTACGCGCCTGATCCCATTACGCTTGCGCCCAAGTCGCTCCTTGTTGATGGGGGCTCCGTTTCCATTGCTTCCAACACAACTCCCATAGTCACGCTTCCGAACGGTGGATTGAATGTCGAGGGTCCTGGTGTATGGCTCGCAATCGGCACACCTGCGGCGCTGAATGGCTGGGCGTGGGTTGCATTCCATGAAAATTCGTCGTGGCTGTTCCCTTCGGCGCAAGGGCAGAGTGTCGGAAACATAAATAATCCGCTGACTTATTGTGGATATTCACAATCGTCGTGGACGTTTGGTGCGCTCCCCGCGACACCATCTCCGGTGCTTGATACGTCCGCCTCAAATTTCCCCCTCGTCGGCATCAGCACATGACGCAGTTTTATTTCCTCGCGGATGGGGAGGGGTTGAGTGGTGATTTGGCCGCATCAGGCGTAATCGGTGTTCCGATTTCAGATCCGCCATCTGCGCCTTCGGTAGGCTATGAATGGGTCATCGGCTCGCCGCAGGCGGTCCAGGTCAATGGCGTGTGGCAACAAAATTGGGTGCAGCAGCCTGTTCCGCTGGCCGCAGCACAAGTGAATGCCTTGGCAACCGTCGCCGCTACGCTGGCCGCGCGGATCGCGGCCGGGTTCACATACAACGGCATCCTGGTCGCCTGCGACGATGCCGCGCAAGCGAAAATAGGTCGCGTGGCACAGCTGGCCGAAAACATCCTCGCCGGCCGGAGCGCGGTGACGTGGACCTCGCGCACATGGCCGCCGTTTGCGCTGGGGAATCCCGGCGTTCCCCTCCCGACAGCGCAGGACATGGTTAGCTTCGGAACGGCCGTTGGTGACTACGTGGCCGACAATGAATTCCATGCCGCTGATCTGACCGCGCAGATCATGGCCTCGACCGCGACAGCCACCAGCATCGCGGCGCTCGATCTCGATAACTCCAAGGGCACCTGGCCGACGTCATGAGCGGGTTCGCACCATCCGGGTGGTGGCCCACAGGATGGGTGCAAGGCGCGACCGCTCCATCGAGCGGCAACGTCACGCTTGATCCTGCCGCCGGCACGGCGACCGGCGCCGGCGAAAGCCCCACCGTCTCTGCCAGTGCGGATCTCGCGGCCGGCACCGGAGCTGCTGCCGGATCTGGCCAGCAGCCATCCGTCTCGGCAGGAGCGGACGTTTCTCCGGCCGGCGGCGATGCGGCGGCGGCCGGGCAATCGCCATCCGTCACGGTCGGCACCGATCTTTCACCTGCCGCCGGCGACGCCGCTGGCGCGGGCGGTCAACCGGCGGTTACCGAGGGCGCGGATCTCTCGCCTGCGGCGGCCACAGCCATCGGCACCGGCGAGACGCCATCCGTCACGGTCGGCGCCGAGCTCGCGGCGGGCGCGGGCGGTGCTGAGGGAGCCGGCGAGCAGCCGAGCATTTCTGTCGGCGGCGGCGAGACGGCTGGCGGCGGCCAAGCCACGGGAACCGGGGAATCGCCATCCGTCACGGCGGGCGCCGATCTCTCACCGGGTGCCGGCGGCGGCGCTGGGGCCGGCGGCCAGCCGACCGTCGCCGCGGGCACCGAGCTTGCGCCGGGGTCCGGAAGCGCTTCCGGTGCGGGCGCGGCTCCAACCGTCACCGCGGCGCCGTCGACCGGCACGAGCGTCTCGCCGGGCTCCGGCGCCGCCACGGGCGCCGGCGGCTCCCCAACCGTCACAGAGGGCATCTCGCTTGCGCCAGGCGTTGGCGCGGCAGCTGGCGCCGGCAGCGCTCCGGCCGTCGCCGCTCCGCCGCGCGCGACCATCAATTCGGAGATCCAGAAGCTCGCACCGAGCGCGGTGATCGAGATGTTCGTGCTCGACATGGGCCCAGTCGGCGGCCCGGTGGTCTATTACCACGGCGGCACCAACGGGCTGATGCAGCCGGTGGTCTGGCAGGGCAACACGTATGCCGCGGTGCCGGTCCAGGCCGAGGGCTTCGAGTGGAATGGGCGGGGCCTGCTACCGCGGCCGAAGATCCAGATTGCCAATGTGCTCGGCACGATCACCGCCCTCCTGCTCACCTATGGCGACCTGGTCGGCTGCAAGGTCACCCGCAAGCGAACCCTGGCAAAATTCCTCGACGCGGCGAATTTCGCCTCCGGGACCAATCCCACTGCGGATCCAACTGCCGAGTTTCCCGACGACATCTTCTACATCGAGCAGCGCACCGTCGAGAACCGCAACCTGGTCGAGTTCCAGCTTGCCGCGGCGTTCGACTTCGAGGGGATGGAACTGCCCCGGCGGGCGATCGTGCAGAATGTCTGCTCCTGGATCTACCGCTCGGCCGAGTGTGGCTACACCGGGACGGCGTACTTCGACACGAACGACAACCCGGTCGGCAGCGCGGCGCAGGATGTCTGCGGCAAGCGGCTGAGCAGCTGCCAGGTGCGCTTCGGTGCCAACAATCCCCTCCCCTATGGCGGCTTCCCGGCCGCCGGGCTGACACGCGCATGAACGAGCCCTGGCGCCTCGCGGCACTCCGCCACGCCACCGAATGCTTCCCGGCCGAGGCTTGCGGTCTGCTGATCGTCGAGCGCGGACGGCACGACTATGTGCCCGCGCGCAACCTGGCGAGCGGCCACGGACACTTCATCCTCGATCCGCAGGACTATGCGGCGGCGGAGTGCCGCGGCGAGATCCTCGCGGTGGTGCATTCCCACCCGAACCTGCCGCCGGAACCCAGCGAAGCCGACCGCGTGGCCTGCGAGGCCTCCGGCCTGCCCTGGCACATCGTGAGCGTGCCCGCCGGGACCTGGCGCGAGCTGAAGCCCAGCGGTTACGTCGCGCCGCTGGTCGGGCGCACCTGGTCGCATGGCGTGCTCGATTGCTACGCGCTGATCCGCGACTGGTATCGCCTCGAGCGCGGGATCGTGCTGCCCGATCGCGGCCGCGACGATGAATGGTGGCTGCGCGGGCAGAACCTCTATCTCGACTGGTATGAGCGCGACGGCTGGCGGAGGGTGCAGATCTCCGACGACAAGCGCGCGGACGAGATCGAGCGGGGCGATGTCCTGCTCATGCAGATCGGCGCACCGGTGCCGAACCATGCCGCGATCTGGCTGGGCGACGGCACCATCCTTCACCACCTGTCGAACCGGCTCAGCACGCGGGACGTGTTCGGCGGCTATTACCGGAAGCACACCACCCATGTCCTGCGCTTCACCCCCGCTTAAGACCGTCCGCCTGGGCGGCGAACTCGCCAAGCGCTTCGGCCGCGAGCACCGGTTCGCGATCTCGGATCCGGCCGAGGCCGTCCGCGCGCTCTGTGCCAACTTCCCGGAGTTCCGTCGGCATCTGATCGAATCGGATCAGCGTGGCGTCGGCTATCGGGTCTTGGTCGACCGGCGGGATGTTCCTCTCGAGGAGCTGGGCAATCCGAGCGGGCAGGCGACGATCCGGATCGTGCCGGTGATCGCCGGCGCCGGGAAGGGCGGCATCTTCGAGATCATCGCCGGCGTCGTGCTGATCGCCGCGGCGATCGCGCTCGGCCCGATCGGCATGGGCGCGGGCTCCCTCCTGAGCGGCGCCATGGCTGCGCAGATTGGCGCGATCGGCCTCGCCCTGGTCCTCGGCGGCATCTCCAACCTGCTCAGTCCGCAGCCAAAGACCAACCAGCAGAGCTACGCCATCCAGGGCAGTGTCAACGTCGCCGCCCAGGGCGCGGCCATCCCGATCGGCTATGGCGAGATGTTCTGCGGCTCGGCGGTGATCTCGGCCGAGGTGACGGTCGATCAGGTGCCGACCAGCGAGACCGGCGTTCCCGGTCTCACCGCGATCGTGCAGACCACCACGGCGGCCGGCGGGGCGACATCGAACCAGGTCTATGCCTCCTGGGACCCGGCGGGCCTGGCGATCGGCTACGATGTCACCGTGCAGGGACAGGGTTTCGGGCCGGTGACGGCGCCGCGCACGAACGGCACCTCGGTCTATGTCGCGGTGCCTGGTCCAGGTCCGTATGAGGTCATCTGCAATCCGGTCGAGAGCGACGGCTCCTACGGGCCCGGGTCGACGGTGCAGAGCGTCTATGTCGGAGCCGCGCCATGAACGCGCTGGTCCCGATCCGCGGCGCCGGCGGCGGCGGCAAAGGCGGTGGAAAAGGCGGCGGCGGCGGCGTCAACATCCAGAAGGACACGCTGGCCAGCCGTGCCTATGCCCAGGTGATGGACCTCATCTGCGAAGGCGAGATCGAGGGCCTCGTCGGCGGCATGCAGGGCGTCTATCTCGATGGCACCGCGCTGCAGAACAGCGATGGCTCGATGAACTACTCGGGCGTGTCCTTCGCCTTCGTGCCGGGCTCGCAGGCGCAGGACTGGATCCCCGGCTTCGGCGAGGTCGACAACACGATCGCGGTGCAGACCGAGGTCAAGCAGACCCTTTCGGTCACCCGGACGATCACCACCACCAATGTCGACGCCGTACGGGTGATCGTGCTGATCCCGCAGCTCAGCTACACCAACACCAAGAACGGCGATGTCTCCGGCACTTCGGTCAATATCGCGATCGACGTGAACACAAATGGCGGCGGCTGGGTGCAGCGGGTCAACGACACGATCAGCGGCAAGGCCTCGGCGAACTACCAGCGCAGCTATGTGGTCAGCCTGCCCGGCGGTGGCCCGTGGGAGATCCGGCTGCGCCGCATCACCCCGGATCACGACACCACCGGCTACATCGCCGATCAGGTCTATTGGGACTCGTATACCGAGATCGTCTACGCCAAGCTGACCTATCCCAACAGCGCCATTGCCGCGCTGCGGGTCGATGCCGCCAACTTCTCGCGGATCCCGCAGCGGCTGTATCGCTGCAAGCTGCTCCGGGTGCAGGTGCCCTCGAATTACGATCCGGCGACCCGCGCCTATAGCGGCGCCTGGGATGGCACCTTCCAGATCGCCTGGACCGACAATCCGGCCTGGTGCTTCTACGACCTGCTGACCAATGAGCGATACGGACTCGGCCAGTTCGTCGTCGCCTCGCAGATCGACAAGTGGTCGCTCTACCAGATCGCGCAGTATTGCGACGAGCTCGTGCCGGACGGGTTCGGCGGGACCGAGCCGCGCTTTACCTGCAATTGCTGGATCAACACCCGGCAGGCGGCGTTCAAGGTGATCCAGGACCTCGCCAGCGTGTTCCGCGGCATGCCGTTCTGGTCGACCGGCACGGTCACCGCGGTGCAGGACGCGCCCGCCGATCCGGTGGCGCTGTTCACCAATGCGAACGTGATGGACGGCGACTTCACTTATACCGGGTCGAGCCTGAAGGCGCGCCACACCATCGCGATGGTGACCTGGCAGAACATGAACGATCTCGGCGCCAAGTATGTCGAGTATGTCGGCAACGACGCCCTGATCCAGAAATATGGCGCGATCGTCGCCCAGGTCACCGCCTTCGGCTGCACCTCGCGCGGGCAGGCGCACCGGGTCGGGCAGTGGCTGCTCTACAGCGAGCAGTACGAGACCGAGACGGTCAGCTTCAAGGTCGGGCTCGACGCCGCCATGGTCCGGCCGGGCGACATCATCAAGGTCGCCGACACCGTGCGCGCCGGCCAGCGCATGGGCGGCCGCATCAGCGCGGCGACCACCACCACCATCACCCTCGATCACGCCCTGGTCGACAATAACGGGGCGGCGATCGATCCCACCGGCGGCACGCTTTCGGTCATTGCGCTCGACGGCACGATCGAGAGCGGCACGGTGCAGGCGATCGACACCTCTGTGACCAATGCGCCGGTGATCTCCCTGACCGCTGCTCTTGGCAGCGCGCCGCAGGCACACGCGCTCTGGATCCTCGAGATCCCAGCGATCGCCGCGCAGCTGTTCCGGGTCATCCAGATCACCGAAAGCCAGCCGGGCGAGTTCACCATCACCGCGCTGGCGCACAACCCGAGCAAGTATGCGGCGATCGAGGATGGCGCGGCGCTGGTCGAGCAGGCGATCACCGATCTGACCATCCCGCCCGCCGCGCCGCCCGCCGTGATCGTCCAGGAATCGCTCTACGCCTTCCAGTCGACGATCTTCTCGATGGCCGAGGTGTCGTGGCCGGACGTGTCAGGAGGCATCGGCTACCAGGTCGCCTGGCAGAAGGATTCCGGCAACTGGAACTATGCCAACACGCCGAGCAACAGCTTCACCATCGGCAAGGCAGACCCCGGCTCCTATGTGATCCGGGTCTGGACCTTCGGGCCGCAGCAGAAGCTCAGCATGAGCTATACCGAGGTGACGGTGCAGCTGCTCGGCAAGCAGGCTCCCCCTTCGGATGTGCAGGGTCTGACCTATGGGTTCGATCCGAACAACGGGCTGATCCTGTCCTGGGCGCGGAACCCGGATGTCGATATCGCTGCCTACGAGGTCCGCCGGGGCGCGTCATGGGACACGGCGACCGTCGCCGGCCAGGTCAATGCCACCACCTTCGTTGCCGGCACCAACGACCTCGTCGATGCGGCCGACTGGCTGGTGAAGGCGCTGAGCACCAGCGGCGTCTACTCCGCCGATGCTGCGCTGGTCTCGGTGCAGATCCCGGCCGCCTCGGCACTCACCGTTGCCGCGCGCTTCGCCGGCGACAATGCCGTGCTCTCCTGGAATGCGGTCATCGGGCCGCTGGCGATTGACCACTACGAGGTGTCGAATGGCGCCGGCGCGGTGATCGGCACGGTTAAGGGCACGACATTCACCTTGAAGGTGAACTGGGCCGGCGCGCAGACCTTCACCGTGGTCGCGGTGGATATTGGCGGCAACCGGGTCTCGCAGGGATCGGTGTCACTGACCGCGGTCTTCCCGCAGGTGACCGCCGCGACCGTCTCGGTGATCGACAACAATGTCCTGCTCAAATGGACGGCGGCGGCGGGCACGCTGCCGATCGATCACTACGTGCTCAGCCAGGACGGGCAGGCGATCGGCAACATCAACGGGCTGTTCGCCGCCGTCTTCGAGACGGAGGGCGGCCTCTACACCTTCAGCATTTCGCCGGTGGATACGGCGGGCAATGTCGGCCCGGCCTACACGATCACGGCCACCGTGGCGCAGCCGCCGGATTACGTGCTGCACTACAATCTGGACAGCACCTTCGCCGGCACCAAGACGAATGCCGCCCCCGATACCAACGGCTCGCTGGTCGCGCCGGTCGACATCACCACGACCTATGAGGCGCACTTCACCAACCAGGGCTGGAGCACGCCGCAGGACCAGGTGAACGCCGGCGATACGCTGTTCATCGAACCCTCGCCGGGATCGGCGACCTATACCGAGGCAATCGATTACGGCACCACCCTCGCCGCCTCGCAGATCGTGGTGACCCCCTCGTCGAATGTGATCGCCGGCGCACCGAGCCTCACGGTTACCATCGAGACCTCACCGGACAATTCCACCTGGACCACGTATGCGAACACGACCCGCGTTTATGCCACCGCATTCCGCTATGTCCGGGTGATCTTGAATGTCGCGGGCGCGGCGGGTGACCTGCTGCGGATCACCGGGCTGAATATCAAGCTCGAGGTCAAGCAGATTTCGGATAACGGCACAGCGGTCTGCAGCGCCAGCGATGCCAACGGCACGCCGGTGACCTTCAACAAGAGCTTCATCGATGTGAGCTCGATCTCCGTCACCCCGCAGGGCACGACGCCGGTGCAGGCGGTCTACGACTTCCAGGACGTGCCGAACCCGACCGGGTTCTCGATCTACCTCTTTGACAATGCCGGCAACCGCGTCAGCGGCAATGCCGGCTGGACCGCGAACGGAGTCTAACATGGCCGACTGGTCGCAACCCACCCTCAGCAGCACCTATGCCGACTTCCTGTCGCTGATGCAGGCGCGGGACAATGACGCCCTGACCCAGATGCAGGGCGCTGCCGGGACCAACCTGCCGGACCAGGCGATCCGCTGGAACCCGGCGACCTATCGCTGGGAGAGCTGGAGCGCCACCGCGGGCACATGGTCGGCCTGGACCGTCAACCTCGCGGTCACCACCGTCACGCTTGGGCAGGACCCGACCTCGGCGCTGCAGGCGGCAACGAAGCGGTATGTCGATACGTCGATCGCGAATGCCGCGAGCCCGGTGCCGGTGCCCTCGAGTACGAACGCCGGGTCCTTCATCCAGATCAACGCGGGCGGCACGGCTTATGTCGTGCTCACCGCCTCGCAGCTGCTCTCGACGATCGGCGCGCAGCCGGCCGGGAACTACCAGGCGGCAGGCAGCTACGCGGCCTCCGGTGTCAACAGCGACATCACCAGCCTCACCGGCCTGACCACGGCGCTCAGCATCGCCCAGGGTGGCACGGGCGCCACAACGGCGGCGGCGGCGCGCGCCGCCCTCGGCGCACTCGGCACCGGCGACACTGCCTACAATGCCAGCCACCTGCAGACCTCGGCCGGCACCTCGACATGGAACTGGGCAGGTCAGGGTGGTCAGCCGCCCTGGCTGTGGGGATCCAGCGACGGGATCACCATGCAGGTCTGGAACCCGTCGAACTTCTCGGTGAACTACGCCAACTCCGCCGGGACGGCGAACTATGCGAACTCGGCCGGGTCAGTAAGCAATATCCCGAATTCATCTTTGGGTGTCGGGACCTATGCTTGGCTTTACTACAATGCGAGCTCGTTCGGTCTTAATCCGGGCCAGCAGGTAAACGGCTCCACGCTTCAGACAATGGGGAGCGGCGGCGCCACAAGCTACAATGTTTCAGGCACTTGGCAGTCCATGGGAGGCCTCCCTCCCGGGAATGCCTCTCAAGGCGGCCTGTTCATAAGGATCGCGTGACATGCTGACGATGGTCTCCTACTCGAAGCCGGTCTGGGCGAATACCGCGCAGACGGCGATCGATGCCCAGGTGGTGTTCAAGGAGCTGGGCACGGCCGCCATTCCATTCACCGCGTCGAAGGACGATGTCGAGGCGCATGGCGTCACCGTGTTCGACGCGATCGTCGCCGCCGCCGCGACCGTGCCGATCGGTGCCTATATGCCGCCGCCGGCGAGTCTGGCGCAGCAGGCGAGCGCAGCCATGTTCGGGACCGTGGATCTGACCAGCGACGCCACGCCGGCGCTGAACGCGACGTATGCGATCGACGCCGAATCGCAGGGCGACCTGCAGGCCGAAGTCCTCGCCTATGAGACGAACGGGCAGTTCCTCGACGGCCAGACCACCATCCAGTGGCCGGACACCGGCAACACGCTGCACACCTTCACCCCGGCGCAGTTCAAGGCCTTCGCCACCGCCATCGGCGCCTATGTCGGGCTGCTCAAATCGATCCGGCGCACGAATGCCCTGCCGGCCGGCATGACAAGCTTCCCGGCGGCCGCGGTGACGATCGCATGAGCTGCGCCCTCTGCCGCGGCGTACGCCAGCTGGTGGTGAATGTCCTCGAGCTCGCGGACAAGACGCTGAACACCGTGACCCTCGGCGATCCCAACGAGAACATGAGCCGGCGCATCGCCCGGGCGCGCGCGGCGGGCGACCGCTGGGCGGCGATCGCGTGCCGGATGCTGACCTGGCTGTTCTGGATCTTCACCCGCAATCCGGACCACTGCTCGCTGGCGCTTCAGCCCGGCACGCTCGGCCGGGAGATCTGGCACTGGTCGAACAACGACACCGAGCCGGTCCTCACCACGAAGAACCCGCAATAACCGGCGAGCGAAACGACCCGCCCCTCAGTATCATCGCAGCAGCACGAGGTTTCGTTGTGACCAGCTGGATCGAGGCGCTTCACCGTATGACCGAAATCGAAAAGCACGCGAACAGCCCGCTCACCCTCGCGCGGGTCGTTCCGTGGATCATCGCGGCGATGTCGGTCGGCACCGCGATCTACTCGTTCAGCAGCGCATCGACCACCCTGCAGATGGAGGTCGCCGACCACGAACGGCGGATCACCAAGATCGAGGCGACGATAACCGGGCAGCAGACGCTGCTCTATCAGATCGACGCTCAACTCGCGACATTGAACCAGCGCCTGATCGACCGGTGGGGACAGGCCGGCCCATCGCATTTGCGCGGCGGCGGATGAACCTCATGCGTATCCAGCTTGATTTCGACAACTTCGCCGACGCCGCCCTGCGGGCAGCCAGCACCCGCTATGCCTTCGGTATCGCCGCCGGCCTCGTCGCCGTCTGGTTCTTCTTCGGCTTCTGGATCGGGTTCACCAACACCTTCTACGAGCTGCTGATCAACACCGGCACCACGATCATCACCTTCCTGATCGGGTTCCTGATCCTGCACGCCCAGCACAAGGAGGCGATGGCCGAGCACGCGCAGCGCCTGCAGGAGCACCGCGAGATCCTCGACGCCATCCACGCCAACACCACAGGGGAACCGAATGAGCCAGTCACCGGGCGCGCCTGAAGCGCAGGGCATCGTCGGTAAGGCCGGCTGGCCCTCCGCTGCCTTCCTCGCCGCCTGGGCGCTCGTGCTCGGCAACGAGGGCGGCTTCGTCGACAACCCGGCCGATCCCGGCGGGGCGACGTGCTGGGGCGTCACCGAGCGCGTGGCGCGCGCGGCCGGCTATACCGGCGCGATGCGAGACCTGCCGCGCCTGACGGCCGAGCAGATCGGCTACGAGCGATACTGGCATCCCTACCGGCTCGACGAGCTCGATCCGCGCGTGGCCACCCAGGTCTTCGACGGGATCTACAATTCGGGCCCGCGCGCCGTGCTCTGGCTGCAGCAGGCCTGCGGCGTCGAGGAGGATGGGGATCTCGGGCCGATCACCGTCAAGGCCGCAAACCTAATCCCGCCGCCGAAACTGATCGCCCGGTTCGACGCGCGGCGGCTGCTGTTCCTTGCCGATCTGACCACCTGGCCGAGCTTCGGCCGCGGCTGGGCCCGCCGGATCGGCAACAACCTCCTGCAGGGAGAAGCCTGATGGCAGGCCTGTTCGACTTCACGAGCTTCCTCACCCCGGTGATCTCGAGGCTCGCCAGCTACATCCCGGATCCCGAGGCGAAGGCGAAGGCCGAGGCCGAAGCCACGACGGAGATGCTCAACTTCGTGGCGGATGCCAACAAGCAGCAGCTGGCGGTCGACGCGGCCGAGGCGAACAACAAGAGCATCTTCGTCGCCGGCTGGCGCCCGTTCATCGGCTGGGTCGGCGGCGTGGGCCTCGCCTGGCAGTTCATCGGCAACCCGGTGGGCAACTGGATCCTGCAGGTGGTGCATCCGGGTGCCGCGGCGCTGCCGCAGGTGCCCATGGGCGACCTGTCGCAGCTGGTCTTTGCCATGCTCGGCCTCGGCGGTATGCGGACCTACGAGAAGCTCAAGGGTGTCGCGCCGAAGGGGGCACAATGAGCGACGGCGACATCGTCCCCGCGCATGAGCGGGTAGAGACCATCACCGAGGTGGTCGAATACCCGGCGCACGAGGAGCGCGCCGAGAGCCCGGCCTATCGTCATGCCCGGCACATCCTGATCGACCGGCTCGACCTGCCCTGCCGGATCTGCGGCAGCCGCGAGCAGCGCGAGACGCACCACATCTTCGAGTGGGCCGAATGGGGCAACATGGATCCGGCCAAGGTGCTGACAGCGCTCCGCCAGATCGACTTCTACGGCTTCGGGCACGAGAAGGGCGACGAGCCGGTCGCCACGCCGGATGATATCCGCAACCTGGTGGTGCTCTGTCGGCATCACCACCGCCTGCCCGGCGGCGGCATCCACAACCTCACCGGGCCTATCTGGATGGCCCAGCTTGGCGAGAAGGCTGGCGTAGAGGTTGTGAAGCCGGAAGCCGGCTAAGCCTCGACATCGGAGAGCGCGCCGGCCGCCCGCCTGGTGGCCATAGCCTCACGGGCCGCGACCATCAGGTTCTGCGCGAATCGCTGATGCACCACCCGCAGGGTGATCTCCCGCATGTTCAGCCTCGGCCGCACCTCGGCGGCATCCTCGAGGCGGTAAAGGAACTGCAGCGTCTTTCCCAACCGCCGCACCAGATACATCCGGCCATCGGTTGCCCGCATGATGAATGCGGCGCCGTGGGGGCCCTTGTTGCTGGCGTGTGGCTGCCCGGTGCGCCGGCTGGTGCGGTAGAGACCGCGAGGCATGTTCTGCGGCAGAAGCTCGGTCGGGATCAGGTCGCGATCGCTCGGGCGGGCGCCCTTCATGGGGATGGCGATATACCGGCCGCCCAACTTCGGCATCTTCTCGCCGCCGTATTCCTGCCGCCCCATGAACGGGTCTTTCGAGTAGACGAGGGCAACCAGGTGATCCTTCCGCGCGGCCTCGATCCTGATGCCCTTCACGATCCAGTCGCGGCGCAGGATGAACTCGGCGGGCATCGCCTCACGGACAGCCGCCTGGGCGTCCTGCGCGGTCTTCGTCAGGGCCTTCGCGACGGCGAAGGGGAACTGGTCAGGGCTGAAGGCGTCGAGGCTGGCGATCAGCCGATCGACCGTCGATTGCACACCGATCTGGAGCATGGCGAGGTCCTTTCAATGACCTGTGAGCGTAGGAAGCAAGCGGTCCCGCGCCCGCTTCGGCAGATCGTCGGTTTCCATCGTCATTCACCCTCCGTTACTAAAACCACATAGTTTTTCTGGTAAACTATCGTTTTTCGCCAGTTGTTTGACATTTCAGCAGGTGATGTATCTGGTCGATACCGCGCGCGGCGAGGTGCCGGAGTGCGGCTTTCTCGACTATGCCTGTTTCGTTGCCTTCTTCGCGCATCTGATCGCCGGGCCGATCGTCCGGCCAGGGGAGATCATCCCGCAATTCGCCCGCCATCGCGGCAGGGTGCGGCAGGAGGATCTCGCTTGCGGCATCGAGATCTTTCTCCTCGGCCTCGGCAAGAAGCTGGTGCTGGCGGACAGTCTCGCCCGTTTCGCCGATCCGGGCTTCGCCGCCGCCGCCGCAGGGCATTCGCTGTCGCTGATCGAGGCGTGGGTGGCGCTGCTCGCCTATGGCGCGCAGATCTATTTCGACTTCTCGGGCTATTCGGACATGGCGATCGGGCTGGCGCGGATGATCGGCATCGGCTTTCCGCTGAATTTCCGCAGCCCCTATCAGGCAGGCGACATCTCGGACTTCTGGCGGCGGTGGAACATCACGCTCTCGTTCTTCCTGCGCGACTATCTCTACATTCCGCTCGGCGGCAACCGGCGCGGCGAGGCGCGCCGCAATCTCAACCTGATGATCACCATGCTGCTCGGCGGGCTGTGGCATGGCGCGGCGTGGTCGTTCATGCTGTGGGGCGGGCTGCATGGGCTGTATCTCGTGATCCATCACCAGTGGCGGCGGTTTGGAACGCGCCTGCCGCGGTTGGTGGCGCAGGGGCTGACGCTGCTTGCCGTGCTGCTGGCCTGGGTGCCGTTCCGCGCCGAAAGCCTCTCCGCCTGCCGGATCGTGCTGCGCGGGCTTGTCGGCGCTGGCGGAATGCTGCTGCCAAACCAGATCATCGCCGCGATCCCCGCGCTCGGCGCGATTGCCAAGCCGGTCGCGGTGCTGCCCTGGCTCGGCGCGGCGCGGACGATGAGCGTGGTGCAGGGGAGCGCGCTGATCGCGCTGGCTTGGGGGATCATGCTGGGGGCGCGCGACATCCACACGCTCGGGGGGCGCGGGCGCGGCCTTGCGCTGATCGCCGGGTTCGCCTTCACCGCGCAGGCGCTGATCTTTGCGCCCTATGCGCGGCCTTTCATCTATTTCCAGTTCTGATGCGCCGGCTTGTTCTATGCGCCATCGCCTCGCTCGCGCTCTATCTTGCCGCCTTTGCCTTCGTGCTCGACCGCCCGCTCTCGCTCGGCCTGCTGCGGCTGGAGATGCGCGAGAAGCTCGCCCGCGGCGCGGCGCTGCCTTCGCCGAAGCTGGTGATCCTCGCCGGGTCGAACGGGCCCTATTCGCATTCCTGCCGGGTGATCGGCGCGATGCTGGCGCTGCCTTGCGAGAATGGCGGCATCGCCGTCGGCATCGGGCTCGATGATCTGTTCCTCCGCTGGCTGAAGCTGCTGCATCGCGGCGACATCGTCTATCTGCCGATGGAGGTGCAGCAATACGACATCAGCCGCGCGGCGAACCGGATGGATGTCGATGGCGCCATGCTCTTCCGCCACGACCGGGCGCTGCTGTGGCAAATGCCGCCGGGGCGGATACTTGGCGCCGCCTTCGACAACACCATGCCGGACGGGCTGGAGGCGCTGGCGGAGATGGCGGCGCGGGCGGCGGGGCTCGGCCATCTGCGCGCCCGCCTCGCCCGCGAGGAGGATGCGGAGGGCGACGAGATCGGCACCAGCCTTGCGACCGCCGACCGCGCCTTCCTCGCCGGGCTGCATCGGGTCGAGCCGTCGGCGCGGGCGATCCGGGACGGGTATGGCACGGTGCTGATCGGCCGGTTCGTCGCCGCCGCGGCGGCGCGGGGGGTGATCGTGATCGGCGGGCTGCCGACCGATTTCCGCGATGTCAGGCTGCCGCAGGCGGATATAAGCGCGATCGGCGGGGTCTATCGGCAGCATGGCGGGCGGTTTCTCGAACTCGCCAATCACAGCCGGTATCCGCGCGCCGATTTCTACAACAGCGAGGATCACCTCGCACAGCCCTGCCAGTATTTTCACAGCATGCTGGTGGCGCGCGGCCTTGCCCGGCTGCTGCATCGCCGGCTGGTCGCGCCGGCGCCGGCGATGCTCAGCCTGGCGGCGACCTGCCCGCAAGAAACGCTGCCGCCCGCGCAACACAGCGTTCGAACATCGCGAGCGAGTCGAAGGGCAGGTCCTGGCCCTCCGGCGGGGTGACGAGCCCGCCCTCCAGCGCGCCGACTACCATCAGGTTGTCGCCCAGGCCGAAATCCTCGACCGCAATATCGCTAACGGGATCGGGCAGCGCGGCGATTTGGCGGCGGCTGCGCGCGGCGAAGGGCGTGGACGCGTTCGAGTAGCCGAAACAGGGCCGGCGGCGGCCGAGGAACCAGCCCAGCTCGACCAGCGTCCCGGCATCGGCGGAGGCGCCACGGAAGGGGGTGAGATGGGCGATGATGATGTCGCTGGCCTCCATCATCCCGACATCCTGCCGGAAGATCGCCTGCCACAGCGCCTCGCCCGGCTGGCGTTCGGGCGCCGGCGCATCCAGCGGGACGAGCGCCTCGATGCCGTGGCCGGCGGCGATCGCGACCTTTCGCGCGGCATGGGCATGTGCGTCGGGCAGGAACAGGTCCGGCCCGGCGAGATAGGCGACGGGCAGGCGAGTCAA
>JAEHJW020005207.1_pt1 | contig 45511 bp, 60 predicted proteins | sample 9271431 | NCBI WGS metagenome assembly JAEHJW02
TCTTTATCCCCCTTCATTCTTACCAACCTGCATTTTTTCATAAAAAAGAAAAAAGCATCCTCAACGACACAACTCGAGTTGTATCGTTGAGGACGCTTTTTTGCGTGTTACCACCTCATGTTCAGAATTTGCTCACACAAATTCCCTTTTCAAGTACGGAACAATATGTTCGATACCCTAGCTCGATAACGGGAGCCCCCGTCGCCGCCTTGTGTTTAACACTCGGAGCGCTTGCTCAATAGCCATTTTCCAAAACGTCTTTGTCACCTATTCTCAGCTACCTAGGCTCTCTGTTAGACAAATCAAGTCTTGTACTTACTATATCACTGCTTTTTTATTTCTATTCATTTTAAACTGATTTTCGTTTATTTTCAAAATCAAACAGACTAGAGTTACTACCCCTTCAAGCATCGAGTAATCGCAGATAATAGCTACTCTCTCTCTTTGCATCAGTCGTAGTGCTCAACAGGATTTGACTGTGACGAGAATCGTAGGAACACTTTCGTGCAAATGACACAACTTGCCCTTCGGTCACCTTGTACTGTTCATCATCTACTCTGTCGCTTCGCGCCAGTCGTAGTGATTCACAGCAAAAAGCCCTTCACTAGCGTTTTGCTAGTAAAGGGCGAATGATTCGCGGTACCACCTTTTTTCGAAATATAACTGATTCTTTATATCTCATCTCTTATCCAAGTCTTTATTAACTTGGTGCACATGGTAACGGGTGCTTAGCCGAAATTGCTTACTTATCAGCAATTTATTCTCAGAGGCCATCTTCAACTTTTCTGAACCTTGTCCCTTTTCACCAATCAGGACTCTCTTTTGAAGGTCATCAAAATTTACTCTTCTCTTCAACGAATGAATAGTTATCTGTGATGTTGATTTACACTTTACTAGAGAAAAAAGAGATTGTCAACAGTTTTTCTTAGAAAAAAATCATTTTTCTTTTTTTACGAAAGAGCAATTGACAAACTTTCGTCTATACGTTATTCTATTTCTTGTGCACGAGATTTGTACGATTTTTCAAAAGGAACTTTGGCGATTACTCGTCGCAGTGTAGCCTTTGAAAGTGAACTCTATGGGTTTCACTTCGTTGCAATCCTCGAGTTAGTTTAGCCTTTGAAAGTGCCGCCTTAGCTCAGTTGGTAGAGCACCACCATGGTAAGGTGGGGGTCGCCGGTTCAAGCCCGGCAGGTGGCTCTTTATTAAAAAGCTAAAACCTTTAATAAATAAAGGTTTTAGCTTTTTTCATTACCGACATACCCAAAAAGTACCCATTTTTTTGTATTATTTTATATTTCTTGATAGACAACACGAACTAAAGTTCGATATAATTATATTAAGGAGGGCGATATCATGAAAACTAATTATGTAGGAGTAGTTGAAAAGATTAAAATGTTAAGTATGTATCCAAAAATTTTAGTTCGATTCTCATTAGTAACACAGGACAAAACTATAAACTGTATCGTCTCTAAACATGAACTAGCAAATACACTACTAATGCTACATGAACAATCTGAATTAGCTGTATATGGTCACTTGAATAAACGAAATCAACTTGTAATTGATAAAATGCTTGTAAGAAAATCTTTAGTAAATGCATAAAAAATAAGCCTCACTCTTATCTAGGAGCGAGGCTTTCGTTACGAAAGCACATTACTAATGAATTGTTTTATGTTGGGAATCTATATCTTACTTATATATTATTTAACTTTTGGATAACTATCGTCAAAAGAGGATTCGAACCATTCCATCGGGAAACCTATAGATAAAAGAATATCGTTAATATTACTATCACTACTCGATTGTTTAAACTTCTTATTCAAATCTCTTGTCCGATTTTTCAAAGCATTTGTAAAGTTTTTAAACTGCTCTCTTGTTAAAAATAAACGTAACGTTAAATACACATAAAAAACGCTATCTGTACTAGTTTTTTCATAATCCGAAAGTAAAACAGTATTTTTTGTAGCATGTCTTCTTAAACGGAACTGTAGCAATCGATTGTCATGAGCAACAATATTACGAATATCATTAATATTAATTAGAAAACTATCAATTTGTGAAGGTACAATATTTGGACTAAGACCGTATTCATATTTAAAATGTTGATTTACGTGATCTGCAATTTCAATTTTGTCTTTATCTAACATTAAAGAATAAAAAGTACGCAACGTACCAAAATCTAAAAAATTAACTAGTACCCAAATAGGAACCTCATTATATTTATCAGAATAATGTTTAATCGCATTATTTTTATACTTCTTGTTATTTGTTATAATTTTAGATATTTTTGCTAGCAAGGGGCCTATTTCTAAGTATTTGTCTCCAAAATTATTTGAATTTAAGTAGGGATATGGGTCGGTATGATTTTTTGCAAAAGTGTAAGCTATACATGAGCGTAAAAAAGCTTCAGCTTTCTCAATTTTTCTGAAGAAAATACTTTTTATGTTTTTATCATACATATATATTGCATATAACTCATTAAATGTTGCATTATCTATATATTTATTTGTATTGCTTTGTATCAGCTTAGAATAACCGTTTACAACATCATAATAATTAGATCTCATTAATAATTTTTTGCTTTGCTCTTCATCTATAAAGCATAAGCCTCTACTTTTTAATATATTTATTTGTTCGTCTAAGGTTTTAAATTCAATTCCCATCTATTCCCTCCTAAAGAAAATAAAAAAGTGTCTGGAATAAATCCCAGACACTTTCCGGTGTACTGGCTGGCCCAATACATCTCTCTTCACTAATAGCCTAATATATAGAAGACGACTTGTCAAGATTTTTTATCTTATTTTTCGTTATGGACCATACAGGACTCGAACCTGTGACCGAACGGTTATGAGCCGTTTGCTCTAACCAGCTGAGCTAATGGTCCAAGTAAGAACCACCTTATTGGGGATAAAATAGTTCTTACTGGTTATAGCTTGATATATAATAATTTTACTTTACTAATTTTCAATTTTCAACAAAAAAACGAGCACCTTATTGAAAAAAAGGCGGTCTGCGTGAAAAAATAAGAGTTTAAATATGTACAAATATTTTACAATATCTGTTTTTTGAGTTCAATATTTTTTATGTAAAAAGTTGCCGCCTCATTGGGGAGAGACGGCAAGAGGTAATAAAATGAAAAATAAAATTGTTTGGTAAAAATATTTTACCGCTTTCTTTTTTAAATTTCAAGTTTTCATTTTACAAAACAATTGTAATTTTTTATAATACAAATACATATTTAAAACGCCTACTGCACTGTCACGACTTGGGGAAGTATTGTGCATCTTTGGTAGGTGTTTTTTCTTTTGCATACACACATAAAAAAGCTCCTATCTTAGGACTTGGGAAAAGATAGGAGCACTCTTCTCGAAAGAAGATCATATATGAGTGTATTAAAAAGGTAACTATATTTTAAATCATCTTTTTTTAAATTTCAACTATTTTTATAAAAAATCCCTACTTCTCATTTCATTTCGAGAGGTAGGGATTTACTAGTCCATAATGTAGCTAAAGTTTGATAAGTCTTACTAATTTAGACAGATAGTTCTGGGTTAACCAGATGAAATATTTACCCATAGATTAATTTCTCAACACTTTCTGTGTACAACCAAATAAATTCATCTGGGAATTGAACATGCGAGATTGTTTTCCCATTTAAAGAGTATTGTTCAGTAATAATCCCTACAGAAGATGGTTGAAAAGCAAAATAGTCTCCGACTTTTAATTCTTGATCTGGAGTATTCTCTCCTGTTGCTGGATTGATCTTATCAATATAAGCAACATTAATTCCGTTTTCTGTCCAATCAAAGTCCGGCTGCCCCAATACATCATTTCTTACTTGCCAAATACCGTTTACAAATTGTAAATCGTCTACTCTATATCCGTAACGGCGCTTAGGTTTAGGAGGAACTGGAGGAGCGGGTGTCGGATTACTTTTGGGATTAGCGTATTTGTCCCACATGTTTCTATCACCAAAGAATACATTTAAATCTAATCGACCATTCCAGCCAGGCAATTGACCATTTGAGGTATATTGATACATTGAAATAAAATTCCAATAAGGAACTGATGGCGGAGTTGGTTGGGAATATCCTTGTGGATTATTTGCTCCGTAATCAGCTAACCACAAACCATAATCAGCTTTTGCAATAGAGCTAAAATTATATGATTGTAAAACATTGGTATAAGTATAAAACATAGGTTTTACCCCTGTTTTACTTTGAACATAATCTAACCAACGTTTAGCCCAAGGAACGTCCCCTTTATTAGTACTTTCCCAGTCTAAAACCAAGACGGCCTTACCGATATAACCTTTAATATTTTTTAAAAAGAACTCAGCTTCTTGCTCCGCTGTCCCTTCAAGTCCTACTTCATTTGCAAAATGATATACAGCTACTTTTTTACCACTACTAATTGCTTGTTGGAATGCTCTATCACAGTCAGGATTTATATATCCTGTTCCACCTGTTGCTTTAATAATAACAAAATCCGCAGAAACCCCTTCTTTACCTACATTAATATTTGATTGCCAACTAGAAATATCAATTCCGTTTAATGTCATTTTTATCATCTCCTATAAAATTTTTAAAAGATTGATGTAAGCCAGTGCTTGCTAATCCACTTAAAGCCCCATATATTGTATTTTCAGGTGTGATTTTACCTTGTATCCACCATGAGATTAATATACCTAAAATGAACACAATTAAAGGAATAAACTGATTATATTTATCTTTTAATATATTAGTATTTTTAATAACAAACCCGACAGCTAAACACCCTAGCACCACTAATGGCATCAATTCAATTTTAGAAAAGTCCATTATTTGTCCCTCCGTTCTAAATCTCGTATTCTTTCGTTATTTTCTTTTAAATTGTTCCATAAAGATTTTATTTGTTCATTTAATTTTATTACTTCATCCTCTACTAAGCCTTGTTTTTCTTTAGTTTGATCAATTAATAAATTAAGCTTATTTACTGTTTCATCTAGTTTTTGTAGTAAGGTATAATTTTTTATTAAAAAACCGATAATACCACCTACAAACGTTATAATTGTAATAATCTCTCCTATAGACATATTCTCACCAACTTATTTTTTGTAGGAGTTTCCTGTTATTTCTTCATATTGTTTTTCTGTAATTCGTTTGTAACTAACAAATGTTTTCATATTGTCATCTGTCAATCCAAGCAAGTCGTATTCGTCTTTAATATCAGCATATTTAGGATAGTCTAAAATAATCTTCCCGATTAATGGAATATAGGACAATGCCCAAGAAATAACTGCAAAGCTCAGCATTACATTTCCAACAAAAGAAGTTGTTCTATTATTTGTTAGATCATTTAAATCATCAGGATAATGAACTAATTTGCCATTGCGTAACCCCCAGTTTAAATAATCTTTTGGTTCTTCGCTTACTTCAATTTCAATATAATTTTTTTTAGCAGTTAGTGAATAATCTGTAACCATTTGATTTTCGTCCACAGTAATCCATATTTTTATCTTATCCATGTTGCACTTCCTCCAAACTCTACATTATCATTTTGAAGACCATAAACACGAATCATGATTCGACCAGATGTTTCTATTTGTAATGCTGCATACTTATTTATTTGAATAGTATTCCCTATATTTATTGTTAAAGGCACTTTAATAATCATGTTAACTGGTCTATAACTTGTTTCTGCTCTTGTTGAGACCTCATGCCAACCATTAGCTTTTCCTTTTTTAAAAATACCTTCGACATTGCATGTAATAATTGTATTTGACTTTTGGATATGAATAGTAATTCCATTATAAGAAATATGTTGCCCAACAGCATTGAAAGCTGTTTTATCAATCTTTTTATTCAAATCATTTGTATGTTGTGTTTTAGTAACTAAATTACTTATATCAGGTGTATCACCTTTCGGTCCCTGAGGTCCAGTTGGTCCAGTATCTCCCTTTTCACCTTGTGGTCCTTGTTGCCCTATTTCTTTCCATGTAGTCCAAGAGCCTGGGCTTCCTTGTTTAGTTCTCATTTGCCACTTTCCATTATAACTATATAGCTGTGTAACTGTTCCATTTGTGGCAAACACAACCAAATCTCCATAGGTTGCATTGGGAGGCATATTCTCCCCAGATGGTTTCCATACGCTATACATGCCAGGTTCAACGAAATCATTCCAATTTTGGGTGAGAACATCTGTATTTCTCACAACAAATAACCCTTTTTCAGCCTCTTTTCTCTTAATGAAATCACTAACGTCAGGTGTGTCTCCCTTTGGTCCCTGTGGTCCAATATCGCCTTTATCTCCTTTAGGTCCTTGTGGTCCAACCGGCCCCTGTTCCCCTTTTGGTCCTTGAGGTCCATTACCTCCTTTTTCGCCTTTTAAACCTTGTGGACCAATGTCTCCTTGTAAACCTTCTGGGCCTCTAGGGCCTATATCCCCTTTGTCTCCTTTAGGTCCTTGTGGTCCAATATCACCTTTGTCTCCTTTTGGACCTTTAAAATCTACAAAGCTTTTTTTATCAAAGGATAAAACATGAGCACTATTGTTTGGCAATATATACGCAGTACATTCTTCAGCAGCTTCTATAGCTGGTAATTCATCTACACGTTCAAATGAACAAATACTTACATCTGATTCACATGGACCAAATCCTATATTGCCACAATCAGAACAAAAGCTTCTAACCCTCATCGGCAATAGCCCCTTTCATCATATCGCTAAAGCAAGAAGCACATTCGGTAATGGGTACTCCTGTAAATTGAGTGATTTTTTTGATGAAATAAGCATTTTTTTCAATACATATTTGATAAAGTAAACGATCGTTATCACTTGCTTGCCAAGCTTCAAAAGCTGTATACATTGCCATTGCAGCGTGTTTAACTATACACCATTGTTCCTTATCACCTTTACCTTCAAATAAATCAAACAGCGTACGCATATCTTGTCGACGTTGTTCAGTAACTTCAAACAGTTCTTCTTTCAAATTTTTTAATACGTCAATCTGCTCATTAACCCGATTGAAATCATTAGTATCTATTAAACCGTTATCCATTTCAGATTGCCTTTTTTCAACCAATGTTTTTAAATGTAGTTCTATAGAAGCTGTTTGAACCATGCTTCTAATTAAATCTTCTGCTAATCCTTCACTCGCTTGTTTATTTTCTGCCATTATAGCTACCCCCTAATTTCTATGTGAAAACTTGAAAAATTCTGCAACAGTTGCTTTGAACACTCCATTGCCATATATTTTTATTTCTTTTAACCCACTCGACAAAATAACGTTTTGTTGCCATGGCTGTAAATGTGGTAATATACCTAAAAGATTATAGTGCAATAATCCATCGTCACTTTTAGGAAAGACACCATTACCATCTATCCAATTTGATGGATACTCTAGTTTTATTGCATCCGTGATATCTACTCCACTGATTTCCAATCGGAATTCGGTGGCTGTTGAAGGAAAAGTTTGAATGCCAGCACTCAGATTGTGACTATGAGGATTTGGATTTAATTCATGTGTATGTGGATTTGGGCTTAATGAATGACTATGATTATTCGGTGGAATGTTCGTGCTACCTACTTCTAATCTGGTATTGGTTAATTTTAAAGAAGCATTTGTAGTTTCTCCACCTTTAACAGGCATCTCGAATCCAGAAATACGAATTTGAAGCTCCATGACTTCGTGATATACAAGGTCCTTACTTACAGGCAAATAAACAATGGCTGGTGTATTTGAATCCCCTTGAGCAGTATATTCTTGACCATAGATTTCAGTGACCTGATGTCTACGTTGCATCGTATCTTGTCGATTTTGTTTACGATTGTTTTGAGTTCTTTCTGCTACTTTAATCAATGCATCATCATAATTCATCATCGTTCATCTGCCTTCCGCTCAATTGATAAATTTTTACTCAAAGTCAGTCTGTTTGTTTCTAATCCTGTTTCATCAAAATTGTACTCAATTTTCAAAATATAGTACCAATCACTCATCTTCATAATTTCTTTTTGATATTCAGAACATCCTTCTGTTATTAATTTATTGTTATCATATAGCAAACGAATTTGATCTCCGACATTAATGTCAGATGGTAATTCAGTTGTTGTGATATCAATGTAGTATTTTCTTCTTGCTTGTTTTAATCTTTTAACCGCTGTTTCATATGCAGTTCTAGTTGCTTGATGTCTATCTTCATCACTAATTTTTTTATCATTTACTGCAAATGGCGCTAAATCATTAAACGAATAACTCGCTTCAATAGATATATTACTTTCATCTCTTACACTTTGTTCATCAATTACTGTGTATTCAACATTATTATTAGAAGCAATCTTTGCAAGATTGATATAATCATAACCACGTTCGTTATTGATTCCTTTTCGAAGAATGCGAACTGGAAATCCTTTTATCTGTGTATGTGGTTCTAAATAAACTTCACGCAAACTCATACTAGACATACCACTATCTGATTTTTCTCCATATACAGTAGCCATATTTATTACTTGATCAAACTGATAGTCAATTTTAGGTTCGCTAATTAAACGATATGGCGCATTTCTAACGGCTGATATCTGAACAGGTTTAGTTTCTCCAAAAGTTCCAAATTCTAATTTTCTACCAAAATTAAAACCAACTCTCCACCAAATATCATCTGTTAACTCACATGTTTTTGTTAATGCTTCAAGTTTGTTTTGTCTACTATATACATAGTCTATTCTTTTTTGAGAAGAGTTTTGTAAATAATCTAAATGCCATTTATTTGAATATCGAAAATCAAGAGTACTAAAAATATCATTAATTGTTCTATTCTTACATGCTAAATTGGTGGATACTTGTCGGAATTCCCATTCGCTGATTATATGATCAAGTTGTATAGTTATTGTTTCAAATTCCTTATCAACATCATAATCACTTGTAATCCCATGAAAAACTTTATTGTTAATATATATTTTCACTTCTTCTCGACCTTTAAAATATTCACGATAAGTGATTGGCAAAACGAGTGAAGTTGTAGGCACATACATCAACTCATTACCCCAAGATAATGTATTTAAAATCTTATTACCTCTTGCAACAAGTTTTCCTTTTTCAAAGATTTCGAAGAAAAATTTTCTATTATCTTCAGCGTAATTATCTACTGGGGCATTTTCAACTGGTTCAAACATTAAAAGGTTGTCAAAATACAACTCCTCTTTTTCTTGCCCGTCAGTTCGAATACCTTTGATAAATATCGCTTCATTTGCTTTCAGCGTAAAAGATAATTCAAATCCTGACTTTTCGACATCTTGAACATTAGGATATTTTTCTTTTATATCATTACGAATTTTTATAGGAATGTTATTGAATTGGTAAATTAATTTCGCTGTTTCAGCATTATAGATTTCTATATTTTCAATTGGTAAATCACTCGAAAAGTGCCAACCTTTTACAAAAACTTTTCCATTTTTAATACCTAATTGATCAATTTCACCAACATTTCGTAATTTTTCCTTAGTATTTTCTGGAGTTGGATCATCATAATCCCCTTCTTTATAATTCAGTAAGAAGTCAAACCATTTTTTTGCAGCTGTTATACGTGCTTGTGTTTTCTCAACTCCTGCACGTTCAAAATTTTTCAGAAATGCTATTGTTAATTGATCGACATTTGTACCCTTAATAAACTCTTTTGCATCAGTCGGACTAACAACTCCAATCCATTGACCATGAAACATACCATAGTGAATTAATTTAGCCTGAGTTGACGCCATTTTATAATCACCATCAATGCCCGCTTCTCTAAGTAAACGTTGAACATAATTCGCTCCGCTTTCCCATGCATTCGGACTTGTCCACTGAACTACTCCATATCCACCACCGCCGCCAATTTCAGAAATATCGGGGCGCATTCCACATTCAACATCAGCATTACCACATATAGCAGCAATAGCTTGTATTGTGTAGCCTTCTTTTGAAAGCACATTTCTAATATCTACAGCGACTTGTTGCTCTTTACTTAAAACACGTTTTGGTGGAGGGGTGGGATTGTTTCCTCCATCATTTTTTGGATCTGTATAAATAACACTTGGCATTCCACCATTATTATTTAAAATAAACTGATAATTATCTATGGAAATTCCATTAGCTCCATAATTACAATGAATCACTGACGAACCATCAATAAACATACCAGTGTGTCCTCCTGCACCATCACTAGCTCCACGAACACCCCAAATAAATATATCTCCACGTTTGGGAGTCGGCGTCTGTTTCCAGCCAATACTTTCTAATGATCCAAACAAGGTTTCTGTATTGCCCATTGAACCACTTGGCAAAAAACCGCCTGCGATCAATGATAAGTAAACTGCGCTTGAGCAGTCGTAACTATTCGGGCCAAGACGAGCACTCATAGAGTAAACAACTTTTCCCTTTCTCGCTTCAAACCACTGAATTGCTGCATCATGACTAGGCATTAATTACCACCTTCCTTTGGCCTTTCCCAATGATTATTAAATATAACGAGGTGGTTTAGGCTTCCCATTATTTTTAAATTCAATTTGTAAATTGGCTCTATCATCAGCAACAGGGCCATCATTGAAGAATTCTAAAAATTGTAACCAACCACTAGAACTAGAAATCCCCACATTTCCATTATTATTTAATTTTAGTGTTTTATTAATATTGTCATTAAAAGATTTTGTAGTATCATGTGATTTTGTATATATCTCTTGTTCTCCAGCACGAGTTAAATAAAGGTGTAAAGTAAATGGTACTGACCTAATGTTATTTGTTTTATATGATAAATTTTGGATTACTACATCACGAACTTGCCAATCAAAGCTAGCATTTGATGATGGTCTCATTCCAAAATTAACAGTCCCTCTTATTTCTCCTTCTCCTAAATATTGGGTCTGTTCAGCGTCTCCCCAATCTTTCCATCTAAAAATGAAATCACCATTACCTCGATTAATTGAAACACTCATCCCTTTTGTTGATTCTTGAATCCCATATCTAGTATTAATTTCCCAATTCTGTGAAGCTATATTATCGATATCATCTTCCATTTTTGCAATTTTTTTCCAAATTTTTTCAATCTGTTCTTCAATCCAATGAATCTTTTTCCAAATTCCACAAATTGCACAAATTGTCATCTTCTGTAGATTATAAATTGTAGATACTAATTTTTTTAAATATCCTTTCCAATCACAATCATCATGAATATCAAGTGCACTGTCAGCTCTACCTAGTAAACAATCATTTAAATCATGCATATCTTGACAATCATTTTTCTTGCCATTAAATCCTTTATCATCACCTAAGCTAGCACATTCTTTGTCGCCGATTTCAAAACAACAGTCAACATCTATGCCCCTATTCTTTAAGTCCTTACAAGACTTGCAATTTTTAGACATGTAAATCATCCTTTCTAGTACGTAATTTTATCCTCTTTGATAAATACACAAACTGGTTCACAGCAATCATTTGTTTCTACTAATAAGCTGTTGTACCCATGCTTTATGGACCATCCAAAAGTGTTACAATTCATCAATTCAAGATTTTCAATAGGTAGCTTATCAAAATCGCAACAGTCATCTTCCCGATAGAAAACATCTCCATTTGATTCAATGAGTAACTCTCCATCATATATACCTTTTAAGCGCATTGCGTTACCATTTAAATGAATAACTGGATCTTCTACTCTGCCGATAATAGTCATTGTGAATACATCAGTCTCCAAAACGGTATTACTATAAAACTTTCCAGCAACATAGTTATCGCAAAGCTCTTTCTTACAAATTTTCGTTCCGAGCATCTTACTATATCCCCATAGATGACGACCTTTATTACAGTTATAAATTATTTGATAACCACCACTACAATATTTCCAGTAATCTTTTTCTATATCTTTTTGTTTAACACACAGACTGTCTTCCTTAGTAAGAAAATCACATTCACAAGAACATTTTTGACAATCTTTATGTTTTATATTATTTTTTTGACAACTAATACAGCATCCGTAGATATCGTCCTGACAAGTGTCTATTTCTTCAAATTCTAGACAATCAGCAAAAGAACACGCATCGTAAGGTTTTAAAAATGTTTTCTTTTCATCTGCATAGTGCCAAATTCCTTCATATAATATAAAGTTCAAATCGACAGAAAAAGTGTTTTTTTCAATGCTGTAAGGTTCTGAAAAACTTTCTACAAAAGCATATGTCCAAATTATTCGACGATTTTCAATTGCCCATAGCTTACCAATCTTAGAAAGCTCACTATATAAGAATTCTTTATAAAACTGTTTTTGATCCATAGAAAACATAGAATAATTTATCTTTAGTGTTAACGCTAACTTTTGTTCAGTCGAATACTGTTGTATTTGTTTTGCATTAGTATAACTGCCATGACCAAAACTAAATGCTTGAGTGGTAGTTTTGAATCCACCACTCAAATCTGCATCTTGAATCATATCATATGCACCAATTACAACATCTCTGAATTGTAAGTACCTTTTTTGAGGATAAATTGTTCTGCAATCATACATCAATTTACACTCCTCTCAAAAATCTATTTGCACGCAAATTGGCAAAATTAGGATTTCCAGTCATACTAATATTTTGGTTAATTGTATTATTGTTATTTCTTGTATTTTTTGTCGTATTATAATATCTATTCATCACATTTGAGACAGGTTGACTATTTCCAAATCGATTAGTGATACTAGCTAGTGCTCCACTTAGATCTAAGTTATTGATCCGTTCCATAAAGTCAATTCCGAAATGATCTACTGCTTTTTTACGTTGAACATATTCTCCAGCAGTTAACATTGCTGGAATACGATCTGTACCTTTGGATTTAAAAATATGTTTCATAATGCTTCCACCGTTTGCTCGATACTGAGGTATAATGCCTCCATTTGCACGTGTAACTCTACGAGTCTTCACATTTTCTGTTACATCAACAGTAAGACTAGGCGCTGTTAATGAATTTAGATTGGTTTGAATAGAAGAAATTTTGTTATTAATAGATGTAACATAACTATCAATATTACTATCTAAACCTTGTAGTGCATTTGTAAATCCTGATTTCAGACTATCCCCAAATCCTTTACCAACATTATTAAACTCGGTATCTTTATTTCTTAAATTAGTTATTAAATCATCAATAACTTTTTTGATTTTAGAAGGAACATCAGCATTTTTGAATCCATTAATAACTTGCTGTCCATATGATTTCCCAATTGGTTCAAATTTAGATTCTAGACCTTGTAACGTAATAAGTAAGTTTTTAAAAGATTCGACTAGCTCGGGTATACTATCCAGTCCTTTTGCACTTGGAAATGTGTTCATTAGTTCAATGATTGATTTCATTCGGTTAACGTTGTTTAATACACTCGTCCAATCAAATGGTAATGCGTTTAATACACTTAATTTATTTGATATCGTTCCTAACTTACTAACAGATGAAACAATCATACCTAACGTTTCGCTGCTTATAACGCCTTCAGATATCCCTTGCCACTTACTAATGGCCATCTCTGTTGCGACATATTTAATACTTTTTATATTATTACTCAATTCATCAACACCCAATGTTAATTGAGGAATCTGATTAATTCTATTTGCTAATGTTATCAGCCTATAAACTGTAGTGTCGATTTTATCAATAACATCTTCACCAATCATCGTGTTTGAATCAGGAAAAGTATCTATCGTTAACCTATTAATAACACCTTTAACAGCGGTAATTGTTGAATGGACTTTATCATTTTCTAGTGTGATACTAGCTAATCCATTAACTCTATTTGCTAATTGTATAAAGTTTATCAAAACTAAATCCAAAGCTTTTATAAAGTCAGCTTTGACTATTCCTTCATTGTAATCTTGCCAAGAGCTAGCCTGAAACATTCTTAATGCCCCTTTGGTACTTGCAATAGTGGAATTTATTTTGTCAGTTTCGATATTTATTCCCGAAAGACCTGTTAAACGATTTGCTACTTTAGTGACCCATAATACAGCTACATCTAATCCGCTAAGCATTTCCCTATCAACAAATCCATCATTAAAATCACTCCATGAATCGATTCTTAACATTCGAATAGATCCTTTGATATTTTGAATAACAGATTGTGCCTTACCTGTTTCTAATGGTAAATTTGAAAGTTCATTTAATTTACTACCCACTTTATTCAACCAGTAAATTGATGTGTCTAACTGGTCCAATAATCTTTTACCAACAATTCCTTCATTAAAATCGATCCAACTATCTGCTTGCAATAATCTTAAAGCACCTTTGATATTTGCTATTATTCCTTGTAACTTGCCACCATCAAATTCAAAATTAGAAAGTGTTCCAAATTTTTTAGCTATACTACTTAACCAATAAACTGCAGTGTCTAGTTTATCTAATGTTCCACGTTCAACTATTCCCCCATCGAAGTCGCCCCAAGATTTAATTTGCAACATACGTAATGAGGATTTTAGATTTGCTATCATGGTTTGAGTTTTTCCTAAGTCAAAAGAAGTTTCTGATAGTTTAGACAGCTTTTTGTTAATGCTATTCAAACCATCCACACTTTGGCCCGTCATATCTATAAAATCTTTTGGCACAACTCCACCACTGAAATCACTCCAACTTTCATTAGTTAGCATACGTAATGCACCTTTAATATTTTGTAGTACATTTTGCACTGAACCCGTTTCTAACTTACTTTCTGATAATGCTGCTAACTTTTTGCTTAATTTATTTAACCAGAATATAGTAGTATCTGCTTGATCAATAATTTTAGATGAAACGACTCCAGATTTCGCAATATCCCAATCAGCAGGATCTAACTTTTCTAATATATCTTTTATAACTGTAACTTTACTTGTAATATCAGATATTGAAAATTTATTTTCTTGTAAAGTTTTCATTTTATTAGATAGAGAAATCATTTTATTTAATATATTTTCCATCTCATCAAAAATAGCAGTGTCAACTTTACCTTTCATTAAGCTTCCTAATTTCTCAAAAATGTTATCTTTTCCACCAATAACTTCAACTGCTTTATTGATGTCATATATATTATTTACAAGTTTTGCACTATTTATATCTTCTGAAGCACTAGCTAGACGTTTCAATCCATTTGACACTTCTATCAAACCATCGATAACTTGTACATATGTCGATGCAGTAAAAGTACCTATTATTCCTTTGAATAAAGATGAAATTTTTCCAATACTGGATTTCGCCATATAGCTTAAAACTTCTTCTAAACTCTCAAGCTTATTTTTAACACTTGTAATATCTTCAGGAACCTTTTTATTCAATTGGTTAATTGATTCAGAAACTAGCATTAATTCTCCTGCTAGTAGTGCTACAGCTGCCAAACCAGCGATTGCTGCAGGGAATGTAGCAATACTTAAACCACCTATTACTCCAACTAAAAGACCCATTGCACCAATTGCTATACCGATATTAGCAACCTTTTTAGCTATTGTTGCAATATCTGAAGGTACTTTTTCATTTAATTGTGATAGTGCTTCGCTTGCAATCATTAATTCTAGTGATAGGAGTGCTACACTAGCTAATCCTGATATAGCCATCGTTGGATTAGCAGATGAAAAAGCGCCTGCAATAACAACTAATCCTGCCATAGCCCCGATTGCAATTGATAAACTCCCTAGTTTCTTAGCGACAATTCCAATATTGTTTGGTACTCTCTCATTGAGTTGGTTCATCGCTTCACTTGCAATCATTAAATCTACTGAGATTAATGCAATACTTGCAATCCCTTTTAAATTATCAGTAAAATTTAATTTACTAGCTATAAAAGCCAGACCCCCAATTGCACTGATAGCCAGACTCATGCTCGCTGCTTTTTTAGCTAGCCCTGTAAAATCATTTGGTATTTTTTCATCTAGTTGTTTCATTGCTTCTGCGCCTTCTTCAAGCACTTTTATTGCTCCGAATAATAACGCAAGGTTACCAGCATTTTTTAAAAAACCAGTCCCAATAGATTTTAAACTCTCTAATGGTTTTACGATTTCTGATGCTCCTCCACCTTTTCCAAATTTAGGCAATTTTATTTTACCGAATACTCCAAATACTTTGGATAATATAGAAAGTCCTTTGGCACTAATAGCTATAAACTTTAAAGCTACCCCAAATTCAAATAATCGTGGAATAAATGCACCTAGTCCTTTCAAAGTATCTCCCTTACCTAAAAAATTAAATATAGGTTTCAATAGATTGAATAATCCGACAGCATCATCTTTTACACCCTTTATTCCTTTACCTAGTCCCTCAAAAAATGAAGCATAATCAATAGTGCTTAAAAATTTCACTACTTTGTCAAAAAAACGAAATATATCATCTGAATGTTCTTCTGCGAAAGTTCCTATTTTTTTTAAATTATCTTCGAAAGCAGCACCAATTTTTCCAAATATACCAGCAATTCCTCCCAGACCTTTATCCTTCGCCATCTTATCAAATGTATCGATAATCGAGGTCACTCCACGTGTAATAGCTGAATTCATAATAGACATACCAGTTCGAACGCCACCAACAGAATTTCTAGCTTGTTCTTCAAACGATTTGAATCCTTCTGCCCCGTTTTTATTCATCTCCACAATTCTATCCATAAATTGATCCATAGAGATATTTCCATTTCTTAAAGCTTCTCCCAATTGATCAGATGTTAAACCAAAACTCTTTCCGATTTGATCCACTTGGGCAGGCATTGCTGTTAGTAGCGAGCGCCATTCTATCATGTCTGGTTTACCTTTAGAATAAGATTGAGATATTTGCTCAAGTGCGCTTGATTGTATTTCTCGTGACATGCCACCTGCTAAAATTGCATTATTTAATGCCAAGAATATATCCGCAGATTTCTGTACATCTTTATTATTTGCTGTAAACCTTTGTACTGAAGCAACAGCATCATCTAAAGTTGTCGGCAACCCATTTAGCCCTTTTACAAGTTTGCTTTTTGCGAGATCGGCTTGGTCGGCTGAAATATTCATATTTGACATTACTTTTTCAAAGTTATTTAAAGTATCTAATCTTGAAATAGAACCATCGATAGAATTTGTAATCATATTGGTCGCCTTATCAACTGCCTTTACGGCTAGCCCTATACCAAGCATTTGATTTAGTTTGGATGTTAAAGGATTGAATGCTCCTAATATTTTATTACTTGCATTGTTAGCTAACCCACTTAACTTATCCAGGTTTGATGAAACATTTATCTTGTAGGTTCGTTCACTCATACTTCGAAGACTATTTTGTAATTTTCGACTTTCTTCCCCAGTTTCTCCTAGACCACGACTATCAATTTGTAACATAGCCTTACGATTATTCAATCGACTAATCTCATTGTCTAGTTTGCGAAGTTGTGCTTCTGAACCTTGCAACTGAGTTGTTACTATTTGTAAATTTGCTTTCCTAGATTGTAGTTGTTTAATTTGTTGATTTAAGTATGATATTTTTTCTTTTGCATCTTTAGTATTTACATCTGCCTTAATGGTTGCTTTCTGTGCTTGCAATTTTTTTATATCAACATTAATATTTTTTATTTCTTCTTTTGCTTTTTTTAGTTTCGTAGTATTCCACTCGATAGCAGGGCGTTGACCTTTTAGTTTAGCTATTCGTCGATCTAAACTATCTAGTTCTTTTTCTATATCTTTAATATTGTCCTTAATACGAATGGAGATATTTTCAACTGCCAATTATTCCACCTCCTCCAGCTCATCTTGCGATATAAATTGAACAACAAATGGTTGTGGTTGCTTAGGTTTTGGTGCATTTTCTTGTGACGACTTCCAATCCATAAAGTTTTGATAACTTTGCTCATTAGCATAATGGCCATATGCTACAATCAATTCAGAAACGCCCCAACCACTCAATACATGGCTGGGACGTTGTCCTAAGATTTTTGCTACAAAATGAGCCATATACGAATAATGATTAAACTTAGCAAAATACGTTTCTTGCGCTTGTTGTAATGAAACACCATTGTTTAAACTGTCACGCACGATTATCCGAAAAAAGCATCTGCTTCTTTGAACACTTCTGGGTGATTTTCTGTTAATGCAGTAAAAGTTTCAATCACTGAAAATGGAAGCATGTATTCGATTAACTCTTCATCTACACCTAAGAAAGCTGCCACCACTTTATAAAATCCATAAATAACTTCGTCCTCTGATGTTGATAACATTTTAAGAACTTCTCGATCTGTCTTTTCCACAATAGTTACTTTGCCGTCTTCGTCTTTTTGATAAAACTCCTTCAAAAATGGTTGAATGTTCAAAAGTGCATCTACAATTTTTAAATCATTCATACCTGTTACACTTGCATTACTGTATTCAACTTCGAAAATAACATATTTATCTACAGTAGTTGCTCCATACGGAATTTCTTCAAAGAATTCTTTTGGAACACGAAACTTGATCACATAGTTTTCTTCAACTTTTTGAATCTCGTTTGCGTCACCAACAACAGCAATATTATCGTTGTCAATTACTGCATATGGCTTACTTGTATCCTGAGTTTTATCCATTTTATGTTTCATATCAATTACATCATTTTTTGTAATCATTTTCGTTAAATCGCTTTGTTTCATTACAAAAATCCCCTTTTCTTAAATAATTATTCAATAATTTTCTGAACTTCAAAGAATCGACCATTGTTATCCTTTTGAATAGATACTTCAAATTCAAATGTAGTTTCATCTGTATTACTTAAAGTCGTAGGGAATGAAGTAACTAATACATTGTTGAAAATATAGTTCACTTTCACACCATCTGTCTGAACAGTTGGGAAGAATAGACGTACACGGCGTCCTTCATATGCGTCATCTTCACCGACGTATTGCTCAATAGAAACCTCTTTAGGGTATGCATACAACAATGGCTGTCCGATCAAACGTTCATGAACAATTAAATATCCATCATATTCGCCATGCTTAATAATTTGGTATTGTTTTTCGTTTAATACTGCTACATCTGGGAGGTTGACTTTAGTTAATTCTGCATCAGTAAAGTTACATTCACTTGCAACTAAAGCTTTAGAGAAAGAGCATTCTTGTTTTGATAAACCGTTTAACAAGATATACCCATAACGTCGGCCGTCAATAGTGAGTTCACGAACTTTATCTTTCTCTTTAACAACTGTCCACCCTTTTGATAAATCCCCTCGACGCATAAATGGATTAAGTAACCAGTAGTTTCCGCTTGTTTTGCCACCTGTGAATGTACGAGTAATACTAGCGCTTGATGGATCGTACTTAGCACCAAAACATACACTGTCGGCAACATCCATAGTCATGTCTCCACCGTATTCTGTGATACATCCAATCGTTACAACTTCATCATTTTGTAATTCTTCGATTGAGTTGTAAAAACTAATCGAAGAAATATGAATTTGTTTTAATGGAATTTCTTCTTCAGTTGTCACAGTAATTGACACATGAACACCACGTTCATTTGCTTGCCAACCTTCGCCTAAAACTTCTTCAGGAACGACTGAAAAATCAATAAAAATAGGATTATAGCCCTTAGTTCCAGTGAATTTTTTTCTATATACATCAGCATTTACAAAACTATTGTCATTAATTGCTGCAATTTTAAATTCGATAGTATATGTTCCATCTTTTGGCAAATCTAAATAAAAAGTGGTTGCACCAGCATAAAAATCAGTCGCATCAGTAACTTTTTTAAAGGTAGCCCCTAACGGAAATTCGTTGCCTGTAATTAATAATCCACCTGTGTTTCTACATCCTTCTGCTAAGCAATTAAATGCATCCTCTGGTCGTAAATATTTATTGAATGCTGATTTGTCTCCAATGATTTCCAAGTAGTCACTGGTTTTAATTTTTACACAAGAGTCATTGTCCTGTAGAACCGAAAAAAACAGTTCCTGTGTCTTCGTTAATTTGTTAACACCAATCATTGAAAGAACTTGCTCTGTATTACATTTTCCCATGTCTAATCCCTCCTATTATTTTTGATTAACTTGAATAACTCGGATTGCTAGCTGTTCATAGACAATACCGTCTTTTTCATTTAATACTGTTAATTTTCGTGAAATGAATTTATCAATCTTTTCTTTTTCATCCATCTCATTTCCTCCTCCATTTGGGTCAATTACAGTAACTAGAATTTTTGTTAATTCATTCTTATCTGCATCATATTCTGCAACTTCCACTTTACTATCTTTAACAATAGTAGTTTTACTTGTAGAAATAGCATAAATATTTTTTGAATTATCAGGTGTGATCTCATCCACTGCTACGTCGTCTACAAATAATTTAATAGTTACAGCTTTTTCATTATCATATACACCTGTGACTTCAGAATCACCGATTGTATAGTCTTTAGCTGATAACTGATAAGTCGTTTCACCATCTGCTGCTAATGCATTGATTGCACGTTTCGCCATTTGATATACCTCCTATAATTTTGGTCTACGTAACACAGCTCGCTTCAAAAAAGGATCACCTGCGTGGGGTGGTATATAAACACTTTTAGCAAAATGACGTTTGCCATCTTTACCAACCCAACTCAAAGCCTTTGCCTTTCTTGGCCTTATCGTGTAGCCACTATGACCTTTGTAATAAGGAATAGAGTAATCTAAGCCTCCAACATTGCGAGGATCGGATTTCAGTTTCGCGACATCAACTCCTATTAATCTACTCCCATCACTTTCCTTTTCTATTGTTATCGAATCTCTCAACGCTCCTGTTTTAACGTGAGCTTCTTCTTTTATAATTTTTTCCATTTTTTTTGCATAATTATCTATCTCTTTTTCAATTGATTGAATAACTATCTTTTTTAGTGCCATTTAAAACACTTCCTCGAAATGCCCACTTTCAAGCAAAAACATTCCGTCTGTATCAGTGGTTTCATATTCATGATTAAACTCAACATCTAATCTTTTTCCACTTGGTAAGAAAAATGTCTTTTCTGTCTTTAAACCACTGGCATACCTTTTCGCTCCACAGGACGAACAACCTGTAGCGCTAATGTGTTCACGAACGCCTAAAAATCGAACTTTCATACTCTAATCCCCCAAATCTGTTCTAGACTTTTACCACAAAGGCTAATAAGACCTAATTGTTTTCGGTAGCTGTCTATTACTAGTTTATTGAGGTAGCTTTCTACTAACTCATCTGTTGTCATCGTTTCATTTGCAATAAAGCCGCTATCAGAATTATCTTGACAAGTAGCACAAGCATGACAATCACAGTTATTCTTGTTGTAAATTACATGAATTAAATCGCAGAAAAGTTGTAATAAACATTGAGGCAACTCTTCAAATCCAGCATCATATAAGACAAGCAACTGGTGTTCTTTTTTACAAACACAACATCCGTTTTCCCTATTTGCGTAGTTTCGAATATCAACAAGTAATTTGTCTTTTACAACGCTATAACCAAATTCTTTTTCATCTAATTCTCTAATGATTTCTTTTACACCTTCTCGATGTACAGAAAAAACTCGGAATGATGCTAAAGCAAATGGTGCATAGAATAAATCTAATTCCATAATTCCATCATCACACGAACAAGGTAAATAATTGTCCATATCAAATACTTCTTGTCTCTCACTCATTAAAAATGTTTCGCAAGGACGTTGAGTCCAACAAGTTAATAAACTTATTAAATGAATTGCTTCTTTAATTGTTTTCTCTAACTTGTTGTCCTCTACATCACAAGGAAAGCAATCGCAAAATTCTTTCAGTTGCTCAATGATTTCATCCATAAGGTAAGCACCTTACTTTCTAGGGAGCTAATGTTTCTACATATACTCGATCTAATAAATTAGCTAATGAGTAGGCGTTGATTCCAGCAGCCAAAGGAACATCTGTAATTACAGCTAATCGAGCTACATTATTTGTAACTACACTTCCTAAGTTGTAATAAATATCACATTCTGTTGCGCATCCTTTATTTACATCGTTTGTTGTTGTAAATTGATTGCGAATAATATAGTCTTCAGCAGGACGCAAAGTTGTCCCCAAGAATACACCTACGGATTCACCAGACAATTGCCAAATAACGCCTGTGCCATTTTCAACATCAACTGGTACAGTTTTATCAGGTAAAACTTGTGCTCCTTTATAGAAAATACTTTCTCCGTTAATAGTCCAGCCGTCTGGAAGAATACCGTAACGATTAGGACGAATGGCATTTTTAATGCTTGCTACAGTTAATGGATGAGCTGCAAAAATGAATGATCCACCTAGAACGTCCATACGATATCCAATAGAATCAAATGCTGCTAAAATATTTGTTCCTTGCATTTTGAAAACTTCTGGGCGTTTTAAAATTTCCATTAATCCATGGAATTTTTTTAAGATAGGTGTTGTAACATCTAGTTGTCCATTAACAATTGTATTGGCAGTATAGAAAGCCATACTTTCACGATTCATGAAATCACGAACTTCTTCATAAGTCTGCCCTGCTTGCTTAAAGAAACCAATTAAATCATTCGATTGAACTTTTAATTTACGGTCCAATAAGTGATTTAACATATCCACACAATCTTTTAAACATAGAATATTAATTGGTGCTTTGCCCCCACATGCTGCAATATCAAAAGGTAACCAACAGCATTCACCTGTAGTATCTTTTGGTGGTGTCGTAAATACATTTAAAGGTGCTTTTAAATAAACATTTCCATCTTCATCAGTTACAGTTGGCAATGAGCCATTTTGCCAAGCGTTCTCAATCATTTGAGATAGGCTTGTGCTTAATAACCAATCAACTAAAGGAAATTGGTTTTGAACTGCTGTTCGCAAGTTATTTAAAGCATAATTATTTCCTTTACCATAACGAGCAGCATTTGTATATTTTTCGATATTATCGACAATGACATCTACAGTAGAGCTTAGTTGTTCCATAACTTGCTCTGTTTGTAACGATTCATTAACGATGGCTTGATTAACTTCTAATACCATCTGTTATTCCCCCCATTTATTTTTAGTAGATCCAGTTGCTTTTGGTAGCGCTGAAACTTCAATACGATTCATCAATTTTTCCAAGCGTTGAACAGCTTTTTCATTTGTTTGTTCTTGCTTCAATTTTTCTTCTTTTAAAGATTTATTTTCAGCACGTAACTGTTCAAGCTCAACAACCATTTTTTCATTTTGCTCCATAGATAAATTATAAAGTTGTTCGAATGTATGGTCTTCTTTTTCGGAAAGTTCCGCTTCAGATTCTTTTTTGTCATTTTCTTCAACATTCTGTTCCTCTGATTTTTTTGTTGCCACTTCAGGTTCTTTGGGCTCTTCTTTTGATTCTGTTTGTTTAGTTTCAGGTTCTTTGATCGTTTCTTGATCATTTTCTTTTTTCTTGCCAAATAAATCTGCTAAAGCCATTTTGTCTGCCTCCTCTGCGGATAAATTTATACCGCTACTATTCACATTACCTACATCTCCAACGATGCCAAATCCCATGATAAAAAGATGTTCAATAACTGGAAATTCATATTCGTAAGATAATTCTTCGTCATAACTTGCCATAAATTCGGCTGAAATACCAATTGTATATGGCATTTTTTGCAAATCTTGGATAACAGATAAGCTTTCATCAATTTTCATATTGACTTCTAATGCTTGACGGTTTTCTCCAATATCTACTAAGCGCAAATCATTTTTAGTCCACTGACCAACAAATATTGGTAACGTAGCAAAATTAATGTGTCCAATATTGATATAGCCAATATAATCATCTTCTAAAGAGTCATAAAATTCTTTTATAGTTCCACGTTTTATATAACTTCGAATACTTCCATCACCGTATAATACTGTTCCTTCATCCAGTAATCGAACCCAGCCAATTTCCTTCAAATCATTATTAGCTAGTTGAACAATGTGGTTCAGTGTATGTTGCTGTTTTTCTTCATTATTAAATTCGAAAATTTCGTCTAAATCCTTTTTCATACGTTTTCGTGCTTGCGTTTGAGCATCACGTTTCTTGATAAAATCAAACATGTTACACCTCATCTCTAACAATATCGATGATCTTATAACTTACTTTTTTGATTTTTCCGCCACAACATCCGCCGTTAAAGACTTCAAATTGAATTCCATTATTTTTGAGCTCAGTAACTAATTTGTCGGAGTAAAGCTTTTCAACACTAGCATTTTCTAATGATTGAATAAATGCTTCATCGTCTCCCAACGGATATCGTTCATCTGGAAGGACACGTATCCAACCAAATTTTTTATATCCGTTTTCTGAACGTACTACATCGATAGACTGAGGGGAACGAATACCGTCAACTAATTTAAAGTAGTTCATTCCTTCGCCCCCTTCTTATTTTTAGCTTTTTTATTAGCTTTTGATTCTACCTCTTCTTCGATAGGTTCAATAATAATCTCTTCTCGTAATGGCTCAATTTTAAATTCTCTACTAGGCTCTTTGTTAATGGCATCAATGTAACGAAACATCTCTAAATTGTTTTTAAATTGTTTCATACTGACACTTCCTAGTTTTATTTTTCGCCAGCTTTTTCTTCTGGTTTTGAATTTTCCCCTGGATCAGTTGGATTTTTTGGATTTGGTAAAATATTGGAAATTGGTTCACACTCTACTTCTTCACAAACGATTTCAGGAACATCTACTTCAACCTCTCCAGTAACAGCTGCAGAACATAAACAACCTTCTGTAATTACTGTCATTTTCCCATCAACTTTGATACGAATACCACGTTCAGGATAATTTTCTAATTGAGTTAACGCATTTACTGCTTCGACGCCTTCAACAACATATTGAGCGCCACCTTTTGCGGTAATTGTTACGATTGGTAACTTAATTTTCGCCATAGTTTACACCCCCCTTCAATTATTCGATAATAAATTCAATAGAGCATTTATCGTTTGGATGAGCATTTGGCGTGTCCATCGCAGCGTAATTGTTGATGTAACGTTCACCACTGCTCAATTCAACAACTTGACCTTGATACATGAATGGCTCATCAAGAGCTACTGTTACTCCATCCATTGCTCTACACACATCACAGCATCCTGAAAATGCTTTCCATCTCTTTCTAATTTTCTTAGAACGATCAAGTCGAGTTAAATGTTTTACAGTTTCGATTTGAGCTAATTCTTTAGCTTTTTTTCCATCTGTATTTAAAATTCGATTAAAATATAGAGCAGTTAGAGCTTCACTATCTTTGCCTTTTTCACTCTGTACAGTCTCACGCATATTTTGTAATGTCAGTTCAATTTTCTTCATGTAATCAAACTTAATTTGAGCATCTTCTACAAACTCACTGGAAATACCAAGTTCATCAGCAAAGTTTTCTTTTTCCATATCATAAAGAGTTAGGAAGTAGGAAACTAATAACAAAAATAATTCACGTTGCTTTTGTTCATTACTTGTTGTGGTGTACTCTAAAGCAATATTAGAAAGTGATTTCATCCTTGCTCACTTCTTTCACCTTATCTTTATCAATAGCTTCAAAAACTTTTGCCATGGAAAGGTTTGACAATTCTCCAGTAAAATCGTTGATAAATTCAGTATCAGATACATTTCGAATACTTTCGAGATACATCTTTTCTTCACCTTTTTCGCCTTTATTTTTAATAACCAGCGCTTGAACACTTGACGCATAAATTTGACCACTAGATTGTTCTTTAATGGCACGATAGTCTGTTACGATTAAATAAGCATCATTTTCTTTTTTATAACGATTGACAAATAAGATATCTTGAGGAATTGCCGAGAAACTATTTCCCATGTCGGTATACCCCCATCCATCTTTTGTCGGTTTCATTTTCCCTAAATCTACTTGGCCACCACCAACTTTCGCTTCGGCTTGATCGATTTCAACTTTTTTCTCTAAAGAGTCATAATCATAAACCTCACGTCCACCGACTACTGCATATGGTTTTGCTTTCTTTTTTGCTTTGCTTAAATCCTCTAAAATACTCATAACTGAATTTCCTCCTTAATAATTTTATTAGCTAAATCATCTTTACCTAGTGCTTTAAGTCGCTCAGCAACAGTTAAAACTTTCAATCGCCTATCATTTATATCTGACTGAGATTTTAGTTCATATTTATCAAAATAGACTTTTGGAACCTTTAAATTATTTGTTAGTATGCTCGAAATTTGAGTCGCAATATTTTCACGTAAAGGAATAATTGAATTAAGCATTGCATTATCTATTACTTTTTCCATTGATATATTCCCACTGATTTTACCTAATCCAAGCAGAACATTAGGAACACCGAATACCTGCGCCATAATCTCGCCTTCCTGATTTAAATAACTAAGAAACTCCGTCGCTTTAGTTACACGTGGCAAGTGGTCCATCTTTTTAAAAGCATTTGAAACTGCTAAAACGCTTGTTGAATTGCTGTCTTTTACGAGCTTCATTATTTCTTCAACTTCTTTTTTATATTTATCCTGCCGTCGTTTGGTTGCCGATTCAGTGTCGTTCAAAAATTTATTTGAGCTTTCTTCATTACTATTGGCATTATCTGCCCAGAAAATTAATCTTCCTGCGCCATCATATTCGATATCGTATAGTAGTCGTTTATATACCGAAGCTATAAGCAAGACTCGTTGGATATCCGAATCAAAGACACTCGATCCTTTAGGAGTAGATGTATCAACCCTTAAATTAACGAATTTTTCGGGTGGCAATAAAATATTGTCATTGTTTTTAAAAACAAATATTCCTTTTTTAAAGTATTCTTCTGAATCAATTTCTCCTTCACTGAGATCGACATCTGTAATAGCTCGACCTTTTTTGTCAATAACGAAACCAATCAATTCTTTATATCCGTAATGTTCTTTATTCAATATTTGAGCAACGCCAAAATGATTACACTTTACGTTAATCAATCCATCATCTTTAGATAAAAAACGTAAACCTGATCGACCGTATACAATTGATTCCTTAATTGATTGAACAAGTACGTGATAGTTGGTAACTCCTTCTGGATTCGTTTGACCATATAGAAAGTTATTCAATATTTCATCTTGTTTTTCATCGCCTGTAGTTAAGTTATTAGAAAGAATAAGCTCTACTAACTTACCAAGAACATATTGTGCTGTTGGCAAATTATGAATTAACCAATCATAAAGCTGATAGTTGTTATCACCCTTACCTCTTAAATCGTTTAAATTAAAATCAGGACAACTATTACACATAGTCATCGTTTTTAATAGTTCATCTTTCCCAACTAATTCAGTTTCAGACATTCATTTTCCTCCTTTCATCAAGAATAGATATAGAATCGTTCGTTTAATTTATATAGAATAATCGCATGTAGCGATAGAAGAACTGAATCAAGTGTATCTGGTGAGTGGCCCAACTTAGCTTTGATTTCTTCCTTTGGAACAATGGCTGTTTTTCCGTTAGACTTGATCTTGCTACTTATAAGAACTAGTTCATCTATAACTTCTTCATATACTTTTTCAGTGAAAAAAATATTTCTGTTATCAATGTTTTCTTGTAAGTCAATGTGCATTTCAGCACGCTTATTTGCCCCGTATTTTGCCGAGTAGTGGTTTTTTTCCACCCTTTCTTTAGTTGTACCAGCACCAAAATTTATGCCGTGTAATTCGAAATCTCCGTTAATATGTGCTAAACCTTCTACAATATAAACACCGTAACCTACGTCGACACATACACCTTTAACATCAAAATGTTCTATAATCATCAACAATTGAGTAATTATCTTTTTACTAGTCACACCGTCTTGCCAATCACCTTTTTCAATTTCTATAGTGTCTATAACATGTACTTGTCCTTGTGCATCTAATGCCGATAACGTAGCTTTTATTTTATCTTTCCCTTTATAAGCACTGTCTACACCAAGGAAATACTCCCAATCTTTTTCGGTATGTTCTTCTTCTGTTTGAGGTGTTCCAAACATTCCATCTTCATTTTCGTCTGGAAGCTCACATAAAAAGTAACGTTGGCATGTAGATTTATTTTGAAAAAATTCAGAACTTATTACTTGTTCAATACTTTTAACTCGATCTTCTTCAAAGGCGGTCCTAACATCTGCCCATACAACCAACATGCCTTTTGGAATATTCTCTTGAGTTAGTTTGTCATAAAATCGACCTTTATTATGTGGGTTAGATATTTCAAAAGATAGATAGTTTTTACCATCCACATTGGCAAAATTTCTACGACCAAGCTCAGCATATGTTTCATTTGAGACAAACGCTGATTCATCAATAATATAATCTCCACCACGACCAATCGCTTGATTTCCAGATTTATTTCCTTTGAAATGTTCACCTAATGAAATCCCTTCAATCGATCCTCCGCCACTGAAAGAAATCTTTCTTTTGGATAAACCCGTTTGAAGTCTTTCTAGCTTATCAACGGGCTCTAATAATTTTCTTGCAATTGATTCATCAACAGTCTGTAGTGTATCTGTAACATGTTGCATGATAATATCAGTGGTATCTTTTTTACCACCCGCCACGTAACAACGTCGATTGTGATCAGCGAGCCAAACAGCTATTCTTGAACTCAACCAACTTTTACCATACTGTGAAGGGGTGACGACAATAATGTTGTCATACTCTCCACTTACCACAGCCCCCATCAATAGAGCCTGCGTAAAATATAATCGATCACCATAATATGCTAAACTTTCGGTTGCCCCAATTATGGCTAGTTCTATTGCTTTTTCCATTGATATACTTAATCTCTTATAGTGAGTTGGAACATAACCTTTTACAAACTTATTAAGTTTTTCTTTGGGCGTTGAACTTTTTAAAAGCTTAATTGTTCTCTTCTGTGCTATTTCCAGTGTCATTATTAAACAGACCCCTAATGTATTCTTCTGCTACTTTCCGCTTCTCATCAACGCCCACACTCATTTCAACTTCATGCTCTACCTTTGCAGGTTGAATAATATTGGAAATCCAGGATGCTGCTTTGACATCTCCCTTAATTGCTTTTTGCGTCATAGATAAGACCATGGCCATCTCGTTAGTGTTCTCATATCCCATTTCTTTTAGCGTCTTAGCCATTTTAGAGCTTGGTACTTCTGATGATAAAACAATAGAAATAGCTCGTTTCAAGTCAGCTTTTTTTCGTCTAACTTCTCCGCTTGCTTTTCCGCCTTTTCTTCCAAGCTCTCTAGCTTCATCCACGCTTCGCTCTGAAAATGGTTTTAAATTATCATTTCCAGCCATCATCAACCACCGCCGTATCATTACCTGATATCTTCACAGCCACTTCTCCTGTGAATGCTTCCCATCTAGCTATAATGACGTCAACATATCTTGGATCTAACTCCATTAAATAGGCTTCTCTTTCATTCTGCTCACATGCTATTAACGTAGTACCAGAACCTCCAAACAAATCTAAAATACAGTCTCCCTGCTTACTGCTATTTTTAATTTGATAATCGAATAGTGCAACTGGCTTCATAGTAGGGTGTTCCTTATTAACTGTAGGCCTGTCAAAATTAAGAATAGTAGTCTGCTTTCTATCTGAATACCAAGAATGACTGCCCCCAGAAGCCCAACCATATAAGCAAGGTTCATGTTTCCAATGGTAATCTTGACGACTTAAAACCATACTATTTTTATTCCAAATCAATTCTTGTTTTACTAAAAACCCAGCTTCTTCTAAAGCAGTATGAAAATTCACTACTTCTGATGAGGCATACCACACATAGAATGAACTTCCTAATTTCATATTATTTATGGCTGCACTAAAAGCTTCATATAAAAATGAATGAAATTCATTCGTTTCTTTACTATCATTTTTAATAGTTAGTGCTTCTTTTCCTTTACCTTCGTACGCTACATTGTATGGAGGATCAGTAATCAAAAGATCGGCTTTTTTATTGCCCATTAATTTTTCTACTTCTAAAGAATTTGTACTGTCCCCGCACATTAAACGGTGCCTTCCTAATTGATAAATATCACCTAATTTGGAAATAGGTTCTGCAGGGAGTTCTTCTTCGAATTCATCTTCAATTACCTCGACTTCTTCACCTTCAATATCTGGTAGGTCAAAACCAAACTCTGTCATATCAAAATCTAAATCTGCTAATTCATCTAACTCCGCATTTAATAATTCTTCATCCCATGTAGCAATTTCTCCGACCTTATTATCAGCTAAACGAAAAGCTTTGATTTGCTCTGGAGTCAAGTCATCAGCAATAATTGTAGGTACTTCTTTTAGCCCCAAATACTTAGCAGCTTTTAATCTTGTATGCCCATTTACAATGACATTAGAAGCATCTACCACAATAGGAACTTTAAATCCAAACTTTTCGATACTTTTAGCAACTGCAGTGATAGCATCTTCATTATGTCTGGGATTTTTTTCATAAGGTATCAAATCTTCTGTTTTTTGTACTTTTATATCCATATATGTAGAACCTCCTTGTATTTAAGTATCTAGTGGGATTCGAACCCACGAATGCTAGTTTTGCAGACTAGAGCGTTGCCACTTCGCCATAGATACATGAAGCAAACTTATAGAGCAGTATAAGCTTGCTTGACTAAACGAAACATTTATTGACATACATTTTTTATTTTGTGAATCACTAAAATTCACAATGGACCAGATAGGATTTGAACCTATATTCAGCATCTGCCTACTTCCTTTATATGCACTTAGATATCATTACGCATAACTGATCCATAAAATATGCAACAAAAAAACCGACTGCATAATTTGCAATCGGTTTTGTTTTTTACATATTTTTCTATACTAGTATAATAACATCATTTTTATGACTTTATCCGCCATAAAACCGCAAAAAAACCACAATTTCAGTCAATCGCACTTTTATAGCATTGAAGCAGACCAGATTCATATGCTTCAGCAAATTCAAGAAGTGCGACACACTTTAACGTTTCCACGTTGCTAACAGAATAACCTAGTTCAGAAGCAATCCAAACATTAGTTTTCTTTTCAATACTGCAGTAAGTATAATACAATAGTTGTCTATTTATCAATGACAATCGGGCCAATGCATTATCTATTTTTAATTTTTCTTTTTCCGCATCAATCTTTCTAATAAAATGCTGTTGAGATCGATGTGTATTTGTGTGCTGAATAGGCACTTCTTTAATTATCGGCGAAGTTATATTAAATTGAGGTGCTCCTGCAATTCTTTGCAGCCGTCTGTATTTTTTTAAAAGGTTTCGTGCATTCTGTTTTGTTTTTTTGTCATCAATATCAGGAAATAGCTGCATTTTTTATCCCTCCGTGATACAATATCTATGCAGCGTTTATTTCGGGAAACGCTAAATCACACATCCGACTTCTAATATAAGTCGGTTTTTGTTTAATATTTTTTCAAGATGCCAACCACTCGCCGTCTAACGAGTGGTTGTTTTTTTATTGTCTATCATCTTTTAATTTTTCCAGTTCTTCTTCCAATTGTATTTTTTGTTTATATAGCGAACTTACGCACAACGCTAACAAAATAATTACAAGCCATAAGAATTCATTTAGTGTTATCATATCTATTCTCCAGTTAATTAAATATTTTTACTCCTCCAATGCCCAGCCCATTAATTTAACTATTTCAAATACTGCATTCCGCCTTACACCAGTTGAGACACCTAGGTAATTAAATTTCAAAACATCCCAGTCCAGATTATTTGTAACTGTTTCAAAATTCCTAACATCTTCAAACTTCATTGTTCCACCAGTCGCTAGCCATATAATCAAACTTTTTGATTTTTCCATTTATTCGCCCTCCACTTTCACAGCAAACGGCCAGTAACGTTCATCAATTGCTTTGATTTCTTGTTCTGTTAACATATCTACCTCTTCCTTACATATCTTAAAATCAATTGTTCCCGCTAAATTTAAAAAAGTATATCCTATGTTGGTCGCCCCTTTGTCTGATAATAAAACGTGATATAATGGTTCCTTCACGACTTCGTAGCCATACCTCATAGCGTCGCACAACGTAAACTGTACATCTGCACTATTATTCAACCAATCATAAAATTCTCCACTGTAATCCCATTTTTCAGAAATAAACCCATCTGAATCAGTTGCGTACTCAACGCTTAAAAAGAGATCAATTATATCAGTGGAATACTTATGTTTATCAAGCCATTCCGCAACAAACTTCGGAACAACAACTTTTATCGGTTCATCTAGTTGTTTTGCTAAATTAATTGCTCTTTCGTTGGCATAGTCAGCACCTTTCAAATAATCAAGGCTGTCTGTAGAAACTTCTATGCATTCTAATTCTTCAATCAATTCTTGTTTATTCATCGCTGTTCCTCCTACGTCAAATTTATATCAATAACTCTCTTAATAATTTCCCACTCATTTTTAGGAATGGTAAAATCGTGTTGACTTTCATCTGCTGAATTCGTTGTACATATCGCTAACTCTCCATCTAAAACACTGAAAAAAATACTTGCTTCACCACCTGAATGAACTTCAGAGAACTCAATTTCTCCAATTTTGAGACCACTTTTTTTCATCATCGCTCCCCCTCGATTATTTGCTCTTGGCAATCCTCGCAATATTCAGGATAACCATTCCCATCTTCATCAAGGAATACACCACAACCTGCACAAAAGACACCTTCCAACGTCATTTCTGCAATTTCTCCCATTATCCTTCCTCCTGTTCAATAGACCACTGGCTAAACATAAAAGTTAGAAGTCCAACATGCCAGTTACCTCTTTGATCTCTTGCTCTAAATTTTGGAATCATTTTCTTCACTCGCTTTCTGGTAATATACATTCAAAAATCGCTTCTAAAACAGGGACTACAATACTGTTTCCTGCTTGATGATAAAGTGTCGTATTTTTGTACTTTTCGTTTTTTCCGGGATTTGCTTTTTTAGCATTGTTAAAATCATCATCATCAAATCCCATTAACCTCCAGCACTCTTTTTCAGTTAGAATCCTATATTTGTTCTTCTCATACTCAATCAAACCGCTATTGGGACACCGATCTTGTCTCGTGGTAATCGTATAAACAAAATCGTTTACGACTTCTAATCTGCCACTGAAACCATTTGCTAAGCTACTTTTACTTCTAATCTTTGATAACATGCTAGGCTGTGTCACCAAATATTTTTGATCAGTGGTGACTTCCAGAAAATCCCCCAGTGGTTTTAGTGGTCTGTGTTTAAGTAGATCAAAGTTGAATGGTTCACCATCTAATTTACTAATAGCAAATACTCTTTTTCGTTTTTGAGGAATACCAAAATCCATTGCATTTAAGATTTTATATGTTGTGAAATATCCTAGTTTTTCCATATCACTTAAGTATTTTTGAAACGCTCCAACTAGTTTTTTTGAGAATACATTCGGAACATTCTCCCAAATTACTACTTGAGGTTTCCATATACCAAAGTTTTCTATAATTTTAAGTGTCTCAAACATCAGGCTACTTCTTGTTCCATCTTCAACATTACCGCCATATTGCTTACCACCAATAGAAAAATCTTGACAAGGGCTACCATGCACTAAAATATCTGGCTTCAAATTCCATCCAACAACAGATTGTGGTTGATATTTTATTTCTTTTTCAAACATAGCGTTATAACTTCGTACTGCTTTTTCATTCCATTCAACATAATCAATTGATTTGTGCGGAATTCCTAAATTTATTAATGCTTTTCTCGGCGCACCAATGCCGCCAAATAGTTCTAAAATTTGTATCATAATTCCAAAGGAGTAAAGAATTCTTTGTGGTCGACCAAACCTCCACTCCTCCTTCTACTTAAAAATTATCCCAACGATCCTCATCGTCTTTTTTATCCCTTATAAATGGCTTTAAGAGCAGCCACGTTATCGTTAACGTGACTACTATTCCTAAAGCAATAAATATCTTAATTAGAAAAAATGCCATTTTAGTTCCCTTCTTTGACTACTGTATTGGCTCCATTTGTTGTAACCCAGCCATGTTTTTGTCGAGCTTGTGCTTCTGTATAGCGAATCAATTCATCTGTTACTGATTCAGCTACTTTTTTGTTCGCTTCTGCCTCTGCTTCGGCTGCTTTAGTTTTCTTATATGCTTCACTGTCTGCTTGTGTTTTTGCTGTCTCAGCATCTAATTTTGCTTTTTCATTTTCTTGACCAGCTCGGATAATCGCATCAATCGATTTTTGTGTATCAGTATCTACTTCTGGTACACCCACTGTGACATCTTCCACTTCAAAACCTTTGCTTTCTACAGCTTTAGAAAAGTTTTCCAATAAAGCAGCTTCCACTTTTGAAGAATCGCCTGATAAGACACTAAGCAAGCTATATTTTGAATAAACTTCACGAGCTTCTTTCTGTAGCTTTGATTTTAACCAGCCTTTTTCAATATCTTCACTGGTAATATTGCCAAATTCTTTGTACATTTTTGCAGCTTTTGTTGCATCGATTTTGTAATCATATTTAATATTTACCGTTGTTTTTTTACCATCAGATGTTGAAACTGAAACATCTTTTGCTTGGATCGTTTGTAAGCGAATTGGATATTGAGTAACTTTATCAAGTCCTACAAATTTCACGCCTTGCGTAAGTACTTCATCACGGACACCGCCATTCATTGAGTAGCGGACACCCACATAGCCATTATCAATTTTTTCAAAGAATTTAAACGCTCCTACTGCCCCTAAACCTAATACAACAACTGCACCAATTCCTAAACCAACTAATTTGTTTTTGCTCATAATAAAATCCCTCTTTCTACTTTAATTTTTTTATCTCTGCTAACTTTTTCGCAACACTTTGCCCACTTTTGTTGCATAGCGGACAAGAAGTTGCTTTTGAATGACCGAATCTATCTTTTTCCCAGACAATCATCTGTCCCTTGCATTTTATACATACCATCGCTTTTCCCTCGCTTACTGTATGTGCCATTTGTAATAGCTTTTTCTTTTAATCTACGTTTTTTCTTTTTGATTTTAGATTTAGTTTTACCCATTCACTTTGACCGCCTTTGTCAAATCAAATCCTAAAGCGTTTGGATGTCCTTCTACTTCTTCTGGTTTTACATGGTAAACATCTGTTTCAATATTAAAGCCTCCAACTTCGGCAGCTTTTCTTAACACATGACCATTCCAGCTTTTTCGATAGCCTGTTTTTTTATTCACTTTAGGACTTACACAACTTCTAGCGCCTTCTTCAGTGGCTTCGCACGGTAAAACAAATAACGCTTTGTTCTGTTCGTCTAAATACAGTTGGACCCATTCTGGTTTGTTCAATCGTTGAACTACTGGACCACTTAAAGCCAGACCGCTTTTTGAGATCGTTAAACATTCCTCTGCTTTTACTCCAAAATTTCCTGAAATAAGTAACGTTGCTGTATTTAAATTAAATTTCATGTGTTTGTTCTCCTCTACTTTGTTATTTTCTTTTCGCTTAATTATGTTTTCTATGCCGTTTGCCTTTCGCCAGTTTTGAAATGTGGTTGTTCCAAGTCCGAGAGCTTTCTTAATATCGTTTACTTGATAACCTAAGTCTAATAAGTGCTGATATTCTTCTTTCGTCAGCTTGTCAGGCTCTAATTTTGGTAATGGTCGCTTATCGTTTATAAGGTTAGAATTCAGTCGTTTTGATAATCTCTGGACCTCTTCCACGATTTCTGGATTATTCATCCATGATTCATCATCACCAGTCAAAAAAAGAATTCTCTGACGAATGGCTCTTTTTGTTTCTCTGAGTTTGTTTTTCGTCATTCCTTTTCCTCCAAACTCATAATTTCAATTTCTGTTCGTGGTCGCATGCTATACAGTTTTTGGCAAACCATCACAGCAATTTGACCATCATTTTTATATAAAATACCTTCAGCAGCATCTGTCACTGCTTTGAAATAGTTGTCCAAATCAGGCTTTTTGTCGCAATATTTCCGCTCTAATTCCACTTCTAAGCGTTTCTGTTTATTGCTTAGAGCTGATTTAGGCGGATGGATATAAAACGTCACATGTGCGAAAATTGGGCCTTTTTCAATCAACTTCGCTCTTGATTTACGCAGATAATTCTTTACTTGATTTTTATATTCTTTCATCGCTCGATCTTCGTAGGTTTGAACATAATTTCCACGTCTAGCAAACCTTGGTCTGCTTTGTGGTTTTGGTGTCATTGGTATTGTAATTTTCATGTGATCCCCTACGCTGTTTTCAATCGATAATCTTTTGTATTTGTAAACCTATGCATAAATCCATTTGAATGGGTAGCCATTCTTGAGACTATTCTTTCGCCGTAACAATATTGAATTTCTTTTGATTTTAGGTTAGAGGTGATAATTGTTGGCTTATCTATGCGACTTTCCAATATTCCTGTCAGCGTATCAATATCAAAGTTTGATGCTCTACTAAGAATCAGGTTGCCTTTTTCATCTCTTTTATTAAAGTCGCCTAGTTCAGCCCCTATATCATCTAGAACTACGACGTCTGCTGCTTTGATTTCAGACATTGCTACACCAGTAATTGCTTTTCGTGCCTCTTCGTCATTCATCGCAAATTTTAACTGTTCTAAAAGCTCTCGATAGCTGACAAATAGTACCTTCTTAGAATAATTACTTTTAACAAGTATTTCGTTGAGACATCCAATTGCTAGATGTGATTTTCCAACTCCAACTCCTCCTGTTAAAATCAGATGGTGTATTTCTCCCAACAGTGTTTTTTCGCAAAATTTCATACTAATGTTTTTAGCTTTGGTTGATTCTTGGTTGCTTGGGTAATAATTACCAATTTTTTTATGCAGCGATTTTCTATCCGTTAATACAGAGCCGTTTAAAAAATAGTCTTTTGCCTTTTTTATCAGACTAGATTCATAAAGGTTCTTAGCAGTGGTTGCTTCTTTTTTCTTCACTGAACGATAGCCACATTCCATACATACGGGAGGACATCTTGGTGGAGTATCTGGAGTTGGTTCTTTCCATGCTGTCATTGCTCCTCCGCATTCAGGACAAGAGACATCAACTGTAATAAAATGTGTAGCCATTAATTGCTTTAATGCAACTTTAGTATTCATCATTAGCTATTCCTCCTTAAAACAATCCTGAATAATCATTTAGCGGTGGTTCGCTATCTCGTTTATTTTTTTGCTTTGATTTTTTATTTACTTTCTTCAAAAAATCTGCATGAGTATTAATTCCGTTAGCTCGCCACTGTTTTAATATTCCAGCAAAATAAGCATATGTTTTTACATTGTTTGAACAAATGTTTATCGCTTCTTTTAGTAAATCCAGATCGCCATTAAAGTCTTTCAAATCATATGCTAGATTTGTCATATTTACAGGAGTAGCAAGACTAACATTTTTTGAATAATAAGCGATTAGCTCCGCTGTTTTTTTGTCTCCTAAAGGATTCTCCAAAAAATCCTTTTCAGACGACAACTGAACGGCAGGTTTTTCTTTATTGTTTTTATTTACTTTACTTTTATCTACTTTACTTTTATTTACTTTACTTTGTTCATTATCGACGCCATTAACTAGGGTTTCTTCCTCCTTTATGGTGTCATTAACTAAGTAAATGTCGGAAATAACTACTTCTTTCCTTTTTTTAGTGGCTTCGAGATATCTTTTTTGTATTCCGTTAGAAGTCAAAATTCTATACTCATTGAACTTCTCTTGATTAAAAAATCCAACTTGAACGGCCTTATTTACCGTCTCTTCAACTAGACCCTCTTTCGCCCCAACTTCGTCAGCAACTAAGAACATCGTATCTTCATCCCACCCGATGTAATAACCAGTTTCCCGATAAATATTACCCAGCAGGCAAAGTAGTATTTCGACAGTGTAAGGTCCACACGCACGTTTGATTTTACGAACCTTTATATCTCTTAAAAAATCTACAGAAAGCGGAAAGTAGTCAATTCCTTGTTTTAAAGGTCTTGCCATATCTGCCTCCCTCCTATAAATCATTCATATTAGTAAAGTGAGTAATTCGTTGTTGCCCTCTGCAATATTCACACCTACCACACAGCGTTGGTTTTTCTTCGCCATTTTTTACTTTAATAATATGTTCAATATTTTCTTTTAATTGGATCATTTCAAAATGCATCTTGTCTTCATCTAGGGTAATTAGCTTTACTTCAGAAGGAGTCTGCTTTGAAACAGCGGCTATAATTGGTACAAATTCCCTATTATACTTTTGACTAAGTAATTCTTTATAAACTGCCATTTGAAGTACATACCCATAGTTTTCAATGAATGTACAACGCTCTGCGTAGCTATCATTCCATTTACGTTCATGAATATCTTTTGTTGTTTTTATATCAACAAAATAACCATCCTCTAAATTTAGACAATCGATTTTCCCTTTCCAATCTACATTTTCAATTTGCCCTGTAACAATTACTTCTTTTTCCCCTTTATATAAATTTATAAAAGCAGGTTCTTCTTTTAGTCGTTGAATCATTTGTTCAGCTATTTGGAAATCTTTTAGAAGCCCATATGGTTTTCTACTAGAATACATTTTGTCTTTGTTTTCCTTTTTGAATAGATCATGAATTTTTGATGATTCAAAGTAAGAATGAACATAATTACCAACAAGCAATGCTTTTGGATCTGAACAGGGTAACCAACTTTTTTTTAATCTAGCCATTGTGGCTGCTTCGCATTCATTAAAATTTTTATATTGGCTGACCGACATATAATGCCAGTCAGCTTCAGTTGAATAATAATTTTTATCAGAAAGGGTAAGGGCCGTCTTCGTTTTCAACATCTCCATTTACCTCCCCAGTAGCTAAATAGTTTTTGCTAGGATCAGGAAATTCAATATTTAGCTCTTCTTGTAGATCTTTGTCAGCTTGATTTAAATCAATGGAATCAATCATATCTTGAGCAATTTTTTTATTTTCATCTTGATTAAAAATTGATTTCTCAAGCTTTTCAATATTTGGTGGATTAGGTGTAATATCTTTGCGTTGTTGATTATTATCGTATTCATCTTCTGTTGTTTCATTAATAGCCTTTACGAGTAAATCATTGTCACTACTTGAATTGATAAACATTTTTGCTGCTCTTGATAAAACTGTGCGTTTGGCCATCTCTTGCGGATAATCATTTTGCACATTTTTTGTTTTAGCTTTACTCCATGATTTATCTATTTCTTTTTTTGTCATGATTGTGTAAACTTTGATTCCGTCTGTTTGTTCTACCCAAGCAAATGCACCAATAATTGGGTTATCTCTGTTCAGAAAACTAGGTTTGAAGTTTGTAACGACGGTTCTACCATCCTCTGATCCTATCTCAAATTCATCTCCTTCGAAAATTACTTCAGCATGTACTTTTTTTACATTAGAAAGTCGTTCCAATATGCTTACTGATCCGAAGTATGATCTCATCAATGTACATTGATCACCGTAGGGAACAAAGTAGCATTGATTCTTTGCTGGGCTAAGTCCTTGTATTGCCATATTTAGTAAAGCTTTTGACACTGATGTAGGGTGACATTTTTCCAATAATGATTTTCCTTTAGAATTATCGCTAAGAATTAGATATGCTGAGTTTAGAGCATTTCCTACCGAATACCCTGTGGGTAATCTCAATCCTTCACCATGTTGCATTTCCTGAATTCTATTTTGAACGCTTACTATTAATTCATTCCCCATTATAATTTCCTCCAATTTCTAAATACTTTTCTCCTAATCCTACAAATTTTATAGATGTTATTTTTTCTTCACCTATTTCTAAAATAAAATCTACAATATCTTGTTGAGTAACAATCGCTTTCTCTGTTTTAATTTTGAGACATCTATTACTCATGACAGTAGTCACTGTATACAAGATTTCAAATACACCATCTTCTTGGGCGATAGTTTCTCCCATACTATCCTTGTCGTAATCTGCTGTTTCGTCTATCTCTTCTGATACATCTTCTTTAGGTAATTGACGAGCACCATACTGATCAAATTCTGTAGTTGGATAATACATTGGAATCCTCCTCTTCCATTTATTAGATTATTAGAAATTTTCAATTTTGATATTGTCTTCCAAGATTGCTCGTATAACTGTTTCTTTGCGTTTGTTACAAATTTCAGTGGCAACATCATACCAAGCGCTGCTATGATTTTTATTCAGCTCTGTGGTTAAGTCATATCTACTGTTATTTCCACTTTTTGGATCAACTAACCAATCTATACGTGCAATTAACGACGTTGCATATAATTCCCGTTCTGCACAATTTTCAGTCGCCTCTTTATACCATTCACCGAATCGGGCTGACATGGTTAGCTTATTGTTGTTTTTTTGCATTTAACTCCCTCCAAATTTATGTTATAATTTTTCTAGTATATTTTTGTTAGTGCCTAAATCGTCTGCAAACGATTGGGCATTTTTTATTCATCAAACTCACCTGAAGCAATTCTGTTTAATATATCTTGTAAATCTTCTGCATTTTCGATTACAAATGTATGTTGATGACTATCAGATCTTGCTTCTTTTAATGCTGATACTGCTGATTGTCTAACTTTTTCAACTGATATTGGTAATACTTCAATTAACTTTTGTTCTTGTATAGCCATACAAAAAGCTACATCTTCAAAATTGCCCTGAATACTGCTTATTGCTTCACCTTCATCACTGACAGTACATAACAATGGAATTTTTTCTTTTTCACATTCATTACCCAATTCTTTGATTAGACTTCTGATTTTTCTATTCAATTAATACACTTCCTTTTCATTTTTATTTAAATTTTCTTGATATTTAGCATCGTCATATTTCATAAACCAAATTGCAATAATAGGTCCAAGTATTAAAAGTAAATAGTTAAGCGGAATACTGTTCTTTATTACTAGACCAAGTATGAAGAATACTAACAAAGTACCTAAAATTCTTGCTTCATATAAACTACGTGGTTTCCTCTTGTTCATTTTTGACTTCCTTTCATTATTAGGTTAGTTTTACGCCATTTAATCTCTCTTTAATTTCTTGTAAAGTATCTTTGATTTTCCGCTCTTTTAATGATTCGTGATAATTTTTTTGGATATTTTCTTTTTCCATTTATTTTCACCTCTTATTTCAATAATTCTGCGGGATCAACATTTAATGCTTTAGCAAGCTTAACAACTGTTTCAATAGTCGGTTTTTCTTTTCCTTCAGTGTCATTTTTAATCCGACTAATAACACATGGTGTAACTCCGCTTGCTTTTGAAAGCTCAGATACCTTCCAAATTTTTTTAGTATCCTCTCTAGGAGTTCCCATCATCATATATAGATTCCTAGAAAGTCTCTTAGACACATCTTGCATACTAATGTTTGACTCCAAGTTACTTCCCTCCTTTATTCAATCCATTCTTTATTTTTCCAATAAGGTGTTCTTAATATCATTAAATCCATAAATGACATCCCTATTAGTTCTAATTGCTTACAAATTAGAGAAACTTCAAACAACAATTCATCCGAATACTCGCTACAATACTGTAATATTGCCTGTTTTTGTTTTTCGGTCAATTCTTCATCTGGAATCGCCATTAAATAATCGATTTCGTTTTCCACTTCGATTTTTTCTCTTTCTCGTTCCTCTTTTTCCTTTAGTACCGAAAGCGCTAATGGCTCTTTTTTTACTTTCACTCCAGTTGCTAGCCCTATTAGGCCCAATAACTCTTGACCTAATGCAAATGCCAACTCACTATCGTTAAATAATTCGTTATAGGCTATAGCACTTTCTGGCGGTACTGGGTAGCCATTAAAGTGACCATTTGTTGTAGTATGTGCAAAATATACTAATTGGGCCACTTGTTTTTGGCTTAATCCTTTTTTTAAAGCTGCTTTTCTTAATTGTTTGTTTAGTTTTATAGATTTCGTCATTTTTACCTCATTTCGTATAATTTGTTATTTCTATCCGACTGCTATAGGTGTATTCTTTTAACAATAGATAGTTAACACCGCTTCTTCTAATTCTTGATCAATGCGATATTTCTCTATTTCATACCAGCGGTTAATACTGGTATCGCTCATTCCTTTAATAATTTTCTCTACTTCTGAATCTGAATGAGGTGTTACTTGTTTGATAAATTCAATTTTTTCTTTGGTTGTCATTTTGTATCCTCCTATCGTATTCATTTTAGTTGTCGATACATTCCGTATCGAACGATAGCAAAAAAATATCTGGAAAAAGATAATCAAGAGGCTTTCCAAAAAATTCAGCAATGATAACAGCCTTTTTCGTACTTGGCGAACTTGCACCAGATTCTAATTTTCTTACATATACTTCTGATAAATCAAGTTTTTCAGCTAATTCTTTTTGAGTAAGCTTCAATTTTTCTCTTTCCATTTTAAAATTAGTTCGCATTCTATCCCTCCGCTCTATTTGCATTTTAGATACATAATGTATCTTACATGAACATACTACCAGATACATTTCGTATCGTCAACATTTTTTTGATATTTTCTGTATCTTTTCGTTCTAATAGATACACATAGTATCTATTAGGTGTTACAATAAAAAAAAGGTGGCGATAACATGTTAGGAAACAAATTAAAACAACTACGTATATCTAAAAATAAAACTCAACAACAAGTTGCTGATTATTTAGGCATCACACGAGCAGCATATTCTCATTTTGAAAACAATAGAAATGATCCTGACAAAGAAACTTTAGTAAAATTAGCAATATTATTTGATGTCACCACTGATTTCTTACTCGGAAGAAACCACACTCCTGAGTGGGCTAGTAAAGATGAGGTGATTGAATTAGATAAAATATTAAAATCAAATCCAGGAATGACCTATGGATCTGAAATCATGACAGATGAGGATAGAGAACAGATAAATGATTTAATCGCTAGTTATTTTTGGGTAAAAAAACAAAAAGAAGCTCGTAATAAAGATGGGAAGTGATTTCTTTGAAATCAGTAATTTACGATCTTGAAGATATATTTTCTTGGACTGGAAGTTACGATCCATTTGAAATTGCTCACCATCTTGATATTGAATTAGTTTATACTACTAAGCTTCCCATTGGTTATCATGGATTAGCAGTTCCTGAACTTAACACAATATTTATTGCTTCATTTCTAAACGGAAGTAATTATTCTTATTTTGTTTGTGCTCATGAGCTAATACATATAACTGAACATGACGGGATTAATTCATTTTATAATGCTAATAGGTATAGTAGATCTAAAATGGAATATGAAGCTGATAATGGTGCAATTTTTTTACTTTGTAAATATTATTTATATCATGTAGCATCAGATGAAAGTGTAAATATATGTACTATCGCTAGTTTTTTTGGATTAGAAGAAGAATTTTATTCAGATATTGAAAAGTGTTTGCGCTTTATTATCAATTAAATTACGCATGTATTTTTAAGGAGGAATTATGATGAAAAAATTAATTAGTTTAGGCTTGATTTGTGTTTGTGGTATTTCACTACTTACTGCTTGTTCGGGCAATAATGATAATAAAGGTACTGAAAAGTCAACCAGTCAATCTAACAGCACAGTTAAACAACCGAATTCAAAAGACTTTGTTGCATCAGGGGAATATTCAGTTGGAAAAAATATTGATCCTGGAGATTACTATGCTGTATTAACTCAACTAGATGATAAATCGAGCATAGTTCTTATTACCGTCAAATCAGGCGGAGAAAATAGTAACCATGACTTATACGGAGTGGGAAACAAGAAAAAAGTATCTCTTAAAAAGGGAGATACTCTCACATTCGAAACTGCCGACAAAGATTTTGTTGTTAGATTTTTAAATGAAAAAGATTTTCAAGAATATATGAAAAATCCAGTATCAAGTACTGAAACTAACAAACAAAAAACAGTCAACTCTGATGTTTCTAATAGTAGTAGCCAAGATAATGAACAATCTGATGCAGCTGAGAAAAAAGAAGTAAGTACTGAAGCGAAGTCTGATGTAGCTACTAATACTTTACCGAGCGAAGATAAAAATACTAATGACATTACTAAGCTAGCAGATGAGCCAACCTTAGAACAACAAACCGTCTTAGATACTTTAGCTAAACATCAATTTAATGATATGTATCCTTATAAAGGAAGCAAAATGCATTCAATTATCGGTGTCATCCAACCATGGACGCAAAAAGATGGTAAATGGTATCAAAAAGTAAGTGCTACTATAGTAAATGCATACGGAGCAAAAAGAGAAGCTAATGTGGAAATACACATAACTCCACAAAGTGCAGATAGTGGACTTGTAGAAATTATTGATTATTAATATCTTCTTATTATTTTATTAACAAAGAGAGAAACCTTCGGGTTTTTCTTTTTATCACAAAACACGAACGTATATTCGTATCCACCTTTATGATATACGATAATTTAATACTTACTTATAACATATTCAATAAAAAATCGTTCTTAAATGTATTTAAATTAAAAAAATCCGAGAGGTTGGTATTTATGGCAGAACCAAAGAAATTAGCTAATGGAAAATGGCAGTTAAGATTTAGATATAAAGACCCCATTACAAATGAATGGAAAAATAAAATGATTACTAGACCTACTAAGAAAGCTTGCAGAGATGCCGAAACAGAATTTAAATCAAAAATTATGCGTGGTGAAAACACCGAAGCAATTAAACTTTTAGATTTTTATGATATTTGGGTTGATACATTTAAAAAGAATAAAGTATCTGCTGGACGTATGCAAAAAATAGCTCTAACAAGAAAGAATTTAAATGATTTCTTTGGGGACAAACAATTGCTAAAAGGCGTCACCAAAGTCAAATATCAGCAATGGATTAACTGGCTTGCAAAACCTGGCAATATCAATGAAAAAGGACTATCAATTGAGACTGTAAGCAACAGACATAACATTGTAAAATCTATGTTTTTAGAAGCTTTGGATATGCAATATATTCATTCAAATCCAACAAGAAATATAAAGTTAACTGGCCAAGTACCAGAAAAGAAATCAAATAAAACCATATCTATTGATGATTTAACTAAATTTAAAGAAGCTTTATTATCTCGTGAAAATACCACAAGTAAATACTTCATTTTAGTACAACTATATACTGGAGCTCGTTATCAAGAGGTTGCTGCGTTGACTTGGGATAGCATTGATGAAAGTAACGAAGTTATTAAGATAAAAAATGCATATAAGTATGATGCTGGCCAGTATAGAATTGGCCCTACAAAATCAGAAGCAGGTGTTCGAAATATCGATGTCCCTTCTTCTCTTTTCTATTATTTAAAAAAATATGAAATGGAACAAAAGAAAAAAATATTGAGAGGAGATTTACGTAATCCCCAAAATTTTGTTTTTGTTAGTAAAAAAAATTCATGGCCCATCTCAAATTCATCTGTGAATAAATATATAAAAGAAACATGTGAACTAGCAAATATTGAAAGAATTTCATCTCATAGTTTTAGACATGCCCGTTCTGACTTATTAATCCTAGCTGAAGCTGACCCAATATATATCAAAACACAGCTAGGACATAAAGAGATAATACAGTCATATGAATACGCATCAGCTACTGAAGCAAATAGAAAAAAGAACAAAGAAAAATATGAAAACAAATACAAAGATATTTTGTAAATACCCAAAAATTACCCAAAGTATATCTAAATTGTTATATTGATGTATATATTAAAACATATAGAATTGTTTTTAATTAAACAGCACTATTCTTGAATAATTATCTATGAAGCTGGCAGGTGGCT
>JAEHJW020007081.1_pt1 | contig 45483 bp, 64 predicted proteins | sample 9271431 | NCBI WGS metagenome assembly JAEHJW02
GTGGATTCGTTGGCATCGGCACTACTTCTCCATACTCCATGCTCTCCGTCGCCGGACAGGTGGTAGGGCAGAATTTCATGGCGACTTCAACTACCGCCACCTCAACCTTCGCGGGCGGTTTGGTTGTAAATGGCGGCCTAAAAAATGGAGCCGAGACAGAGTATCCGTTCAAGTTCGGAGGCGGAAACTTCGCTACTTCCACTCTTTCTTACAGCGGCCTCTATGTCGCCGGTACCACTTACCTCGCCATAGGAAACGGAACAGCCACTTCCACGGCCGTAGGATGCACTACGGGAGGAGGTGAACAGTCCGCCAGTGTTTCATTCAACGCACGGGATAACTTCTGGGTTTCTCTTGGAACCGCAAGCGGTACCACCACTCTCGCAACGGGAAACTTCCCGACCGCTATGACACTCACGGATACCTATTGCAAGGTTACAAATGGCACGACCGCCGCGCCTAATTTATTCACGGTAACCGCTACGATACAAACAAACTGATGAAAAGAGCACTTATTACATTCGCAACCTTGGTTTTTATTCCCTTATTCGCTTTCGCTTCCTGTGTTGCAAATACTCATTCCGCAAGTTTTACTGGCGGAACTGGCGTAGACCTTAATATCTCCTCCACCTTGGGAGTGGATTGCACAAAAAGTTATTCGTACTCATTCTGGTTCAAAATAACGACTAACCCCGGACTTTCAAAAAATTACTATGTAATGGAACAATACATCACTAGCCACTGTATGCCCGCACAGTTTTTATATGAAGAAGACGGTTCTGGAGTTATTACCGATCTGTTCAGAAAGTGCAACAACACAACATGCGCTTCGGTAAGTTACAACACCGATTATTCGGGAACGGGGTGGCATTTTGCCGTAATGACTTCGGATACCACGCATTTTACCCTTTACATAGACGGCACTCAAAAAGGACAGACGGCCGATATTGCGGACGGAAATGCGGGCAATTCTACTAATTTTATAATCGGATGCAACGCGACAGGAGGAACTCAGTGTTATAACGGACTTATAGATGATGTTCGAGCATATAGTGTTGCTTTGAGTTCCACGAATGTTTCCAGTCTTTATTCATCTCCATCCAGTGTAAATGGAAGCGAGTCGAATCTGCTAGCAGGCTACAACTTCGACTCCTCCTTAACCGCCGATGTTCTAGGGGTAAATAACCTTACAACAAGCGGAACCCCAAGCCAGTCAACGGACCTTCCCTTCACCAATAGTTGCCCGAGTACCGCCGCTTACATTAAAATCCCAGACTCGTTATGGATGTGGTTCCAATGAAAAACATTTACTTTACAATTACTTGCTTATTATTTCTAGGGGCGATTTTCGGCTCAACGGAAGTGTCTTATGTTCGTTTGAATTTTCAACCGAGCCAAGAACAAGTAGCAAGGTGGTGCGGTTTCCACGACTGCTACAATTATCAGCCATTTGATTATAGAGCGAATATATGAAGCAGAAAGGACAAGTTGCGGTGGGGATTCTTGTAACAGCCGGTATCGCTTTAATGACTGCAACAGGGGCGGTGTTCGCTTGGACATATTCAACATTCGGTCAAGTCAATGACAAGATTTCCAATCAGGTGGCGGCAGTGGCGACCGTAACGCAAAAGACGGATGATATTGACGTCAGGCTTACCAGAATTGAGAACAAATTGGATATGTTATTAAGTAACCAATTGAAATGAAAATAGAAAACCACCCACATAAACTAAATGGTAAAAAAAGAAGTGACCTATGGCCTTCAGCTAGAAAAAAACACTTAAAAAAGGAGCCTTTTTGCCGTCTTTGTGGCGGAAAAACAAAAATTACCGTTCATCATATAAAACCATTTCATCTTCATCCTGAACTTGAACTTAATCCTAAAAATTTTATTACCCTTTGTGAAGGTAAAAAAACCATAAATTGTCACTTGATTTTTGGCCATTTTGGAAACTTTAGAACAAAGTATAATTTAACCGTTCGTGATGATTCCAACAGATTTAGGCCGTTTATGATGTCAAAAAAATTCAAGGCAATTTAATGGTATAATTTTACTATGAAAAATCAATTCCCTAAAAACACAGGTTATATTCCAAGCCGGAGAGTAACAAGTGATAAAAAACTGTATTCTTCGTCAATGATTCCCCCTCCAAAATCTATTACTGATGTATCAATGATTCCCGTGCTCATGCAGAATCAGACCCCGACCTGTGTTCTTCATGCGATTACTTTTTACATAATGTGGTTAGTTTATAAATCCACCGGGAAAGTAGTGCTTCTTTCACCTCGTTTTTTGTCGATTATGTATACTCAAAAAACAGGCCAGATTCCTGTTAATGGAACAATGATTTCCATTGCTTTGGATATTGCAAAAGAATTTGGAGTGTGCGAAGATTCATTGCTTCCGAATAATACAAAACTTGACCTTAAATCGTATTGTGATTCGTCTGTTTTAACGGATGAAATTAAACAAAACGCTCTTAAATACAGAATTAGCAACTATTACTTTTTAAATGATTTAAGCGAAAATGGTTTCAAACAAGCATTAGCTGAATGGGATTTGCTTCTTTATGGCATAGACATTAGCGATCACTGGTGGACTCCTTCATGGGCGGCTTCGGATATTTTGCCTATTAAACCGCCTCATGGAATGAGTGACCCCACTTTGGGCAGACATTTGATTTGCGGATTCGGTTACGACGAAACTCCTTTTGATTATTTTAGAAATTCTTTCGGCCCGACATGGGGCTTCGCAGGTAACGGCTGGTTCGGCTCTGATGATATTCCTTATGTTTATGAAGCGGCGGTTATTGAAGGTCTAAATCCTCCGCCTCCTCCTCCACCTGTAATTACACCAATCTCTCCATCATCTAAACCGACAAACTCAAAAAAAAACTGGTTTCAGAAGTTTTTAGATTTTCTAAATTACATAATTACTCACATTTCAAACTGATATGGCAATAAACAGTATAATTCTCCAAGACATACTTGATCAATTAAACGATTACCTGCAGAATTTCACGACGGGAACGATAGATTTGGGTAACCGAATCCGTGCCGTCAACCGAGCATTTGAGTATGTCAAGAGGCGTTTAACTTTGCCGGGGGACGAAGTAATCCAAAAGTTTTATTTCACCCAAGATAATAATTATTATAATCTCAATGTGGATTTCAACGAGGGACTTCAGGTAATTTACGATAACTATGTAAATAATATCAGTGACAACGAGTGGGAGTACAAACCTTACCCCGATATTCTACGAGTAGTAGGCGACCAGTCTTTCGGAAACTGGTGGAGTTGGACAGTTATAAACGGAGTAATGCAACTCCTTATGTTCGGCACGAATCAGTTTCAGGGAAGCACGCTTGCCACTTTTGATGCCATCACAGGGTTTATAGGACAAAATAACGCTCAAAACTTAAACATTGACACTAATATTTTCAAGGAAGGTTCGGGTTCTTTGTCTTTTGACATAAATCCTGCTTTGGGTAATACAGGAACAGCGTCAATTTACTGGACGGTCAATTACGATTTTAGAACGCTTCACCAGCAAAACGGCATACTTAAACTTTATGTCTGGTTGCCTGTTACGACAATTTCTTCAATAAACTTAGTTGTCGGTTCAAGCCCGACTGACTACTACACCTTTGTGGCTACAACCTATGATGATGCTACGGCCTTTGTAGTTAATCAATGGAAGCGGGTACAGTTCAGATTTGTTGACAACCCGACTGTTGTTGGTTCTCCGAATGACCAAGCGATTAACTTTATAAGAGTTGATTTCGTGCAGGGAGGTTCATTCGGTAATGCTGTTGTTCAAAACTTCAGGATAGATGATTTATACACTCAATTTCCCGACTATATGGATTTGATTTATCTTTCGGCTTACAAAGGAACGGATACGACAGGAAAAACAAAAAAAATCTTTCTTGACACCAACACGGATATTCCTACCTTTAATACTTTTATGCCTGACCTTATAGATGTCATTGCATTGAGAGCGGCGAAAATCTGCGCTCCCCAGATTATGAAAAATCTCCAGTTCGCTTCTTTGTATAAACAGGACTGCGAAGAAATAATGAGGGTAATGGGTAGGTCTTTTCCCCGCAAACGAGTTGTCAATATGGGAAAATTATTATTAAAACGAAGCGGCTAATATGCCTCCAAACGAAGCCAAAGACCCCGAATTTCTTTCCATTCGGCGAGTGGGAATGGGCGGTTTGGTTACCAAATCCGACCCTCAAGATATTGCTGACATAGAATCGCCGGACCTTCGTAATATATTTTTTGAAGGTGGTTTTCCTAGCAACCGCTTTGGCACTACTTTACAGCTTGCAGAACCCGTAGGTGAAACGGGTGTCCCTACCCAGCTTCTAAAAGGCATGGCTTCAGACGGTACGCAATACTTAATCGCTTTGTATGGCACTAATTTTTATCTTTATGATTCCGTAAATGTCCAGTGGATTCTTTTGAATAACGGACTGACTCCAACCTTAACTCAAGTGCCTTATGGCTACGCCAGCTGGCCTAACGGAAAACAAGACGACCGTTTGTATTTCGGCAACGGCACAGACGACACGATAAGGTGGAATATGGCTCTTGGTTATCTGAAAAACGCGGCGGCGGCGGCTGATGGCACGATTACGCTTAAAGACAGTTCAAGATTTCCAAGTTCGGGAAACATTTTAGTTATGGGTTCGTCTGGCGTGTTTGCTTTGGCTTATACCGCCAACAACACAGCGACTGGGGTACTGACAATTACGGGAACTGTGGGACAAGTAGTTAATTCAGGGGCGGCTGTTACTACGCCTCTTATAGATGCTTCGGGAGTCAAGAAAGGAAAAGTGTTCGCCAAGTTCCAAGGACGGCTGATTATCGCCAATTACAAAGGGGCAGAAACAACCGTAAATGGTTCAAAGCAAGGCGATCCTGAAACATGGACTCCAGGAAGCAATATCGGCGACCCATTCACTTGGTCATCTACCACGGGCGAGGGTGGCGTGACAGACATAGAACCGTTCGGTTTGCTTCTAATCATTCACCAGATAAATATGGTTCAGCAACTTTCCATTGAACTTAATTCCAGTTTAAACGCCCAGCAAATCATAGTAACCCCTTTGACATCAGGAGACAATATGGGTTCAATTTCCAAAGCATTGACGATTATGATAAACAATGCCCTTTACTATCCCACTGAAACTGCGGGAGTATTTCAACTTGTGCCTGCCGCGTCAGGGTCATTGATAGCAATGACTAGCGTTACAATGATAGGCCAAAACATTTACCCCACTCTCACCGACCCGTCGTTCACTTTTGACTCAGGAAAAGGAGAAGCATATCATCAAAAACTTTTCTGGCTGTGTTCCAATTTAGTCACTTCAAAAACCCAAGACAAAACGAAACTGACCAATAATCTTATTTTGATTTACGACTTGATTTGGAATATATGGACGATATGGGACAACATAAACGCCGCTGACCTTAAACAGTTTAACGGAACGCTATATTTTCTTTGCAGCGATGACGGAGGACTTTACTATTACGACACCACTTCTTTTCAAGACCAGAGAGGCGGCCAGAATATCGGCTACACTTCTTATCTTTCCTCAAAGAACTGGGACTTCGGAAAGTCCGCCAACCCAAAACAAACTCGTTTCGCTTTGGTTCAGGGATACATCAGCCAAAATACCGTTTTGAACATAACCGCCATTTTCAACAATGGGGCTTTGGCCAACCGATCATTTAAACTGGCGGGTACTGACAAAATCGTAAATCAAGTTCCTGTGTATGGCATAGGCAGGGCTTCTATCGGCCAGAACCCCCTAGGGGGATTTCAGCAGGGTACTATCGGGCAATTCAGGGTTTATCTTGATTTGGGCTATTTCTTGGGTGGCTACACCGTCCAGTTGAAAATGCAGACCCAAAACATCGGGGACAATTTTATTATCACGGGGCTGTCGTTCAACCCCGAAGAAGTTATGCAAGTGCCGAGCGAGCTGGTCATCTCGCCGTCTTAAAAATTATGTTATAATTCTTTTATGAAAAATTTTCTATTGCTTCCCATTTTGAAAAAAATATCCGCCGTATTGGTGTCTTTGGCGGTTATGTTCGGTATATCCTCTCCTGCGGTAAAAACCCCGATAAATCCTCCAGCGACTGAAGTAGCGGCAGGTTCGTTTACTCCCGCTGAAGGCGTTAGTTATGTAATATCAAAGACGGTATTGCCTACCGATAACACCATCAGTCTTTCCTCGTTTCAGACCCCCGATGGCCGCAACTTGGTAATGTCAATGTTCGGAACTACGGGTTATGGCACTCTTGACCCGACAAACACCGCCCGACTGGAGTCAATTTCATTTACAGGCATTACTCAAAACGCTGATGGTTCGGCTACCTTGACTGGTGTGTCCCGCGGGCTTGATTTCGTTTCGCCTTATACCGCTTCCACCACGCTTGAAAAAACCCACCTTGTCGGAAGTAATTTTATTCTGTCAAACACTTCGGCCTTTTACGGAAACGAGTTTGCTTTGATAAACAACAACCAAACTTTCAATGGCATAAACACTTTTCTCACCCCGCCGATTTTGAATGACAGTAATGCTACATCTACAAGCCAAGCCGCCTCTAGAGCGTACGCCAATAGTTTGGCAATCCAAGGATCGGCGACTTCTACGATAAACAATTCGGGCATCGGTATTTTGGCAACAGGTTCGCAGGCCGCTAATGGCACTTATGGATCGCTTCAGGACACGCATTTTCTTGGCACGAATATTTCCACTTCAACTTATATGGGCGGTCGGAGTAATCAGGTAGTTGTAACGGGGGGCAGTAATACCATTGACCCAAATTTCATCGCCACTTCGTCAAATTACACTTGGAGCGGGACGAACATTTTTTCAGGCATGGCTATATTTTCAGGCACAGGTACGACAACGGCGAATAAAGGAATTGAAAGCAATACCGCTATTGCTGCGCCCTATCTTATGGCGACATCAACAAATGCGACTTCAACTTTAACGAATTTAATAATTTCTAATAACGCAACAACTACCAATCTAACTGTTTCGGGCGTATGCATGGGGTGCAATGCACAAACTGCATTCGCCTCGACTACCGCCTCATCGGTGGCGCAAGGAAAATCAGTGACTACCGCGAACACTTTGAGCGTTGCAGTCACTTCTCATACTGTAATTACTTATCAAGGAGACATTGAGTGTATTCAAGGAGGGACAACAGGACCAACTTGTTCTTTATCTATTGGAGACAGTCAAGGCGACAATTTTTTCACACTATCAAATATAGTCCCCGCTGGTGGAACTAGTCAGACCTGCGATTTCGGATATTCTTTCACACTTTATTTCGCTTCTCCTACTACTGGATATTATGCAGCCATTCTTTCTCCTAGAGCGGGTGAAACTTCCACGACATGCGGTTCTCCGATTTCGGGAACGGGAATAAAAAATAATGGAACTTTCACCGCAACGCCATTGAACGGAGTGATAAATCCAACGGTCACCTTCACGGTGATGAATACTCCCTCGGTTTCAGGCGTCTTCAATGGAACAGTTATCAGCGCACAGCCCTAATATGCTCACTATACGCAATTTGCGTTAATCCTTAACTAAAATGCCCCCAGCCCCACTCTCAACTCCTCAAAGCATACTATCGGCGGTCAAGCAAGACCCCAAACTTGCCTATAACCCCGATTTAATCAAAACCTATCAAAAAGGTGGCGGCACACTTTCCAATAACGCCATTCCAGTTGCTCCAAGTATCGGAGTTGATAAACCGCCACCATTTTTGGGAATTGTCAGTAAAACTTATATTCCCAACAAAGGTTCTTCGCCCGTTGTAACCCCGACAGACAAAGGCACAACCACAGTTACCGCAGGAGGAACGACCACCACCGTTCCTACTCCTCCAAGTCCTTTTGTTAGTTCTAATCAAGCTACTCAAATGCAAGGTAGCACCCAAGCGATGACGGCAGGGGCGGCGGCGGTTTCAGGAACACAACCTGCTACGGGGAACTTAACGCCTTTTTATAACCAAAACGGAGCGATTATCGGCTACAATGACTCAAACGGCAACCAAGCCAAAATAGGGACTGTTGCGACAAAAACAGGTATTCAGTTGCTTTATAATCAAGAAAACGGGCAATACTATGACCCCGCCACAGGCAATCAGGTAAAATACGACCCCGAAAGCGGACAGACGACCAATATGGACAATTCGGCGTTCACGCCGGGATCAGTTGTTAATACAGGGAATCCTGATGATGTAAATGCTCAAGTAACTGCATATCAAACGGCTCAAGAAACTTCCATTCAGAACCAAACTGACACGGCAACAACACAAGCAAACGAGGAATATACCAATGCCGTTACCCAAGAAAACAATAATTACAATATCGCCAAACAAAATCTGCAAAAGCAGGTTAATGACGCTCTAGCCGCCGAAACCGCTTCTCTTTACGCTGGCGACCCGAACTTGACTCCCAGTTCACCTGAAATCGCTTCTATGAGGGAAAAAATCCAAGCGGACTTCCAGCCATCGTTTGACCAGCTTGACGCACAGCACCAGAATAATCTCACTACCCTGCAAACATCAAAAGATTCTAATTTAAGCAACATTGCCATTTCTGCCGAAACTGCCAGAAGCAATTTGGCTTCAAATGTTCAGTCAATGCGTTTGGACTGGACGAAGTTCTCACAGACTACAAAACAACAAGCGTACTCGGACTTTATGAACTCGTTTAAGACATTAGGTAGTATTGATACCTCAACTCCCGAAGGGTCAAGCGCAATGCTCGGAGTTATTCAAAAAGGCGTTGAAGGCGGACTTACCTTCGATGAGGCGCAGAGTATGGTAAAAATCGGCACGCTTCAAGCGAACAAACAGGGTATGACTGATTTCACAAATGAAGTGGCGAAACACTTAATGCCTGACGGAATGACGATAGATACAGCCAAACAAGACCCATATTGGGGCGGTGTGTTACAGGAAGGAGCAAAAATATACGGATCGGAACAGGCGGCATGGTCTGCTATGACAAGTGCGGTTGCCCCGATGAAATCCCAGTTGGATATTCAAGCAAAACAGGCAAGCATACAAAACGCGGCGACTAGAGTTAGCATTGCTTTGGGTAACTTACAACTTCGCCAAGATACTTATGTTCAAAAGCAAGCGGCTAATATCACAAAAACTCTTACAGCCAAAAATACCCCGCTCGGCAACTTGACTGCCGCATTGTCATTCAAAGCAATAGCTGATAGTGCGTTAAATACCATTCAGTACGCCGTTGAACACCCGAATGATAAACAAGCCCAAGCGGACGCCAGAACCGCTTCCAGCAAACTTTTGAGCACGGACGCTCGTGTGTTCACTGGCGGAGTTGCCCGTCTTGGGTTGGTTGATTTGGAAACTTCATCTCAATCTTTGGGTGAGCAAATTCAAGCGTTTGGCAATTATGTATTAGGAAAAGGCCCCGCTAAGATAAGTCAAAGTTATGCTACTGGACTTAGAAACGCAATGGATACTTATGTAAATAGCTTGGTGTCAGACCCTGCCACTCAAGCTCAATTCAATGACCTTAAAAATCAGAGAGATACTTTACTCACCCAAAATCCCAACCTTTCCGCCGATATTGTCGGAAACTCTAGTTTAATTGACGCACTCGCTCCAGTATTTGAAGGGACGACTTCGGGAGGAGGGACTGGAGGAGGAACAACGATTACCAAAGGCACAACTGCCACCTTAAATGGAAAAACTTATTCCTATAACGGTACTGGCGACACAACCGACTTAAAAAATTGGACACAGCAATAAAATGAACGACCAACTGCCACAAGGAATGGTTCTTAATACTCCACCGCAAAATAGTGGTGTAAAATTGCCTGCTGGAATGACGCTTAATACTCCTTCATCAAATCAAGATAATATTAGTTGGTTTCATCAGGCGGCAAATGCCGTGGTTCAAGGACTCCAAGATATTGCTCAACCGTTCGCCAAAGTACCGATTACTATAGCGGCAGGAGCGGCGACAGGTCTTGCCCAGCTTTTTGGCGGAAGTAAGGCGGCGGATAAAGTTCGTCAGCAAGCGACATCAAAAGGCGTAGACATTCCTCTTTTGGGAAATGTTAAACCATTTGGAGCAGACCAGTATCAAGATTTTAAGAATGGCAATATCACAAAAGGCCAAATGGCTTTGCGGACAAGTGAAGATGTTTTAGCAAACGGAGCGCAAATCGCTTCGTGGTTTGTGGGATTAGGCGAAGAGGAAACAGCCGCCGAGGTAGCAGAAGAAGCAATGATACCAGCTTCTCAAGCATTAAAAACTGCCGCAAAAACTCTTTGGGGAAAAGCATACGGATTTATTAAAAACGCCATTCCTTTTTCTGTTATTCAATCGGCAAGTGCCGGTTTGGAAAGCCAGGCAAAAGGGCAAGGGGCACTTCAAACGACATCTAACACCTTGACAAGTTTTGCGGGAAATATGATGGGGCTTCTAGCTTTTAAGGGAATAGGAAATTTGCTTATAAGAGGAGGGGCAAAAATACTGCAAAGCCCAGTGATAGCTGCTGCAAACAGAAATTTAATGGATACTATTTCCAAGTATTTCGGTTTGGATTTGAAAGGCGGTCTGACCAAAGCCACGCCTACGATTGTCAATGAAATTCAAAAAGAAGTTGATAATGCCCATAAGCAACTGGTTGCCGGAGTCGGCGATGAAATAAAAACAAAGACAAACATCGGTGCGGTGTGGGACAAAATAAAATCAACGATGGAATCTTCCGTGCAACAGATGTTTAATGCACCAAAAGATTTATTCAATAAGTTTTATGCTTCTGCCCCTAATGTAACAGACTTTTCCGAAAGCGCCGGTTTGATAAAAGAAGCCCAAGATCTGCTTGATAAAAAATACGGTGGTTCGGTTACGGGTCTTAAAGGAAACGAATTGAGATCGGCTTTGGAACAGCAAAGTAATCGGTCTAATTCTCCTTTACAACAGTGGCTTGATACGGTTGTTTCAGGTATAGGTCAAGACGGAAAGAAAATTGTACCTGCGAACGAAGTTGAAAGATTAATTCTTAAACTTGAAAATATTGCTCCGGCTTCCGAAAGTGAACAAAGAATAATCAATCAATTCAAGGCAACTCTTCCTAAAGATATGATTGCTAATTTAGACGCTTCAGGAAACAAAGCGATAGCGGACATTTACAGGTCTGGTCAGAAAGCAAGTAATTTTCTTCAAGATAATGTGCAAAAAGGAATTGTGGATAATTTACGAAAAATGGGAGCAAATATAAAAAGTTTGTTATCAGAAAACTTTTTTACCAAAACACCTAATGCCGACCAAGCCGAAGCGTTTTTGACGGCAATAGGAGGCAAAGATAGCGAAAATGCCAAAGCTTTTTCTTCTTTGTTACACGATATGGCGATTGAATGGTCACAGAAAGTAAAAGGAAATGTTGCAGATGGTGGTTCAAAGTTGGAAGATTTCTTAAACAACTGGAAAAATACGGGACTTTTAACCGATGAACACTTTAATCAACTGTCCGATTACGCAACTTTAATGCAGAACAAAGCGGAAGATTATCTAAATGCCATTCAGGGTCTGGTCGGAGAAAAAACCGGCGCCGTTGATACTAAACTAGGAACCCAAGCCACTTCTTTGGAAACCAAAACATCTCAACTAAAAAATCTTAAAGTGTTTGTTAAAGAAATGGGCGGACAGAAATTATACGAAACCAACCCCGACGGTACTTTGAATATGGGAAATCTTGTTTCCGCCCTTACCAAAGCAAACCAAAAGGGCGAAACATTTACAGGGATACTTGATGAACTGAAAAAAGTAAATCCTGAAAAAGTTGATGTGAACAAAGCAAAAGAAATTCTAAAAATCGGAATGGGATCGACACTTGTTCATTTAGGCCACCCATGGTGGGGGATAGGAATGGCGTTCAAAGGATTGGAAAATGTGTTATCAGGAGGTGGGAAAGTTTCCGCTAAGGATGTTGCCAATATGGTCGGTGATTTGGTAGGTAAGGTGGATAAAAACGGAAAGCCGTATCTTAATGCCAGTATTTTAACTGATTTGATGTCAGACAAATTATCAGTAGTCAAAAAGACAGTTAGGAAACTGTTTGAAGCGACAGGAGGAAAAACTACCCAAGAGACAACAGGAAATCAATGACGAGAAAAATACCTTTTCGCCTCGTCGTAAATAAACCACAATATAATCGCTATACTTGCTACTTCTAACATACAATTAACATATCATACTTATAACCAAAATGCAACTCTCAATAGACAAAATGGTCCCCGTAGGCAAACGATGTTTAGTCCAGCCCCTCAAACGGGAGGGTGTGTCCGTTTCAGGGCTGATTATGCCCGAAGACGCCAATAACCCCACGCCAGTAGCGGGGACGGTCATTAAAGCAGGAACAGCTAGCGTTTATAAAGAAGGCGACTTCGTGTTTTTCAGGCGATTTAGCGTGGACGAGATTAAGTTTTCCACCGCTAGCGGCGAAATGGTCGTGAACCTAGTGGAAGACGATGAGGTTGTGGCTACTTACGAAAAATGAACCCAAAAGAGTTCAACAAATTTATACTTTTCACAAGCTACGGCGAAGGACTTTCGCTTGCGAAACATTTACTTGACGAAGGCAAAGAAGTATTAGTTGGTATGGTTGACGACCTTGAAACCGTCGGGGCGAAAGAGCCTGAGGACAGTTCAGCATACCGAGCAAGGTGGCGTCAATATAACGGTCTATTGGACAAACAGAAGGCGGAAAGTCTTATAGAAAAGATGAAAAACTTTAAGGACAAAGACGAGTGGTTTGTCCTATTTGACTTTAACAACTTGTGGCAATTCGCGGAAGAAGCTCTGAAAGCTGGGTTTTCTAAAGGACTATTCCCCTCACGGCTTGATTATAAACTTGAATCGGACAGAGAACTTGCCAAGAAATTTGTCCTTAAGAATTATCCCGATCTTAAGGTCGCCGAAGTCCAAGAGTTCAAGACCGCCGAGGAGGGCGTAGATTTTTTGAAAGAGTCCGAAGAGTTTTGGGCGTTGAAAGGAAATGACGCGGGGGCGACAACCGTCGTGCCTTCCACCCACATTAATGAGTTCGCCACCGAGGAGTTAGCCAATGCGTTAATGGGCAACAAAGAAAGCTACGAAAGCAAAGGTTTTATCCTTGAGAGGCAAATCAGGGACGGCACGGAAGTTTGTCCCCAGCTCATCAGCTACGATGGCATGCCAGTCGCCACCTGTATTGACCTTGAGGACAAAGGATTCAGCGATACCGAAGGAAGCGAAAAATACGGTTGCTCCCAAAATTGCGTGGCAGCGACTCCGATGGACTGCGAGCTGAACAAGATCGCCTTCCCCGAAGTGGTAAATAAAATGGCAAAAAAACACAAAGGACTTCACTTTTGGGACGCCAATTTGATATGCAAAGACGGAGAGTATTACTACCTAGAATTTTGTGCAAATCGCATGGGATTCGATAGTATTTTCGCCGAGTGTGAAATGGCAGGCGGAGTGTCAAACTATTTCAATGCTCTTTCGCAAGCGAAAGTGCCTTACGAAGCGAAATACGGGGCGGGTGTACGAGGCTTTTCAATGAAACGAGACGACCAAGGGGCGATCCAAAAAGATATTCCTTTGCTATTTGATGAAGAAATAAAATCTCACTTGTGGTTTTACGGGGTTCAACAGAAAGACGGCAAGTTGGTGAACACGGGGGCGAGCTACGGCGACAACATCGCGGGCATTGACCTTGTGGGATTTACCGAAAGCAGTGATGACAATGAGTATGCGTGGCACAAACTAAAGGAAGTGATAGAAAAGTTTTCGTTCAATGGTCTTTACATTCGTTCGTTTAACGATTACCACGCCTTAGACGAGCGTTTGGAGAAATTGGAAACCGTATTAGAGCCGTCCGAGGTCGCGGAGGGCGAAGAATAATTTACAATACTATGCCAGCCAAAAAACAAAGACGAGCGAGCAAGTCAAAAAAGACAGCTTACCCGAAAAAGAAATAACTGAAAGCCGCCGAAAGGCGGTTTTTGTTATAATGATTCAAGATGAAAACCATGCTCTGCAGGGTTTGCGGAAAAGTATTCGGCAATCACGACCACTCTTTTGTGGATAAGAACAACAAAGAGTTCTTTTTGTGCAGTACCAAATGCAATGCTGAATTTTCCCGCAACCCGAATAAATTTTCTTCAAGGTCTTCAGTTGGAAGGCCTTTTTTATTAGAGAGGCGGTTTTTCAGAATAGCGGACTGGTTGTGCCGGCAATTCTTTTTTCGGCTATCTCGCAATACTTCGGAGAGATTTCAATGCCTATGAAATTTCGTTTGAGCTGTTTACAAGCTACTGCGGTTGTGCCGGATCCGATACAATTATCTAAAACAAGGTCGCCTTCATTGGTGTAGGTTTTGATAAGATATTCAAAAAGGGCAACGGGTTTTTGGGTGGGGTGGTGGTCTAAATTATTATCTTTTGAAATTTTAATAACTGAAGTTGGAAATCTCATTCCATCACTTTTTCTTCCTGTATGTTTTGGTAAATTACCAAATGCTTCTACATTCCTTCTATCGCCCCCCCCCTGAATGTCTTTGTCGCTTTTCGCTCGTAGGGCTCTCCCATTGAAAACTGCTTATTGTAGGTTGGGGATTTGATGTAAAATACAAGTATATTTTCGTGAGAATTTAGTGGTTTTTTGTTTGCATTTCCAAAATCAGTTCCCTTTTCTTTTTGCCATATCAGTTCATACTTAAACATACTGATATTACTTAATAAAAGACTTGAAGTGAATGGTTGTTTCGCAGTCAAAACTATCGCCCCATTGTCTTTAATTATTCGTTTATATTCTTTCCACAATGGTTCAAAAGGGATTATCGTGTCCCAAGAACAGGCAGTTGTTCCATAAGGCAGGTCGCATAAAATCATATCAAAACTCTTATCAGGAAAAGTTTTCATCACTTCCAAACAGTCGCCGCAGATAATTTTGTTAAGTTCCATAAATTCAAAAATTAAAATCATTCCCATACTCCTGAAAATCCTTCTCCGCACGCTCGGCCTGCGTAACGGTTTCAATGTAATTTCCGTCCGAGAATTTGAAATTCAGCCAAATCAGTTTTCCCGAAATTCGGTTTTTGGTGATTTTAATCGCCGTCATATTTCTCTCCGGTTCGGGCGTTTGTTCGTCTTCTTTTTTTCTCTTTACGAAAATTACCGTGTCGGCCTCTTGGGCTATACCAGCTGAGTGAGCCAAGTCCTCGTTGTCCATATCGCCTATGGTCTTTTTGGGGTGAACCATTAAGACAATAGCAAGGTTAAAGTCAATGGCGATTTTTTTGAGTTCACGGCACAGCGATCCGAGATACAGCGAATAGTTTTTTGTTTCGTTGTAGTCCGCCAGTTTTTTAGTCAGAAAGCCAAGGTGGTCTATGAACACCACTTTGACATTATATTTCGCTTTGGATTCAATAATCTTCTTTTCCAGCCAGTCCACCCGACCCGAAACATTTTTAAGGGGAGTGTAAGAAATGAAGTTTTCTTTTACCCCCATATTTTGAAACTTACGCCACAGTTCGGCGACAAACACTTCGTAAGTGAACCACAGCGAAGGGATTTTTTTATCTGCCAAGTTCTTGGTTATGAATTGAGCGAAAGATGTTTTCCCCGTTCCGGTTTTGCCTGAAATAACCACAAGGTCGCCCATTTTGAAACCGCCAAGCAGGGCATTGTCAAACTTTTCAATGCCCGTTGAAAAGAACTCGGTTTTCAAGTCTTTGTAAAAAGATGCGGCTTCTTCAATGGGAAGAACTACGGCGTCTTCTTTGATTTCCTCAATTTCTTTTTTGTCATTGACCGCCCGTTTGCTTATACTGTTAAAAATACTTCTTAATTCTCGTTCGTCCAAAGGCGGTTTGTTTTTAGAGTTTTGCCAAATCATAAACGGCCATAGCAAGGTCTCCCACTCCTGCGGCGGAGTGTATCGCATAAATCTGCCGATGAACTTGGCCATTGAGTCGTTCCTGGACCCTTGCGGCACGCCCTGATTGATTTCTTTCCAGTCGGTATGTTCTTTCACCTGAAACAGATCTTTGGGGAATGGTTTTCGGCCAATATGTTTTATGACTTTGTAAATACCGCCAGACTTGTGAACACTCGGTGGTGCAACCACATATCCGCCATCTCCCCGAATATCGGTAAAAGGAAAAACTCTAACCTTGTTTGAAACCCCTTCGCAATAGGAATAATACAAGTGCCATCCGCCGCCGCCCGTTTGCACCATATCGGTTTCTGGAAACATTGAAATATCGCCTCCTTTTTCAATATCAACGACCAGAACATTGGATATTTTGCCAGTAATCACCCCAATATTGGCGGTAGGATTATCCGTCCACCACTTTTTTACTTCGTCTTCGGTGGGTCTTCGGATCTGGTATTCTTTCCATGAAATAAGAGGCACCTTATCAGTGCCAACGGGGATGACGCTTGCCCCAGATTTGAGATAATTGAGCGCAAACGAGAGAAATGAGGGTGGTGTAGTCATTATCGTATTTTAAGAAAAAATCGTTTTTTGGGGGTGTTTTGCCCCAAATTCAGTGCTCCATGGGGTAAGTCAGAAGTTCTCAAAGGTATCTCTTTTAGATTTGGCAGGACGCTTTGCGAAACTTGCCACTACATCAGCCCAGTCAAAACCGTTTCGCTTGCGAAACTCATCATTTTCAAACTCTATCCAGCGAACTTTCAGGTCGGCGGAGTGAATCTTGCTACTTACAGCCCTACTGAATGCCTTGTACTGCTTACCAATACTAAAAGCAGGGAATTTACTGCCACGGCGGGTTTCCGACCATTTAAGCAGATGAGCGTACGCCTTGCTTAAATTTTGCTTAACTGGTGGCTCAACCACTGTTTCTTCCGAACCAATTTCAACGGACGGTAGGTCGTCGGGTGGGTTATTTTCGTCGTATCCTTTAATCATAGAGTTTTTTTTTACTTTTAATGGCTTTTCTTGTTTTTCCAAAGAAACCGAATTTTCTGAAATTCGGTAATCTTTTTCTTTACTAACCTTACCTAACCTAACCTTACCTACACCACGTACCACGTCACGTGCCACGTCACGTACAGGCGAACCTTGATTAAAGTCAAATGTATAGCCACCGTTTTCTTTTTCAAAAAGTTTGTTTCTTTGTTCAATGTAAAGTGTGGGTTTATACATGTCAGGTCTAACGCGGTTATGTATTCTCCAATGTTTGATTACAATTACACCGTTTTCAAATGGCAAAACAAATCTTTTTGTTAAAAGAATTTTCAAGTCATCATCTGATGACCCTGTCGTTTTCATAATTCTTTTTGGATTCACAAAACCGTCGTCATCTGCCGACATTCCAAATTGAAAATACAATTCTCTTGACGAAACTGGCATTTCAAAAAAAGCATCACTTTGCACTATTTCTGGGCTAAACATTCTTCTTCGTGCCATGTTGGTAAACTAACTAATAAAATTTTACAAGCAAAAGCCCCAAAGGGACTGCGTGAGTACGGATACTCATTGAGCGATTACTCGTCTCAAATCCCTTCGGGGCTGTTGCCGACAAAATTATTAAATTGTTATCCGTATCACGCATAGTAATATGATACTCCTTTTTATTTTTTTGTCCACTTCGCACTTTCCAAATCTCTCGCCTTTTTCAACCGATCAGTATAAGTTTTTTGATAGGCCGCCTGTTTGGTTTTTCGGGTTGATTTTTCGCAACACCTCTGACAGTAGTTGCCTCGCGTTGGATAGTCCTTTTTATCAATGGGTTGTCTGCAAGATACGCAATAATCTTTCGCGTGCGAAAGTTGTTCGTCTGAAACAGGCAAGTCAAAGTGGTTGGGATTTTTTGGAGAGTATTTGGAGTTGTTGGACATTCCGAAATAATACCTATTTTTTTAGGTAAGTCAAAGCTCTACTGTGGACAATGTGGGGATAAGTTCATTTGACTTTGTTTTTGTTTGGGTGTAAGATTCTGCTATGCCAAAACGAGTATCAATTTTTGTTTTGCGGAAAATAGAGAAGATGAAGCGAAAGGCGGTTCGTTATTACAAGTATGGTTGGAGTGCCGAGCAGGTTGGCAAAAAGGTCGGCCGCAGTGAGACATGGGTGCTCAGTGCGGTGAAAGAGCTTTTAGTAAAACCAGAGGACTTTCGCATGCGAAACCAAGAACGCATTGCGAAAGATGTGGGGGATGATAAACTTTCTAAATGATTCAGAAACACTATGACTATTGCCAGAAAACTTTAGAACTGAAAGACACGCTTGAGCAAGGTTTCGTGGCTTTAGGCGAGCGATTGAAAAAAATTCGGGACGACAGATTGTATGAGGGCGAATGGGACGATTTTCAAAGTTATTGCGAGGAGATGAAAATGAGCGAAGCCACGGCTTCCAAGATAATCGGCATTTACGAAAAGTTTATTGTGCTAGGGGGCTTCAGCCCCGCCGAGGTGGCAAAAATCGGGGGTTGGACTACGGTTGCGGAGGCATTGCCGTTTATCAAAACCAAAAAGGATGCCGAGGAAATCTTAAATGAAATGGCAAACCGAAACAGGCAGGATTTGCGGATTTATCTAAAAGAACGGCGGACGGGGTTGCCCCAAGAAAAATGCAATCATAGCGATACTTATCAAATAGAAATATGCCGCAAATGCGGCCAACGAAAACAAGTTTTATGATGACCGAATCTGACAAAAAGTATGATGAGTTTTTGAAAGAGGAAAGCAAAAAAATTCCTCTTGAAATCGCCGAAAAGACGGGAAAGATTATCAAGGACATTTTTTCCGACCGAAATATTCCTTTTGACAAGTCCCACCTTCAGGCGGCGGCGGAAATGGTGAAAGTGACTCTGCATGGAATACCGCCCGCTTTTGCCGCCTCAACGACAAACATTATCTTGGTGTTGTACAAGTTGATCTCCGATGAAAACGATTTAATAGTAAGCCCGTTTGTGGAACCGAAATTAAAATGAAACACTTTTCCCAACCATTCAACGACCACGGTTCGGGGTGCAAAGGACACCAAAACTGGATGTTGGACTCTTATCTTGATTTACCCGAAGAACGATCCGCTGTCATTAAAGCTATAGATAATTATCTCAATGACCCCAATACCGAAAAAAATCCTGAAGCAGATGTTAAAAGATGAGTTTTATCAACGGTGTTGTTTAGAGGACAAAAATTGCTCCTATGAAAAAGGACACAGAAAGATTGAATTTCACCACCATATTATCTTTGGAGGAAAGCAACTTCAAGAAGTATGGGCAATTCTACCAGTGTGTTCGGGGTATCATCATAAGTTTGCCCGCCGAAAAGATTTGCAAGAAAAACTTACAAGGATTTGTGTTTCAAGAGCGACTTCCGAGGAACTTAAAAAGGTAAGCAAAGTTATTCGTTACGATCTGATGAAATGAAAAGCACCGAGAAAAACACCCAAAAGGCGATTCTTGATTATCTTGCGGCCAGGAACATTTTTCACTACCGAAACAATAGCGGGGCTATGGTCGGAACTTACAAAGGACGAAATAGGTTTTTCAAGTTTGGGGCGACGGGGTCGCCCGATATAGTCGCCGTTTGGAAAGGTCAATACATTGGAATTGAAGTCAAAGACATAAAAGGCAAATTGAACGAAAATCAAGTCAGATTTAGAGATAACCTGTTGGCGGCGGGCGGCCTGTATATTTTGGCGCGTTCAGTGGACGATGTTATAAGTTTTTTTGATTAGGTTATTCACAGGTTATACCCACTTCAAACTTGACACCGCCACCAGTTTTGATAAACTAAATACATGAGAACACTTAAACAATATCAGGAGGAGGCGAGAGAAAAATTAGACGAAGAATGTGTATGTGAACAATCAGAGTGCGTTCGTAAGAGAAATAAAACTCTTGACTCCCTCATCTCCACCCTTATCCGTGAAGTATCAGAGGCGATGATATTGGAAAAATCAAATGAATCAAATATGAGTTCGCTAGACGAAGAAGAGCAAGAAACATTCTCCAAAGAAGACGTTGAGTTTGGAATTACAACTGGCTGGAACTCTGCTGTCTCCGAACAGCGAGCGAGGCAGAAACAAATACTAGGATGAAAATAAATGAGATACAAAATAAAGATGCGCTTGAATTGTTAAAAGAAATTACTAGCGAGTATATAGACTTACTTTTGACAGATATTCCTTACAACGAAGTAAATAGAAAGAGTGCTGGTTTGCGGAACTTAAACAAGGGTGATGCTGATATTCTTGATATTCCGCTAGACATTTTGACAAGAGAAATGGTTAGGGTAACAAAAAGCAGTGGCTATATATTTTGTGGATACCAACAGATAAGCGAAATTGTGCGAGTTATTAAAGAAACCACCCCAAGTGTTCGCTTATTGGTCTGGGAAAAAAGTAATCCAAGTCCAATGAATGGTGATAAAATATGGTTATCAAGCGTAGAGCCGATTGTTTATTTCAAAAAACCAAATGGGGTATTTAATGAACATTGTAAGGGTGCTGTTTTGCGTTTTCCAACGGAAAGAGGGAAACTACACCCAACACAGAAAAGTATAAAATTGTTTGAATATATTATTAAAGTTTCCACAAATGAAGGTGATGTGGTATTAGACCCATTTATTGGAAGTGGCACGACTGCGGTAGCTGCAACAGCACTTGGTCGGTCTTTTATTGGGGGCGATAGAAATCCACAGTATGTTAAAACTGCACAAAGAAGATTAGAACAAACGGCAACTCTTTTTAGCGAGCGAGGCAGAGGGAATTATTAGATAAGGAGAAATAATATGAAGAAAAATTGTATTGTGTTTATGGATACGAAAAACAAGGAAGTGGACGAGTCCTATGCCGAAAAATTGCGTCAAATTTGCCGAGATCAAATTGGGTGGAAAGTTGAAAAAGGAACAAGAATATATAACGAGCTGACAAAATTCTCAATGGGATATAGCAAAGTGAAAAGAGATGTGATTGAAGTATGGGCAATTTTCGCTCTAGCAAATGGATTGCCTTTTAGCAAAAAGTAACAATGACTCACATAGATTTATTCAGCGGCATCGGCGGCTTCGCCCTCGCCCTAGACAATGTATATGGCAAAGAAAAAATCAAACACATCTTCTGCGATAACGACGAGTTCTGCCAAGCAGTCCTTAAAAAGCACTGGCCGAACGCCTACATCTACTCGGACATCCGAACCCTTACTGCCGACTCCGAGCGCACAAGATTGGATGCCGAATATTCCAGCACAACACAAACTATTCAAAGCCCCGAACGGACTAATAAGAAAGAAAATACCAACGGGGGACGTTGGACTGAATCTAGCCCAAACTATAAATACTTTATCCTCACAGGAGGTTTTCCCTGCCAGCCTTTTTCCCAAGCCGGGAAGAAAAGAGGTACAGCAGATGATCGCTACCTCTGGCCGGAGATGCTACGAGTCATACGAGAGTTTCATCCGCGCTGGGTCGTCGGTGAAAATGTTGGTGGTCTCGTTACTTGGAACGACGGCATGGTACTCGAGCAAGTCCACACTGACTTGGAAAGTGAAGGGTACGAAGTCCAAGCGTTTATTATTCCAGCTTGCGGTCTCAACGCCCCGCACCGGAGAGACAGAGTTTGGATCGTTGGCTACTCCCACAGCATCGGACGGAGCGAACAGTCGGAGGCAGTCGACACAACACAAGCCCCACTCGAGGCACAGCATCACACTCTCGGACGACATACACAATCTTTCGGAAATGCTACCCACACCAACGACTCAAGAGATAGAGCATCCGAAGGTGACACTGACAAAAACAGGAAGGAGGAAGTCGAAGACCGGGGAGTCACACAGTCTCAATCTCTCGGACAAAATGGCGATGCTACCGACCCCACGAGGGGCAGACGCGGAGGGAGGAGTGGTCAAGAACACAGTGCTCAAAAACGGAAGTTTCAGTCGGGTCAACAGCAAGGGAGTACGCCACGGTGTAAAAGTACAAGACGCGATTGGGACCATAGCTGGATTGAAGTTGCAACCCGCCTTTGTCGAGTGGATGATGAATTTTCCTATTGGGTGGACGGACGTGGAAAGAAAAGAAACTCCCGAAACGCAAGACTCAAAGCCCTCGGCAACGCCATAGTTCCTGCCGTGGCTGAACAGATTATGTATGCCATCAGACTTGCGGAACAAAAGTAACTATATGAAAAAACTAAAAGATGCAGAGGGAATTATTAGGTAATGAGAAATAAAATGACAAACGCACAACCATCATCATATCCGACAACAAGCGATATTTCGTCCCTTATGATGGACTTGGGGTATTTGTGGTCAAACGAAGCACAAGTTTATTACGACTATGGGTATGAACTTATCAGCAGAAAATCAGCCGAGAAGATATATGACCGTCTTATTGGAAATAAGCCATATACTCAAATTATTCCTGACTGGAAACCCTTACCAACTAATCAAGAGGAGAGATGAAAAAAGAAACCTACGAAGACAAAGCAATGACTAAACCACTTTCCCATTTCCTGCAAAACGCCCGTAACGCCGCTTATAGTTTGGTCGTAAAATATACGCCAGAGATAATGAAACGGGATGTCAGATTGAAAATAATGCTTTATGAAGAAACAAAACACTTGCCAGACTACGAGAGAGAAAAATTAGTAGATAAAATTTGGAAAGAAATTAAAAAGATAAATTAACCCCCTTTACCACCTAATCAATAGAAATAAAATGAAAAAAATAATTTGGTTGGAAAGCGCGTATAAGACAACTCAAGTGAACTGGGCGAAAAGCCAGCAGTCCATAATGAAAATGCTCGGAGATGTTGGCATTGAACAAATCCGATTTACCAATCTGCCAGACCGACACGTTCTTGAGTTTGTTTCTAAAGAAGAGGGAAAAATCCCCCGTGGCGTTCGTATCGTAACGCCGCTTAAAATGAAAACGACCGATAATCCCGAAAAACGAAACAAGGAATTAAATGTTATTCATCGTGTTCTTTTCAACCACCTCAAAGCAAAGTTTCTGGCTATCTATGCAGGTCTCACGGAGTTTGAACAGGAATTTATGGCGCACCTCATCATTACTGATAAATCTGGCAACAGCACTACTTTAGGCGAGCAGATGTTGCCGCAATACCAAAAACATCTGGAGGGTGGCAATGGTCAATTTTTACTCGGTAACGGCAAAAACTAAAATGAACAAAAAACCCCTCAAAGAAAAAGTCATCCGCGCCAACTGGCGGGTAAAGCCGGAGCAACTTAAAAAGGTCATAAAAGAAGCGAAAGCACAACAATGTTCACAATCGGAGATTATTAGGTGGCTAATTGATTATTATCTTTAGAAGTTAATCATTAAAAATAAAATGAAAAAGAAAACATTGGCATTGGATTTTGTTTGGAATATTAGGTTAAAGCTCTATGCAGAAGGCAAAAAGCTCTATGCAGAAGGCTACAAGCTCTGGGCAGAAGGCGACAATCTCCATAATCAAAAAACAAAAACCCGCCGTCTGCGTAACCCGTTTGGGCCGCTGGGCGGTTTTTCGTTCAGCTATTATTAGTGAAGTCTTGGCGGGAAAGCAACCGCCAAATTGCTAATAATGGTAGCCCGAACTACGATGTGTTCGAGCTATAATCCAGCAAAAACGCATAGCGGACGAGAGCGTCCACTTTAAGGTTCCCTACGCAACTGGCCGAGGCCGACCACGGCTTTACGCCTTGAGTCTTTAAGAGATAAAATCCATATTGCAAATTGCCGAGCATGGTATGAACATCGTAATCCATGGCTTTGGCTTGCCCCCAATGAATTGAATTTATTTGAAACAATCCAATGTCTTCGGTTTTGTTTCGGTTAATGTTCAGAGCGTTAAGATCGAAATTACTTTCGCACTGAATTATGGAAAACACCAAATCAGGCGAAACATCGCTTGCTTGAGAATAAGCGTAGAGCCATTGCAGAAACGCCGGCGTGGGCTTAGCAAGAACTGTGAGCGGAAACAATATTATTAGAAACGCTGTACAAAGTCTTTTTAAAATAAGCCGATAAGTTAGAGCGTTCGATCAGTCTCACCTCATTACAAACCGACGAAGAATGAATGAGGATGCCGTGAAGTATCACTGTCAATTTAGCAAATTATATTTTAGCATAATCAGACAAAAAATAAAAGCAACCCCTAAGGAGTTGCTATGCAAAGAGGGAGCTACACAACCGCCTGAACGCTTTTTTGGCGTGAGACGGAATATCACTTCCCACGAAGGTAACGTGCTTGCGGGCGAAATCCACTTGGCACTTGTCCGAGCAGAAGTATTCGTCGTCAAAAAACTTCGCTCGGTAGATTTCGTCAAATGGAATGAGCGATCCGCACTCAGCACACTTTGCCGATTGGCACGGTTCTTGGTTTCGCACGCGAACCCCCTCCTCTTCTCTTGAAGAAGTTTCGCTCACAGACTTCGTTGCAGAACTTCTTGAAGCCGACCATGCACGCTCCATGCATTCGGTTGTTGAGCCATGTGGTCGGAAACTCCGAACCGCAGTTGTCGCAAGTGGAGTGCCCGTTAGAGCACGCCGTCAGTTTTATGGTTATCATGTGTTGTCCTTTTGGTTTATGAAAGACCTATCTCATTCTTGCCCCGAATAAATCGGGGCAAAGTGAAACAGTTCTATTGTTTCGGAATAGCCCCAGAAGCTACAGCTTGCTTTTTATGTGCTAAATAACTTGCGATAATTCCATAAAGAGCCGCTATACCTCCTATAATCTGAACAATTTGGCTTGCTGAAGCTAGAATACCAAAATAACCTAACAAGGTAACTACAAATCCTGCCAGAGCGATGTATGAACCGCTAGGGTCGTATGCTGGTGTTTGCATATTATTTTATTGAGTTAATCCAACCTTGTAATGATGGGAATTGTGAAGCTGTGCCATTTGACAATAATTGACGAACCACTGCTTCCATTTGTCCCCGATAGTAATCTGTGTGGGTCAAATCAAAACAGCCCATTGGATACCATTTTGGACAAAAGTCTGATACTCCATGCTCATCGGTTACGACCACTCCCGAATTTACTTTAGGTGTTTGGTATCCATTCATTCCCCATGCTTGCATAACAAGATTTGGGTCGCTATTTCCACAGGCGGTATTATCTACTTCAGGAATTGTCGTAGTGGCTAATACGGCTGGCGGATAAATATCATAAGCGGGATGATTTAACGAGGGATCGCCACAAGTTGACGCAAACGCTTTGGGGGCGAAGGCGACAAAAACTAAACTTAACGATAACACGATTATTTTTTTCATTTAATTTACTGAATTATTTTTTAATTTTTCTTCTTTTCGGCGGGCGCGACATGAAGGGCATCGTTTCGGCAAAGGCATTTCTTTTGAAGAAAAAAATTCCATTTCGCCGTCCGTGATTTCAAATTCTTTCCCGCAATTTTTTTCAACGCATTTTCGGATTTCCACGCTAGTTGTTTTTTAAGGTTAATAAGCAATTACATTATACACCTAAAACATCAGAACGGTATGTCTTCCGGGTTGATATTTTCTGTAGGGTATTCAATGCCTCCTTCGGCGGCTTTTGCCTCCGCTTCGCCTAGATTACCCTCCTTTTTTGCTTGCTTTTTCTTCATTTGCTCAACGATATAAGCTGTGCCAGTTTCTTTATTGAGCAAGGCCAGTTCCGCTTCGGTAACAGGTATTGGCTTAGGTGAAGGCAAGACCTGATACTCGGCCTCTTTTGTTCCTGCGTTTTTAACCATTAAGGTAATGTCATAAGGCATTGGCATTTCTTTGAACTCATAGTCGGGATTTTTCTGTAGAGCGGCGATAGCTTTCATTATTTTTGCTCCAAACCGAGCCAATTTCAGATTGTTGTCCTTTCGGTCAATAATCCAAAACAGCCATTTTACAATGGCCTTGTGGCGATTTTTGCTCTCTGGCGGAAGTTTTGCGTCTTTCAAGTCAGCATCATAAAGTTGGCAACCTTTGCAACCTTTGTCCTTTCCATAACATGTGCCGATTTTGAAGTGTTCGGCTATAACACTACCGACCGTTAAAATCCTAAGGCGGTTGTTTCCTTCTTGGACTTTGTACCATTGTCCGCCAGACGATCCGCTGTGTTCCTCAACTTGACTGCCGAAGTCAAATGAATTGTCCATATTATTCCGTTAACTTTATAATTTCTTGCTCTACTTCTTTAGCCCTTTTTGCCAGTTCTTCAACCGTACTAGCCGAAAAACTGATTGATTGTGTCTTGCCTCTTTTGTCGGTGTAGTAGACAAACGCCGATATTTCTTTTATTTTACTTTCCATACATTTTTTCTATTAAGTGAATTACAATCTCAATTAAGTGTGCCATCGCTTTCTTCTTCGCTTCCCGCGAATTTAGTGATAATGGCCGGTAAGTCAAAACCGGCTTCCACGATTTCCCTTTTGACTTCCTCGTTCTTGACGGTCATTTTGTCGCCGCGCTTTATGCGTCCGATTACGCGGTTGAACCGCTCGGCCTGCGGTTTGAATTTCTCATCAAACTCGTTTTGGTCTTTCAAACCGTAAAGCATTGTAAGATAACCCGACCACGCTATCCCGTTATTCTTGCTGAATTTGCCAGTGTCTTCGTCAAATATAATCGGCTGTTCTAGCGGTGGCTGTTCATCTTTTTTTACCCATTCCGTCATTTTGGCGATGTAGTCCTTGTATTCATCCTCCACAGGACTAGGCATAAGCACGGGTACTTCCATCATGCGGCAGTCGTCTCGGCAGATATAGACAATGTCTCCTCGCTTCATATTCTCGGCTTTGAGGTAATGATACAACTGCAGGCGATGGATTTTAATACTAGCGTTCTTTTTGGCTTCTAGTCCATCAAAAACGAATGCCGACACTGATTTAATTTCAAGGATGCGCGGTTCTAGGCCATCAGGATAATTTTTGGCGAAGTATTCCACGATTTGATCGTAAGCCCGATAAAAAGACGGTGGCAGTCCCAGTTTTTCTTCTTCAACAACTCTCTTGGCTTTTTCAGCATCAATTTTTCCTCCGGCGATAAAGTCAAGACGGCCTGATACTCGCAGTAATTCGGGATATTGATAGGGACTCGGCTTCTGGCTGTTTTGTAACACTCCGGCACGGGTCAAAAGCATTTTAACTATCCATTCCCACAAATTTCCCGCTTCAAACTTTCGTTTGCTTCGGTCATTAGGCGGATTGGTTTTCGCCACTCCTTTCATTGACAAGAACACATCAATCGGGGCTTTACCCAGTTCCGATGCGTAGAGATAATCTCTTGGCTCAACTTTTCGTTCTTCTCCTGACACTAGCGCACTATTCCATATCCCCGAAAACGACCACGATTTTTCATTTTCCATTTTATTTTGGCTCTTTTAATTGTCGCTCAATAACAACTCGCAAATCGTCATCAATGAAGTAATCAACAACTATATGGCGAATAGTGCTGTCATAACGCAAGCCGAACTCCCAGTCGTATTTGTCGCCAGTGATGAAGTTAAATGGCGCATTGGGTTGTGGCCGGTAAATAACATACCTTTCGCCTTTGTGCGTAAATTCGTTGAGAATTAGAAAACCTTTCTCGTCAAATTTATTTTTAAGTTCGTTTTTGTGCATTAGAGTTCAAGTTTAGCGAAGCCCGGCTTTCGTTTGGGCACCTCCCGACCACTGTCGCGTAGCCGTTTTACCCACCTGACGATTGTGCCGACCGACACTTGCAGATTTTGGGCAATCTGGCTGTTAGTCATTCCTGACTTGCGCTTTTCTTCAATTCCAATTATCTGTTCCTTATTGAGTTTCATTTTGATAAGTAGTTAATAAGTTCCGACCTTTGATAATTCTATTATACACACTTTAAGCGTTTTTGCAACTATTCTTATGCTCATATTCGCTTGCGAAAGTCAAAAAGAGTATATTTGTAGCAACGCATTGTGTATCGCTTCGGCGCGGCTTGAACCACTAAATTGCAGTCTTATGCCGTGCCACTTAATCAATGCGTAATATACTCCTAGCCACTGATAAATTTTCATTTAATTTCTTTGCGTCTTGTAATGCTTCCGACCTTTTGCGCCGCACTTCATCGCAGGCAATCTCGGCGTATCGGTTGCCTCGGTATATTCTCACGAACCCGCGAAAATATACGATCTGATTTTTATTTTGATACTTCCACGTGCTGAACATTTGGGATTTTATAATTTTCTATCCTTTAATTGATAAAATGCCCGACATACGCCGCCAACATCGCCGCACCGATGAGCGCGCCGATCAATAAGCCGGCGATAAAGCCGCCAAGCCACTTATTGCGCAAGGCGTAGAATCGGCGTGTTTCTTCGGTTTCTATTTCTTCGGCCACTAGCGGCTGATACATGAGCGGATAACGTTCGTTCAGTTCTTGTTTTGTCATAATGATTATTGTTAATTGTTAATAAAAACGACCTGAAGTCCGGAACGGGCTGACGAATAATTATTCTTCTTTAGTAACCATTTCGCAAAATGCATTCACTAATTCCGTAACTCTTCCTGATTTATCATTTTCCATTTCTTCAATCAAACCTTTTGTAAGATGCAACCTGCGGAATTCTTTTGCTTTTTCGCTCATTTCTTTTTTCATAAGTTTATGGCCTCATCCGGCCACTTGCCACGTCTCAGAAACAAATGGCCGTGTGAGGCGAGGCGTTAGCTTTTAATGGCGAGCGACAATACTTTTTCAAGCGTTGCGGGAATATTTTTCGGCAGATTGTCCAAGTCTGATTTTTCGTAATCTCCACGAAACAATAGGACAGCTTGCCAATCTTGATTAGTAAGTTTTTTGTTAATTGCGAAAAAACAAGTTCCACACGGCCAACCAGTATGTTGTATGGTGCAACCCGTGGCTTTTCGCAAAGCGTTTTTAAGGATAATTTTTTCCATTTTCTTAATTTAATTATTGCCCGTTCCCGTTGATTTTGATTTTCAATGTGCTGGCCTGCGGCGGCTCTTTGATAAGCGAACAAGGAAACGGAGGCGTTAGTAATTTAATCTGCGAGTCCTGCGCCTATATGCACGAAGTCCCCGCTTTTCCATTCTACTTTTGAAACTGCGAGATATTTATTGTGCAGTTCGCAAAGAATGTTATAAACTTGATTTTTGATTTCATAATCGCTATCAAGTATTTCATTTTTAGCTATTAACAATGCTTTTATCGCATTATTAACTCTTATCATTTCGCTCGGTGTTGTTTTCATAATTTTTTATGTTAGTCGTTTCCTTATTCACTTGTCAAAGAGTCGCCGAACCTTTCTAATGGATAGGATAGCATAATATATCACACTTGCAAGCATATATGTGCATAACTTTATAACCAAACATATAAACAGCTATATGTCAAGTTTCGCCTGCGAAAGTGATTCCAAGCCCGGCCACCCTCCGTACACTTTCGCCGCTCGCCTCCTAACCCGCCTCTACTCTTGGCCGCCGCCTGACTGCATTATATCCTTATTCCTAGTCTTATCTGGTCATGCCCGCGCCGCTAGAGATATATCGCTGTATCATAATGGCATTACATAATCTTGGTTGCGCCTGCGAAAATCCCCACACTATCATTTGCGCCGGTTTTTGCTTGTATTGACCAACACATTTTCGCTTTTGTGTCAACGCCGCCTTTCATTTTAGCGTTGCCTTGCAACACCTTTTTCAATCACGCTTTTATTCTTTAATTCTTTCATATTGGTACCATGTTTGGGGTTTTGTATGTGTATGGGTGTAGACCCGCCAGTAGATATACCGCCCCGACAGGCATTGTGTATGGACAAATGACTCCGTTGTATGGCATAATGCCCCCAGAGTGTTGACAAAACGCCCGACAAAAAAAATAATATACAAATGAATACTACAAAAAAATCATTTAGGTTTAGCCAAGAGGATATAAAAATGGTTTCGTACCTTAAAAACCGACTTCGTCTTTCTTCGGAAATAGATACTATAAGATTTTGTCTTGTTATTATAGCTAATATGGAATTTGGCCAGCTTGATAATGATATGGTCAGAGCGGCGGTTGAGCATGGCGTTTTGCCTCCAGCCAAACCTATGACTGATTTTGATCTTTGCCCGACTCACGGCGGGTTTTATCATACTTGTAAACACAGCCATGTCACATAACTTGGAGGATTCCAATTTGATAAATCTTTTGGTCGTAATTGACAAGGTCAAGGATGTTGATATTCTCAATTTCTTTGGCGAAAAAGGCATGGACCAGAGTTCGGTGGTCCGAGCGGCGCTCAGGCAGTATTACGAGTGGTATGGCTTAAAGGCGGCGTCGGGAGAGGTTATGGAGGATGTGGTAGAATTAGAATAGAATAATATTAAAGGTCGGCATTATAAGCCAAAGTTTTTTAATGCGATGGACGACACGGATGATGACGGCGAAATCGTAGAGGATAGTTTTGACGATACCGAGATGGAGGAAGTGGAGTTATAAAAGTTTCTTTCGCAATGCGAAAATAAAGGTCGGTAATCTGATTTATAATACTATGCCAACGACTAAAAAGGGAAAGAAAATAAAAGCGGCGATGGAGAAGCAGTACGGTAAAAAGAAAGGTGACCGTGTGTATTATGCCAGTATCGTTAAGGGAAAGGTTACGGGAGCTGAAGGTAAAGGCGGCACGGGCAAACTGGCGAAAGCCAGGCGCACTTACGCCAAACACAAAGGTCGGAACAAGGATGGAAGGAGAATTATCGGCTAACTTATTTCCATGGCAAAAAAATGGATTCAGGCGGCAGTCAAGAAAATGAAAAAGAAAGGCACGCTCGGTTCTTATGGCAAATCAACGGAGGCCAAGAATAAAAAAAACATGTCGAAAGGCGGCAAAATCGGCAAGAAAGCCCGATTCGCGGAGAACATGAGAAAAATCGCTGCCAAGCATAAGAGGGATGCGCGTGGCAAGAGAATGTTAGGTTAATATGCACCCATTCAGAGCGGTACAGGGAAAAATGCCGTCCAAACGGGATTTATCGGAGTGGACGGACAAGAAGTTCATTTTCTTCCTGAACTTTCTTTTGTTCTTTCTGTTAAAGTCGGACAAGACTGAACGGTTTTCCGCTCCCAGAGTAAAACGGATAGAAGCCGAACATTTTCTTGAAACGCCGAATCACCCGTATCAGGAGTTTCTGTACAGAATCAATCAGTTCACTTTTGATCCTAATTCAAGCGACAGGAAGTTCATGTTCAAATTTCAGACTCTTTATCGGGCTGTGCTCTATTACCTGCGGGCTAATCCAGCCCTGATTACTGCCGAGATGAAAAAACTGATGGAGTCCACTCCAAGATTGAAGTGGGCGATGTCTAATACCAAAGTAATAACGAGCGAACTTGGAGTGGATGTAGTGGTGGCGGATACCAAAGATAATTCGTCCATTGTGTCCAAAGAAATGACCGTCCCTTCTTTGGAAAAACGGATGCTGGACGCTCTCTTAAAGACGGTCAATGTTTATGAAATGCTTTCTACTTCTCTTACCCAAAGGGAGATAAAGCAGATGGACGCAAAGGATAAGCTGATGGCTCTTGCCCGATTCTCTCCCTTGTTTAATATGGTAAAGAGTTTCAGGCCTAATGTTACTTTGTTTAAGAATCTCAATGTTCATGTTGCCAACAAAGATGATTTGGAACAGCAGATGCTGGATTACGCGAAGCATAAGTCAAACGAATGAAAGTTCTAGGGATTTTATAAAAGAAAAATGAGATTTTCTCTTTTACAGGATTATTACGAGAGTGCCGAATACCTCGCCAAACTTCGGATGAGGGCGGAGAATCTTCAGAAATTGAATGACAATCCGCTCTCTAGGGCGCAAATGATTCTAAACATTTATGCGAGCGACCCCATCCGTTTTATTGAGGACTTTCTCTACATAAAGATTCCCGAATATAACAACGCCATCAAGCCGTTTTTTTTGTTTGAATACCAGAAAAAAATCATTTGGAAAATTCAGGAATTGGAATTGTCTAATCAGGACGCTGAACTTCTGATAGACAAACCGCGAGGCATGGGTCTGACATGGCTTCTACTAGCTTATGAGTATTGGAAGTGGCTGTTCTCGGCGAACTGGTCGGGATTTAATCTGTCAAGAACCGAAACCGAGGTTGACGACGGTACGGGTTCACCCGACAACAGCTTGTTCGGAAAGATAAGATTTATGATAGACCACACCCCCGACTGGCTTATTCCCGAAGGTTATCAGCCCAAAGGCAGGAAAGGAACATCAACCGACTCGTCGCTTCGCATACTAAACCCCGTAATGGGTACGGCTTTAATGGGTTCAAGTACCAATGCCAACGCGGGACGAAGCCGCCGTTATTCATTCGTATTCGTGGATGAATGTTTTTCCATTGAAGGATTTAATAATGTCTGGCTGTCTTTGCAGTCTGTGGCCAGAATTAAGATTTTCGTGTCCACGGTTAAACCCGGACGAAATTACAAAGATTTCAAAGAACTGTGCGAAAAATCTAGCAACTATATTTCTTTGAAGTGGAGCGACCACCCGTTCAAAGATAAAATCTGGTACGACGATCAAGTAAAGAAATCGGAATTTGACTCTGAGGTAATGAGAGAAATTGAACCCGGTTACAATATAAACCCCAAGAGCCAATACTACCCCGAAATTTCGCAAGCGAAAGTAACCGAGGTTAATTACGATAGGAAACTTCCCCTGTATTGTTTCGTGGATTTTGGTAAGGCGGATATGACTATTATAGGCTGGCTTCAGTTTGACGGACGGTTTATTTATGTCTTGGACTGCTACCGAAACTTCAACAAGACCCTTGAATGGTATGTACCGTTTCTTAATCCTGAATACAAACCCAATCCCGAACACTATAATCCTAAACAGCTTGAACTCTTTGACAAACTTTCCACTTGGAGCAAGCCCAGAGGTTACTTCGGCGAGCAAGCTCATTTTATTAAGGTAATGCCGCATAACACTAGCATAGCCCAAGAGCTTTCCAAAAAAGGCATACGGCTGATTTATAACCAATATGCCATTGCGTATGAACCTAGACGCCATGCCACCGCCTCTCTTTTGCCGAGAACGGTGTTTAACCGAAGCTCAGACGGGGCGATGGAACTCTATGACGCTTTGGCCAATTCCCGATACGCTTCGGTTATCGCCCCGACCTCCAAGAACTCGGCGATGAAACCCGTTCATGATGACATTATCGCCGATTATAGGGCGGCATTTGAAAATGCTTGCACTAACATCGGCAGAATCGTGAGAAGCCAGAGAGATGATATACAACCTGATTTTAAGGATAACAATTTTGCCGCAAACTTAATCAAGTATTTGAGGATTTAGATTTTACTGATAAAATATATCCAATATGAATATGCTCAAACCGTTCAAAACACCCGATCCTAAAGCCAAAAAGTATGTCGCCTTCGCTGACGGCACAGCGATTACTTTTCCCAAAAACAAAGTACACAAGCTGGAAGCGGCCAAGAAAATGTCCACCCCGATTTCGGCGGGGTTTTACAGGAAAAATAAGTCGGGGACAAAAGTCTTCGGCTGGTCGGACTCATTACAATTAAAGCCCAAAGCAGGGGACGAATATAAACTATGAATCATCTTCCTAAAATTTTGTTTAAGGTTATTCCCCATTCCCGACAACGCTATAACACATGCGGAGATTACTATAAAAAGTTCGGGGCGATTCAGTTTAGGGTTTCCAAGATGACATTTAAATATGAGTTTTTGATTTTCATTCATGAGCTGATAGAGTGGATGCTTATTACCATAAAGGGAATATCCATTAAAGAAATAGACGATTTTGATATAAATTATGAGAACAACAGAATTGTGGGAGATGACAGTGAACCCGGCGACGACCCCTTTGCTCCTTATTACGATGAACACCGGATAGCGACTCAAATTGAAAAATTATTGGCGAAACATTTGAATGTGGACTGGGAACTTTATTCTAAAGCGGTAAAAAATTTATAAGTTAATTTAAAAAAAGTGAACAAGTTGCAATTCGGCGATGATGCCCGACAGGTGTTAAAAGACGGAGCGGACAAAGTTTATAAAGCGGTTAGTTGCACTTTGGGAGCTTCTGGGAGGAACGTGTCTTACCAGAAATTCGGCAAGCCTCGAATTACCAATGACGGGGTGACTATTGCCCGTCAGATTGAGCTTGAGAATATGTTTGAGCGTCAAGGTGCGGAACATCTTAAAGAAGCTGCCGAGCAGACCAATAGAGAAGCGGGAGACGGCACGACTACGAGTATTGTCATGGCTCACGCAATTTTTGAAGAAGGTTTGAAAGCCATTAAGGAAGGAGCTAACCCAATGCAACTTCGTCATGAGATAGAGGAGTCCGCCAAGAAAGTTGTCGTAGAATTAAAAGCAAGAGCTATACCCATTTCCACGCCAGAGGAACTTGATTTTGTGGCTAACATTTCCGTTGAGAATCCTGAAATAGGAAAATTAGTTTCCGAAGCGGTAAGAACGGCAGGTAGAGACGGAAATGTGGTCGTTGAGGAGTCCGAAGGATACACGATAGAGAAAGAGGAAATCACTGGCTATCAGTATGATCAGGGCTGGACTAATCCTTATTTGGTTACGAACCCCGAAAAAATGGAAGCGGTTATGGAGAATGTACCCATTTTGGTTTCAAACAAATCTTGGAATTTGATTAACGATTTTATGCCTTTGCTTGAGGAATTGAAAGGCAAGGGCGAGGATAAACTTGTCATTATCGCTGATGAAATCTCTGGCGAGCTTCTGAATTTTTTTGTGGTCAATCGTTTGAAACTCCGTTTCCATGCCGTTATCGTAAAGAAGCCGTATAACACCGAACAGCTTGAGGATATAGCGGCTCTGACTGGAGCGACTGCCATTACTCCTGAAAAGGGAATTGCTATTCCCGCCGTTTCTCATTTGGGAAAAGTTAAAAAAGCGGTAGTCAAGGAAAAGAGCATTTTGATTATGGGCGGCGGCGGCGACCCGTCCGAAAGAGTGAAAGAGATTAAGGGTCAAATCGCGGAGGCAAAAGATTACGACAAGGAAAAACTGGAGGATCGTCTGGCTAAACTGCTGGGTAAAGTGGTAGTGATAAAAGTCGGAGCGAAAACCGATACCGAGCGTAAGTATCTTAAACTAAAAATTGATGACGGCGTTAATGCGGTCAAAGCGGCGGTAGAAGAGGGTATTGTGGCCGGAGGAGGAATGACTTTGGCAAGAGTGGCCGAAAAGGTTTTACGCAATAAAGAAACCAAAGGAGACGAAGTTTTGTATATGTCTTGCCATAAGCCCCTTCTTAAAATCCTTGAAAACACAGGTGTGGATAACTCTGTGGATATTGTTAAACAACTTTCGCAAAGCGAAACTTCGGGCTATGACGCTTTGCAGGGAAAGATAGTCCCTGATATGATTAAACAAGGTATTATTGACCCTGTCAAAGTGACCCGTTCGGCGTTTTCTAATGCGGTGTCTTTGGCGGCATTATTACTGACCACGGAAGCCGTAATCGCCGAAATCCCAGAAAAATGAAAGAGGACATTAGAAAATATGTTATAATGATTTGTAAGAAATTTGATCTTGAAGCAATTTATATTCCTTCAAATGATGTGTACTCCGTGATGCGAAAAGGCAGGGCAGTGATGAATTTTAATTCACGGCAATTTTACGAATACCCCCGAATTTTAAGAACCCAGCAATTCAAACCACTACTTAATGGACTTAATCAGAACCTCGGCGAGCGGCATAAAGCGCAATTTATTCTTAACAGAAAAATGGGAATAAAAATTCATGGCTGACGAAAAAAAAGACGGAGTGAAAAAAATGATGCTAGAGCAGTTGCGTGTTCCGTCTGATTTGGAATTGGACAGGATTGGTGAAGTTTATAGCAATTTTTACAAATGGCGCAATCTCCGCAGTGGGGCGATGATTCAATTCCAAAATCGCTCTCTTGAAAGCGTTTTGAAACAAAGCAGAGAACTATTTTGGAACTCTCTTATCACTCCTTCTGAAGATTTGCGCGAAATGGATTTGGATTTTTCCATTCCATTCGCCCGAAAAGAAATATTGAACTTTGTGGGAAAAATAGTTTCCCAGAACATAGTGCCGAGATTCAACGGCGATAATCTTGATATTTACGGCATAAAAGTTTTGCAGTCAATTTATAACAAGTGGCGGTTCAAAACTAATGACAAAGTTGAGAAGTTTTGGCAAGTGCTTTATGGAATGGTGAATGGCACTCTGCCTCTTTATGTAGGATACAATGACGCTCATGCCACTCGCCGTTATCTTGATTCTTACGACAAAAAAAGCGGAGCTTACAAAATCCGCGAGGAAAAAGAATACATCTGGGACGATGTTTGGGAGGAGATTATTCCTCTTGAGGATATTTATTTTCCCAAAATTTACGAACGTAATTGCCAGAAATGGGGACGAATGATTTGGAAAACCGAGATGGATTGGAAGGATTTTAAGATGGAGTTCAAAAGTTATGACAATGCCGAGTATGTTTATCCAGGCAATCAAATAGCCGAGGACTCTTTGTATTTCCGACTGCTTGACGGTTCCGGAGTAACGGCAGGAGAAAGAATACAGATTTTGAAGCAGTTTAATGTGATGAAAGATGAATACGACATTGTGGCAAATGGCGTATGGCTCAACCCTGTGGGCAAAGGAAATAATCAAGTCGCCTCCCCGATGCCGTTTAACCACAAGCTACTGCCCGTGGTGTGGTCACCCCAGTCTCCCGTGGACGAAAAGTTCGCTTACGGTATGCCTTATCCTTTTCTTATTAAAGATCTGAATAAACTTTCCAATGTTTCAATTACGATGTTAGTTGAGAGAGAATTGAGGGCTATCCAACCACCCGTACTTTCTTCCGACTTTGATTCGCCCAAACTGATTTACGGCAGACATGATGTTATTCCGGTCAATGACACTAATGCCTACAAAGAAATGACTATTCAAGAGCCATCCGCCCAATTCTTTACGATGATGAATACCATTAAGACGGAAATGTCCGACCAAGTGAATGGCGGTTCAACGCCAGTTGCTCCGTCCAAACAGCCCCGTTCTTCAAGAGAAGTTTTGGATTACCAGCAGAAACAGCAGGAGGCATTGGGTATTACTCTTTTGATGTACTATTCCACTCTCCGCCAAGAAACAATGCTGGTGCTTAAAACGGCTATGCAGTTTTATACCGCAAAAAAATATGAGAAAGCGGAACGAAACATTATGCGGGCTATCACCGTTCCTAATATGCCTCTAACCTCAGGGGGAGTTGGAACTTTAGAGTTTCGTATTGTCAAAAAGACATCTGATAAGTTGGCTTTGTTTTATGAGTCAATTCATAAAGCATTGTTGAACGGCAGAGTTACGGAGATTATTGAAGGTACGCCTAAGGTAGTGCAAAATCTTGAATTTGAAATTACCTCTATTGACCTTGAACCTGAACAATCTGATCAATTAAAAACCGCATTGTGGACAGAGCAGGTATTGAATCCGATAATGCAATACTATGTTCCTTCTGGTCTTGTTGATTTGGGTAAAGTTTTCTTAAGGCATATGGAGAAAATGGGTGAACATCCAGCCGATTTCGCTTCTGATAAAGTATTGAATAATTTGATGTCTTTGTGGGGCAGACAGAGCAGTTTTACGATGCCGCCGCCGCAAACTGGAGCACAGACGGGGAATATCAAGCAAATGAATACTGGCACAGTGTTCGGTAACCAAGGCAATCAGGGATTGCCCACGCAATAAAACATGAAAAAAGTTTTGCGAATAGTGTATAATAGATACAAAAGAATTTTCTACGAATTGTTCGTTGAAGAATTTATCGGTGAAATGCCCAAAGAGGTAAGCGAACCCGCGATGAACTTCCTAATGGGGTCTAGAGAGAAAATGGAGAAGTGGATTTTTTATCAAGCCTACTGGGTCCAAAGGCGTGGCGTGTCGGAGGGAATCAATAGGCGGAAAGACGAGATTTACATGGGTATGATGGTTTATCTAAAAATGCTTCTGGTAATTTGTTCACTTGCGAAACCTAAAAGTAAAAAAGAGGAACAGGAATTAAGCGAATCGGTTAAAGAAATTACAAAGGTCGTTAATATAGATGAGGAAATAACTAATTTCAAACATGGCGTTCAAAACTATCGGAAAAATATCGGGAATAAAGCCGATTAAAGTGCCGAGTATTAAGGCAAAATCGGTAAAGTTTAAGGCAAGTACCATAAAAAGCGGCGGTCGCTCAAAAATAAAATTAACAACGGGCAAAATGATGTCGCCCCAACGATTGAAAAAATGAACAAGATTGTCGTATCAATTTGGGCTGGAGTAATCGTTTTAACGGTGTTTGCTTTAGTATTGCTTACCAAATTGGATATGTCTTTTCCCGTCGATCAAACATCGGGGGCGTTTGCTACGCAAGGCGGTTTCGGTCAGATGGACAAATTCATAGGTAATACTGTTGATTTATCCACTACAACTAAAAATGCCACTTCGACTTCTTTTACTAACAGTGATTCTGGAAACAGATATGTAACGGGAGTAAAAGTGGTGTGCAATGGTTTGGGGACAAGTCAAGTGGGATATATTGGCGGAGGGTTGTCAAGTTTAACTCTGTCAATAGGCACGACATCGTCTTATTCGCCTGCTTCTTTTGATTCTTTTTCGCAGGTAGCGTCATTAAACATAAGCACCACAACGAGTTTGTATTCAATAGCTTCCAGCACCACCCAGTTATCCAGTTCGTCGGCGGCAATTATTTGGCACACCGGAGAGAATATGACTTTTTACTATAATGCCACAAACACCGCTTCCTGTTCACAGGGAGTTGAGTATATTGTTGGGTCATAGTATAATTGTAAAAAACCAAAAGGGGTCTTCTCCCTCCAAAGGAAGGTTTTATAAATAATTGGGCGTATAAAGGTAGGTCGCCACTACATAAATTTTATGGAAAAAGACAAACTATTGGAAGGTCTTTTAAATGGAACCGTAACGGACGAGCAATTCAACGAGGAGTTGAACAAACTTCCCGAAGAAAAGCAGAAGGAAATTAAAGATTCTTTGTCGCCTGAAAAATTGGCGGATCTTCGCAAAAAGGAGATAGAGCGGATTGCCGCATTGCGAAAGGAGGGACAACGGCTTGAGGAACGGAACAAGGAGAGAGAAAAACAAACTCCTCCGCCGCCTTCAAACGCCATTGAGACTCTTCGTTTGGAAAATATCCAATCAGCTTCCGAAAAGTTTTTCTCTCAATTCGGAATTACCGATGAAACGGTTAAATCCCGATACAAAGAATCGGTTACCAAAAATCCTTCAAGTCCCGTAAGAGAAGATTTGATTTTCAACGAGTTCAAGAGAATTTACGCTTCCGAACACGCCGATGAGCTTATCACAGCCAAAGCTAAAGCCGATGAGTTCGCCAAAAATGCCGAGGAGTTCAACGCTCAAGGGGCGGGTGCTCACGGAGCAGGAGGCGGGGCAGAGGGCGGGAAAAAATATAGCGATGAAGCGTATCGCCTTGTGTCCATAGCCCGAAAGGAAGGAAATTCTTTAACTCTTGAACAAGCGGAAAAGTATCTCCAAGGAGGTACTGGAAGAATCTACTCTTAGTTTCTAAAAGCCAACCGATAGGGAGTCAATTTATCAAATTAACTCTTTATCAAAATGGCATTTGTACCATTGAAAGAAGTGCCTGTAACCGATTTCAAATCTGCGGTTATTGCCAATTCCGAAACGGTGGCAGTTGGCGATGCTCTGATTCCAGCGGCTACAGGGCATACAAAGTTCGTTCTTGGAGCGGCTTCCACTACGGGAAGGATTCTCGGAGTGTGCATGGCTATTCTGGGTTTGAACGGAAAAGTAACGGAATTACAGTCAATCGCGGCGGGAGCAAGCAACGAAACAAACAAAACCTATTCGGTTTTGTATATTCCTTCTCACCTTCCCGTTGAATATCTAGCTGACCTATCGGCGGCAGTTGATACTACTACCGACTCGGGGGGGTTGGTTTCATTTAATCTTAATGCTACGAATAACACATTGGACGAAACATCCGTTGCGTTGTTTTCCGCTACCCAGAAGCAGTTCGTATCTTACGGCAACCCCGATTTTCCGGGCATTGCCAATACAAAGGTCGTCGGTCATTGGGCGCAGTCATTGACTATTTAGTGAATTAGAAATTTTACCAATTAACTTTACCATTTATGGCAGTTGAATCACTTTATCAAGGTAATAAAGACGTCTTTCTCGCCAAAGTCCGTGCGGATTTTGACGCGGTGGAAGACCAGGCGTTGAAAGCAACCCGCGCTCTTCAGGATTGGAGTCTTGTTGGAGCGGACGGAAACGCTAACGCTCTGTTCACGATGGTTACGAACATAACCGATGACGGCGACCGAGCAGTCTGGCGTCACATTGGCGTGGCTGGTCTGCAACAGCTTGGAACTCGTAAAGCTGGCGGTATCTACCCAGAGGCCACATTCATTCGGGCGTATGAAACCGCAGTCTATGATCCCGACCAACAGGTGTCGGCTCGGTTCATCGTCCCAGAGGAACGGGAAGCAAAAGAAGGTCATAAGTATAAGACGGTTCTTAATCGGGCACAGAAAATTCTATATGAAATGGACAGGCAGAATATCGCCGACATTTTTGAGATTTTCAACCTTGCCTTTACGGTTCCGACATCGTATCCGACTCGGTTCTTCGCAAAAGGCACGCAGGGTACGGACGGCAATTACACTGCTCTAAACGAGTATCTGATTTCCATTCAGCACGCTCGCGCGGATGGGGGTACGACCATTTCCAATGCCGTGCAGGTATCGGGAAATTCGGCGGTCTTTTCTGACACAAACTACTATGCCGCTAAGGAACAGGGTGCGACTTTTGTTGATGATGTTGGCAAGGCAATGCCGATGTTCGGAGGCAAGTGTTCTCTTATTGTTCCTCCGTCTAATGGACTTGTCCGTTTGGCGACAGAAATTGACAAGTCGGAATGGAAAACGCTGACGACCAATAACGACATTAACGTCATGCAATCAATGCTTACGACAATCAAGAGTTCTCCTTACCTATTGAAATCGTTTTATGTTTCCGGCGTGGCAAATAAAAACGCATGGTTCTTGATTGATGATGTTGTCCGAGATCCAGAGGTCGGCACAGGTCTTGTTAAAATCGCTTTCGTGCCTCTTCAGACGAGAGTGGAACATGAAGATTCGGTGGATGCCACGGTCTACAAAGCCAAAGAAACTTATGTATATGGTTGGACGGACTGGAGGAATATAATCGGCAGTCAAGGTCTTGGAACAGCTTACTCAAATTAACAGCTATTATTTATTGCTATGAGCCAAAAAACAAAAATTATTGTCGGCTCGGTAATAGCTGTTGCAGTCATCGTGATTCTCGCTCTCTTTTTAAGAGGGCGGGAAGCACCGGCTGGTTCAGCGGCTATCCCGACACAGCCGACAGTGCCGTCTCAAGCGACGGTTTATTATGGAACGGAAAGTATCGGTACGGCAGGAACACTGTATCAGGCAGGAAACCCCTACAATTCGGGAGATATTTATCTTGCGACTTATGTTAGTGTTGGAACTTGCGCTTCTTCGGCGACTTCAACGGAGTTTTCAATTCAAAACCCGTTTGGGGCGGCTACCTCAACGGCAACAGTTGAAAGCATTTCAGGAATAGGACAGGCAACCTCTACAAACTTCTTGGTAGGTACTTCAACTGCTTCAAGCGTAAATTACTTGACTACCAATATAAGTCCTACTTTAGTAAATGCTACTATTGCTACCGGAACCCCACAGTTCTATATCTCATCAGGACTTACCACGGGTTTGGCGGCTAACTCACCAGGGACCAATTCGGTTAGAACAATAGTGGTTGGACCAAGTCTTTATCTTCTTGGATTTGCCACTTCCACCTATGGAAATGCAGGAGCTTTGAACTACAAACTACCTGCTTTAACTTCTTGTACTTATAAGATAACTTGGAAACTATAATGAAAAAAATTCTATCGGCGACTTCGGAGATTATTCACTTCACCCTTGACTCAAAAACGAAGTTGGTGATTGACGAAACAACGGGCGTAATTGTTTCCGATAGCGATTCCGTTATTATCAATGACCGCTTGGGGTCGCAAGTGGTGATAACCGACTCGTCGGGGACGCTAGCGGAGGGTAAGACTGCAATTCCAAATCCAGTGCAAACTCCGCTGGCCGTTGACGAGAAAACTGTAAATCCTCCGCCTCCGATTTCCGCTAACGCCCAAGAGGACACGCTTTTGACTCCTAAAAATAATCCCGACGACAGTGAAATACCAAATATTCTATGAAAGCAAAACTTGAATTTGACCAGCCGATAATGGTAAAACAAATCACTTCGGGCACAATTACCACGTCAGAAGCGGATTTGTTCACTGTAACCGATGGCACTTATTTCGCCAAGTCGCAACTGACTATCTATTATGACATCACAACCGCCGTGCAGGTTAAATTGAGATACTATTTCTCCCACGACGGAGGCACAACTTGGTATCCTATCGCTATTAAAGACTTAGTGACTAATATCGGTTATCTCAAAGATACACCGTCAATTATTGACCCAAATACTTCATATAGTTATTCGTCGGGTAAATTCCGTCTTATTGAGGACATACCCGTTAGCGGACACATGGGGTTCAAGGTTACGGCACAGACGGCTTCAAGCACCGCTACTATAAACAAAGTCACGGCTTTTTTGAGGGATAACTAGCATGACCGAACAGGAATGTCTTATGGGAGATGTTCTTTCCTTGAGAGATGAGGTGAAAAGGTTGCTTAAAACTAAGAACCGATACGAAGAGGAAATTATCGGCATTGAATCTAAATTGAAAGGGCAGATAGACGAAGCAAAAAATACTCTTGGCGGAATAATATCTGCCCTTAATGCCGAAATTGTAAGCAGGAAAAAAGAAAAACAAGATCTTGATTCTAAAATTCTAGATGGAAAAAATGAACTTGAAAATCTGGTTAAGTTAAAAAGAAATCATTCAGAGGAATATGAAAAATTTGTCGTTAAAAATAACAAACTTGTCAGTGATTACGGGATTTTAAAAAATAGTTTTAATCGGGAAGTTTCAGACTTAAAAATCCAAATCGGTTCGTTGAAAACGGAAATTCAAACTGCCGTTTCAAAAAGAGCAATAGCCGAAACTGAATTGTCCGTCGTGTCTGAAAAACTTTCAAGGACATTAAATTTAGTTGAATTTAAAGAAAAAAGAATTAAAAAGTTGATTGATAAAATCAAAAAACTTTCCGAGGATTTGAAAAGAATCAATTATACCAAACAGGTTTTAACGGAAGATATTTTGTCAGAAAGGGGGTATTTGCTTCTCAAAAGGCACAAGTATCTTACTGGCATGAATAATTCTCTTGATTTGTCTTTAGCCCAAAAAAAAATTTTGTTAAAATAATGATATGCCATTCTACACGGAAGCAATGCTTGGAAGCGGATATAATCCTCAAGTTCCCGCAGGAACGGTTGACGGTGTAAATGGCACATTCACGGTAAATGGACAGCTTCACAATTTGTATTTGAATCAAGGTTTTCAAACACCGAACATTGACTATACAATATCAATAAGCGGAAGCACTACTACCATAAATTTTGTGGTTCCGCCAGTTAAGGGATCGGTGTTGTACGCAACATAATGAAACAATACTTAAAAATCACATTTTCCATACTAATAGTTTCTCTTTTATCTTGGGGAACGGTTAAGGCAATTAGCATTTTGCCAGTTCAGCAGGGCGGTACAGGAATCGGATACCCCGGCAATTTCGTACCCGGTTCAATTATCTTCGGTGATTATGGAGGTTGGCGTTTGGCTACGTCTTCTAATCTTAATTTTGCAACCTCTACAAATACTTTTACAACACAAAATTTGGTTGTCAGTTCTACTACTTCTTGGGGTGCAATCCAAGCTCCATACTTCATCGCCACTTCCACTACCGCCACATCTACTTTCGCCGGTAATGTTGAGGTGGGCTCATCTGTCGCCGGTATAGATATTTATGGAGTCTTAGGCAAAATATCTATCGCATCATCTTCTCCTTACGCGCCATTATCGGTAAACGGTTTAGCGGCGGCAAGCAGATTCAACGCTGATATTTCCACCGCCACCTCCACTTTTCAAGGCGGCCTCAACGCCGCAGTCGGTGGTGGCTGTCTTGCTATTAACGGTGTCTGTGTCAACACTACCAGTCAGGTATCGGGTACAGGCTTCGGCGGTATGCTCACCTCTTGGCTTAATGGAAGCACTTTAACTTCAACCTCCACACCCACGGCGACAAGCTATCTGGCTACCAGCACGACGGCGACAAGCACTTTACCCCTCCTATCATCAACCGGTATTTCAACCAACTGGCTTTGTCTAGGGGGTGTTTGTAATTCAAACTGGCCGGCTTCCGCCTCCTCCACTCTGCTTTCTGACAACAACACTTTCTCCGGAATCGATTCCTTCACCAACGCCTCCTCCAATTTCGCCGGCACCTGGCAATCCCACAGTCCTTCATACTTCCAAACCGCCATCGGTATGGGCGCTTCTTCCACTCTCGCTTTCTCCAACGGAACATCGTTCAACTTTATGGCCACATCTTCTCTCGGACTGAAAAACACCGACATCGCCGGATTGGGAACTTTGGCCACTTTAAACTCAATCAACAATTCCAACTGGTCAGGGACGGCGTTGGCGGTGGGGAATGGGGGAACGGGACTTTCATCCGCTCCCAGTTACGGCAATCTATTGGTTGGCAATTCGTCAGGAGGTTACACTTTGACGGCCACAAGTTCACTTGGACTGCCAACCTTCGGTTATCTATTTCCGGCAAACGCCACTTCAACATCAATCGCCTTCAATGGCGGACTTACCGCTTCTTCTCTAAACCTCGGCTCTTCTTTCGCCAATATGCTTGCTTCTTTTGACTCCTCGGGTAACTTGACTTCAACTTCCACTCCGCAGGTGGCTTCAATCAATGCGACGAGCACGACGGCTGTCAATTCGTTTGCGGGAAAAATGCAAATTGGATCTAGTACCAGTGATACCTCGCAATTATCGGTAAAAACAAGCGCGAACAATCTTCTGGCAGATTTTAACAACATGAATAATAGTAGCTTTGGTCAGGTTTCTGTTAATGGCGGAAATACAACTACGTGGATTTATTCCATGGGGGGACAATATCCGACAACTGGAATGTATTTGGCGTCATCAAGTGTGTTTGTAAGTAATGGCGACAACGGTTTGGGGTTTGCAACCATTAATGGTAATTCTAGTGCGGCTATTAATTTTTATACCAATGAGACTACGCCGACTAACACGCCGTCAAGGATGACGATAACGAATAACGGCAACGTCGGCATCGGGACGACGAGTCCTTCAAGTCTGCTTACTGTTACTGGACTTACTCCGTCAATATCCCAACATCAGATCTT
>JAEHJW020004482.1_pt1 | contig 45464 bp, 54 predicted proteins | sample 9271431 | NCBI WGS metagenome assembly JAEHJW02
GGCCTTCAGGGCCGGGCCCCAATCCATCGGGGCCTGTCCCCGTGCTCCAGGGACGAAACCTCCCGGGTCTTTCCGGTGCAGCCGGCATCACGAACACAGACTCGTCGCCCTCATTGTCATAGCCCAAAAAGTTGACGCAAAAAACAACAGCGTCCAACATAGCGACGTTGGGCGAGTATCTTTGACAATAGAAAAACCAGGCCGCCCGCGCGCTACAATCCAAGAGGGTTCCGCCACAAGCGGACTCCGCGCGCGTAAGCGGCCACCTCTACCCTATTCCCATGCAGCGTTTGCCATCCTTTTAGTGGGATTCGGCTGTGCGCAGTATTGCCAGCATTGCAGGCCGAACATTGCATGGGCCGCATTGCCGGCCGAATGGCCGGTGCGGCCCACAATGTTGCCCACCGCACGGTGGGTAGGCCGCACATTGCTTTGTGGTCCTAGTCGATAGCCACAAAAAAGCCCCGCATGAGCGGTTTTCGCGAGACCCGTCGAACCTGCACGCCTCACAAGCCTCAGGCGATGCCTGAGGCTTGTGTGCGCGAAAACATCCTCGCGCATAGCGCGAGCGGTGAGAGACAGCGACTAACGCGAGCCGCGTAATAGTCCGGCCACACTCAAATCTTCATCGAGTTCCGGCCAATAAATGCCCTCGCCGCCCCCGAGAAGTTCGTAGTGCCGTAACTGCTCGGCCGTGGCGTTGGTCAGGCGAGGGAACCATACCAGCGGCACAATAACCCTGCGTCCGTCCATCAGGGACACCACCAAATCGTCAGGCGTGAACTCAACACCCTGTGCCAGCGGGTGAACTTCAACGGCCGATGTGCTCATCCCAAGCCTCCAGAAACTGCTGCCTGTTCTCGTCGACATATTGCTGTATCGTGCGCAATTCGTGCGAGGCGAAACCCTTCGAGCTCGCCAAGGCTACCGGATTGAGCCAAAATTTCGCGAGCAGTCGTTCCCGTTGCACGTGAACGTGGGGTGGCTCACCCCTCTCGTTGCTATAGAAGAAAAAGCGGTACGGGCCGAATCTGAGTACCGTGGGCATGCCGCATTTCCTGTCCCGACCTCAACCGGATTCGCCTCTGGCGAATCTAAATTGCGCCGAAGGCGCAACCGGATGTCCAATGGCTCGCTCCAAGCCGCCAATCCTGCTTGGGTCTTACTATAGCGCGGCGTTGCAGGGAACATCCAGTAGCCACGAAAGCGCGTGTCAGCGCGCAGGCTTGGCCGAGCGACCCAGGCAAGTAAGGCTCCACCCCGCTACTGCCACCCATTCGGGTGGCAGTGGGGCCTATCGGGCCGGTAGGCCCCTGGCCGCCCCCTGGAAATGATACCCGCTGGTCAAGACGCGTCCTTTCAGGAGACGAATGAGCCGCAATTCGTCAAAATGGGTCTATTTCCGAGGCCCGGGGCCGGAACAGCTTCTCATTTTTGAGGTCCAAAAGTTGACGCAAAAAACAACAGCGTCCAACATAGCGACGTTGGGCGAGTATCTTTGACAATAGAAAAACCAGGCCGCCCGCGCGCTACAATCCAAGAGGGTTCCGCCACAAGCGGACTCCGCGCGCGTAAGCGGCCACCTCTACCCTATTCCCATGCAGCGTTTGCCATCCTTTTAGTGGGATTCGGCTGTGCGCAGTATTGCCAGCATTGCAGGCCGGCAATGTGGCCTGTGCCCCCGCGAAATTGCGTGCCTGCCTAGGGAAGTATGACAGCCGGTTGTACCCCGCCGGCAAACACAACCCAGGGAGATTGCGACCATTAACGAACTGAACCTAGCGGAGGCCTATGCGCGCTTTTCGCGGCGCGTCGCCCAGGGCGGCCGTGTCTTGTGCATTGCCGAGGGGACCGCGCCGCCGGATGCGTTGGCCATCAACTATCGGGTGGATGTGCGGGGGTTATGGGATGACCTGGACGACGCTCTGGGACAGTACAGCGGCGTGTGGTTGGCCGACGGCTTAACGAGCTGTGGTGCCTCCAGGCTCTCCTATGCGCTGACACGGATGACCGGGTGTCTGCGGTCAGGTGGCGTGCTCTACATGGCAAATCGACACGGCTCGGCAAACCGTGAGAGCCGGATGGCCAAGCCGCGAGAGATGACACGAGAGGCCCTGCAAGGCCTCATAACCCGGCTGCCGGGCGTCCACATCGTGGATGTTTGGACGACGCCTGTGTCACCCTTGCGCTGGTTATTTGGGGCCGGGCCGGCGTGGCTACATGCCCTGTGCGTGGTCGGAGCTACTACCCCGGCCAGACAGCCACGCCTTGTCCAGATGTTTCCTGCCGCAATCGGTTTTCGCGAGGCATGTCGAGCCTGCACGCTTCTCCAACCTCAGGCGACGCCTGAGGTTGGAGTACGCGAAAACTTAGTTGCCGCGTAGCGGCAACCGCATCTCTGCACCCCGCCGCAGCGCGCGAAGATGTTTTTGCCCAGGGCAAAAACAACTGTGCGTGTCTCCAATATAAGTCCGCGCCTAGGACTTCCGTGTAACAATACGGGGGGTTCAATTATGAAGAAGTTGTGTATCTACCATGCCAACTGCGCGGACGGTTTCGGCGCGGCGTGGATTGTGCGTAAGGCTTTAGGTCCAGACGAGGTCGAGTTTTGCGCAGCCTTGCATCACCGGGAGCCACCAGACGTGACCGGGCGGGAAGTCATCATGGTCGACTTCTCGTATCCGCGGCGGGTGATGGAGCAGCTGCTTGCGAAAGCTGCGTTCATCTTGCTGCTCGACCATCACATCACGGCGCGCGATGACTTGACTGGTCTCAAACACCCAAAGAAGTTGATGGCGGTGTTCGACATGGACCTGTCCGGGGTTGGTGTGACCTGGCGTCACTTTTTTCCAGGCCAGCCGATGCCAAAACTTTTGGCCCATGTCCAAGACATGGACTTGTGGCGGTTCGGCATTTCGGGCACACGCGAAATCATGTCGACGGTGCACTCGCACCCTTACGATTTCGCGGTATGGGACCAGCTGATGAAGTACCCGCCGTACCGGCTTATACGCGACGGGATGGTTCTTCGTAGGGCGCGGGACAAAGAGGTCAGTGACCTGCTGGGTCCTATCGGAATTGCACCGAGATTTATTCAGCTCGGTCATAAGCTAACGACATTGGTGCGGGGACCGGCGTACAATGTCCCGTTCATGTTCTCCGGCGTGGCTAACAAGGCCGCGGAGACACATCCTTTTGCCGCGACGTACTGGATTTCCGGTGAGCGCGTCAAGTTTTCACTGCGGTCACGTGAAGATGGTGGTGTCGATGTGGCGGCGCTGGCTCAGCAGTATGGGGGCGGCGGGCATGTCCATGCCGCAGGATTCGAGTTGCAGCTATCCGAGGCCTTGCAGATTTTGCAGTAACACTTCATAAGCGCCAGCCATAAGAATGGCTGGCGCTTTTTTAGGCGAAAAAGCGCCCCCGGTGTCACCGGGGGCTTAGTTTGAATAAATTCACGCCGCAGACATTGCCTGAGGCGCTGTTCCGGCCACATGGCCGGCATTGCCGGCCGTATGGCCGGTGATAGCCGCATCGAACACACCTTGTTTGCGCTCCAGATTCTCGCGCATGTCGTCGTCGATGGTGCCCTCGGCGTGCAGCCGGTACACCGTGACAGCGTTCTTTTGGCCGATACGATGCGCCCGGTCTTCGGCTTGGGCGTGGGCCGCAGCCGTGTCTTCGTACTCGACGAACAGCTCGTTGGATGCGGCATGTAACGTCAGCCCGGTCTGTCCAGCCGGCGTCGATAACACCATCAGCCATCGTGCCGGGTCGGTCTGGAAGGCCTCGACCGCGGCTTGCCGTTGCTCAGCGGTATCCTCGGCCAGGATATGCAGCCCGTCCGGGAAGGCCTCGAGCAGCGCACGCTGTACCGCTACATGATGAGCAAAGACGAGTAGCTTCTCGCGGCCGTTGGCCTCACGAAACCCCTCAATCCAGGCCACCGCGTCGCGCACCTTGCCGGTACCCGCCAGGGCGCGCAGAGCCCCGCGGCGCGCGAGCGTCTCAGCGCGCAGGGTCTTTTCCACTCGCCATGTCATCTCGAGCCGCTGTTGGGCCGGGGACACGTGGGCGATGGACCGCAGGAACTCCGGGTCACCCTGGAGCTTGTCGTGCAACCACGCGTCGAAGGCCTTGTCGGCCAAGGCATATTCGCCTGGATTGGCCAGAGTCACGAGGACCGGTACGACAGTCTTCTCGGGCAACTCGGTCAACACGTCCTGCTTGAGTCGCCGCACCATGCAGACCCTGCGGAGCTTGGTGTGCAACTCGTCGAGATGCGAGGCGCCCTCCGTATGGAACCCGAAACGGTCGGTGTAGGCGTCACAATACCGGTGAGCATAGGTCCGGAACCCGCCAAACCACGTGTCCAATACACCTAGCAGACGCAACTGAGTTGCCAGTTCAGCCGGCCTGTTCAGGATGGGCGTGCCGCTCAGCAGCAACAGCTTCTGGATGCGAGTGGCCAGCACTTCAGCCACCCTCATGATAGCCTGTGTGCGCTTGGCCTTGCGATTCTTCAGATAGTGGCTTTCGTCGGCAATGAGCGCCTTGGGTTTGAGCCTCAGAATCGCGTCCGCATGCTTTGCGGCGATGTCGTAGTTCAACACCACGACGTCCGCCTCCTCAGGTTTGCAGCCGGCAGCGCGTTTACCAACGCCCAGCACAGCAACTTGCCGGTGCGGGACCCATTTCTGCAGCTCCGCCTTCCAGTTCAGTTTGACCACGGCGGGGCAGTAGATGACGACGGGGTACAGGTCAAGATACTCAACGGTGGCGATGCTTTGCACCGATTTGCCCAATCCCTGGTCGTCGGCCCACAACACGCCGCGATGCAACAATGCGAACCGCACACCAGCCTTCTGGAACGGGCGGAGTGGGCCGCTTAACGAGGGAAGGTCCAGGTCCTCGTTGGCACTGCAGGCTGCTGACAGGTCGAGCGAGCGCTGTTGCTTTTCCGTGTCGTGCGCGCGTTTTGTTTCGAGCGCATCCCGCAAGGCATCGTCCACGGGAAAACAGGACTCCGGCGACAGCACTTTATGGATGTTGGCCTCGGACAGCGGGACGAGCCACAACTTACGGCCCGGGTCCCAGCGTCGGCCCTGCAACTTGTTCTTGACCCACTCGCGGGCGCTGGCAGCGTCCCACGGTAGCTCCACTTCCAGCGCGTCGTTGACGACGCGCAGTTTTATACCGCTCTCCATGGAAATCTCCTCGTGTTTTATGCACCAAGAGATAGGCCATCCCTTGAATTCGACGGAGAAAGGTGGTGCTTGAGGCTGGTAGCGCGCCTAAATTTCGTGCCGGACCTATGGTGTCTGCAAGAAACGGAACCACTACACCACAGGAGCCTTGCCGTTGTGACCATAGAAGACTTTTTCCACCTCGCCGCAGCCCGGCGTCTTGCCGGCCTCCCGGACAGCGCCCTCATCGAGATGCATGCCGTTACCAAGCAGGGGGTGCCTACGGCGTGGCGTGTCCGTATTGCATGGCCGAAGGACTTGCCGCGTGACCACACGGCACTGGCATTTACGCACGCTACCCGCCCCTCGCGTACAGCCGCTCTCCAGGCCTGTGCCGAACGCATTCGTGCACGGTGCTTGGACCCGACGGCCTGGGGGATAACCGAGCGGGAGCTCGGGCACCTGCTCCTGTACTGGGAGTTTCGAGCCCAAACGCTCCCGGGAGCAGGCGTGTTCAGTCGCGATGGCGTAACCCACCCGGCGGACTCCCCTCGAGTCGTTCTCGGAGACCTTCTGGCTGTCCTGGAAGCCAACACCCGGCTGCGCGCGGAAATCGACGGGTTTTGTCCCGGCCTGGTTGAACGGTTGCGCCGGATGGGATAAGTCGTGCGTCTTGCTATTTTCGCGAACATTGCAGGCCGAATGGCCTGCATTGCAGGCCGAATGGCCTGTGGGTGGTGCGGCCTGCAATGTTCGGGCATTGCATTGCCCACCGCACGGTGGGTGGGCCGTACCGGCCACATTGCCCCCAGCATGGGGGGTTCGGCCGGCAATGTGGCCCATGGCAATGTGGCCTATGGCCCAGGTGGCCCCTGTGCCAAACCTGCATGCCTCCATTGCAGGCCGAATGGCCTGTCGGCGAAAACGGGTGAGCCCCTATAGCTCTCGTGTTCACAAACAGAGGACCGAGACATGAGCGCAACAGCAGCGGTACAGACACCCGGCAAGGGGCAAGGCAACCAACACGAAAAACTCGGGTTGGTGATTGACCGGCTCTTAGCCGACATGGAAAAGGAACTGCCGCCGTGGCGGTGGCCGTGGACCGGCTCGACGACCTTACCCGTGTCCGGCGTCACGCACCGGCCTTATCGCGGGTTCAATACGTTCGTCCTGTGGGCAAGCGCCATGGTTAATGGGTGGACCGATAACCGGTTCTTCACGTTTGCCCAGGTGCGTAAGCTCAAGGGGATGGTGAAGAAAGGGGAAAGCGGCACGGAGGTGTTTTTGTGGCGCCCCGCCTGGAGGCTTGCCGTGCCGATAAACGGCAAGCGCTGGCTGTATGAGGGGCAAGACGTCATCCCGTCCCCGCTGCCCCAGGGCGCGCGCAAGGTACTTCTCCTGCGCACGTTCTATGTCTGGAATGCCTGTCAGTGTGAAGGCTTGCCGGCAAAACCGCAGACACCCGCGGAGCCCGCCGGGGCCGAGATGGGTACCGTGGAGACATTGCTGCGCGAACTTGGCGCTGTCGTACCTGTAAAAATTGGCGACGTGGCGTCCTACGTTTTTATGCGCGATGAAATCACGATGCCTGAGCGCAAAGCGTTCAAGACCGTCGAAGGTTTCTATTCGACGATGTTCCACGAGTACAGTCACGCCTCGGGCCATAAGAGCCGTCTGGACAGGGACACTCTTGTGGGCACGGTAGACCCGCTCAAATACGCGGTCGAAGAGCTGGTGGCCGAGAGTGGCGCGGCGCTTGTCATGGCGGCTTTGGGCTTGCCCTATAGCACGCAGCATGCGGCGTATCTGCGAGGCTGGGCCAGCCGACTTCGCGGATTACCGGAAGCCGAACGTCACCGGACTGTCATGGGTGCTTTTCAGCACGGCCAGAAAGCGGCCGACTGGGTCTTGAGTGGCGGGGTCATGCCTGCCGGGTCGGCCCACAATGAAGGGGATTCGGGCCCGGAAGTTGACAAGGATGGCGCAGATGAGCCGAGTACACCAGCGCAAGCTGTAGCTTAAAATTCACCCCGCTGCCAAGGCAGCGGGGTTTTTTGTCTCTAAAAATCCATCGGATGGCGGAATCCTTTGTAGGATGGAAAACGCGGCTTGTCTTTGGCCCCGACTGGAAAGTGGTCGTAGCTGACGATATTGCCCACGATACGTACCCTGTTTCTCCAGAACATCGCGCGCTCTTCTGCCGTGAAGCCGGTGCCCAGCGCGAATTCGCAGCCGGTCTCGATGTCCTCGACAATGAGCGCGCCCATGGTGCCGGCACCGACCTTGTGCGCCTGTTGTGTACCACGCTCGGTCAAACCCATCGCGTTCAGCACAGCCGGATTGTCGTTGTGTTCGAGCTCGACGACGCCCCGGATGACCGCCTCGCTTGTCTCCATGCGCTTGAGTTTCAACATGCCCTGCTCTTGGGCAGTGCTGCGGCCGTACTTGTATGGCATACCCCCGGACCGCAGGATAAGACCCTCGTAGCCCTGGGCCAGCACCGCTTCCTCGTAGGCCAGCAATCCGTCCATATTGGCGATGACCCGAAAGTCGTGCACGACAATGGGCGTATCGCTGGTTGCGCGCAAGGCCCCAACCACCTTCTGTAGGGCAAATATCCGGTCAACGTACGGCGCATCAGGATGCAACAACAGGTCAAACACGTGATAAGTCACGTCGGGTTGGCCCAGTATCGTCATGACCCCCGAAGTGGATTGCCGGAAAACGTCTGGCGCGGTCGGGGAGCCCACGATGAGCTCTCCATCCAGCCCCTCGAGTTCGCGGTGTCCGAACAATTGTTGTGCGTAGGAGTTCGGAATGGGTTTCAGCGTCCGCGACCGCAAGGCGAATTTATGCACGACGCCGCGGATGCCGTCGAGCTTGGGGCTTGCAATGACAGGAAACCGCAGGGTCAATAGGTTGGCAGGAGTTGCCAGCATGGGTCGAAAAGGCTTGTCGGTGTTTTTCTGCATATCCATCACTCCGTAGGGACACGGAGTGATAGGCTCTGCGGCATTTTCAATAGGCGAATTGAGGGCCTTGCCTATAGGGGAGTCGGGGCGTCAAAAAAGTGAGGCCTCGGCTTTCCAGGTAGAGGCGACACATGGCTGAATTGGCGTTTGTGGCGGGCGCGGCTCACTTCGATGTCGTGATGCGTGCGCAGGAAGTGAAACCCGAGCAGGGGCAGCGGGCCCTATTTCTCGATAAGCCTGGAACCGCGACGTTCACCCTGGGCGGCGCAGGCTGCAACCTGGCTGTTGACCTGGCGCGCTTAGGTCTCGAGGCGCGATTTTTTACCGCCATGGGCGCGGGTCCCTATGAGGACCTGGTACGGCGAGCCTTGCAGGACGCTGGCGTGGAACCCTGCATCGAAACCGTGCCCGGCATGCTGCCGGGACTCTTCTCAGCCCACCTGGATACACGGGGCGAGCTTTTGGACAGCATTACGGCCACACCCGTGCAGCATCACCGGTTCTCGGCTGTGGGCATTCGCGAGGCTATGCGGGGGGCGACTGTGGCTGTCATTGATACGAACCTGTCGGGCGCCATGCTGGACACGATGGTTGCCGTTGCCAATTCGCTCGAGATTCCCATTTATGTGCTATCCGCGGCGGACGTGAAGACACCCAGGGTGCTGCAAATTAAAGGACAGATGGCCGGACTGTTCTTGAATCGCTATGAACACCGATACTTGGTGCAGGCGTGCTTCCCGTCGCATACGCGCTACGAGGAGGTAGCCCATACCCTGCGCACGACGCTGTGCCTGACGCGGGATGCCGACGGTACCGCCATCGTAACGCCGGCCGGCGTCGAGACGGTACCAGCGCCGGCGAAACCCTTTCGCGGCAATGCGCTGGGCGCTGGCGACGCCCTGGCGGCCGGCGTCGTGTACTACCGAGAAATCCACAAGGATTCATGGACCGCAGCGGTACGTAAGGCCACGGAGCTCGCGCGGGAGATTCTTGGCCGCGATGGTTGCAACATGGCGACACAATAGCTATACCCTGCGAATCTCTAGGAGGGCCTAAAGTGTGCTATGCTCAACTTCCGGAGGTGTACTATGAGTAGCCATCGAGCACGTATCATTCCGCCGGACCCGGCCGACCCCACCAACAACATCATAGACCTGCCGGATGGCACGGTCGCCTTTACCCAGAAGGGTTACGACCGGTGGAAGCCGCGACTTGCCAAAATCGGCGTCGACATCGACAAGCCGATAAAGAGCGAGGATATATGCGACCTCATGATGCTGACGTCTGCGGTGAACCCGCATCGGCATCCAGCCGAGGCCGCGCTTCTGGCGATTTTCGAGGACGACCCGGTAAAGAAAGCCGAGTACGAAAAAGAGGCACAGGGCTGGGAACAATCATGTACCAGGATGAGTCAGCTAGGTCTCCGGGTTGTGGTGGGCGAATGACAGGAATAGCAAAGAGTCTCGGGTTGCACCCGAGACTCTTTGAATGGCTGTACTATTCAAACAGACGAGTGAGCTCTTGTCGGCGGAGTTCGTGCAGATGGACCGCGCACAGCCGGTCTGCTTTCCGTGCCTGGTCACCGATATCGGTATTATCCAAGCCTGCCCCGAGCAGGTGAATCCGCTGGACCCGTATTTGTCGCTGTAAGGCTTCTACTTCGGCCGCTGTCGCAGCGCGTTCCAGACGCGCCTTGACCAAGCGTACCAACTCCTGAAAGTTGCTCAACTCCTTTCTCATCGCAATCTCCATGCTGTTAAACACGCAGGAGATAGGGGGCGGGTTAAATTCGCCGCGAAATTCAGGAGGGGCCTAGAGTGTCTCCAAGCAAAATCTATGGAGACCTACCTCGTGCAACAACAAACCATCGCGACAACGTCGACGCTCCCGCGCGTCATCGGTTTGTCCGGAAAAAAGCGACACGGTAAGGACACGCTGGGACGGCAACTCGGCCTGCTCGGCTACCAGCGCCTGGCTTTTGCCGATGCCCTGTACGACGAAGTCGCCGCGGATACCGGCGTACCCGTGGCCGAACTGCAACGCGCAGATGGCAAGGAAAAACCACGGCCGGAGCTCGGTGGGCTCAGTCCGCGCGCAGTCTTGCAGGAGTACGGAATGCGCAGGCGCGAGACTGACGCGGACTATTGGGTGCGGCAAGTGGCGCGAGTCGTACAAACCAACCGAAATATGCGATTCGTGATAACCGACGTTCGGCTGCCGAATGAGGCACGCTTCGTCGAAGAGCACGGTGTGCTGGTGCGCGTGACGCGGCCGCTTGCAAAGACTGCACCCGACACGCACGTCTCGGAGACGGCGCTCGATGACTGGCCGTTCAAATTCGTAGTCATGAACGAGGAGGGGTGCGCGGATGCCATGCTCGTGCGACTGCTCGAACAGCTTGTTTAAGGGTGCGCGCCCCATTTTCGTCTTTGGGTCGAACGAGGCCGGCATTCACGGGGCCGGCGCGGCGCTGCACGCTCGACAACGGCACGGCGCCATTTTGGGTCGCGGGATTGGCCTACAGGGACAGAGTTACGCCATCCCCACCAAGGACCGCCGCCTGCGCACCTTGCCGCTCAGTGTCATCCACGGCTATGTACAGGATTTCGTTCACTTTGCCCTGGACCATCCAAGTCTGATGTTCGAGGTGACGCGCATCGGTTGCGGGCTGGCCGGGTATACGGATGCGGATATTGCACCTCTGTTCCGTGGGGCTCCGACTAATTGCCGACTGCCTGCCGGTTGGGTTGATTGCCGCTATACGGCAACGAGGTTTTCGCCTCTGGCGAAAAACGAATATGAAAGGGGGCCTAAGAGAGGCCTGTTCAGCCATGGAGGCCACAACAATGCCGAAGAACAGCAACAACAAGACTGATGAGCTTGAAGTTCTTGCAGCTCTGGCAAAACCTTTTCTGCCCTCACAGGTCCGTTGGCGCGTGCCGGAGAACACGATAGGCACGCGCTTGCGGGATAAGCGTCGTTTCGGCCGTGCGTTGGCGTATCTTGATGCCCGAGCGGTCATCGACCGGTTGAATGAGGTCCTGGGCGGAAACTGGTCGTCAAGCCTCACGCCAGTCACGGAAGATGGCCAGGTAACCGGCTTTTTGTGCGCGCTCACCCTCACGTTTCCGGGTGGCGCCTGCGCGACACGGACCGATATTGGTACGGTCGACCCCAATATGGGCAACGACATGGCGTTGAAGGCTGGCGCCAGTGACGCCTTGAGGCGCGCCGCCGTGCTGTTCGGCATCGGCCAGTATCTATACAGCCTGGAAATGCCACAGGTCGAGGTCGACTCGTCGGGTCGGATTATCGGCCCGTACCCGGAGTTACCGACATTGCCGGCCACACCCCCCGCAATGCGGGGGGTGCGCGGGGCAACGCGGCCGGCGAGTAAAGAAACGTCCCGGCGGGAGGCCTCGACCCGAAATTCACGCTCTGCGCAAATCCGGTTCATCGACGCTGACTAGGCGCGAATTTTAGGCAGGGCCTATAGGGGCGTGAGTCAACCAACCGGGCGAAAAGCCCACAGGAGATGCTGCATGAGCAATGACCAGCTGAAGCAAGAAAAAACCGCCACCGTTGGCGGGTACGTGAAGTTCGCGGAGACCAAGGAGGGCCAGAAGGGCCCCTACCGCCGTTGTCGAGTGGTGTTTGGTAAGGATGAGAATGCCGAGTGGGTGACCATCAGGCTTCCGCTCGAGCTTCTCGAGCAGGAGAACATCCCCGACCCCGAGAAGGGCGACTTCATCAAGGTGACGGGTCTCCTCACGGTGTTCGGAGAACCCGGCGAGGCCTACATCTTCGCGCAGAAGGTGGAGAACTTCGTCGAGGCCAAAGACATCCCCGACAATCGCCCGGCGGACAAGGAGCCCCAGGCCCCGGCCCATAAGAGCGGTGGTTACACGCGCCGTGGCAGCAGCAGCGCTCCGGCCCAGGCCCGCCAGCAGTCTGCCGGTGCCAACGGGCGTCGCAGCTACCGGCGGTAAGGCTTCGTCTACAACCTACCGCAGAACGCCTAGTCTTGCGGTAGGCCCATCCGGGCTTTGGTCATTGAGCCCGCATTGTAGGCCGCACATTGTAGGCCGAACGGCCTATGGCCTATGTAGATTCAGTGACCTTCAGCCCCTCCGAATGGAGGGGCTTTTTTATTTAGCAAAGTCGAATTTTCAGCGGGGCCTATAAACCCCTCACACCCCCCCATCCCGGGAGGTGCACACGGGGGAACCATGCGCATCGACGAGGGCGAGCTCAGGCAAGGAAGCGCGAAGTGGCTTGATTGGCGACGTAGTGGTATAGGCGGCTCGGAAATCTACCAACTGGCCTGCTTTGCCGACATCCTGGCGGCGGCCTGGCGCCGGCCTGGTTTGGCCAGGTTGAAGCCTGCCACTCCACCGCCGGCCTGGGTAGAGCCGCCTGGAATGCTAGCCGCTCGCAAGCTGGGCCGCCTGCCGGAAAAAACTGCGAACTTCCACATGCGGCGAGGCAAGCGGTTGGAGCCTGTGGCTCGCGAGGCGGCCGAACAGCACTATCGTCTGACATTCCCGCCCTTCTGTGTATACCCGGATTCCGACCCGGCTGTCCGCGTTTCGCTCGACGGATTTAACGACGAAACCGGCACGCTCATAGAAATCAAGGCCCCGTGCGCCCCGTGGCACGCGATTCCCGATTACCTCGAGTATCAGACCGCTTATCAAGCCCAGGCCCTGCGCCTGGAGGCAAGAGATAACCGGCTTGTGCGCGCCGTGACGGCGTTGACTATCCGCGAGGGAGCTGCACCCGACGAACCCACCGAGGTGAAGGCGTGGCGCCCGCGCCTGTGGCAGGACCAGGCCTTTTGTATGGGGCTCGCCCGGCTGGCGACCGAGTTCCACGCCCGCCATATCCGCGACGGCGAACCCGTGCCCAACGGTTGCCGCAAAGCGGCAACTAAGTTTTTGCCAACAGCAAAAACAGGATGCCAAAAACTAACGCGCACACGGACATGCAGTAAGACACCCGCCAAGGGGCGCAAACGCGGCTTGTTTTAGGCCGCGTTCGCGCTTCACGTCGTTTTTTGTTCATGTAAATAGAAAGACCAGCCCACAGCGCGTGGGTTGGTCTGCAACTCGCGAATTTTCGACAGGGCCTAGAGACCTTCCACGGCGCACCCAGGGCGCCAACACGGGAGGTCTCTCAGTGAATGCTGCGCGCACCACAAACACCCTGCTGCAAAATACCGTGCTCAAAGAGGCGGCCCGCCGCGTGTTCTACGGCCGACTCAACCCGCTACTCCGCGCCCACGGGTATACGGAGCCCCGTGACCTTCTGTCCGAGGTGTACGAAAAAGCCCTGAGCATGGCCGGCAAGTATGACCCATGCAAGGGGAGCAATCCGGCGGCCTACCTGGCAGCAGGGGCGTCACGAGACATCAAGAAGCGACTGTTGGCGGATGGGCACGGCCTGCATGTTCCTCTGTCACAGCCTACCGATTCGGCTGAAACCCGCGCCCGAAAAGAAGCTGCGCGAGCGATGGTATCGCTGGACAGTTTGTCCGGTAGCACCGACCGGCTCGTGGGTGCCGTGACCATTTTCAATGAGCTCGACCCGGACTACGACTTCCTTGGGGATGATGATGAGGACCGCAGGGCCCTCCCGGACCCACTTGGAGATGAGCCTGGGGATGACGAAGATGTTATTTCCAACGCTGCTGGTGGCCGGTTTGAGCCTGAAGGACCCGCCGGCAAGAAGTTGAGTCCGGCTGCCCAAGTCCGCCTGACCCAGGACACCATCGCTGCGTGGCGGAATTGCGGGCACCCGGTGCTTGAACGCCTGGCCGTCGACCTGGCGAGTTTGGCAAAGCCGGATGCGTGGAAACAAGCCGTGCATAAAACCGCCAAGCAGATGGCGATGACTGACGACGAAGTGCAGGAAACGGTGACTCAGCACGTGCGTGTCCTGTCACTACGAAGCGGCAACACGCAACGAAAGGCCCAAGAGGATGCCGCGCTGGTGGCCACACTGCTGGCACGGACAGGTACCCGTGGCCCCTACAAGAAAAAACCCAAGAAAGAAAAAACTCGAAAACGAAAATCCCGCAGGGCCTAGAGACAGGCACCCCGCACGGGGTTACTTCCGGAGGACAACCATGGACGATGCTGTACGACAGACAGAACACCTAGAAGGTTTTGATGCCGAGCAGTTGGCGCTGCGCATCGAGGCTGCGGTGGATGCGCTACCGACCAAGACACTCGATGCGGTGGTTGGCCTGGAGCTCGAACTGCATGGCCGCGCTAAACTGCGCGCAATCACGACGACGCTCGACTACACCGCAGCTATAGCCTTGGCGCCCCCAGAGACAAAGGGCAAGCAAACCGACGCCTGGGATAAACGCCGGCGCACCTACCGCAGCATTCGCCAGGGCCTGACCGCCATGGCGCGGAAAGCCAGTGCCGGCATTGCCTCCGTCCGGGTCGTGTTTGTACGTCCCGATGGGACCGCCGCCGCGGACCTGGAGTGGGTCGAAGCCCCGAAACGGGAGGGCGGCAGTCCGCAGCGGCGGTCCCGCGCTGCGTGCGCTGACACGCCGGCGCTGGGTTAAGGCGCCGTGGCACGACAAGCCGCCGCCGCCGTGGCGACCTTCGGTTTTCACACCCAACGCCGGGTAGGCGATGCCGCAGTCGACTGGCTGCGACATCGCTTGGAGAACCTGCCCGACTCTCGCGGTGTGCTGAGCGTCGAAGGGGAACGAGACTATCAGCAGCTTGGCGTGGACCTCTTGTGGGTCCGCGGTTCGGCTAATGGTCGTGAGTACGTCACGCGGGTTGAAGCCAAGGGCGACACCCACAAATCCGTCAACCTCTATCTGGAGACGATTTCATCGGTCGAAACCAACCAGCCGGGGTGTATCTTGACTACCAACGCGGATTTCCTCGCCTACATCTTCATCAACGAACAGGTCGGTTACCTGTTTCAGGTACCCGCACTGCGAGCATGGCTCTTACGCACACCTCAGTACCTGGACACGGCGAATTGGAAAACCGTGCGAACCCGGTCCAACCGCGGGGCTTATACAAGCCGTGGAATAACGGTGCCGGTGTCTGAGGCGCTCGCCGGAGTCGCTCACGAGGTGCTCTACTAGGGGTGGTCGATATGCGGGACAAGCTCGTCAAGGCGTGGCTCACGGTGCTCAGTCTTTGGTGGCTGAGCACCGCATTCGTGTGGAGTTTGTCAAATGCACGGCTACAGCACACAGCGCAGGTTCTGCACGCGGCTTGGCCTGCGCTTTGGCCACTGGCTCCAAAACACGTCACGGCACTGAACGCGTGGAAGGTCTTGGCGGGCGTGCTGGTCGAGTGGTCGGTTCCGATGCTCGTTGTCGGGACTTTGACTACTGTGGCCGCGGCCGCCGGATTGGCGGGCGTCCTGGGGGGCCGTGCAACGCAGCACAAGACCCGCCACGAGACCGGAGATGTCGAGGCGGGTCTGAGCGTGAATATCGGGGCGCTTCCTCGGCCGGTGTGGGCGGCGCCACGCGCCAAGAATCGTGCCGTAAATTTGTCAGGTAGTTATGCCGAACGCATTCACGCACTACCTGCCGTGTATGCCGATTTATTGCGCGCACTGCTCGCCTATCTGCGCGACCAGCCGGATGCCTACGTGGGGCCGGGCCATCAGGGCACTTTGTTAGACCACTCGATGCATGTGCTGGTGCAAGCTCTTGATAGGTCACAAGGCGCCCATCAACAGCCCGACCCATTGTTGCTCATAGGCGCTGTGGCGCACGATGCTGGCAAAACCCTGGCGTGGCGAAAGACGGCAGGAGAATGGCAGCGGACTGGCGACCACGACACACTCTCGGCCCGTCTCGTATCGTCGTTTCCGGAGTTCTTGGCGTTACCGCTGGCAGAGCAGCGCACCTTGTTACTGGTGTTGGCCTATGGGCACAAGGCCGCGCGCACACCGACAGCTGAGGGTGTGGACCCTGAACGCCTGCACAGTCTCATGGAGGCCTTGCACGCAGCCGACCGGACGGCGACGCGAGAAGAAAAGAAACAGACGCTGGCCACGGTCGACTTACCCAGCGCCCTGCGCACGGCGTTTCAAACAGCACTGAGTCGCATCGAGTTTCAGCGGCCCGGCATCAAGAAGGGCGCGCGGGCCGTCGGCTGGCGCCGTGATAATCGCGTGTTTCTGCTCGAGCCGGGGTTTCGACAGGCCCTGCTTGCCGTGCTGCCGGAAGATGTAACGGCGGCCATGGGCGGCGATTACCGGCCCAAGGGCGGGTTGGCGCAGGTCACGACAGCACTGCTGGACACCCTGCGCGCGGCGGGTTGGCTCGTCGAGGAATCGGATGGCATGCGGGCGAGCCCGCCCCTTTGGCGGATGAAGTCCGGCGAGAAGGAGTTCGCCGGCGTGATTGTTGTCGACCTGCCCGACGCGCTGCTACCGGCTCTGCCGGCCAATACACCGTTCCCGTTATCGTTAACGGCGCCGTTGTTCCCGTCAGGACCGACGGTTCCGGGTGCCACAACCATAAAAACTAAGACGGACGACGGTGGAGTGCCGGCGGCCGACGATAAACAACGCCGTTTGTTGCAGGCGACACTGGCGGGGGCAGCGTCAGCGCCGTCGGCTGACCGTACGGCACGCATCCAGCCAAAGCCAGCCCCAACCATCGACGCGGCCTGTCCCGTACAGCCCTCGCCCGCGCCTACGAACGTGGTGCGGTTTCCCGTGAAGACATCTCCGCGCAAGGGTGGCGCTGCCCCCCGCACGGGAGATTCGCCGCACAACAGTCCGCCCGATGGGCGAAATCCGACCAAGCCCTAGAGGTGCCATGATAAGCCTCGCAAAAACCGCTCGCGCTATGCGCGAGGATGTTTTCGCATCACCCAACCCCAGGCTTAACCTGGGGTTGGGTGGGCGTGCAGTCTCAGCAAGCCTCGCGAAAACCGCTCGCGCTATGCGCGAGAATGTTTTCGCGCACACAAGCCTCAGGCATCGCCTGAGGCTTGTGAGGCGTGCAGGTTCGACGGGTCTCGCGAAAACCGCATTACGGGTATATCGCTGCGTTGTAGCCGTGATTGGGCTTTCTGTGCTCGTCGTACAGACCGGAGTGGCCCACAACCTCGGCATCCGCGGCAAGACCTGGCCTATACGCGAGCCCAGCCTCATGCAGGTCATGATTGCACGGGCTGCTCACGTGAACTGGCGGGCAAAGGACCGGCAGCTGGCAAAACAGGCCAAGTACGACCTGTCGCACCTGGCCTACGCGCCGTTGGCGCGCGCGCAATCCACGCGCGTGCGCTATTACCTGCCAGTCGTGACCCTGAAGCACAACATCAAGGCGCCGGTATGGGTCCACGGGCAGTATGTCTGGAAGGTCGTGGCCCGGAAGGGGACGACCGTCAATCCACTGACCCAGGGCCTCCGGCCGCCAACCCGTATGCTGTTTTTTGACCCACGCTCCAAAGCGCAGACACGGTTTGCGCTGACCGCGCAGCGCATCTATCCCACGCTCATTCAACTGGTGGCCACAGGAGGCAATGTTCGCGGGCTTGCCAAACGGCTGCACTGGCCTGTCTATTACGCCTACCCGTTCATCGTCAAAGGTTTCCACGTGCAGCGAACGCCTACGCTCGTAGGCGTCGGCGCCGGGCCTTATGCCGATGCCGTGAGTCTTGCGCAGTTCGGACCAGGCGTGCTGGCGCATAGCAACCCAGGAAACGCAGCGGCAGTGTTACGGGCCGCATGGTATGGCGGGTCGGTGTCAGGAATCAGGAAGGCTGTCCGTGTCGCACCTGAAGAGGTAGCCGCCCATGCGCAATAGTTCTACTAAAATGAAGACAGGCCATTCGGCCTGCCGTAGCGGCATCGCTATACTTCTTTTGGTCTTGGCCTGCTTTGGCTTGCCGGTAGCGCATGCGGGTGCGCCGGGGATTACGTGTCGTGGCCGCTTCTTCAATCCCATGACCATCAACTGGATGGACCTGTTCCCTATCACCATCGCCGGCGTTCAGGCGGGCCCGGACTTCGACCCACCATTGATGCGTGAGCCGCCCGTCTGTATCTGTCCCTCGCATCTTTTCGGCATTCCGTCACCCGGTCTTGGCGTGACCTACTGGGAACCTCTTTACGTCGCCGAGGTCGAGCGCGTAGCGGGTTGTTTTCCTTCGCTTGGCGGCGGCGTCACGCTGCTGAGTGGTTTCTCTTACGAGACCGGCGGGGCGCATGGCGCGGCCACGAAGATGGGCGGGTCCACGAGCCGCCTTCAGGTACACTGGTACGTCTATCCCGTGTTTCAGATGCTGGACTTCTTCACGCAGGACGTGTGCATGAACTCGTCCGACGCGTTCGCGCTGGGTTTCGTATCCGAAATCGACCCGGTTTGGCAGAACGACCTGTGGGCCAACCTCCTGTCCCCCGAGTCCGCGCTGTTCGACACGTTACCCATGCAGATGGCGTGCGTGGCCGACGCCGCCAGTGCCGATGTGTGGGTGCCGCTCGACCCCTTGTTTTGGTGCGCGGGCAGTTGGGGTTCCGTGTACCCATTCAGCGGCACGCCCAATACGTCGCAATCCGACCAACAGGCGAACGCCCTCGTGTTGTCGAAGTTTCTCGCCATGGAGGCCCGGCTTGGGATGATGCTTGATACCATCGGCCCGCAGGCTACGTGTTTCTCCGTGCCGAACCCCATCTGGATTAAGACCCAGTTTCGCATCAACCCGGTGTATCCGCTGCCGACCTACGGGTTGCCCATCTATATAGGTCAGACGGAGTGGCGCTGGGGCGACATACCGCCGGCCAACTTCCCGCTCAATCAGAGCAGCGTGTACATGATTTGGAACGCGCAGCAATGCTGCCTGCGGTTCTAATATGCTAGCCGCGCGGCAATGCAGCGTGTGAATGTTGAAGCAAGCCTATGTCTTCGTGGGAAGCACATAGGAGTTCGCTATGCACGAACAAAAGGTCAACGACGCTCACGAGCTTGCGTATATCCAGCACGTGAGCGGGGGCTGTTATGAGACAGCGGTCTATTTGCGCGGTCCCGATGGAGCGGTGTTCAAGGTAGGGCCGTATCGGGGTGGCATAAAGAGGGCGAGGCTGTATTACGAGTATTTTGGCTCGCTCATGGGCCACGACATAGTGCCGGCCGAGCCCGTCCAGGTGAGGGATGATTCATCAGGAGGTAGCCAATACTGAATCCAAGTAGGTGGTTTCGACGAGGGCGCGCAAAGGTGGCGCTGCTGAATCTGACCGAGTCCGAATGGATGGAGCTACCAAGTTCTGTCAGGAGTATGTTCGAGCGGAGAGGAATAACGAGCCTTTCTGATGAGGCGCGACGATTGTCGTATGGGGGACCCCGGCTTGGGGCAAGTTGTCATCGGAACGATTCTGGAGGCTAACAATGGCACGGAAATTGAACCCGGAAGACCGGGAAAGACTCATTGACGAGATGCTGGAGCGGGTGCTGGATATTGTGGCCGACAAAGGTGGCGAGGACTATCTCCGTAGTTGGTGGCGCGCTGGACGCAAGGGATACGACACCATGTCGGACGAGGAGCTGTTGCGAGAAGCGACGGATAGCCTGGGCTTCGACCCGGATGGACCGGAGCTGTCCGACCTGGATGTTCAGGAAAGAGAATCTACCGACACTGGAGGATAATCATGTCAGAACCAGCGGGCGCCAACGGCTATGTCCATATCAGGAAAAAACGTCCGTAATCTATACGTGTCGTACGACGACTATTTACTGCCCCTCCTTTTGGAGGGGTTTTTATTGTTGCGGGTTGCCTCCGGGAGCCAGCAGCGTAGCGGCCGACTCCCGCGGCGCCTTCCCGTTTATGGCCGCGAGTACGCCGGCAAGATTCCCAGGCCCAGGCGCCGGTCGTGTCAATCCGGCCTCGTGCCGGCTACCAGCCGGGATGGCGCCAGCGCGCATGGCCCGCAACAGCCGGCCAGTGCCGGGCGCGCCCATGGCATGGAATCGCGACAACGCGTACCACGTCGAGACAGCCCCGGACACCTTCCAGTAACTCTTCGCGCCTTCGGGCGCACAGCGGTGATAGCGCACGGTCTTGCCGCCCGTGACCAGCGTTGCCGGGATGGTCTGTGCGCAGGTCTCCCAAGGCTGCATCGCGCTGTAGACGATGGCAGGGACAAGACGCACGCCGTAGGCGTCGTACAGGTTCGGGTCGATGGTGACGGTGGGCGTGGAACCGTCCACGGTGACGTGTTTGAGCTTCAGCATGACGTGTCGTAGGAACCAGCCGATGCCGTGGCCGGGCACGATGCCGCGGAATACCAACATGCCTCCGTCCCATATGGCGTCGCGGGCGTAAGCCTTCAACAACGCCGTCGGCATCGAGGTGGAGACGAAGTAGTAGACATAGCCGGTCTTGTTCGCCGGGACACCCAGTAGACGCAGGATTTGCGACCGCTGGGATACGAGGTTCTGCATGGCCTGCTGTGGCTGCGCGGCGAGTGTATGGCGGAGCTTCGCCGATAGGTTCGACTCGAGCCGCCGGACTTGAAGCCGGTTTGGGCTTGCCAACTTGCGGATGGCGGGCGAGAGGCGCTGTACGGCCTGTGCCGGTGAGATGGGCCCGGGTATGGGCGCGCCGTGCGCCGGCGTGCTCGCCCAGGCAACGGGGGCCGACAGGAGACCTGCCATTACGATGAGGCTGTAGCGTTTCATACCTGCACTCCAGTCGAGTTGACACCGGTCATTATTTCCAGCCAGCGAGCCGCTAACATCGCGGCATAGTCAGCCGCTGAACACGTCCCTCGGTAGTAGCCGATGGCCCAGCCGTCCGTCGCCTCGATGAGAATGGTGCGTCCGTCGCAGACAGCGACATCCAGCGCATAGCCGGCCGGCGCAGATGGACCCATGGCGGCCACCATGTCGGCTATGCCGGCCATGTCCGGGGCTGCGTCGTCATCGCTCGTATCGGCATCGTCGTAGCGCCCCAGGCCGAGAATGCGCCCGTCTCGAATGTACACGCGATGTTCTCCCAGCAGGGGCGGCAGGGGAGCGCAAACCCACACAGGCAGCGTGTCCGGGTAGCGCCAACGGGCGCGGTCATCCGAAGAAAACACGCGGCCGGTAAACATCTTCAGGTGACGATTGGAGCCGGGCTTGACAAACAAAGGCCCGGGCAGGGCGCGCGCGGCGCCACACGTGGTCAGTACCGGCTCCCGGGCAAGAAATCCGCGCAATGTTTCCGGGTAACTGCACAGCGTGACAGCGAGCAAATCCTCCTCGATTCCCCACCGAGCTGCCAGGGCTCGAGCAAATTCGACGGACCCTACAGGTACCGCGTGCGGGTCCGACACGGCGCTAAGGTCGTCGCATGTCGCCTTGAGTATGGGCGTCCGGCGCGCCAACGTGGCCGTATAGACGACCAGTTGCTCCACTGTCAGTCGGCCGTCTGGTTGTTTCTCGAAAACGAACGGCATGTCTTTTACTCCCGTAGGTCGCTAGTCCTTTGTAGGCCCGGCTATAAATTCGCGTCGAATTTCTGATGGGGCCTATAAGGAGGTGCCGCGGGTACGTGCTGTAGGCGGGCAAAACCGGGGACGGGCGGTAAAACCCCCCAGAAACCGGGCAGCCGAGGCCATCAACACGCAACGAGTCCTGGTGTGAAGTCTGCATCAGGGTGAACGTGACGTGTTGGCAGCCTCGTCTGCTATCGCCAAGTTCTACCCGTGCAATGACAACTACAACAAGAACGGACCCCATGATGGGTCCCTTGCACACCTGTACTCGCATCCCCTGCCGCCGCCATGGCGCAGGGGATTTTTTGCAGCTTGTTTGCTTACGTGCTGGGACGAGACGCGGAGCCCCCAGGCCACCAATTTTGGGCGGGCCCTATAAGCCGCGTGTGTCATACCGCGGAGAAAAACCATGAAACTCAATACCGAAATCTCGACAGTACAGGCCAAGGGCGTGATGGAGAAGTCACAGGCGCGCATCAAAATGAGCGCGCACGCCTTCTCTATTCTGGCATCGGGCCTGTATACCGACAAAATAGCGGCTGTGTTGCGCGAAGTGGGCTGCAATGCCCGCGATGCGCATGTGGCAGCCGGAAAACCCGACCTGCCCATTGAGGTGAAGCTGCCCACGGTCCTGGATTCGCAATTCCATATCAAGGACTGGGGCGTGGGGTTGGACAAGGAGGAGGTGATGGGCATGTACCTCACATTCTTCGAATCCACCAAGTCCGAGTCCGACGATTTCGTCGGTGCCTTTGGCCTGGGCTCCAAATCGCCGTTCGCCTACACGGACAGCTTTACCGTGACGGCGGCGAAAGGCGGCGTAAAGCGCGTGTTCACGGTGTTCCGTGAGGCTGGTGTTCCACAGTGCGTATTCCTGCACGAGGAACCGGCGCCGGCAGACTGGCAAAATGGTCTGCAGGTGTCATTCCCGGTCAAGGCCGCGGACCTGGCCACCTTTGCCGCCCGCGCGGCGCGCGTCTATGAGTTCTGGGACGTGAAGCCGGTGTTCAGGGGCGCCGAGGTGACTTGGCCGAGTTACACGGCCCGGCTGGAAACCGCGTCGTGTGTCCTCGTGAGGGGAACCGGCCAAGCCTCGTCCGTGGTGATGGGCGGGGTCAGGTATCCATTGCCCGACCCGTCTGACATCGTCAAAGACGCTGAGTCGCCTTTGTCGAAGGGAGAAACGGAGTATCTGCGGAAATTCTTGCAGATTTTTTTAGGCCGCCGGCACCTCTTTGCTCCGATTTTGAAGGCGCCCATCGGGCTGTTGGCGGTGACGCCATCGCGTGAGGCGCTATCGCTGGACGCGGTCACGCGACAAAACCTGTGCGCTTTGGCGGCCCAGGCCGGCAGTGAAGTGTGCGAGGTCGTACAGAACGCACTCACACGACGACCCGGTGAAACCCTTTGGCAACTCGCGGCACGCGCGGACGAAGCGCTTTCAGCTATCGGCTCGCCACATGATGTGGGCGTGCTGCTCCAGGCGGCTGCTCCGTGGAAACCGAATGCGGACATCGAAAGCGTGTTCGAGCAGCGTATCAATGTCGACCCTGCGTGCACGCGGCTCAGTGTTCTGCACCGGAAAAACCGTCGTGGACAACGCAAGGAGTGGGTGGATGTGCTTATTGGTGCTCAAGGATATCGCGTGGTGCCGCTGTCGCCCAAGGTTCGGTTTATCGAGGACAACACGGGACGAAAGACATTGGGCTCGCGGCTGGCGATGCAGTATGCCAACAGCAACCCCGACCTGATTCCCGTAGTCGTCCACCCGATGTCGGGCCACACGACGGCTGAAGCGCGCGAGGCCCTGGGCAATCCACCGGACACGCAGTGGCTGTTGGCTACAGACCTGCCGAGACCTCCGCGAAAACCGCGACCTGTCGTTGCGGCCAACGGTGGACAGACGACGGTCGCAGCCAAATACGCAAAAGGCTGTGTTCAGGCGGAGCTCTATAAGTGGGATGCCCAGGACTGTCGTTTTGTCCGGGACACGTCCGCCAGCCGTGTGGCGCTGCTGGACGGCACTCGGTGGACGCTTGCTGACGAGGGGCAGGCCATTAGCATTCTCGGAAGCCCGTTCGTGTGCCGCGCGGTGCGGTGCCTGAGTGACGCGCAGCGGGTCGCGGCGGGTTTAGACCGCGTCGTGGTGTTGGCGCATGTCGTCTATGACCGATACCGGCAGCACAGCGAGCTGCGTAGGTTGGAGCAATGTCTGACTGACGTGCGGGAACTTGCCGAAGTGCGGGCCGAGCTGTTACCGGCGGCGCTGGTGTGTGTGGAGCGCCGCGTTCTGATGGTGGCCGAGCGCCATGCGCCCGGCAACAGCTGGCACCAGCCAACGGACAGTCTCCTGTCATCGAGTGCCTGGGAAACCTTGCGCAAGTTGCAAAAAGGCTCGCCCCATGGCTATTGGCTCAAGTCGTTGTTGCGGCTTGTTTCCAGGATGGAGACCCGCTGTGGGGATGACCTCGTCGACGTGCTTGAGCGCAGTAAGAGCTTGACACGGGTGGACCGGCTACTCCTAGCCCGTGTGCTGCCCATCGACGATGTCCAAGGGCAATATGACAAGGACGACATAACGGATGCAGCTTCGTGCCCAGGGGTGAACGCCCCGACCGGGAACGATTGGCAGGCCGCCATAGAGCTGGCCTTCAACGACGACGAGCCGTTGATGGCGTTGGCGAATACGGTGGTCGTCCACGCGGTTGGCGCCCGTAAGTTTCCGGAATGCGTGATGGACAGGTCACTGGGCGGTATCCAGGCCGAGACGCTTCTTGGACGACTGGCCGCCAAAGACCGGCAGGCTCGTGGCGTCGAGTTGCGCAAGCAACGAAACGCGGCGAGAAAAGAGCAGAAGGCACGGCTTGTCGACCCGACGCTCGACATGTTCGCCGACTGGGTGACCCACGAAGGTGAGACTGCCGGGCAGCAGGCGGCCTGACAGCACATTAAAGCCTCCATTGTAGGTCGTGGACAACAGGCCATTCGGCCTGCAATGCAGGCCCTTCGGCCTGCAATGCCCCCTCTTTGTGGGGGCACGGCCTAAGGCATTATTCACTTCCCCTGCCGCCATTTGGCGCAGGGGATTTTTTTGGCACGCGAATTTCCTTTTTTGGCACACGAATTTTCAAAAGGGCCTAAAAGGGCTGGTGCTGTTAATCAGTCTGAAGGCGAAAGCCCTGGGTGTTGAGCCTGTAACCATCCAACTACGGGCCGCCTGCCGCTCAAAAATTCTGAAGGCAGGAGGAACAGCACCGCTCGCGCTGTGCGCGAGGATGTTTTCGCGCTCTCCAACCTCGAGACTAGCTCGAGGTTGGAGAGGTATGCAGGTTCGGCTGGCCTCGCGAAAACCGCAAAATTTTGTTGATGGCACGCCCACACAGCCCGCGAATTTTGGGCGGGGCCTATAGGGGCGTGAGTCAACCAACAGGAGATGCAGCATGAGTTGCAACTACATCATCACGGATGGCGTGGCCACCGTCATCATTGACGGGCGTGTCCTGACTATCGACGCGGCCGATAAGCGGTACGCGGGCCTCGTGGAGGCTTTGCAGAAGGACGCCGACGAGGCGGACGTCTTGGCCATAATCGAGGCGCCTCGGCGAGCGGCCGAAAAGGCCGTGGAGGGGACCAAGCTGTCGGTTGTGGACGGCGCCGTGCTCTACGAGGGGCGCGCGCTTGCCGCGGAGTTGTCCGGGCGGCTGCTCCGGCTACTTGAGGGCGGCTACAGTTTGAAGCCGTTGGCGAATTTCGTCGAGCGGCTGTTTCGCAACCCGAGCCGCCGCGCGGTCCAGGAGTTGTACCAGTTCCTGGAGTACGGGAAGCTGCCCTTGACACCCGACGGCTGTTTCATCGGGTACAAGGTGGTCCGTCCGGACTACATGGACAAGCATAGCGGGACATTCAACAACGCCGTCGGTCAGGTGTGTGAGATGCCACGCAACGCAGTCGACGACGACTCCACACGGACCTGTAGTTTTGGGCTCCACGTGTGCAGCGCCGAGTACCTGAAGTCTTTCTACAGCCATGGCGACCACGTCATGCTGGTGAAGGTGGACCCGACCGACGTCGTGTCGATTCCGGTCGACTACAACAACACCAAGATGCGGTGTTGCCGGTACGAGGTCATCGGCGAGTACGAAAACTACGCCAAGGATTATGGCGTGGCGGACTCCAAGCCGGCGTTTGACACGGAGGTCTATGGCGACGACGACGACCGGCGCGGTAACTACGACGACGGCTACGACGACGGCTACGACGCCGGTTACAGCGATGGCTACGACGCAGGAAGAGTAGTCGGGGAAGACGGGGCAGAGAGCGAATAACACCCTTGCGGCAGCCGCGGCCAAGAGGGGCTAATCACAACGCGGCAATACCGTTTGACCCCGTCGCCTTTAGGCGCGGGGTTTTTTATCATCGCGCCGCAGCCTTTCCTCTTTTCAGTTTAAGCAGCGAGGGAAACCTGCGCAGATGTGCGGGTCACAATGGGGGGCCATAGCTCAACCGGGAGAGCACCTGCCCTGCAAGCAGATGGTTGCGGGTTCGAAACCCGCTGGCTCCACCAACATTACGCACCAAGCCCTCTGCGAGGGAATATGCCGCCGTAGCTCAACTGGCAGAGCGCCATAGAGGCGAGACTTGCCTCTTATCTCTGCCAGTTGAGATGAGAGGCCAGCAGTTTCGCCGCCGTAGCTCAACTGGCAGAGCAGCGCCCCTGTAAGGCGACGGTTGGGGGTTCAATTCCGCCCGGCGGCTCCATCTTCAAAATGCCCCGCACGCAGCGCGCGCGGGGCCTTGAAAAATGTTTCTGCTAGAACTAAAATTAAACAAAGGTTCCTTCCCGATGACAAGAGCCCAAGGGGCCCTCTCCTATTGCAGGCCGAGCGGCCTGTGATAATGGAGTAGTCGGGAAGGTCGTTTTGGACAGCTCGTAACAACGCCCGCGGTACTTCAAATAATTGCCCCGAGTGGCATTGCCCACCGAACGGGGAGTCATGCCGCTATCCTCCCGGTGCCCGTCAAAGCCAAAACGGACAGGCGGTCTGCAGGCGTGAGGCGGGTCAGCTTCTGACGGTGGCACCGGGCCCACAGGCCGGCAAGTTGTTCAATCTCCGCCAACTGCTGTTTTTGCCCTCGGCAAAAACTGCTGCCGGCATGGGCCGCACCCACAATAGTGTGCATGCATTGCCCAAACACCAAAGGCCGCGCGCCACCGGAGGCGGCGAATCCTACATAAATGCGCCCGACGAATCGCACGGTCCGCCGGCGGTCTACCGCAACGACCACCGTACAGCGCAGCGGGCACCCCGCGGGAAGGCCCGGTGCCACATCAGCGGGGGCTTGCCGGGTTTCCCATACGGTCAGTTCTCTCTCCATAAAGTCTCTCCTGTCGTTAAGACACGGGGCATATAGGCCTTGGCAAGGATTCGCGCGGCCGTAAGGGGGTAATGCCTGAGCGCGAATTTTGGGCGGGGCCTATGACAGCAGGACCCGCGCCACCCATACGAAAGGAGAACTGTTGTGCATGTCATAGCAAGCCACCTGGCCGAACCCGGCCAATTTGCCCACCTGTGGGCCAGCGCCCCGTCGTTAGTCGTGGATGTGCGGCCGCGCCCGGCAGCGCGTCCTCTGTTGCCGGGGCGATATTGGCACATCAGCCGCAACGCGCTGGTGCGCATGGGAGATATTGCCCAGGTGTCAGGCCATCGGTTGCTGGTCGTGGACGTTGCCGCCAAGGCTCGCCAGGACGTGGCAACCTTGCTCAAGGCCCACATCACGAACTTCACCGTGCTCCGCGGAGGCGGGCATAACTACCGCATCGCCATGCGCATGGGGACGTACTAAATGCCGCGCGCACTGCTGCCAACACCATTGCCGCCTGTGAGCTTCAAGCAGCTCAACATCGCGCGGGCTCGCAGTGTCCGGGCGGCGCACTTGGCCACGAAGACGGCAAAGACCAAACACGCTCATCGCGCGCATGTGCGCGCAGCGGCCGCGCAGGCTCCGCTGCCGGGCTATGCCGGAGTCCCCGCCCCGGTTGAAAGGCCTGTCAGACACACGCCCGCGCCGTCCTGGCTGTGGTTTCCGGCCATCCTTATTGCGGGCCTTTTCCTTTACACGTTTTTCAGCGAGAAAACTGCTGAAAAGAGCAAGGCCCGGCGCGAAGCCGGCGCGCGTTTTGCGCGGCGCGTAGTGGGCACTCCCACGAACACAGGAGTGTCTCCCGGCCATCCGGGCAACCAGGCCCACGAGGACCTTGTCGACAGTAAGAAAACCGAGCCATAACCTATGGGAACCAATACATTCACCGTCGGAGACGTATTGGCAGGCCGTACGCCGGCGGCGGTACGCGACAAGGTGTACATTACGGCCCGCGTCACAGTCATGGAAGGAAGCCATTTAACCGTAAGTGTATCGAGCCACAGCCCCGTGGTGTGGCTCAACGAGAAATATCGCCGCGAGTACGGGCACCCGGAGGATTTACTGGTACCGGACATGCAGGCCGGACTGACGCGCACACGACACCCCGAGCTGTATCTCGTATCCGCTGGCGCGTTTTTATGGGTCGGCGGTAAGCTGGTGTTGTTGCGCAAAGACCCCGGCGCTCCCACTTGTGCCGGATACTTGACGGAGCCGGCAGGCCGGTGTGACGCTTTGCCCGGGCTTACGGCCATGCGTGAGCTGAATGAAGAGCTGCTCGCAATTAGCGAGGAGTCGAACGTCGAGGAACGTACCACCTCCTCGGTAGCCTTGGCGTTTGTACATGGCGCTTATATCAGCCCGGAATACGCCGAGCGCATAAAAACTGAGCAGTTGATGGCGCGCTCGCTCCATCCAATGGCCATAGAGTATGTTGACCTGGACTGTGCAAGCCACGGACCGCAAGTTGCGGAGAATGACTCGGATTTTACGCGTATCGTCGACGTGTACGTGGATGGCGTATTTATGGAAACTCTAGTAGGCCCGCATTTTCTTGACCTCGACAATAACACCCTTGAAGTCCGGTTGGCCCTGAATTTGCGCCATGCCAACCTGAGCCACTGTACATTTCAGGACGGAGAAGCATACGGCCGCGAGGTGCAACTTTTCACTTGTACTGAGCTTTTACAGGCCGGACCACTGACGCCTTGCCTGGAACACTACGCCCGGCTTTTTCAACAGGCGCCGCAAAAAGCTGCGCGGGCTGCCGAGCCGACTGACTCCCTGTCCGGAGCCGGAGAGCGACGGCCCACGAGCGACGGTCCGCGCGAGGACCTGCCTGATGCTTTGCGTGAGGATGAGCGCCAGCGTTGCGAGGTCTGGACCAGAGTGATGGGTTATCACCGGCCGACGGCGGAGTTCAACGAAGGCAAGAAGGCAGAATTTGCCGAGCGGGTATTTTTTCGCGAGAGCTTGATTCCGAAAGAGGTTGCCGAAGGTTCCAGGGTCGCTTGCCACAGATACGCACTTGAGGCAACGAAAGCACGTGAGGAAGCACGAGCGCCGCGCATCTACATGGCGGGGCCGCTGTTTTCGCTTGCCGAGCGCAATCACAACATGGCGCTTGCCGCAGCGCTCATGCGGCTGATGCCCGACGCGCTGTGCGTGTTGCCGCAGCGTCGCGCAGAGGTCTTGCTACCCGACCTGGCCGCAGTCTCGGCGGATTGCGTGGAACAGGCTTCTACTTGCGACGTCCTTGTGGCCTGCCTGGATGGCCCGGACGTCGACTCGGGTACGTGCATGGAAATCGTGCATGCGCGAGCGCACGGTCACCCGGTTATCGGCTATCGGACGGATTTTCGCGGCTCGGAGGTGGAGGGTGTGAATGCCATGGTGCGATACGGGGTTGATATTTACGTGTTCCTGCCGGCGTACGAGACCGGCATCGACGCGTTGGCTGGCAGTCTGGCAGACCATATCCGTCAAGTTTTGCCTTGAGTCTCTGCAGCCTGTCACCCCTGGCCCCCACTATCGGCCCACAGTGATGGGTTGCTCAAAAACGCGGCGCGCAAAGGTTCAAATTTTGGCAGGGCCTAATAGGCCTCCATGGGGTTGGAGGACTATTAGATATGTTTATCTTAGACAAAATTGACACAATTCGACGGGGCCGATGCGGGTCAACTGTTGAGACGTGTTCAGGTCGTTACGTCGATGTAAGGCACCCGGACCCGGCAACTATATCCAGGATGGATATAGCGCATGCACTATCCATGCAGTGCCGGTTCAACGGCCACGTGCGGAATTTTTACTCCGTGGCCGAGCACTGTGTTCGGGTGGCTGACCACCTACCAGACTCACTGCGTATTCATGGACTGCTGCACGACGCGGCCGAGGCCTATGTAGGCGATGTCGTAACGCCTGTCAAGCGCCGGCTATATGGTTTTTCGGGCATGGAAGACCGGGTGCTGCGCGCCATTTATGCGCACCTGCAGGTTCCTTGCCCCGGCGAGACTGAAAGGGGTCTCGTCCACCAGGCAGACCTGCTGGCCTTACGAGAAGAGGCGTGGGCCTTGCTACCCTCGCAAGGGCGATGGCATATCAACGCCACCTACAGACAGGCCATTCGGCCTGCAATGGATGACTGGCCGCTCCAAGTGGTGTTGTGCCTGGCTCCGGCAGCGGCGAAGGCGCTGTGGCTCGAATCGTTGAACGAAGCCCTAGGCCATTCGGCCTACAATGTCAGCCGGCTTTGAGGGCTTGGGTCGACGCCGCATGACACGTACCGGCCATCACCTCGTCGGCATTGCCGCCGGTCTCTGCGCGGCCGCCGCAGTTCGCGCGCTACTGCCGGGTTCCGCCTGGTTTTTGGCCATTCCGGCCGGATGGTTTGGCGGCGTGGCGCCGGACCGGCTGGAGTATGCCGGCCGGTTCCGCTGGGTGAATCACCGCACCCTGACGCACTGGGGGCTGCTGTGGGCGGGCCTTGCCGCGTGGACCTCGTGGCGGTTAGCGCAAGCATCCTCGCCGGACTGGGTAGACGCGGCCCTTGCCGGGTTTTCGGCCGGCGGTCTCAGTCATCTGCTCACTGACTGGCCGAATCCCCTGGGTATCCCCTGGCTGTTTCCGCATAAGCGCCACTCTCTTGGCTGGTGGCAGTCCGGCCGTCACGAGCTGGAGCTTGTGGTGGTCGCTTTTGGTATGGCCTGGCTGGCGTGGCGCTGTCCCTAAGGTGGGATTTCGACAAGCTGCGCAGCACGAATTTTTGGTCTGGGCTATAGGCGGAAACTTCTTCCTTAGAGGACACGCAGTTGCGCATTCGCTCCGTCGTAAGTCTGCTCACCCTGCTCGCCGGCCTGCTGCTCGGCGGGCCGTTCGCGCGCGCCTCCATTTCGGCGTCGCAGGCGTTTCAGAGCCTGACCTCCAGTTATTCCGGGGCCGGCAGCTATTCGACTGGCACCCGGCGCATCATGGTGGCCGGCAGTCTGCACGTCTGGGTACCGACATCCTCCGTGCAGCTCATATCGCTCCAACCCCCTAGCCTGAACGCCGGCTGCGGCGGCATCAGTCTCTACTTCGGCGGTTTCAGCTTCATCAACGGCGCGCAGTTCCAGCAGCTGGTGACGGACGTCATGCAAAACGCTGAAGGTTATGTCATGGAGCTTGCCATCCGCAGTCTCTGCCCGATGTGCGCGGACATCCTCGACTCCATGCAGAAGCTCGCGCAGATAGCCAATCAACTCGGCGCTAACAGCTGCGCCATCGCGACGAACTTAGTGAACGCAGCAGCCAAGACCGCAGGGATTCACGGTCTGCGCAATTCGAGCCAGGTTACGGCAACCCAGCACGTGTGCGCCAAATCGGCCGCCAATTCCGGCCAGACATCCGATTATGACCAAGCCCTGAGCGGTCTTTGCTCGACCGCCCAATCCGCAGTGACTACGTTGAACAGCTGGCTCAACAGTTTGCAGCCCTCGCAGCAGGCGTCCTCCGAGGCCGACAACGCCGCCATCTACGGCAATACGGAATGGGCCTTACTGACCGAACAGGGCTACGCCGATACGGACATAAAGGACCTCATCTTGAGCATGACTGGCTTTAGCGTCAAGAACGCCAACGGCTCCGCGCTGACAGGATTTTACCCGAGGACCCTAAGCCCGCATGCCTACATCGAGGCGCTGTTGTACGGCACCCAGCCGGGAACGACCGCGGGTCTCCTGGCTGCATCAAAATATGCCGGAACGGCCTACTCCAGCCTGATTTTTGACTATAAGCAAAAGCAGCAGGCTCACTATCTGCAGGACCACGTCTATCTCTGTGGCACGCTGCAGGGAAGTACAGACTGGGTGGCAGCGCCAGCGTGGACGCCTTATGAGACATCAGCGGGCGGCCCATCCTATCTCGAGGCCTGTAACGGGCCGTTCGAGCTACCCAGCCAAACGCCAACCATCGCCTCGTTGGCCAACAACGCGCAGTTCGGGTTACTGGGCCAGAACGGGCTCCTGTACGACGTGGCGGTGGATTTCGGCCAGGCCGTTCACGATGTTCAAACCAACAGACCCATCGCGGGGCCGGCGCTGGCGCTCATGCAGCTGACCCCGCTGCCGGTCTATCAAATGGTTGACCTGGCCGCGGTCTATCCCGGGGTGGCAAGCCGGCTTGTCCACACCTACAGCACCCTCATTGCGCTCGAAATTGCCCGGGCGGTGACCGTGCGGGGCCTCAGTGACGCCTCCGCGTATGTGTATGGGGCCTCAGGCTCCCCCGGCCCAGGAGCTTTCCAGGCTATCCAAAAAATCACGGACCAACTGCAAAAGCAAACCAAGGCCGACACCAGCGTGATGAATCGCGAGATTTATCTGGAGGAGGGGATGTTCCTGAACATCCAGCAGATTCAGCGCGTCGTCGCCCAACAGGCCACGCAAAATGGCCTGGCCGGCGGCCTGTTGTTCACGCGCGGGCTGGCGGCCTCCGTCGCCGCCGGCCACTAACAACAGGCCTTCATTGCAGGCGAAAAAATAAGGGGGCCTATAGGTGTGCATCGCACTGCAGGCCAACGATGAAGGAGAACACGAAGTGAAAATCAAAAACGTACCAGTCCAGGAAAAGAAGGTCCGCCTGGACTTTACCCTGGTCGAAAGCGAGGCCGTCCGTTTCGAGGCCTATCGCCAATATGTGGCGAAAAGCACCGGCACGGATATAAGCCAGCGCGAGTTGCTGGCGCTCGTCGTCGTGCAGTTCATGGACGAGGACAAGGATTTTGCAAAGGCGCTGGCGGCTCAAGGGCGCGCCGTGCCGTTGCCGAGTCGCGGCATCCTGCGGGGTACCGGACAGGAAAACACCACTACACAGGAGAATCCGTAATGGTCATAAAAAGAATCGCAGGAGGACTGGTGGCCTTATTGGTCATGAGCTCTGCTATAACGGCGCGCGCGGACAGCTGTCACGATGCGGCTTGTATCTCGGCTGCGGCGCACAACGCCGTTGCCAGCGCCGTGCCTAAACCGCTGCAAAGCCTCGTGTCTTTGGGCGTGGCGCACATCGTGCGCACGTTCCCGGCGCCGGACGGCCTGCAGGGCTATCTCGTGTCCCAGCACGGACAGTACGAAGTCCTCTACGGACTCCATGGCTACCTCCTGGTCGGCGGCCTCATCACCCCGAGCGGTGTGAATGCCACGCAAACACTGTACCAGAAGTATGCGCCCAAGCCGGACATCGCCGCTGTCGCGGCGGCCGTTCGCTCGGACCACGCGGTAGTACCTGTCGGGCATGCCGGACCGAGTGTCATCGTGTTCTTCGACCCGAACTGCATCTTCTGCCACAAGCTGTACGAGAGTTTTGCGCCGCTTGTTCAGGCCGGACGCCTGCGCGTGACCTACGTGCCGGTCGGGTTCCTGAAACCGTCGAGCGCCGGCAAAGCCGCCGCCATCCTGATGGCGCACAACCGGGCTGCCGCGCTGGCGCGGGACGAGTCCCGGTTCAACACCGGCGCGGAAGAGGGCGGCATCACGCCGGTCAAACCGACGCCTCTTGTGGCCGCAGCGCTTCAGCGGCATCTGCACGAGATGCAGCAGCTGCAGAGCGACGGTACGCCGACACTGCTTTACCAGGAGCGCGGCGGCCACTGGGCCGTCAACATGGGCGTGCCGCAGGACATGCAGGCGTTTTTGGCGGGACTGAACTAGCACGATAGGAGTGCACATATGCTGCAGAAAATTCGTAAAGCCATATCCGAGGCTTTAGCCATTGTCGGCAAAGAGATACGCGACAGCGCGGTGTTCCTCGTCCTGGCCATAATCGTGGCGGCGCTGCTTGTTGCGGTTGGCGCCGTGCATATCCAAGGGTCGCCCGGGAATACGTCCGCGCAGGCTCCGACGGCGCGAATCGTCACTATCGACCCGGTGGAGCTGGCGAACGCCGAGCGCGCCCTGGCCTCGAAGCTTTTGACGCGACACGGCAATCACCCGGCGGCCCGGCGGCGTGTCACGCTCAAACTGTTTCGCGTCGGCCGTGAGATGCGCGCCACCATTCGCAAGGTCGCCGGGCCTGGGACCATCGTGTTGGTGAAGCAGGCCGTCATCGCCGGGTCGGTCCCGGACATCACCAAAACGGTTCTGACCAAGCTCGGGCTACCGGCCAAGGTACCAACGGTGGACCTCACGCAGTACCTGACGCACGGGGTTGCAGCGACGACTATGTCGCTGAGCCAGCTTGACGCCGCGCTACGCGCGCGGGCCAAGAAACAGGAGCGGCGGTCTGCAGCGGCATTCGATGCCCAACAGCGTCACGCTGCGGCCCATGTCATCCCGTAGGCCCTGCGGCCTGCAATGTAGGCACCTGGTCGCTATCGCGCTGGTAGGCGTTACGGTGGCTCTGGCAGCGCTTCGGTACAGTCCGTGGCGGCTCGTATGGAATATCACGCCGTCGGAGCCGCGCGGACTGTACCTGGTGCATGTGACAGGCCCCATCCCGGTCCGCCGCCTCCCTTATGGAGCGCTGGTGCAGTTTCATTACAGCTGCCCGCTAACACCCGTACGTGTTACACGAGGCCCATTGGCAGGCATTACACGGCTCACCTGCCTCGACCGGCACGTAGCGCCCTACCCGGACGGTACGCCATTCATCAAGCGCGTCGAAGGTAAGCCGGGAGACATCCTGACGACTCGTCAGGGGTGTGTGACCGTCCGGCGCCGCAGTGGCAGGGAGCGCGCCCTCGGCTGTGCCCTGCACCGCGCACCAGACGGCCGGCCCGTACCGTACCACATGCACTGGAATGACACACGGATTCCGCCTGGACAGTTCTATGCCGGTTCCACGCGCGTACCGCAAAGTTACGACTCGCGCTATTTCGGGCTGGTGAGACGGCAGCAAATCATCGGGACAATACAACCCCTATGGACCACGGCCAGACATTAATGAGTTGGCGCAAGACAGCGGGCACAGCCGTGCTGGTGGGCCTGGCAACTGTGTCGGCGATTTGGCCGGCGGCCGCACAAGCCACTAGGCCTGCAATGCAAGCTGCCGTGTCGTTTCCCGGCACCAGCGGGCAGAGCGGCGCGCGCGGATACTGGTTTTACCAGTCGCCTCCCGTAAACACACACCACATTCAGCCGGCGCCAAGGCCCCGTGCGGTCACTGCAGCCCCGGCAAGAAAACGGGCCTGTCGGCATACGGCGACCTGGACTGCGCGTTGCGGCTTTCTGACGCCCCACAGCTTTGCCTTTCAGACGAAGGAGCGCGACGCCCTGCTGCATCGCATGGTCATCCATCCCAACAACCAGAAGGCCGTGAAGGCTGTGCAGCGGTACACCCGATGGGTGGTTGACCAAGCCATCACCGCCACGCGCGTGTGGCAGTACAACACCGTGCAGGACCCGAGTTTGAGCGGTACCGCCACGGCGCCCATCTCTACGTATGGTCTGCGGCTCGCTTTTTCGACGCATAGCCTGAACAAGGCCGCCGCCTGGCAGGCCATTCGGCGGTTTGGTGGGGTGCTTATCCTGTTCACCAAGGCCGACTGCCCCTACTGCCAGGGCGAGGTTCCGCCCATGCAGGGCTTCGAGCGTGACACAGGCCTTACGATTTGGCAGGCCAGTCTCAAGGGCCCTTGCGACAAGGCCTTCGCGCGGCATTGCGTGTCGGCGGCGCGGAGCCTTCTGCCGGCGCATCTCCTGCATGTCTCCATCGTCCCGACCCTGTTCCTGTATCTACCGAAGAACGTATGGATTCGCGTGTATGCGGGGCTTACGACCACCGAGACCGCCGAGGACAACCTCTACAACTTCTTCGTGGCGTGGCGTGAAGCCGCCCTGCACAAGTTGAAGACCTCCGGTGCAGCCCCCGCCATGGACTTCAACCCGCGCCACCGGCCGAACCCGGAACAGATGAGGGCGTTCCTGCAGAAACAACTCCCACGACAAACGGGTACAACATCAAGTCATAATTGAGGACAGAACCTTGACCCTACAACCAATTCGCGGAGCCATTTTGTCATTTTTGTTGGCCGTGCCGTTGGCGGCCCGGGCGTTTCAGCCGCCACCTGTAACCGCCATGCCGCGCGGCGCCTTCGGCGCTCTCGTGCACCAAGGGTACGATATCTTCAGGGACACCCCGAAGTATGCTCCCCGCTATGCGGGGAACGGCTTGTCATGTGGCAGCTGTCATCTGGACAACGGCCGCCGGCCTGATGCCATCCCGATGTGGGGCGCGGCGGGTCTCTACCCGAAGTACGAACCGCGCGTACGCCAGGTCATCACTCTCAGCCAGCGCATTCAGCAATGCTTCGTGTCCAGCCTGCACGGCTATGTGCCGCCGCGAGACAGCGAGACGCTGCTTGCCCTCGAGGCCTACGTTTCGTGGCTGGCCACCGGCGCGCCTGAGCGCATCTTGCTCCCTGGCGCCCGTTTGCCGGTCATGCCGCGGACCGGCAAGCAACCCGACCCAATCGCTGGCCGGCAACTGTTTGCCGCGGACTGCTCCATGTGTCACGGCAAAACCGGCCAGGGCCTGCGGGACAAGTCCGGCAAATACCTATATCCACCGCTTTGGGGTGACAATTCGTTTGCGTGGGGCGCAGGCATGGGACGGCAACTACTCCTCGAGCGTTTCATCCTGGCCAACATGCCGTATGACCGCCCAGGTTCGTTGAAGCCGCAGCAGGCCAAGGACATTGCAGCCTGGATACGGCTGCAGTGGCGTGACCCCAATCCGCGCAACGGGATACTCGGGTGGCTGCCGTGATGCGTTGGATGCAGCCCGGGCGGCTCCAGGCGCGACTGTTTCCGTTCATGTCGTGGGGCCAAGCCGCCATGGACAAGGATGTCGTCCGCGCAGATGCAGTCGCGGGTCTGGCCTCCGCGGCGTTGACACTGCCCCAGGCCATTGTGTTTGCTACCTTGGTAGGAGTGCCGCCCCAGTACGGTCTTTACACGGCCATATTTGCTACCCTGATTGCCGCCCTCTGGGGCTCGTCCCGGCACCTGCTCACCGGGCCTAACACGGCCATGAGCCTGATGCTCGGGGCCGCAGCCGCATCGTTTGCGGCGGTCGGCAGCCATGAATACCTGGCCCTGATTGCCGTCATAACCTTAGCCGTTGGCATCACGCAGATATTGGTGGGTTTGGCTGGCTTGAGCCGTTACCTCACTACCATTCCGCTGGCCGCTCTCGACGCGTTCATGGCCGCCGTCGGCGTGCAGATTCTCCTGTCGCAGATTCCGTACGCCGGCGGTATTACGCCGGTGGCCGTGGAGAGTCCCTGGAAAGGCGCGGTATCGGCGGCGCTGGCTGCGGGCAACTTCCATCCGGCCTCCCTGCTGGTGTTCGGCGCGACATTGCTGGTCGGCGTGCTGTTGCGCGGCTTCGCGCCCAAAGCCATCCGCCGATTTGCCTTGCCGGTAGCGCTGTTGGCCGGACTCGCGATAAACGAACTCATGGCCTGGATTTCGCCTGCATCGCGCCTTCAGGTATTCGTAGCCGGGCACGCGGCAATCCGCCTCCTGCCCTTTGACGCTCCACGGGTATTTGACCCGCTGTACCGCGCCGCTTTGATGCACGGGGTACCGGCTGTCCTGGCGATTGCAGCGGTGGGCCTTATTCAGTCGCTTCTTGTGTCACGTGCCGCCGCGGAAGAGTCCGGGCAGCCGGTCGATATCGACCAGGACGCCATCGCCCAAGGTGTAGCCAACGTGGCGATATCGTTCTTGTCGGGCTTTGCTGCGGGTGGTTCGGTCAACCGCTCGAAGGCACACCAAGACGCCGGTGCCCGGACACCGATGGCGGCAGTCTATTCCGCCTTGTTCATTCTTGTGGCAGCGCTGGCATTGCCGGGCGTTATTGCCGCCATTCCCGTGCCGGCCATGGCAGCCATGCTGTGCCTGGTCGGTGCGTCCTTGATACATCCGCGGGAAATCGTGGCCTTGGCCAAGCACAGCAGCGGCCAAGCCGCTTTGTACGCCGCGGTGCTCTTTTGCGGCGTGTTTGCCGGCCTTACCGCGGCCGTAGTCGTAGGTTTCGCCATCCCGGCCGTCTACTACATGGCGCAAGCCGCGGAGCCGCGAGTGGTTGTCTCGGAAACGGCCGACGGACTGGTGGCCAACCTCACCGGCGCGGTGTTCTTCGTGTCAGCGCAAGCCATTGCCCGGCAGCTTCGCATTCTCGGCGAGTCCTGCGGATGGGCTAAGCCCATCACGCTGGACCTGCACGGCGTCCACTACCTCGACCACGACGGGCGAGTCATGTTGAGCCGTGAGATTAGCCGATGGCGAGCGCACGGTGGCCGCGTGTGCCTCAAGGCGGATTTTCAGATTGAGCCTGTAATATAGGTCCTGGTAGGGGAGTCGCCGGCGGCTACCAGGGATTCAAGACGCGAAAACATCCTCGCGCACAACAACTACCCGCACCAGCTCCGCGAGCGAAATGGCTGAAGAAGCTCGTGAGTGGGCTTAAACTCACCGATGGCAACCACAAGCTCTTCTGCGGATACAGGACGCCCGCCCCACACGTCAACACCAACCTCCATCGTGCCGGGCTCCGGCCGGAGGTTGCCGTGCACGTGGCCGTACAGATGGAGCACGCGCGACCACTTACCGGGCCAGTCCCGTACGGGGTAATGATGCAAGTAAAACTTTCGCCCGCCGGCTGTAATGGTCGTTGCGTCCTGGAGGCTTGTCCATTCCACGCCGGTTACGCGGTCGTGGTTCCCGCGGATGAGGTGCTTGCGCCCGCTCAGCCGGCGGAGAATCCGGTTGATGGCGTCCGGTCGGCCCATGGAGAAGTCACCCAGGCACCACACGTCGTCTTTGGGGCCGACGACAGCGTTCCAGTTGGCAATGAGGCGCTCGTCCATCTCTTGGGCGTCCTTGAACGGGCGGTTGCACAGCCGCACGATGCGCTCATGGCCAAAATGCTGGTCGGACGTGAAGAAAACTTCGGGCATGGATTTCTCCCTGATGGGTTGTGCCATTTATAGGGTCCTAGGTAAATTCGCCTCAAAATTCGCAGGCTGTATAGGCAGGTCATCAGAATTCTTGAGGTGTTCTTGTGCGAAAATCCAGGCGGGCCGATGATACAGGCACGGAATTACGGAAGGGGCGACGACAAGATGGAAACCACAGGCCATTCGGCCTGCAATGATAGCACTGGTGACGTTATTTACCACCAAGATGGTACCGTCTCCATCTCCGATTGCGGCCGTGCCTTCTGGCAACCGCGACTTGCCAAAATCGGTGTCGACATCGACACCATCGAGACACGAGACGACTGGGGTCTTGCACTGGAGTTGCCTGTCAAGGCCGATACGGACAAAAAGAGCGGCATGGCAGAGCTGGCAGCTATCTTGACACTGGACCCTATCGAACATGCCGCACTGAAGAGAAAGGCAGCAGCGCTACGAGCTAAGGAGCGCCGTGCGGCCCTGCACGTTGTAGCGGGGAGCATAAAGTAGAAAAGAGCCGGTTCTCGCTGAAGGCGAAAACCTATGCAAGGCGGCAACCTGGGTATTAGCATTGAGCAGCTCTTTGTAAGAGTTAAACACGACCTGTCGTAGCTTGCGCGAAACAATAGCGGGGCCTAAGATACCGGCATGGACCAACCAAACAACAACTTCGAAATGACAAGAGACGGCGTAGCGGAGAACTACGACGGCACCGTAACATTTTCGCCGGAGGCCTACACCCGATGGAAGCCGCGGCTCGCCAGGCTGGGCATCAATATCGACCACGTCATAACCGTGGAGGATTGGACGACGGCCTGGGAACTGGACCTCCGGGCCAGAGCGGCTACTGACGGTGTCGCAGCCAAGCTGGCCACTCTAGTGTGTTTTGACCCGGAAGAATGTGCCCGTCTCGAAGCGCACGCCAATAAATTGATTGCCGCGAAGCGGGCCAAAATGCGCCTGCGGTTAGTAAGGTAACAAAGAAAGAGGCGCAGAAGCGCCTCTTTCGAAAGTAGGTCTATGGACTATGGCCGGCATTGCCGGCCGAATGGCCGGTCAGTCAAACAGACCCCCTAGCTCGTGCTTGAGGAGCTCAGCGAGCCGCTCCTTCAGCTTGCGCTCCGCGAATGCTATCTCACGAAGAGCTTCCCCGTCGGCGAGCCCCTCGGAAACGAGGCCGAGAAGTTCGGCCTTAAGGATGCCGACATGGGCCAACTTGGCCCGTATCTCGTCGGTATTTGCTGTGGAAATGAACGTGTCGAGTTGTTGCAGTAGCTCCTGAAATACCGTCTTTTGCCTCACAACAAAACTCCTTTTGCACCAGTGGCGCGTCTTTTGAACACGCCAGGTATAGGAGCACGAGAAAATTCACAGCCCCATGTGCCTTGCAGCCCAGGAGATGAGACTTCGTGGGCTTCGCCACAGGCAGTTGAATTCTGGCACATGCCTATGCACAAATGGCCGCAACGACACCCAAGACGCCTGTCCCAGTAGGCCACAGGCCACCCATCTTCATCGGAATCGACCCCGGGCAAACCGGTGCCCTGGCCGCCATCGACGGCACGCTTAAAGTGCGATTTCTCGCCAAAGCGCCGGACAGCGCAGCGGGCATGGCAGACCTCGTGCGCGAGGTGCGGCGTGTGGGGCCCATCCGGTTGGCGGTGCTCGAACGCACCCAGGCGATGCCGGGCAACGGTGTCGTTGCCATGCACAACTACGGCCGGCATGCCGGTGCCTGGGAGGGCGTGCTCGCGGCCCTGCGCGTCCCCGTCACCCAACCCTACCCGAAGGTCTGGCAGGTCCTGGTGCGCGCGCCGGGCTGTCGTCGTGGGGATACCAAAAAACGGTCGATTGCCTCAGCCAGGCGCCTGTTTGGCGTCGAGCTCAAACGCAGCCAGGATGGGATGGCCGATGCCTTGCACATGGCACTGTGGGGGTTGCGTGTATGCGCAGGTGGCCATGCGCCTGCGACCCGGGGATGAGCTTCAGGCTTTAACGCTTCGACAGCCAAAATTCGTCCCGGCCTATCCGTTCCGTGTCAAAACACGGGAGACCGCCACATGGTGGGCATGAGTGAAACAGTGGAAGATATCCTTGGGCCAAATCGCGCATTAGGTGAGTTCTTGCCGAAGGCCTTACCAAGAGACGCCAGGCCGCTCGGCACAGGTTCGTTCAGCGCGGTCTTTATAAGTCCGGCCAACGCACGCCGAGTCGTCAAGGTCACCTGCGACGAAGGCTCGTACCGATACTTGACCGCCGGCCTAGGCAGTCGGCACGCACCACGGGTGTACAGGGCGGCCCTGCTCGGGCAAAACAAGCAAAACCTGCCGGTTTTTGCCGTCGAGATGGAGCGTCTGAATCCGTGTCGGTCTTTCGATGAACCACTGCGCAGTATAAAACGCACGGCCTTTGACTTGCTGGTGAGGGACGGCGCCTATGACTGCCACCACTCCTTCGAGGGCTGGGGCTGCCGACTGCGCACCGTCGCGAGTGACCGGCGATTACCTCAGTCTATCGCGGATTACTTCATGCGGTTGGCCTCGTTTTTTGAAACCTGCGAAGAAGAAGCCGAGGGCCCGGACGAGCTGCTGGCATTCGATGGCTTAACCAGAGAAAACGCAGGCGTCCGGGACGATGGAACACTCGTATTTTTCGACCCGGTGTGCGGACAGGCAGCACTTAAATACGTGAATAATTACGGCATGGAGCTTTACGACGATAATAAGGACGATGACAAGTTGATGTACTGACTCCGTTTAGAAGGCCCCTAAGGGCCTTCTTTTTATGTGAATTTTTGGCGGGGCCTATTTATGAGGCAGTCAACCGGGAGGACCGCTCATGGCCAAAGCCAGACGCAAGAAGTTGCAGCTAGTCGAAGTGGCGTGGGTCGATGCCGACCACAACGCGGGCTGGGTAAACGACAAGCAGGTGGATGACGAGGAGGAGCTGGGTTATGCCTACGGGCTGCTCGTGCACAAGACGGCCAAATTCGTAGCCATCGCCCATCAGTACAATCGTGACAGTGGCGACTGGCTTGGCATCTTCCGCATCCCGGTCGGCATGGTGCGCAGGATTCGCATCGTAGAGACCTACCCGTGGCCAAACGAGCAACCAACAGAGATGGCTTAACCCATGCGTGTACCAGTCCCGTTCTTCGCCACCTTGTACTTCGCCTATCTATACTTGTGGGGACATAAGCCCCAGGAGAGGCAAGGCGGCATGGGTTTTTTTCGTGATGCGTTCGGTTCAGCCTCGCGGCGCCCGGACGAAGCCACCGCTGCGCTACGCTATGTGCGGACCGTATTCGGAGTGCCAGAGGCGAGCCGGCGGGCCCGCCTGGTGTACCTCGCCCTATGCGTTATCGTCTACGGCGCTATAACCGGGTTCGTTGTATCCGGAGCCATTCTAGCCGGGGGTGAAGCCGCGACCGCGCCCTGGGTGACCTCCACCGCGCGGCGACTACCGGCGGGCCTCTATCTCGTAAGCATACTGGCATGGGCAGGGGTTGTAAGCTTGGCACGGCACTGGCGGCGCGGCTTTGGTTCCACACAGCAGCGGCACGAGATGGCGGTACGTTCGATGACCGCCGAGGCACTAGCCAGCGCAAAGCATGGCCGAAGCGCCACGCCAGAGACCCTCACACCCTGGTGGTGGCTCTACGCTACAACCACGATAATAGCGGCGGAGAACTGGCCAAAGTTCTTGCTACGCGCGGCAAAATTCATCGTGGGCGGCGCCGTACTGTTGACACCCTTACTGTGGTGGCTACACATACCAGGCACATGGAGTCTCGTCTTTGACTGGCTGCTGGTCTTGCTGTGGCTGGCTACCGGCTGGCTCCTCCCGTTGGACGGCCTGGTCAAACTGGCTCCATGGGAGGGGCCTGGCAACTTTGCGGTTGCGGTGTGGCGGGCCAACTTGCAGGACTAACTCGCGGACATGAGAGCGGCCCTGCGGAGGGCCGTTAGATGGACGCAGGTCAGTTCACTTTTTGACGAAACCACCGTCAACGAGAATGGCGTAACGCCGCATTGGGCTGGCCTAAAAGGGTGGCCGCTTACGCGCGCGGAGTCCGCTTGTGGCGGAACCCTCTTGGATTGTAGCGCGCGGGCGGCCTGGTTTTTCTATGAAGGCTCCGGCGGGCTCGTTGTTGCCCGTGTTGCTGAAGCCTACTGCCCGAAGGCAGGTTCGCGCGCCCGGTTTCCCGGTGTTGACGGCAAGCAACATAGCTCACAAAGTTGCGGCCCGTCAACTTGCCTTACTGCGGGACAGTATTTTGCATCCGCCAACGGTGTCCTTAGGCCCTGCGAAAAATTCGCGAGCCGGCCGGTCATAAGCCACGTTGTCCTGGGCCATGTGAGCTTATAAAGGCCTACAAAGCCAGCGCAACAGCTTCCACCGGCAAGCCAGCCTCTTCCCACGCCTGCATGCCGCCCGCAACCGAATAGGCGTGCGGATAGCCCATATCGCGCAGGATATGGGCGGCCACCAGACTCCGGTTACCGCGCGCACAGAAAAAGAACAGCGCCGACTGCTTGACTGCATGTCCGACCAGCCACCGCACGAACTCGAACCGCTCCTCCGGCGTCAAATCGCGGGCGGAAAAGGTCTCGCACTCAGGGCAAGGCATCTCGCCACGAAAACGCTGCACGACAGCGAGCGGCCAGTGCACCGCCTCGGGCGGAGCCCCAAAGAGCTCGCGCTCCTCGGCCGTGCGCACGTCGATAAGGACCGCGGGCGCGCGAGTAGCGAGCACCGATACTGCGTGCCGCGGGCTGATTTCCAACTCATGTCTTACGTCCGACAAATAGCCTCCTTGCCCGATGGGCCAAGCAACGCCGACGGATGTCGTACCCGCGGCGCTTACCGTGGCTATAGGCTGGGCGCAAAATTCCAGCCGCCATTGCCGGCCAGTTTCCGGGCATACAGGTTCATCAGGGTGCCTTTTCGGGGGGGCGTCGTTGTCCACAGAATCCGTGGACAAGATTGTGGATGAAAGTCTGGTATCGCTACGGCGGGCAAGACGGATGGGGCGTTTGTTGGATTGCCCAGCGAACGAGCAGAGCGCTCCGACTGGCCTTAGGCCACGTCTTGGTCTTGTGTATCATCCGGGGCGGCCCCGTCTCTTTTCATGGCGTCCAGCTTGTCGGCGAGGGTGTCCGCGCGCAGGTGGGCATAGCGCTGTACCATCGAGGCCATGGTATGGCCTGTGATGGACTGGACTTCAGGTAGCGACAGCCCGAGCTCCAGCAGACGGCTTGTGGCCTCGTGACGAAGGTCATGGAAATGGATGTCGCGCAGAAAATCCGCGTCGGGCGGCTGTCCATTTTCCGCACACGTCGTCCCATACAATTTGAGCGCTGCCGCGACAGAACGCGCCCAGGCTTTTTTGATGCCATCCGCGGTAGTGCCGAAGACAGAACCGGAATTTCGACACCCAATCCCTTCGAGTATGTCTCGTACGGTTTTGTACAAGGGTAGCGCGCGGGGCTTCCCGTTCTTTGTGACATCCGCAGGGATACTGATGCGCTTTTCGCTCCAGTCCACCCAGCGCCAGTCAAGGGCGACGAGTTCGCCGCGGCGCATGGCGGTGGCCACGGCGAACGGGATAAGGTGTTTCATGTAAGGTGCGCGCAAACTTTGCGCACCAAGCAGCAGGAATTTTTCCTCGTCGGCGTTCAATCGGCGCACACGTCCTGGCGGTGCCTTCGGCCGGGTCAGGTCCATGATTGGATTGGCTATCGCCAGCCCCCACTCCTTGCGCGCCAGTTCGTAAATCCGATGCAGCATGTTGAGCTCACGGATAACCGTCGAGGACTTGACCTTCTTCAGGCGTCGGTCACGCCAAACGGCGAAATCTTTAGGTGTCGTCTCGGCGGCGCCGAGTTGGGCGAGAGCGTCCTCACGCTGGAAGCGTCGCAGGCGCAGCTCCTCTGCGTGGCTGCCCCGGTGGTGCGGTGCAACGTCGGTCAGGTAGCGTTCGACGAGGTCGCCGACGAGAAGTCCATGCGGCACTCCTGTTTGTCCGTGGCGCTTCTGGGCTTTGAGCTGCAACTCGAGGGGTTCCGCCCACGCCCTGGCCTGTGCCTTGGTGGCAAAGGAGCGTGATTGCGCGGGAAATCCAGTAACACGGACATGCGCGCGCCAGGGAGTCTTTCGGCCTTTGATGTGGCGGTAATTAGCCATGATTTTGCGTTGCGCGGGATGCGACCGGGAGAACTCTACCAGACCGCGCTCCGGGAGAAAACGTCGGGGAAGTGCGCCTAAAAGTGCGCCCAAGATTTGGAAGCTGTCGAGAAAGTGCCGTAAGTCCTTGATTTTATGGTGGGCGATAGTGGGATCGAACCACTGACCCCTGCCGTGTGAAGGCAGTGCTCTACCGCTGAGCTAATCGCCCGATGCCGGCGATTCTACGGAAAAGCATGGAGTTGGTCAATTTGCCGGAGGGCTTTGCTAGAATGGCCGCCATGAGTGAAA
>JAEHJW020002472.1_pt1 | contig 45437 bp, 58 predicted proteins | sample 9271431 | NCBI WGS metagenome assembly JAEHJW02
TTCTATCTTTTCCTTCCACTCTGTGTCTTTTTGGGAGAGAAGATTTTTAATAAACGGGCGTAATACTATTATACTTGCTTGTGCAAACGGGAGGTTCCAATCAAAATATGTCATATGACGAGGCAACACTAAATCGGTAAGTTTTTCTACCATCTTTTCTTCTATTTCCGAAAGTGAATTGTTTTCAGAATCCCATAATTCAAAATCAAAACACTCTCCATTTAACAATCCTTTCTCCCAATTTATTTCTGATGGCTCTTTATTTGTTTCGTTCATAGTTATCGGTTCTGCATCGATTACCAATCCAGAGAGATGCACACCGTTCTTTTTTGGATTGCGTTTTTCATCATACTTCAACTGTTTCACTATGTATTCAATTGTGTCTCTATCTATTTTTACTTTCATATCTTCTTATTATTTTTGACCTTTAGGTAATATGTCCTGAACTGGGACGGCATATACTCCGTAAGTTTATTGGGTGCACCCAATCTGTCGTTTGTTTTTTGTATATGTTATCCCTGCTTCAAGACATATTATTTATTTACAATCCCTTTAATAATTCCTCTGCCTGCGACTTTTCTTTTTGGAGAATCTTAGTTATATCTTCGATAGCCTGTTTATAACCTACCGAATGTTGTGTAAATACTCCCGCATTTTTATCATAAACAAATTCCATTTTTCCTGTCTCCTTTATCTTCTCATCTAAATAAGAGATATGAGAGGTAAGGAAAACTTCTGCAACTTCTTTTTCGGCTTCCGCAAGTCCATATCCATCTTCTTCGGTCAATGTAGTTTTCTGCAATCCATATGGAAACCTTTTCTTCAATTCTTCCAATGTGTCTTTAATCATAAAGTGTAGTGTCATTTATATTCGACAAAAATCTCAATAAGTCGTTGTAATAAATCCCTCCTTGTCTCTCCAATAACATCATTGTTTGTCCGTTCATAAACTTCTCAAATTTTTTATACTCTCGTTTTGGAAGAATACCTTTTATTATGCTTTCAGGAATAACTCCGATAAACTCGTCTATGTGATGCGTTGATACTTGTTCTTTCACTGTTTTAGTTTTCTTTTGTTTTGGCATATTAGTCGATTCTATAAAAATTCGTGATCGTATAATTTTTCGACAAATACGTTTCTTCGATATCCTTACGAGCATAATCAAGTATGTGAAGTATGTCCCATTTTTCGTTTTCCACGGTTATTACACACGACCCTTCAACGTCTTTCTTATTATTATCAAATACTTTATAACTTACAAAATAATATCTCATCTTTTTAGTATTATGTTTTGATAATCTGATTATCAAATTTATTCCCCCCAAAACATGTTCCATATTCCTCCGATCGTGAAGTACCAGAACGCAACACATACGCAAAACGCGATCAGATATATTATTCCACTTATCGGATTACGGAAATTCATGTTATTTATTACCACGTGTATCGCGCACTGAAACAGTACGCGAGGTCCGTGATTTATACTTCTCGACTTTGCTATTAATCTGTTTTAATAATTTCTGAAACCCGTCGATCGAGTCCGTGAAGATCTTCACATATTCTTTCGTGTACTCCGGGTGCAGTTCGAGCTCGAGCTGTATCGCCCGCACCCACTGATACCCCGCGATATTCACCGCCTCTCCTGCGGGAAGTTTTTCGAAGTGCGACACCAAATCATTTGATTCAGAATCGTAGAACCCAATAGAGAACGAGGGGACCCCCGCAGCTTTTGCTTGTAGGATTATTGCATTGAGTTTTTGCTGAGTTTTTTTTGAGATGGACATATTTTTATTCGTTAACATCATCACTCGCGTCGTCTGACGACGTGAGAAATCATGTTAGATAAACTTATTTTTTCTAAGATCATTTATGATCTCGTCTATCGTGAACACCTCTCGACGTGAGATGACGATACCGTCCGGGTCCATTGTGGTTTGTACCCATGTGGTGATTCCGGATGTTTCTCCTGTTTCAATGGTATTTTTTATATTGGAAGGGAGATCGTAGAATGCAAAATATCCCTTCTCGGTGAGGAAATTGAAGAGCTCGGCTGGGGACATGGAGCGAAGGAGTTGAATGGTGCTCTCGCGCTCTTTTTGTTGTGTATTTTTATCCACTTTTATTTTAGTGAGTTCAGCACCTTTATAACCATATCTCTCTTTTATGGTTGAAGAGTAGAGAAGATCGGCACCGCGACGAAATGCTTCCGATGCGGATATTCCGAGATGTGCACATACTTCTTGCACGCGTGAATACCCAATATCAGATATTGTGATGTTTAAGGTCCTTCCTTTGCGCTTATTTTGTGTATTCATAATAATATAATATCATACATTCTGTAATTTAAAAGCCCTCACCCTGTGTATAACTTTCATGTTTTGCGACAGGTGATTTTGGCAATGTTATGCATTAAATGTGATAAGGTGTCAAAGTGTAGGTATGATAAAACCTCGCTTTTTTCGGCCTTATTTTTTTGCTACGACTCATACCCCTGTGTGGGTATATTTAAAAAAAATATATTTTAATATATCTATATACCCAGGGGGGTAAACCGAGAAGAAATAAATAAGATATTTTAGAAAATTTGGTTCGTGATTTGTAAAGTGCACGGACTTGGTTCGTGCGAGTTCCGAGTGAACGGGTGGGTGTTGGTGTTGGTTGTTGGTAAGTGGGTTGGGGTTGAGTGGTGCGGGAAGTGGAAGGAGAGGCGGGCGCGGAGCGGTTTGCGCGTAGAGTGCGGGCACGGCGTGCGCGGGCCGGAGGCAGTGCGCGGGCGGGGATCGTGGCCCCGGGTCCTGTTATGCGGTGGGGTGTATAAGAGGCTTCTTAGATGATACGACAACAAAAAAACCGCACAATCCCTGATTTGCACGGCTTTTCTCTTTTTGACTTTTTAGTGATAACAATAATCTTTACATTGTTCACACCAACCACTTTTACATTTTTCGCATAAACACAATGCCCCGTGTTTAGTGGTTTCGTCTTTTTGACTTTTGCCTTTTTGTTTGTATATATTTCTATATACTTCACAAGCCCCATCGTCCGTTCTTTGATTTACTGCAAAAGATACATCTCCATTATCATGTGAACACATTATCACGATAAAACAGTTTTTTTCGTCTTTATTCACGGTAAATACTGCCTTTATAAATTCATTCCCCCCTTGTCCCTTGCTTGCCCGTTCTGATGTTGTTGTTGCGTATAGTTTCATATTAGTCAACCGCACAATATGTGTGTACGTTTAAATTAAATTTTTCATCTAAGACTTTTATTATATCGCTAAATTTTAAATCATTCCTCAATCTTTCATCATTAAATATCTGCTCAATAAATTTCCACGCTAGTTTTATTCCCCGCACTTTTCTTGTGTATGCTGTGGGGTCGTTCCAGTGGTCGGTTAAATTTTTTATTAGAATATAATCTTTTCCATTGCCATTCATCTCTTCAAATGATACTGATACGTTTTCATTTTTAAATACAAAATTATTCATTTTTTAATTTACACAACAGCAACAGGGATTTGTTGTGTTGTACCACTTTCGATAGTGGGGAGTAATTAACTTACTCCGTAGAATGCGTGAGGTGGTGAGGTTCTCGCGCACTCTGGGAATAGATTAAGATTATTTTTTATTTATCAATTCTTCAAAATAATTATTGACGTTTGTATGGTGTATTTCTGTTGGGTGCATTTCTTCTATTTCATTATATTTTTCAAAATCTATTTCGATCATTTTGTCAGCGAGGTCAAATTTACAATATCCGGTATTTTGTGGGTAATTATTATTTAGCCATTTTTTAATTCTGTTTTTTGTTGTGGTGTTAGTGTTCTCATAATTAAATTACATTATTTCCTTTTCGACTTTTTGTGTGAACGCTTGCGCGTTTATTGGTTGGTTTTCTACAAAATCAATGGCCTGATCGGGTGTGTATCCTGCGTATCTTATCAAGTCAGTTATTGTCTTTTCTTTTTCGTTTTCTATTTTGCGCACGATTGCGCTTGTGTGAGCTCGTAGCATTTTTCAGTTTGTAAGACTTGCACATCACCACGTCCAGCTAATCCAAACAACATTAGAAAGCCAACAATAAATAATATTGCGTGGGTTATTTCTTTTATATTGTGTTTCATCTTTTTATTTCCTTTTTCGACTATCTTCATACTATCATATACACACTGTACGTCAACTGTGCATAACTCAATGATATTGTGCGACAGGAGAATGAGTGCAAATTGAGCGCGTAAGCGCACAATAAAAAAAGCACAGTGGGTGCTTTGTCTTTGGCTCTGTTTCTTTTATTGCGCTCCGCGCGCGTCCGTTCCTTAATAGTTCTTGTCCTTTTTCTTCATTTCTTTTTACTTTTCACTTTTCATTTTACGTTTAGGGGTAGCCGTACCATTCATTTTTTTTTGGATTTAAGATGAGGAGTTTACCCTCTCCAAAAAAATTATTTTTCAAAGGACCTTATATAAAAAAGTATACTCGCAAATATAAAAAAGTCAAATATTTTACCAAATATTTTGCGACATATATATGAGATATACAAAATTATGCTATAATATTACATATGCCACATGTAGGTTTTATCTCCACAAATAAATTAATGACCTCTGATCACGGATATGAGATATTGCGTGAATATAATGAACGATTAAAACGTGACGGTAAGATAAATAGACTCGCCTTTTATAGAGAATTTATTCTTCCTCGAATTCCGGATTATGACGTGAACTCATGGTATGGTTTTTTAAGTCGCACATATAAAAAGATTGGATCATCAAAACTTCCAATACCATTACCTGACGAAACTCAACTTGAAAAAACTCATTTAACCGGAGAATTGGTTAACACCATGCTCTCAAATGAAATCGCCACACAAAAAGGAATAAAAAATGCACTGAATTTAGGTGCAATGTTTTATGAGGCATTGTATAAAAAATATATTGAACATCCGGATGATTTAACTGAGTTTGAAAAACGTGTACTCGCTGATTCTTTATTTAAATCAATGAAGGCACAGGACTCACGCATACATGCACTTGGAAAAGTTCGTGAAGATGATCGTGAGCAGGCTAAATTTGAACGCGCGTTTCGAGGAGCAGCATCACAATAAATATATGGCACGAAAAAAAGATATTGCAAAGTTATCAGTAGAGGATCTTGAGTCGGAACTTTCCGATGATCAAAAACAATTCCTCACCTCCGTCCGCGCCGGTAGACAAGACCCGGTATTCTTCGCTGAAGAATTACTTGGTATTGAATTACATGCGGGACAAAAGGTGTGGCTGTGGATGACGACCGGCACGCAGCGCGACAAGGCCTATGAGTTGGGCCTCACATTAAATAATGACAATCGCAAATTATGGGCCAGTCGATCAGACTTCGATAAGATCATCGAAGATAATCCTGATTTCTCAAAAAATATTTTGGTCCCGTCGAACCGATGGGGAAAGACATTGGTCACGAGTGTAAAACATATTTGGTATAATTTTTATAAAATCGGAGTACGCACAAAAGATCCTGATCAGTGGAGTGAAGTACGATGTGGAACGTTGAACTTATCTCCTCACTCGAACCAGTGTCAGGCCGGATATGAATATGTACTGGATATTTTATTTTCAAAGTTCGTTTATACAATAAACGGAATTTCTAAAAGGAATCATTGTAAGATTGCTGATTTTTATGTTTCCGATAATCAACAGAAACGAATGATATTTTTTAAGAACGGTACGTTTTATAAAGCAGTGCCAACAGGAGAGGACCAGGCATCATCGCTCGCGGGAAATCCGTATCTATATATTTCGTATGACGAGTGTGCACAGAGCATTCACTTAAAGGCGGAGTTGCCGGCGAAGATCATGTCGCGGTTGATTGACTTTGGGGGACCGCTTGACCTCGTAAGTACCCCGGAAGTGGACAAGCCGTCGCACCAGTATTTTTATCATATCGCGAAATTGGGATTGACGAATTCGGAAGGGTGGTGGACGTTGGTTGGAATGATATCGGATAATGTGTTCTTAGGGGAGAAGGAAGTGAAGACGGTTATTGACGCGATTCGGATGACCGATCCGATGAAGTTTCGGCAGGTAGCGTATGGAGAATTTATTACCACGGGGAAGAAGATGTTTGATGCGATTTTAATCGAGCGTCTGTGGGATTCTGATGTTCCGCGAATCCCCGAGTATGAGCACAAGTATTTGATATGGGCTGACTGGGGGTTTTCGGATACGGGGGATCCGACAGTGTTCTACGTGTTGGATTATACGGATGTGGATAATTGGTTGAAGAAACCGATTTCCGAGCGGAGGAATGCACAGGCTCCGAGATATCGTATTTGTTATCGGGAATCCATACGGGGAGGATCTCCGTTTGCGGTGTTGGCTCGTGCGCGAGAGTTACAACGTACGTGGAATGGGGGGATATTTGGACATGATTCGTCATCCATGGGAGGGGTGATTATCAAGAAAATGCTCCGGGAAATGGACATGCATAACCTCGTGGATTTCACGAGTTCAGGAGGAGATAAGTCGGATATGTTGTTTTGTATGATAGTGGTAATGAGTGCAGCGCGGGTAGCCACACTCGATCCGGATGGGAAAGTAATTGAGAAAAATCCTGATTTTGGGAGGTTGCGCGGGTATTATATATCTGAACTTGAGGAACAGTTGGGGAATTATCAGTATAATCCGGAAAAAGGGGTGACGGATAAACGCATCGAACAGGATGATGTGATGTGTTTAGGAATGGCCCTCTGGTACTTGGAGAGGAAGATAATGAAGAATGATATAAAAATGGTGAACTTCAACCCGTTGGCACCATCGGTGGATAAAATATTTTCGGAAAAAGATGCGAAGAATTTGATTGTGCATAATATTACGATACCTGAGAAAAGAATTTTATGATATGATATAAGTAACTATGATACTCACCAAAACACAAATGGATCCGAAACAGAAACAGAATTTCGAATTTAATTTGACGAAAGAGTTTTTGGATAATAAAGCGAATACGAAACGTGATTTGAATTTACGGGTGAATGGTGTCGCGGCACAACGTGGTGCGAGTGGGTTTCAGTTTGTGGGATATACCACACTTGAAAGATTTTATCGAGGTGATCAGTGGGATCACAACGAACCTGAAGGTGCATCACAACGAACCGATAATTATTGTTCGGTGATTGTCGATAATATTTCGTCGTTGGTGTTTGATGACATTCCGGAAATAAATTGTCCCACCGATGATCCGACTGATGATATTTTGGAATTGAAAGCGGAGATCAAGGAACGATTACTTCGAAAAGTTTGGGATGATAATAATTTTGAAGTTGAATTTGATTCATGGGCGAAGCAGGCATCGTTGTATGGCGATGGATATTTAATTGGACCATGGATGGAAAAAGTTGATGAGATGGGAAATACTGTCGCACAGGATGCTCCCGGTGGAAAATGGAAAATAAGATTTCAGCACGTTGAAAATCCCGGAAGTATCCGTCAGATATTTTCCGATGAGCAGTATACAAAATTGGAAGGTTTTATTCAGTCGGATAGAATGTATTTTTCGCGTGCGAATATGTTGTACGGAGATGTCGCTCGCGCGAAAGGAATTTCGTTGGTGCAGAAATTGCAGAACGATGTAAACTCGAGAATCGATCCGACGACTACGGTACCGATGGTAAACATCGATCGGTATTGGACGAATAAAACGATGAGTATTTTTATCGAAGATAAATTGTTGGATTATTATGTACACAACTGGGGATTCGTTCCACTCGAACATGTGAAAAACATCTATGTACCGAATCATCCGTTTGGACGATCGGATATTGAAGATTCACTGGATCCCCAGTTATTTCACAACAGAGTGAATAATGATTTAGCGAATTTGTTAAAATGGATTTCCTCTGTGAATTTATGGGGAAAAAATGTTGAAGGAATGCAGGCACTCGTTGCCGGATTATCGAGAATTTATTCAGTACCGGAAGATGGTGAGTTGCATGCGTTTGAAAAAACAGGTGATCCGTATGTGACCAACACGTTTGTAGCGCAGAGGCGTTCTGCGATTATTGAGATATCGGGAGTGTCCGAGGCGTTGTTATCGTCCTCGCAGATATCCAATGCCTCGGGACGTGCCCTCGCGTTAGCGTTTCAAGGAACGATTCGAAAATTAAATCCACGTATAAAAAGATTCCGAACCTCGTTACAGAGTTTGAATCGAAATATTTTGCACTTATATGAATTGTATTTTCCGGAAACGAAAAAGATTATTGAAGGGGATTATCGAAATAATGTATATCTCCCCGCAACGTTATTGCGTAATATAGTTGACACGATCAATAAGTTCCAGTCAGGTTTGATTTCACAAGATACTGCAATGAGAGAAGCGGGAGTGAATCAGCCGAAACTCGAACAAAAATTAATGAAGAAAGGAATTATGGATCCGATTCTTGGACCACAGATTGCGCGACAACCATCGTTACTTCCGAGATTGAGCGAGGGACAAAATCAACCGGGACAGAATCCGATGCCAGCTCCGGGCAATGCACCTGCCGCATCACAAGCGGGTGCGGTTGCGGGACAAAACCAACAGTCGAGTGGTGCAGCGTTTACTCCAACTGAATAAAATATATGGCATATACAAGAACATCAGATACAAAAGTTCGTGGTGAGGGATTGGATTCATTCGTAAGTGGAATGCTGAATTTGTATTCCAATCAGATTGCATTACGAAACGCTGATGAAGAAAATAAATTTCAGAAAGCAGTTGTTGAAAATGATTTATCACTCGAAGAACAATTGGATTATAGAAAAGAACAATTGAAACAAGTGACGGATGATCCCGCGGAACGAAAAAGAATTCGTGCGGAAATTACCACACTTACTTCACGTGTTGAACAACAGAAATTTTTTGAAGATTATCAGGGTAAACTTGCTGACAATGCAACAGGAATTTCTTCGATTGATTCGACGATTGAGTGGTTAAAAAATCAGTTGGAAACGGTAAATAATCCGGATGTACGTGCGAATATTGCACAAGCGATTAGTACAAATGAATCGAAGAAATTTAATTTAGTGCAGGAGCTTTTGAAAAACCAGACTGATTATGCGTTAAAAGATAAAACCGATGAGATATTGAATAAACAAATTGGAAATGTTACGAGTGCAAAAAATAAAGCGCTTCTTGCGGGTGATCAAACACTTGCGTCGGGTTTGGATTTACAGTTACAAGCACTCACAAAAGCAAAATATGAAAATGGTATTCAGAAGGATATAAATAATTTTGCAACATCGACAGTAACCGGATATGCGTCCGCGACACAGTTACTTGATGAATATAATAAAAAGATTACTTCATCTCCCGCATCGGGTCCGGTAAAAATTGGTGATACCACATATTCATCTCCACAAGAATTTTGGAAATTCAAGAGAGATTCATATCTTGCGGATACGAGTAATTCTGGATTTTTCACACGTTTTAACGATGAGCAAAATACCACAATCAAGGTAAAAAATTCTCAGAATGCGCTCACTTCAACTGATATAAATAATGCATCGATTGCATATAATAATTTATCTTCACGTCCCGAACTTGCGAATTATCAGTATTTGATAAATACCAATAAACAGGATTCACTTCAGACTGCTGCTGATTTGATTTCAAATAATGTAGTGAATACATATAATACGAATTATGATTTGACTTCTGCGGTATCATCGTTGAATTCATTAAAAGCATTGGGAGTAAATGTTGATGCATCGTTCAATAAGATTATCAATTCTGCGACGAGTATAAAATCAAATCAAATTTCGAACTTGATACAAAATGCTCAGACACTTATGATGTCAAATCCGAATTTAACTCCATCTGATGCGGTAGCTCAAGCACTTGCATCGGGATCTTCGGCGGTTTTGTCACCAAGTCAATTACTTACAAAAACTCCTGAAGATATTGCAAAAGAAACAATAACCGGTGCACAAGACAAAACATTTGGACAAGATACAAGAACTACGGTTTCCGCGTCTACAACTCCAACAAATATCACTCCGACAACTCCTCCTCCGGTAGTTCCACCTCCGGTAAATACAAATCAAACTTCTGCAACTCCGGCCGTGACAACTCCAGCCCCATCGGTATTGATTAATAAACAACTTGATTTTGGAGTCACAGATCCTCAGGTACGTGAACTTCAGAAATTTTTGAATTCAAAAGGATATAAGGTTGCTGAATCTGGTGCTGGTGCACCTGGGGCGGAAACTGATTATTTTGGACCAGCAACTCAGGCGGCTTTGAAAAAATTCCAGGCGGCACAAGGAATAGTGACAACGGGTGATGCACTTACAACCGGGTATGGTCGACTCGGACCGCAGACGTTATCTGCGATACAAAAATTATTACAATAATATGCCAGCATTTGATTTTTCAGGTATAGGGGTAAAAGCAAAAGCATCACAAGATTATGGATTTCTTGTTGATCAGCTTGATATAAAAAGAAACCAATTGGAATCCGATGGAAAACTTTCACCGGGTGATTATGATGTGCTCATAAAACAAGCGCGAACGATTGCGTCAAGTCCCGCGCTTTCACCTGAACAACGATCAAATGTATTGGTTAAAATTTCTCAGTATGATCAGGAGAAGAAAAATACAAGACAAAAAGATTTGAATGATATTAAAAGATTGAATAATGGAGTTCAGGATGATGAAAGAAAGAATGTTATGTTATTTGGGAATAATCCTCAGGTATTGTTACAAGCAAACGCTGATGCACTTCGGATGAAAATCGATTCATTATCTCAGTCAATTGATCAGTTGAATTATTCTGGTGATGATCCATCGGGACACATTAATGAATATACTGATACATTACAGAAATATAACGATACACTTCAAGCACTTGATGATGTAAAAAATCATAAACCTGGAGAGAAATCCAATTCTGGATTTGCTGCATATATTATTACGAATTCTTCTGGTGAAATTACTGATGTACAGGTGGATCGAGTTGGATCAAAGACTGGATATGAAGAAACGAATGGTTCTTATGGGGGATTACAAATTTATGGAAAAGTAAATCAAAAACAAAATGGAAAGAAAATTTTTAAATTAGGGAATGATACATTTAGTGGATCTGATTTCATGTTGCAGGATCCTAATAATCCAATGTTAATGAGGTCTGCACCATTATTATCTGATGATGTTACTAAAAATTCAAAAAATCCATATATGGTTGTTCCTGATATCTTAAAAGAAGTAGATCTCACAAAGGTAAATCCTCAGCGTGCGATTCGTGCGGGTGGGTTTGCACAGAGCTCAAATGGGTTTTTATATGAAAGGTTGCCAAGTGGTCAGTATAAAAAATATACGAATACGACTCCGGAAAAACTTGGAATTCCTGAAACAAATATTATAAAAATCCCTCAATCGATGGAACAGTCGCTTATTCCAAGTGTCACTGAAACCGTTGATGGATCAGCTCCGTTTATCCCTCCAATGTCTTCTGCACAACCGGTGGTTCCAAATACAACATCTACTCAGCAACAAACAGCGCAAGCACAACAGAATGTTGCTACGGGAACCAGTCGAACCCCATCACCAACAGTAAGAGCTCCGCAGAGTGCTGGAGGTATTGCATCGAAAGCACTTAATTTTGGAAAGGGAGTTTTAAACTATTTATTTGGTGGTGGTGAATAATCCACTCTTATGGGAAATTTACCAGCAGGATATTACGAAGATTTAATAAAAAAAACACAATCGACACCGGTACAACCTCCGGTGATTTCTAATAATCAGATGTCTACGGAAACTACTATGGCCATTGCACCACAAGGTCCTGGTTTTTTTGAACAGGCACAACAGAATGCGGTAGAAGGTGCACTAAAATTTTCGAATATAAGTCCTGAAAAACAAACATCTCGTTTTGGTGGTGAGGTTGGATCTCCTGAATATTACAAATATAAATCCGAACATCCGTATACGCAGTTTTTGCCGAAACAAGTTGCGGGTGCATTTGGAATTCCACTTCCAAAAGATGAGGAGTGGGATACTATGAGTCGCGCGAATCAAGCACTTTATTTGGGAGCACTTGGAACAACTGCGGTAGCTAAAATGTTTACTGAACTTCCAAAAGAAATTGTGAAGGCTCCGGTTCGTTTAGGACTTTCGTTATATCAACCATGGTCAAAGTTGGCTAAGGGTGAAGATATATCCACTGAGGCACTTGGAAAAGAAAAAGTTACAAGGGTTCCATTATTGGGGGAAGTTCCTACATATTGGCAATCATATGATGAAGCAATAAATTCCGGTGCGGGTCCGCTTGGTGCAACACTTATGAGTGCAAGTACGGCATTGGGAGATATTTCAATTGCCGGTGCAACCGCGGAAGCATTAGTAAAAGGACTTCAGCCACGATCGGTAATTAAGAAAGGTCAAGTTGTTAAAAATACCGGTCCGATTCAGAACGCGCTTGTAACTTCTCAAGAAGGATTAATGAAGGGGGTTGTAAAAAGAGAATCAGCGTCGGAGTATTATAGGATTCCAAAAACAACAGCAAAAGAATTAGGTGGGAATACAAATAATACGTTTTTGAAAATCACTCCTGCGGGTGCTGATTCGGTTGAGGTTGCGGTTGTACAAATGCGTAATGGGTTGGTTCCAAAAACAATTGATTATGTAAAAAATAAATTAGGGAATGTTGAATCGACATATGCCGGTGACTTTGGTCCCGAAACAAAACTCCAATCTCAGATCGTTCAGTTACCGAAGACGGCTCAACCTGAAACTTTTTATCATGGAACAACCATAGAGGGAGCTGCAAATATTCAGAATAATGGATTCAAAATTATAAACGAAGGGATGAATCGAGGAAATGGGATTTCATTGAGCACTGATAAAAGTGTGGCTCAAGTTTTTTCAGAGAAGAGTGGAGCGCCGGGAAAGGTTTTTGATGTAAATTTGAGCCCAAACACTCGATTGATTCCTGCTGATGAATTTATTGCAATGAAAAATTCTATCGCAGAAAAAACTGGATTCGATACTGCTACACAGAAAACACAAGATTTATTTAAATCTCAAGGATTTGATGGAATTGATTTCAGGGGAAAGGGAAATATTCCTGATGCAATGAAGAATGAGGTTAGGATTTGGAATCCTGAAAAGATTCAAATGAACCAAACGAGTATTTCTGAAGAAGCGGCGCAAAAAGTTCTTTCGTCTATTCCTCCGAAAGCTCTCAAGGGATTTGAGAATAAGGCGATTACATCGGATCAAATAGGTAATCTTAATCTTATCGGGCGCGTGAACGGCGTTGATCCGGGTATTCAGGACGCAGTTATGCGGACCATAACCGGAAAGAAAGCAGTCGGTGAACTCACGCAGGCGGAATACGTGAAGACAGCGCAGACTCTTGCATCATTCAATGAACTTGGAAAATATGCTCCGGATGCCGGCGCGGTGAATATTTTTTCTCAATATGGATCTCCGCAGCGTTATTGGATGAGGACCTATGAAGAGAAAACTGGGATGCCACTTTATACAGATGCCTATGTTCCGATGGAAGAAGCGGTCCGGCTTCGTGACGTATTCCGAGATTCGTATCGCAATGAAGCGCGTGATATTTTTGGAAAATATGCGGGCCAAGGATTTGCTGAAGAGCGCCGCTTGATCAAAAACTATATGGAAGGTGATACGGCTGCGGTTACGGGAAATTCCACGCTCACGCCGGAAACAAAGGCGGATCTTATTAAAATCGCAGATCAAATGCGGCCGCTTTACGATAAACTTGGTTCACAATTTGGAGTTCCGACTGATGTATTTTTAAAGGATTATCAACCTCATATTCAGGATATGGGGGGTATTTATCAGTTATATAAGAGTGGTCAAGATATACCAAAATCTCTTGAGTTCTTTTCTAAATTTAAAAGAAAGGGATCTATTAATGTTCAGATTGATGATTCTCTTGCGTTGTTTGATATTTATACAAATGCGGGATCAAATTCATTGTTTTTAAATCCCGTTCTTGATCGTGTTGGTGCTCTTGGAAGTAAACTTCCAGATACATTAAAAGGCTCACTGCGTTCATATGTTCAAGAAAAACTTGGATATGCTGGACAAGCTGAAGAATATTTAAATAAAGTTGGAGAAAATATAAATAAAAAACTTGGAACTAACCTTCCTCCTGATGTAATTCGTCAGGTTACACAACTTTATATGGATTCTACATATGCGGGTGCCATGGGTTTAAATCCTGGAACTGTTTTTCGAAATAGTCTTCAATATGATTTACTTGCATATCCTCGTCTTGGACCTGATTTTTATAAGAGCGCATTGGATATGGCCCTTACAAAAGAAGGAATGGCTGAAGTAAGAAATGCAGGATTTTTAGTTGGAACTGGAGAACCGTATGGTCAGGCACTTACTCAGGATGTAAATATTTTAGGAAAGGCAGGAAATTTATATCGAAAGGGTGCACAAGCAACTCTTCAACCATTTTCAGTTGTTGAATCATTTAATCGTGCGCGTACTTATTGGCAAACAAAATTACAGTTTAATGATGCACTTGAAAAATATAATTCGGGAAAACTCACATGGAGTCAGTTTGAAGATAAGTTAAAATTTTATGAATTAAATAAAGCTGATCAAAATATAATTCGACAAAGATTAATTGCTGGTGATGTAAAAGGTGCGTTTGAAAATCTTGTGCGAGATATAATTGATGAAACACAGTTTCCATATCGAAAGGCGGCATCGTCGAAAATAACATATGGATTACTTGGGAGGCTTGGAACTCAGTTTCAGCAATGGAATATTGAATTTGTTCACACTCTTGGTAAGTGGGTTGGTCAGGCTGCAAAAGGACATCCAGAAAATCTTATTCGATTTGCTGCGTCGTCATATGCAATACAGAGATCATTAGAAGAAGCTATGGGTTTTGATTTTACTCGATCAGTCGCGACGGGTCCTTTCAGCGCGAATCTTTCTCCAGCGATAAAAACTGGTATCGATATTTTGAATACGGTGAACGCATGGAAGCAGGGCAATGCTCAAACATTAAATGATAGTGCTGACTCGATCGTGAAGACGATGAAATCACTTGGTGTGCCGGCGGGCGTCGAAATTCAGAAGTGGAATAGTTTCTTGCAATCCTATAATAAAGGCCCGGTCGGTCCAAATGGCCAATACGGAGTTTATGATCAGCGCGGTCGGTTGCAGTATTACACCGACTTTCAAGATATCTTTTGGCAGATGTGGGGATTTCCAACAACACAATCAGAACAATATCGTGCGCAGGTTTCCGATCTTAAAAACGCATCATTTAATTATTCTCAACAAAAACAAAAGGTGTTAGAATTATATCAACAGGAAAAATATGATGAAGCAAATGAATTGATTAATGAATATGGAATAAAAATTGGTCCAAATGATTTTGATGCATATTATATTCCATATACTGATCGTGCGTTTCAAGCACTACCAAATACATTAAAAGGTCAATTTGCTCCACAATTATATAAATAAAAAGTCGAAAAAAGATAATAAGAATTTATGAAAGCTTTATCATCAACGGAATTAAAACCACTTCAATTTAAGAAAGAATCTCCGTCGCAAAAAGTAAGAGCTTCAACCGCAAAAATCGGGTGGATTCATTCGATGTCCGATAAACCAGGTGCAAAATTTGATATTGTAATTAAAGATGCATTAGGGAGAAGGAAGTTTGAAAGAAAAAATTGTGGTGCTGAGACAAAACAGTTTGGACAATTAATTAATCTTCCGACATTACTTGGAGAAGAATTGGAAGTGAGTTTGGAAAATATTCATGGTGCAGAACGAATTGATTTATTTTTAAATTAATTTTATGCACAGTGTGAGTGTGGTATAATATAGGTATGGAAAACCATAACCCGGCTACCCCCACGCAAGTGGCCACCCCCGGTAACGTTTCGCAGGGATCAGGCACTCCTTCGCCTGTAGCTCCTGGAACTGTTGCAACAACGGGGCAGGGGAATCAAGCAGAAGGAACGGTGACTATCTCCACAAAGGAGTTTGCCGAGCTCCAGCGTGCAAAAGCGAGATCGTTGTCGTTTGAGAAGAGGAAAGAGTTTCAAAAGAAACATATTTCTTCAAATCCAACGGCGAATGGAGAAGGCTCAGATGATCCTGAAGTTCTCGAGAGATTGAGAGTTGAACAGGATGCTCGAGTCGAATCCGAAAAAAGGGCATTACGCGCGGAAGTTACGCTGAAAGTGCGCGATCTTCTTGATAAAGAAGAGTTTAAAAATCTTCCAGCATCAACAAAGGCATTGATCCTTAAGAATCCAGCCATGTTGAGCGAAGCCGATAACGTCGAAGAGGCGTTACTCGACATCGAGGAATTCGTTCGTGATCAGGTAGTTGGCATTGTCGCTCCTGTCTCGAATAATCAACAGCAGGTTTCAGGTGTAGGAACTCGTCCTTCCACATCTCCAACCGGGCACGACACACCTCCGGTCGTTGGCGGCGGATCTCCGGCTCCCGTAACTGGGGTAGAATTGGAAGATATTTCCACTCTCACTGGTCCGGCACGATCTCGCGCGATTTTAAGAAATAGTCTTAAAAAAGCAAGGGGGACAAAGTAATTTAAATTTTAAACATGAGTTTAGTCGATCCGAGCCAAACAGCGTCTTTTGACCAGTCAGCTGTTTACAAGCTCGATTTATCAGAGGTCCTTTCTGCAATTCTTCTTGATGATACTGATTTTGTTTCAAATATCGGCATCAGTGGAGAAGCTGCAACACAGACCAAGCACTCGTGGGTAGAAGACGCATTGAATGCGACAACTGCCATTCAGTCAGGTGGAACACAAGCGCAGATGGCACTTGGTACTACGACTGGAACGGTTCTTCGTTTGAGTGGATCTCACATCACGAGGTCAAAAATTACTGCAGGAACTCTTTTGAAAGATCAACTTTCAGGAAAGACTGAGGTAATTCAAGTTACAGGAGTAAGTTCAACATCAGCAACTGTTACTCGTGGATATGGTGCAACATCTGCACAAACACACGCGGCAGGTGCAACGTGGGAAATAATTGCAAACCCACGACCGCAGGGAATGGCGGGTCCAGCAGATGAGTCAACAACTCGTTCGCTTTCGTATAACTTCACACAAATCTTTTCAAAGGGTGTGAAAATCACCGGAACCGCACAGTCGATTGATCACGCTGGTATTTCAAGTGAAGATGATTATCAAATCGATCTTCGTCTTCGAGAGTTGAAGAGAGAACTCGACAGAACAGCAATCATGGGTGTTCGCGCACCGAATGATGTTGGTGCTTCCACATATGGAACGATGGGTGGTGTTATCGATTTTGTTGGCTTTATTGGAGCCGGTAATGTTGATGGTACTGCACAGACCCTTACCCCAAGCGTTTTGAACGCAGCGGCTAAGAAAGTATTTGATCAGGGAGGTATGCCTGATATGGTACTTGTTGGTGGAACACAGAAACAGAAAATTTCAGCGTTCGATCAGGAATTTCGACGCAGCACTTTAGATACACGAAGAGCTGGATACACTGTCGAAGAGTTTGTCACTGATCTTGGTTGGAATTTGAAAGTGGTTGTAGATCGTTGGGTTCCAAAGGATGTGATGCTTATCCTTGATTCATCGAAAATCAAAATTCTTCCATTGAAGGGCCGTGCGTTCTTTTTGGAAAAACTTGGGAAGACCGGTGATTCAAATGATTGGCAGATCGTCGGAGAGTACACAATGGAAGTTCGCAATGCTGATAAAGCACATGCGTACTACTTCAATCTCAAGCAATAGTCGCGCTTAGAGATGAGTGGGATGGCTTAAGCCATACTTCATAAAAAAGATGAACTATTGCTATGCCTAATTCACGTGGGATTGCAGTTTCAGCATATATCCCTGCATTTTCTAAAGGAGCGAAGATCTATGGTGCAAATATTCAGTCTGGTGTAATCACCTCAGCACATATTGCTGATGGTACGGTTGTAGCAGCTGATGTTGCAGCAGGATCAATAACTTCTGCGAAACTTGGAACTGGTGCCGTTGTTGAGGTAAAAATCGGTGCCGGTGCGGTAACATCAGCTAAAATCGGTGCTGCCGCAGTAAAGGGTGCAAACATTGCAGCGGGTGTAATCACTTCAGCGCATATCGCGGATGGAACAGTTTTAGCAGCAGAAATTGCAGCTGGCGCAGTAACATCTGCAAAGATCGGTACTGGTGCGGTTGTTGCAATAAAAATTGGAGCACAAGCGGTAACGTCCGCTAAGATAAAAGCAGCTTTTCTTTCTGGAACATTAGTTTCTGGACAAATCACAAAAGCAATTGCTCATGGTTTGGGGGCAAAACCTAAGATGGTTGTTGTTACACCAATATTGACGCTCGCGCAAGCTATTTCAGCAAAGACAGTTGGATCACTTAGCGCAACGTTTAGAATTGCTCCAACTATCAGTCTTGCGGCTGCTTCAGCAGCGACATCCACCAACTTTTATGTTATTGGAAGTCAGGGAAGTAATCAGGCAATTAAGTACGTTGCATACGTTCAACTTTAATTGTCTTTACACTCAGGTGCCATTATGCTATAATGGCATTTGAGATATAAAGATAATAATAAAAAGATGAAAATTTTATTAGGAAATAATACACTCGCACTTCTTGCAGGCACAGAACGTTGGACTCAAACGCTTGCAATTCAACTCAAAAAAATGGGACACGAAGTAACGTGTTTTAGTCCCGAGTTAGGGATTATTTCTGATCAATTGGAAAAAGATGGAATAACTTCTTTTAATCAGATTTCTACTTCTGGTGTAAAACCGTTTTCTTTTATTCTCGAAGAAAATATTGATCATAATTATGACGTGATAATCGCAAATCATCATCATGTTGTTGAATTTTTGAGAAAAGAATTTCCTAAGACTCCTATAATTTCTACTATTCATGGAATTATGCATTTAGTTGATGATAGGAATGGAAGTAAAATAAAAGCCCCTGAATATCCGGCACTTAATTCCGGTGTAAATCAGTTTATTTCTGTTTCTGAAGAAGTAAGAGATATGTTATTAAAAGAATATAATATTGATTCATTAATAGTCCGTAATTTTTTTGACACGAGAAGTTTTATTCCGTTGTACGAAGGGCGAGTATTTTCAGAAAAACCGGAAAGATTCCTTATAAATTCAAATTATAATGATAAGGATTCTGAAGATGTAAAAATAATTCGAGAAGTTGCAAAACATTATGGGGCAAAAGTAGTGGCCGTTGGTCAGAATTTTTCGTTCAGTGATGATATTATGAAGGCAATAAATGATTCTGATATAGTAGTTGGTATGGGAAGATCTGTTCTTGAGGGTGTTGCCGCACGTAGATTAGGTATTGTACACGGAAGATGGGGAACTGGTGGAGTTGTAAATGAATCAAATGTAGAAGAACTTAGAAAATTTAATTTTTCCGGGAGGAATTCAAATGGTAAATTCATGACCGTAGATCAATTAATTTCAGAAATTGATAAATATTATACAAGAGAAAATCTAATGTGGGGGGTTGAATATACAAGGAGAGAACATAATGTAGTTACTGCCGCAGAAACATATGTTCGAATTGCTGAAGATCTCATGGGAAAGTCGATAAAGAGGCCTGAGCAGGTAACTCTTCATCCATATCGAAGACAAAAAGATGTATAATTTACCAAAAATATTTGGACTTTGTAAGGTGCGTAACGAAGCACATATTATTAAAGATACACTTGATAATTGGGCTCCGTTTTGTACGGGTGGAATATTTATTTATGATGACGTGTCAACTGATAAAACAGTGGAAATTTGCCAAAATCATTCTTCGGTAAAAGAAGTATTATTGGGTGATATTTGGGATGCTGATCGTGAAAAAGCAGAATGGTTTAATCGACAACAACTTCTTATGCGTGCACAACAGGAAGCGGGTCCAGATGATTGGTTTGTTTATTTTGATGCAGATGAACATATTTATAATTTTAATGATTACGGCTTATTTGAAAATAAGAACATTGGTGCGATTGCATGTAGGCTCTATGATTTTTATATAACTCCTGAGGATGTGGATAAGTCGTATAAAGACCGAGAATGGATTGGACCCGAATTCAGAACGATTCCGTTTTTCTTTAGAAATTCTCCATATTTGAGATATCAATTTCCTGATCAGAGGATTGTATCTATGGAGCCAGGAGTTCAGATCCCTATACACGGGGATATAAAACATTATGGAAAAGGATTTTCAGTAGATCATTGGGAAGAAACATGTGATTATTATATAAAATTTTGGCCTAAATATTCTGATAAATGGAGGAAAAGAAAAGGAAAGGCGGTGCACGATGGATACAGTGATTTCGGGAATAAACTTATTTTATGGAAAGATCGAAATCAAGGATTCTCACTCGAGGGTCAATCATATGGATTAAATTAATATGATTATAGAATTATCACCACAAAAAATAATACAAGGAGCATTTACTTGCTGGAATCAGGAAGGTCCTGGAGTGGATTTAGTTGTTGATTTAAAGAAGTTGACATTTAAAGAGAATAGTATTGAAGAGATATATTCATTTCATGTGTTGGATCATTTATTTGAAGATGAAATAATTCCCGCATTGGAAAATTGGAGAAAGTGCCTTAAACCGGGAAAAAAGTTATTTGTTATTGTTGATGATTTTGAATATTTGGCTCGTGCGTTTGTTGGGGGAGATATATCAATTGAAGAATTAAACAGTAGTTTTGCACATCCGACAAATATAACCCGGGAGAGTTTATTGAAATATTTTAAAAGTGTTGGATTTGAAGAAGAAAAAACACATATGTGGTATGGAGATATTATGAATCAAAGAGGCGAAATCATCTTGCCTAAAAAGCATTTTGAATTAATTTTTGATGCAAACAAATGAACGAAAGAATTCCTAAAATTTTATGGATCGCGCGCGACGACGGTGGATGCGGATATTATCGTTGTCAACAGCCGGCAGATTTTATAAAGAGAATGGGACTTGCGGATACCGAGGTTGTATTACGTACCCCAACAGAGCAACAAATGCTTTCTGCGGATCTTGTTATTTTACAGGAAACTGGAAGTGTAAATGGCGCGTGGATAGTTCAAACATTATTGAGAAATAAAATTCCATATATTGTTGAATTCGATGATTTTATTCATCACGTTTCTCCACATAATACAGCCGGATATCCCGCGTGGAATCCGAGTACACTTTTCACTTATCGATCAATGGAAGCTGCGCGGACCGCATTTGCAATTCAAGTTTCTACCCCGCAACTCGCTCGAGAATATTTTCCGTATAATCCGTTTGTATATGTGATTCCAAATTATCTTGATAAGGAATTATGGGATAATTCACTTGTAAAAAAGAATGATGATAAAATTCGAATTGGATGGATGGGTGGGAATGCACATGCCGATGATTTAAAAATGATCTCTGGTGTATTACATAAATTAGTAAAAGAATATCCGAATAAAATAATTATTGAAACAATGGGAATGACAAAACACGAACTCACTGGTGTATTTCCATTTAAAGATTTTAATACCGTATGTCCGCATTGTGGATATGAGGGAGAATTACATCACTATCCCGGTGAAGCACAAAGAGAATATCCACTTGTTGTGTCAAGTATGGGATGGGATATTGCACTCGCACCGGTAATCAATAATTCGTTTGGAAACTGTAAATCTGATTTAAAACTCAAGGAATATGCAGCGGTAGGAATAGCCACAATCGCTTCGGATGTGGTTCCATATCGTGAGGCTGTGGATAGCGGATCTTCAGCCCTTTTGGCCACTACATTTCAAGATTGGTATATGGGGATAAAGTCCCTTATAGATAATCCTCAAAAACGGGACGAAATGGTACGAAAAAATAAGGGCTGGGTTGATGGATATTGGATCCAAGAAAACGCTCAAAAAGCATTTGATATTTATGCACAGGTTTTGACTCGTGCTTCCACTATTTTTGGAAAACATAATGTGATATAATATAAACATGTTATTAGAAGTATCTGTATCAGGAACAGTCGGAAAACAGGTAGTCGCCACTGGTGGTGTAAATCAGGTTTGTTTAAAAAGCTTGGTACTTACCCCATCTGCACAAAACGCATCAATCAAAATTCGTGATGGTAATGCATCCGGAGAAGTTGTGTTGTATGCGGTTTGTCCGAGTGCGGGAAAACAGTCTCTTGTTCTTACCGATATTTATCATAAATTTACAAAAGGTATGCACGTAAAGGTCCTTGGAACTGGAAATGTAGCTTATCTTACATTAGAATAAATATATGAAAAAAAATTCCAAAACAAAAGATACAATAAAGGTTCGTGGATTTTTCAGACTTCAAATTACTGAAGACGGAAAAGGAATTGTTGGTGATTCAGGATGGTGTAAAAATCAGGTTACGAACGATGGAATAAATCAGTTTCTTTGTTTGACTCTTGCTGGAATGGCCGGATCAAAAACTGTAAATAAAGTTGCACTCGGAACAGGTGGTGCACCAGCGGCAACTGACACAACTCTTGCGGGAGAAATTATGAGCTCAACTCAACGTGTAACCGTATCTCCATCAACGGTATCTTCAAAAACAATTCAGTTCACCGCAGCGTTTGCAAGTTCAGCATCATTCTTGAGTGCTGCGGCAAACCTTTCGAATATCGGATTATTTAATAGTGCAGCTGGTGGAACGTTGTTTGCGGGAAATACATATACTTCAAGTTCGTGTAATACAAACCAAAACGTAAACGTTACGTACCAAATACGCTTCAGTTAGGTTTACATTTTGATAGGTGTGGATAACTAAACATTGATATTGAACCATAACTATACTATAATTTAGTTATGGTTTATCTTTTTGGTCCTCAAAAGAAAAAGCGTCATGGTGTTTATTTAAAATGTGAAACTTGTAAAAAAGAATTTTATGTATATCCTTCTTATATAAGAAGAGCAAATAAAAAAAATATATCGATTAGATTTTGTAGTATGAAGTGTTATGATAAAACTGGAAAAAACAATCCTTTTTGGGGAAATAATCATTCTGTAAAATCAATTAAAAAGATGAAGTTGCATCCAAATAGGCCAGTATTCAAAACCGGAAAAAATAATCCTAATTTTGTTCGTTTTGGAGAAGAATATGGGTTTTCGGGGAGTAACTTTCTTTGGTGGAGAAAAAAACTAATGAGGGAAGTAGGGAGGTGTGAGATGTGTGGATTTAATAATAAAAAAATACTCACCCTACATCATAAAGATGAAGATAGAAAAAATAATAATAGAAAAAATTTATTACTTTTATGTTGGAATTGTCATGCTCTATATCATTATAAAAATAAGAGTGGTATGTATCATTTTTTGAAAAATAAAAAAATATGAAGAAAATACCTAAAAAAATTAAAGAACTTTTAAAAAAATATAATCAAGGAGTAAAACTTGATCTTGGTGGTGGGGCAAATCCCCAATTTGGTTTTATTAATATAGATTATCGTGCGTTACCTCAAGTTGATATAGTTCAAGACTTGGAAAAATTTCCATGGCCACTTCCTGATAATTGTGCATCAATGGCAATGGCTTCTCATGTAATCGAACATATAGATCCTCATGGTGGGGTTTTTATGCGTTTTATGGATGAAGTATGGAGAGTATTGAAACCCGGTGGACAATTCATGCTTTCGTTTCCTTATGCGGGATCTCCGGGATATTGGCAAGATCCGACGCATTGTAATGGATGCACTGAAGTTACATTTGCATATTTTGATCCACTTGAAGCAGGAGGATATTTATATAAAATTTATAAACCAAAACCATGGAGAATTGTTTTTAGTTCATGGAGTATGGTGGGAAACATGGAAGTCGTTTTGGAAAAAAGAAAAGAAGATCCATCGTATTATGCGTAAAAAATATATAATTCCCGAGAATAATAAAATACTCGAAAATACCGGTCAGTGGATGAATAGGATATTAATTGGTACGCCATCGACGGGAACGGTCCGTATGGAGTGGGTAATGGCTCGGTATGGTCAGATTATCCCCACCAACTGGTCTGCCACTGATGCGATACAGTGGATTTCGACATATGCGCCAATGAGATATCTTGTTGCTGACGCTCAAAATCTTATTGTAAAAGTATTGATAGAAAAAAATATAGAATGGTTGCTTCTTGTTGAATCAGATAATGTACTTCCACCGGATGCGTTTATTCGTTTAAATCGGTATATGCTTGATGCAAAAGTACCCGTCGTTTCAGGATTATATTTCACAAAATCAAATCCTCCAGAACCTTTAGTATATCGTGGTCGTGGTACATCGTTTTATAAAGATTGGAAGATGGGAGATCTCGTATGGGTTGATGGAATTCCTACTGGGGTAATTTTAATTCATAGTTCGATATTAAAAGAGATGTGGAAAGAAAGTCCAGAATATGTAGTGAATGGTCAGGTAACGCGCAGGGTATTTGAAACTCCTGAAAAGGTATGGACTGATCCGGAAACTGGTGGTAATCATATGTTGGTGGGAACCTCAGATCTCGCATGGTGTACTCGTGTTATAAAAGAAGATTTTTTCAAGAAAGCTGGATGGCCAAAATATCAGAAAATGAAATATCCGTTTCTTGTGGATACAAATATATTTGTAAAACATATTGATGAAGCTGGGAGACAGTTTCCACTACAAGATCCAAAGGCTATTGGATATTAATATATGTCACAAACTCAATTGCGGTGCACAATGTGCAATTCAATATATTCTAATAATATAGAGCGTGAGAGGGGATGTCCGTTATGTGCGGGACCGTTACTATTTGAACTTGCGCAAGATACTTTAGAAATAGGAGTGTCAGAAAACATAAAAATACAAGAAAAAATAGGCTCGTAAGGGTCTGTTTTTTTATGGTATAATTAGGATTATGGCAGCAATAGAATTAGCATCAACATCATTAGCAACAGACGCAAATTTAGAAGCGTATTATAAACTAGAGAATACAACTGACTCTGGTCCTAATGGATATACTCTTACCAATAATGGTACGATTAGTTTTGCTGCTGCAAAATTCAATAATGGTGCAAATTGTGTAAAAACTTCTTCACAATATTTATCTTATGCGTCTTCACTAGGATATACTGGTAGTTCATATAGTATTGTTGGATGGGTTAAATTGGCAAGTCAACCAGCAAATAATGCTTATTGGATGTTTTTTGAAGCGGAAGAAACAACACAAAAATCTGCTATATTCTTTGGTTATAATAATAATGGAGGGACATATAGATTATATGCTGGTAGAAATAAATATGGTGTTGTTGATAACGCAGTTACAGATAGTTATACTTTTACTACAGGAACGTGGTTCCATTGTGCAGTTACTTATGACGGTTCAAATGCAAAAGTATATGTAAATGGAATATATATAAATTCAGTAGCATCTTCTGGTAATGGAAATGCAGGAGGTTCTAATTTATCAACTATAGGTTTTGGAGATATTGGTTCTTCTCCTTATTCAGATGGAATGTTTGATGATGTAGCATTTTTTAGTAGAGCATTAACCGCATCAGAAGTTGCATTATTGGCAACTGGATGTCCAATAGCATTTGACGCAGCAACAGATGGTGGTTCATCTACAGGAACAAGTAAAACTTATTCACATACTTGTACTGGCTCTAATTTAATACTTTTTGTTGGGGTGATTGGGGATGTAACCAATGATAATGTAACTGGGGTTACTTATGCTGGAACTGCAATGACAAAAGTTAATGGAGTGCTTATACCTGGGAATAGGTATATGACATTATGGTATTTAAGTAATCCGTCCACAGGAGCAAATAATGTTGTTGTAAGTGCGAGTTCTTCTATTCTAATTGGTAGTGGTGCGGTTTCATATACAGGAACAGACCAAACTCAAGTATTAGATACTGATATAATACGTAACACAAATACAGTGAATCCAGGAACGAGTATTACAACATCCGTAACCACAGTAACAGATAATTGTTGGGTAATGAATTTTACCGCAGCTAATTCTTCTCTTGTTACTGCAGGAACTGGTACTACTGCTAGAAAAATAGACAGTGCAACTTATGGATGGTTACTAGGGGATAATAATGCACCAAAAACTCCCGCAGGAAGTGTTAGTGAAACCGTTGGGATAACATCTAATGTAGCCGCTGGGATGTTGATGGCTTCTTTTGCTCCTTATGTTGCAGTCACAGATTTATCGATTTCTGTAAACGATACAAGTACAATCACTGAAGATCTTACCGGAACAAATATTGACTTTAATTTAAATGTGAATGACACACTTACTATTACTGAATCGATAGTGATGGATAATTTAAATCTTGGTGGAATTAATCTTTATGATACGATTACCATAAGTGAAAATATTATGGTTGAAAATACAGATCTCGGAGGAATAGATATTTATGATTCACTAACTATTAGTGAAGAAATAACAACTAGTGGAGTTGATCTTGGAGATATTATTGTTGATGATACTATTGGAGTAGCTGATTTTATATTTATCGATTTCCCCGTTGATTTATTTATTTATGATTCAGTGAGTATTAGTGAAGATGTTGTTATTGAAAATACTGACCTTGGAGGAATAGATGTGTACGACGACATCACCATTACGGAAAGTGTCGTTGTCGAAAATACCGAACTTGCAGGAGTTGACGTTTATGATGATATTGTTATTACCGAAAGTGTAATAGTTCCATTCGATCTTGGTGATATCAGTGTTTATGAAGATATTGTAATTACTGAAGATATATCACTTTCAAATGATCTTGGGGATATTAATGTAAATGATGCACTTACTATAACCGAGTTTGTGGATTGTGACGTTTCGTACATAAAAACCGGATTGGTATTTATGCGATCATTTCAGCAAAATAAGCCGATTGTTATGGGATCTACTGAGGAGGGAAGACCAATTCCCATGGGATCAAAACAACAAAGTCGACCAATCGCAATGGAGGATTCATCAATTTTGTAGTATAATATATTTATGATGATATCTGCTCTCATTACAAAATGTCGTCAGGATTTCGGAGATGTGGTGAAGTCAAGTCAGGTTAAAAAAATGGGTGATGGATCATCCACGTTATTTAATTTGGGTAGATTTCCCGTAAAGGAAAATAGTTACAGTGTATACAAGGGAACGAGTGCACAGATTGAAACAACAAACTATGCAATAAATTTAGATAGTGGAGATTTGCAATTTACAACTCCTCCGGGAACAACAACGGAAGCGAAAGTTGATTTTCAATATGCCGAATGGCGCGATGCAAATTGGGTGAATGCAATCAATACCGGAATTGAATCGTTAAATGCCCGAGGATTTTTCCGGCAGATAGTTCGAGATACGAATGTTTTCGCGATATCTGCAAATGTACGAACATATAGTGGTCCAACAAATGCAATTGATGTATATGAGATTTTGACATTTGATAATAGGACCGTTTCCGGAAACTATCAAAGACTTCCGGGAAATTATAGTTATCAACAGGATGCAAATAAAATTATATTATCGTGGAAACCATCGAACTCGGAAAAAACTGCAACATCATATTTACGAAATTTACAAACATATTCCGCAACATCAGCGACAATTGATGTGATTAATGATTGGGTTGAACTCGTTCGATTAAAAGCCGGTGCAGAATTTTATCGATATATGGCCGGAAAGATAGCAAAACAAGGAAATGCGAATATCGATGAAGGACATTTCAGTTTCACCAATCTTCGTACTATGGCAAATGATCTTGATAATCAGTTTGATCTTTTTGCGCGAAGAAAGAAACCTACTCGTCCGGCAAAAAATATTCAATTTTATTTAGATTCACAAGTCGCCTCATAATAAAATATCAAACCATGAAATCTCAAAATGGCAGAATTATAACATGGGGTAATAAAATAAGTATTTCTAAAATGGGACATAGTGTTTCCCCTGAAACGAGACAAAAAATAAGATTATCTCTAATTGGAAAATCTTCATGGAACAAAGGAAAAAAAATGAGTGAAGAATTTAAAAGAAAAATAAGTCAAATACAAATTGGTAAAAAGCTTTCTGATGAGCATAAAAGAAAGATTAAAGAATCTATAAAAAAACTTGGAATTAAACCACCTATAATGATTGGAATAGAAAATCCTATGTGGAAGAAAGATAGAACTAAATTAATTCAAAAACAAAAACGTAATGATCCCGCATATAAAGAATGGAGGAAGAATGTATATACTAAAGATAATTTTAAATGTAAGATTCAAAATGAAAATTGTAATGGAAGAATAGAAGCTCACCATATTTTAAATTGGAAGGAGTATGTCGAACTCCGATATAAAATAAACAATGGCATTACATTATGCCACGTCCATCATCCTAAAAATAGGACGGAAGAGAAACGACTAATTCCTTTATTTCAAGAATTAGTGTCAGTATCAAAATAATTATTTTGCCAACTGGAGTACGAACCGCATATCACGTTGGAATCAATAACAAAGGCTTCATGCTTCGTGGTGCACCAACGCAACCTCGATATTTGAAAGAACAAGCCCCCTCATTGGTGAATCAACTCGGTGTAGGGGATATTTCTTATGCTCAATTAAATGGATCAGGATGGAGTTATTGGACACAAACGGACTGGTCCGGTGGATTTCAACGTTTATATTGGAAAGATGATGCGTCGTTCAAGGACGGTCAGGCTATTGATGTATTATCAAAATATGGAGAAGTTACGTTACAGAATGGTTTCACTTCTGCTGCGTCTATTTCAGGTAGTCATTCGTATGGTGCTCACAATGTGCACGACGGGAATTTATTACTTGGTACGATTAAAGCAGGAGCGGCAAAAATCTTCAAAGTTACGTCAGCTAATTCAGTAAGTACATTATCGGCATACGCGGGAATAAGCGCGGTGAATTCCATGTCAAGGTTTAAAAACGACACCTTAATCGGCCTTACACGTACGTCAGGGACGTTAAAAACATTGGTAAAATACAATGGGACGGCCATTTCAGCATTCAGAAACACAAATCCAGTTGTCCGATCAGTGAAGGCGGTTGGTCTTCGTGCATATATTTCCGAGTTCGAATCAGCAACTTCAGGAGATCGAATGTCGTACAGCACATCACTTTCATCGTGGACAAGCGCATATTTTGCCGGAAAAAACAGAAAAATAACCCTCATTGAAGAATTGAATGGAATTCCATATATGTTTATCCAGGATGGATATCGAGTGGAATTTTATCGATGGGACGAATATCTTGAGCGAACATTCTTAATTTATACGTGGGATAATTTGACCGCGTTTGGAGTTACTCATGCACTTACATTTCTCGTAATCTCGGGAACTTCGAATGGTAAAAAAGTTGCTTATACATTCAATGGATCAAAATTAAATCAGATTTTTGAAGATCAGCTTCTTGATACATCATATGATTTTTCGAAACCATTTATTTTCAAAGATAATTTACACGTGAAAGGAGCTCAGTGGGATGGACAATTTTGGTCCCCGGGATTGTACGGAAAATTTGCGAGCGTACAATATACTCCATTTGTGAACTTCGGAAATAAGGCATATGGATATGCGACCACCGGATCGTTATTGAAACTCGGATATTACGATTCAACGAAATATGCGATTTCCGGATATGTGATATCGTCAGAATTCGGATCCCAAATTGCGGGAGTGGATAAACTCGTAAACTCGGTAAGTATAAATACAAAAGCACTCGCGACCGGACAAACCGTGGAGGTATTGAGATCAACTGATGGTGGCTCATCATTTACTTCAATAGGAAATATGAAATATTCAGTAGATGGAGCAGTAACAAAAAAGGTTATGTATTTTCCTTCCGGGTTTGTAACAAAATTATGGAACTACAAAGCACAACTCGTGGGACCCGGAACATCAACTCCAACATTATTGGATGTAACATTTGAATATCGACCAACCCCTGATCTTAAAAAGAGATGGTCACTGAGTCTTGACTCGGGAAATGATATTCGTTTATTGAATAACCAAAGAGAACAGCGCGATGGAAAGGCTCTTATGAGTGAGTTATGGCTCGAAAAAGAAGCAAAACGCACCGTTGTATATGAAGATGTCGACGGATTTAGCGTAAATTTGGTTTCCGCAATGTCGTCAACGTCAACTACCGCGCGAGTAAATAATACCCGTCTTATGCCTCCAAAAGGAAGAATTCGATGTGTGGTTTCCGGTGTTGTTGAAGAAATGACATACACTTCGGCAGATGGGGTATTTGTAAGAGGAATTTCACGGGGACAAAAAGGAACGCTTGCAAGAGCATATACCAGTGCGCACTCATTAAATAATTTCTATAATGTTATTGTGAGCGATATAAAAGAACAGATCAATGATACTGATCAACGTACTACGGAAAGTATCGCACAAGTAACATTATTAGAAGTATGAGAAATGGAATAGATTTATATAATATCGGGGAGACAACAAGCGAAGTGAGAAGCGCGCTTATTGCGTTACGTGAAGATTTTGATTCTCACATTCACGATGGGACGAATAGTCAGTCGTTTCGAAACCTTACTGCGGAATCGATTTCATCACTTGGATCACTTTCGGTTCGAAAGTCAAATTATACCGACGATACGGGTGGTTTTTGGGTTGGATTATCAAGTAATATATCAAAACTTTATCTCGGAAACGCAACAAATTATTTGAAATGGGATGGTACTACACTTACCATGAGCGGTACATTAAATGCTGCTACCGGAACTCTTGGTGCTATTACCATAGGTACAAACGCATGGCATGTAGATTCATCAGGAAATATGTGGTGGGGAAATTATGCAACATATGCGACTGCATACAATAGTATAGATACAAACACCGCATCATCATTGGAATCACTTTTATTACACTCATACGAGGGAGTCAAATATGATTTCACAGTAGGAGAAAACATATCCACAAAAAATACATTAAGAGTGGGATATGATACCGCATTGGAACATACTTATGCATCAGATACAAGTGACGATAATTCATTACAAATTTGTAATGCAAATGGACTTATTATAAATGTAAAATATACTGCACAACCAGTACGATACTCTTCTGTTGAATCAATAAAAAAAATAAATTTAAAATTTGTTAAAAGTGGAGATCCAAAAACTCCATTTGTAAAAGTTGGAATACAAGCGGATTCCGGAGGAAGTCCATCGGGAACATTTCTTGCGGATAGTGGATACGTAGATATAGGTACAGGAGATGGAATAAAAACATTCACATTAACTTCTCCATATACTACAACCACGAATACAACATATTGGCATGTATTAGAAATACAAGAAGATGGAGGCGCACCAGGACAATATGTGGTTGGTGGAGGAGTTAATAATTCTGGAACAGTAAGTATAAGATATGATGGTTCTGGTACTTATTCTTTAACATATCTAATGAAAACAAAAAATTCTGATGCTTCATCGTGGACTGATGGTGGACTTACGAGAAATCTATATTTTGTTAGCACAATAGGTGAAACGGTGGGAAGATTATATAAAGCAGACGCTACATCGCAGGCAAACGTAGACCATTATATTGGACTTTCATTGGAAGACAAAAGTGCGGGAAGTACGTTGCAGAAAATAGCTACTGAAAAATTATATCCGTATACGTCGTTAACTGCCGGTGCGGTGTATTACCTCTCGGACACCCCCGGGGCAATAGGAACCTCGGCTGGTACAGTAAGTAAAAAACTCGGTTTTGCGATAGATACCGCAAGTTTATATCTCTATTAAAAAATGATATAATTATACTATGAGTATGGGACCATCAAATAACAAAAAAGACGGAGAATTGACTGTTTTTAAGAAGGTTAATTTGAAGTTTCAGAAGATAACTGAAGAATATCTCGGTGATCCAATACACTATTTGGCTAATGTATTTCTTTTTGCAACCATGTTTGGATTGTTTTTTGGGATGAAATTCTCATGGCAATACTATCTTATCTTATTTCTTGCTTCATGCGTCGAGATATATAAAGAACTTACAAAAAAGAAAAAAATATGAGCCTCCAAAGCGTTACTCTTCAAGATTTTTTAATCACCGCAGCCGGACTTTTTGTGTTTATTAAGTATATTATTGACACATATAGAGGAATGCAGAAACCAAACGTTGAACAAGACAAAAAGATCATGCTCCTTGAAGCGGGAATAGCCGGAATAAACTCAGATCTGAAACTTGTAAAAGAAAATCATATATTCCACATTGAAGAAAATATTAAAAATTTACAACTCGGACAAGAAAAAATATTTACTATATTAGAAGAAAGATTACCACTAAAAAAATGAAGTATCCATTAATGATTTTAATACCAAATGGATGTTATCCGGTAATTGCACAACAATACGGAAACAAATCAAATAACGCATGGTATGCGAGTATTAATGTTCATTTTCCATTTCATAATGGAACCGATATATCCATAAAAAAAATAGGAGGAACACATCAAGAAAATCAAATAGCCACATATGGATGTAAAATTATTGCATGGGAAGAAATGGAACGAGATAAAATATTTTTCGATGGACCAATGAATTCAAAGGGAAATGGAATACAAGTATGGGGAAAGGCATATATGGAAGATGGAATTCTTAAAAGAATTTATTGGGTATTTTGGCACAATTCTCAGGTTGCTACACTACAACATAAGTTTAAAAAAGGAGATGTGTTATGCAATATGGGAAATTCCGGATTAGTATTTCCAACCCCAACAGATTCAGAGCCATATAACGGGGGGCATGTACATATAATGGCATTTATGTTTCATAATGGAGTATTACAAAATGCAGATAACGGAGTCGGAGGAGCAATAGATCCAATGCAATTTATTAATTTTGGAGTATATGATACGGGTGGAAATTGGCAGGATACAAACGATCTATTTCCAATACAATGGATAATGGGACGATTGGTAGAAAAAATATTATTATTGAAAGGTCGTTAATTTTTAAAAAATATGGATAAAATACTTTCACCAAAATTTGTTTTAGTTCTTTTCTCGATCACCGCATGCGCGGGATTTATCCTTGGAAAATTAGCACCAGAGTTGTTTGCAAACGCATTATTGGTGGTACTTGCATATTATTATGGATCCAAGAATGGAGAGAAGGCGGCAAAAGCGGAGGCTGCGGGTTTAAATACTACCGAATAACTGGTCAATAAAAAATCACCATTGATCGTGGCACTTCTCGTGCATAGGAGTTTTTCATCTTTCTCCTATATCGATGGTGATTTTTTGTTACGCTCTCGGAATCTGATTTTTTCCTGCTTCGTAAAGGCTCATAACATATTTACCTTCCCGGAGTGCACCTGTTTCGAATCCAACATCTTTAAGCCAAATATCAGGATGACCATTTTCTGAAAGTTGCTTACGTACGTTGAATATCAAGTTATTAAGCTTCATATTCATTGTAAGTTCCTTTTCTGCCATCTTTTTCACGACATTGTTGTATTCTTCACGCATCTCAAACCATTCCTTTGCTTCTCCTTCAAATTCCTTTGGAAGAAAGAAAAGATCTCCGTTTGATTCCGACACTATTTTTTCCCAATCTCTTGTTTGTTGTTCCATAGTTTATTATTTACATCTTCCCATGAAGTAGCGAGTATATATATTCCTCCCGCATCCTCCACGTTTTTTTGAAACGACTTTTGTAATTCCGACTGTTTTCCTAATTTTGGACGCTTGACTTCTATTCCAACGAACGTACCACGTACTATTGCAATGATATCTGAGCATCCTGGATACCCATACTGAATAAATCGATCATCGACAGAATAGGCACCCGTATTAATGCGAAACGCAAACACTCCTTTATTCAAGAGGTTTTTGAGAATCTCCGTCTGTATCTGATGTTCCAGTGGAGGTTTCTTGTGCATTTACCTCATTATAAACCTTTGGAGGTTTGATTTCTACTGGAGTTGTTTTACCAACCGAAGAAACTGATGGATGATTTTTTAATACCGACTGCAATTCCAATCCCCTCTCATATATTGCCTTATCGACAATTCTTTTCGCTTCATCAAAGGAATCGAATTCAACCGCGGTAAATATTTCATCTCCTATTTGTCTACTGTAAGAAAATTTTCTCATTTTATTCCTAACCAATTTTTATGATCGAGATACCACTTCACTGTTTTTGTGAGTGAGTCCTCGAAATTCACTGGTAACGACCATCCCATTGAATTTAATTTTGTACCGTCAAGTCCATATCTAAGATCGTGCCCGGGCCGGGAAGAATGGAAATCGATAAGTTCGTAATCTAAACAACGTGGAGTTTCTGGATCTAATTTGCAGATAATATTAAATACTATCTGTGCCATCTCGAGATTATCCAATTCCTTTTCTCCAACGATATTAAATTTATCACAGGAAACTTTATCCATTTGTATACCAGGTCCCTGTTTCCATTTTTCTTTGTTAAGTAAAAACAATATCGCACTCCCCACATTTCTTCCGTGAATCCAAAAACGAGATCCCGCCTTGGTACGATCCTTATTCGAATGAATAAAAATCTTTTCACCCTGAAGAATCTTTTTAATTACCAATGGAATAAACTTTTCCGGATGTTGACGTTCTCCAAATACATTCATCGTATGCGTAATAATACATGGCAAACGGTAGGTATTCGCAAACGCAAGCACCATCTCTTCTCCTCCGGCTTTCGCCGCGGCATATGGATTTCCTGAATTGTACCGATCCCATTCCTTATAGGCTACTCCCTCTGGGGCTGGTCCGAATACTTCATCGGTAGAGAAGTACAGAAAAACCCCTAAATTTGACTGTTTTCGAGCGAATTCGAGCAGATTGGTAGTGCCAACCACGTTGTCCAAGACGAAGCTCATTGGGTCCAAAATAGACCGATCTACATGGGTAGATGCAGCAAGATGGAGGATATAATCCACTTCTCCTATTTCACTTGCAACTTGATCATTTACCGCACAACGAAGATCATGCACAATTGGTTTTACTCGATAACCCTCTTCAGGCCACATATCAATATCGGTAAGTCTATTCCAATTACCTGATATATTGAGCCGATCGATGGTTATTATTTCCCAATCTGTGTTTTTGAGAATTGCTTCGACAATATGGTGGCCGATGAACCCGGCCGCGCCCGTGATAAGAACTTTCTTTTTTGATGTGGACATATTTTATGTTTTTCCTTTGCTAAATTACAATTCCAGCACAATATTTGGTATTTTTTAGGTTGTAGTTTATGACGAATGAGATATCCATATATCTTGCCCGACTGATTATTCATCATCTTTCTTTCCTTCGCTCCATCGTTTTTTATATGATCAATGGTAAGAAAATCAATATCTTGCTCACCACAACACACGCACTTACCACCATACATTCCAAGCGCAATTAATTTTTGTCGATGGTATCTATCATTTCGATAAGGATCACGTGACATTACCTAAATTATACCATAAAAAACGTGATTAATCCTCGTTAAATCTCTTCTTTTTCTTTATGCGACACTCCTTACATCGCTTTGGAGGTTGAAAACCCTTACGATCGTAGAATTCCTGATCTTCAACAGGAAATAAAAACGACTTGTGGCAATCTACGCACTCAATTTCCTTATCCTGTTCCATTTTCTTTTAATTCTCTAAATTCAAGTTGTTCCACCTCGACGAAAGTGGCGGCACCGGTAGCCTCTTCTTCAGCTTTTAATTCATCTAAACTACGTTTAGCTGATTCAACAGCCGGAGTATAAGTCCATCGTTTTACCCTTTTGATATTAAAGTTCCCTAAAGATGTGGGAAGTTTATCTAACCCCGAGTCAATGATCTCTTTTTTAATAAGAGGATTTAATTCATCGATACGGGTTTTAATACGTTTTTCCTCTGTTTTGAGTTCGGCGTATTCCTTTAAATTTTGACTGTTCATAATTCAATTTTTTCACCTACTATCTTTTGGTTATCTTTTCTCACTGATTTTATGAAACTTATTCCCTCATTTGTTTTCAGCATGCTCCGTGCATACATCGCAAGTTTGGTAATATTTTTCAATTCTTCTATTTTATATGTTCCATCCTCTTTACTTACTTTAAGAATAAAACATATCTCGGGACGTATATCAGTCAATGCAACAAACATTTGGTAATAAAGCGCAACCTGAAAGAAATAGTGGTCCTTGAATTGATTGGAAGTTTTAAGATCCATCAACACAAGAAACTGTTTTTCTTTAAATCCACATTTCAAGCAAATTGACTCATTATTATTATTGTATGTTACCTCATGCACACATCCCGGAGTACCCTCACGAACAGTTTTTGTAATTAATCCGATATCATCCAATGTTCCAGCAACTTTCAATTTGTGCGAATATACAAACGACTCGGTAACAATGGGGATATATTTATAATCTCTACAAAACGCAGAAAGAGCACGTATCGCGGACCGAATACGAACATCAGGTTTTGAAGGAGGAATAAACGAAAGAAAATCATCGACGTGTTTTCCCGCGATTATATTTTTAAATATAACTTCGCGTATGTCGTGTACATCTCTTCCAATATCTCCCGCTTCGGTCAATATATCTTCCGGAACACGATCAGCAAGCTTAAGATGTTCCTCGATGTTTTCATCGGTAAACTCCTTAAAGTGCTTGTACATGTAATCAAGTGCTCGATTTTTTTTGTAATTAATCAAGCCTTCATCTTTTATGATTTGTATTTTTCCGGTAACTGACGGATATATTAATCCCGATATTCCATCTTTATTCGGAGTATTTATTCTATAAAAGTGTCCCTTATCAGTATGTTCAGGGGAAATATCTTTTAAAGAATTTGCAATACGTGCCCTTAATTGTTCTACGTTATGTATCATTATTATGCTGTTGCGTAAACGACTTGCTTGATCTTACCACCAACATTTTGTTCCACCGCATACATTTTGATTGTTTTACCAATCCAATTGTCGGATTCATCTCCGAATGCGGATGAGAACGAGCGGAGCGATGTTTTATTTGCGAGCCAATCATATTCCTCTCCATTGAGAGAAACCTTCAATTCAAACTTTCCTTCTTCACTCTGGAATTTCAAATCAGATGGTTCAATATATTTCAATGAAACAATTGTTGCCTCGACTGGATTCTTTGATGTTGCTCCGTCCAAATCTTCTGCCTTTAAAAAACTATCAATTTTTACTTTCATGATTATAATTAATTTTAAGTTATCGACCTTTGACTTTATTTCGATGATTTCTTTTTTGGGGCCCGACCTCGCAATGCAAAAAATACAGTAGTTTTCGATGCATCTACTTTTTTGCAAATCTGTTCCATGGTATATCCAAGTTTATAGAGGGCCCGGATCTCCTTATTGCGTAATTCCCTTACTTCTTTTGATTTTAATGGTATCATATTCATAGGTTGTCCACAGTTCATATTTCCTTTTTTACTTTTTTAGTGTACCATAATAATGTAAACTTTCAAATACCAAGCTGTGCATAACTCAATATGGATTATCAATATATAAATGATATAATAACGGAAGCGGTGAATCAAGTGAAACGAGAGATGCGATATCTCAAAAGTTCATATGATAAAATGTGTCCGCTACTTGATACAATTATAGTACAGGACCTTTCAAGAAAACCGGAGGATCTTCACCAAGCCTTACGAGACGGAAGAACAGAACTCTGGAATACCATGTTTAAGGAGCAGTATAATGACTATAAGAAATTCATCCGCCATATCGAAAAATTTTATAAAATAAAGAATAAAGAATTGGAGATGGATCAAGACAGATGGTTGCAATGTTTCAAAACTCACTCATATCATTTATACGAATTTAACAAAAAAGATGACTGAACAAAACATTTATAAAAACTTACCCTCAGTCGAAGACATCGCCCGCGAACGTGACGCTGCAACCCGTGCATCGGATTTAAAAAACTTGGAACCAATATCATTCGAAGAACTCGAGAAAAAAATCCACGAGTGGATGCTCGTTGCCGATACCGGAATTATAAAATTACTTCCCACAATTATTATCGCCAATCGCCTAAAAGGACATGATCCGATTTGGACCATGCTTATCGGTCCATCAGGAGGTGGAAAAACAGAATTTTTAAATATGCTTTTGGATCTTGAGGATATGTACCCAATATCACTCCTCACTCCAAATACTTTCCTTTCCGGTATGTACGGAGCGAAAGATACCTCACTTCTTCCGCAAATCAATAATAAAATTTTATTATTCAAAGATTGGACCACATTACTTTCACAAAACAAAGATTCACGAAATGAAATTTTTGGACAACTCCGTGAAATATATGATGGAGGAATGAAGAAACCATTTGGAAACGGAAAGGTAGCGGAATGGAAAGGAAAGGTTGGACTCGTTGCCGGAGTTACTGAAGCGTTTGATCTTATTCAGCAAATGCACACTACACTTGGAGAACGATTTATAAACTATCGCGTACGCATGCCGGATCGAATCGAAACAGGAAGGCGTGCACAAAAAAACGGTCCGAGACAATCGGAGATGCGTAATGAACTTCGTAAGGCATTTTATGCATTTATGAAAGGAATTAAGATACCCGACGTGGAACCGGAACTTCCTGAGGACGTAAAAGAAGAGATCGTACAGGTTTCGAACTTCGTAACCATGGCACGATCCGGAGTTATCCGTGAGTTCAGTATAAAGCGAGAAGTGATATTCGTCCCCGCAGCTGAGATGCCCACGCGTAGCGTACAGCAATTCTCCCTGCTGGGCGTTGCGTTTATTATCGTAAACGGAGGAATATATGATGCAAAAGATATGAATATTATCTACAGGCTCGCACTTGACTCGATTCCGAAAACGAATTATATGGTAATAAAAGAAATGGCGCGAAAGGATCAGCGCACCACAGCCGAGATTGCTACTGACCTTGGGTACCCCACGAGTCCGATACGTATGTATCTTGAAAATCTTGCATTACTTGGGGTGTGTACACGTATCAAGGGGCCTGATTCAGACGAAGGAGGAAATGCAGATCGATGGACATTAAAAAATGATTTTCTACAAATCGTAAAAAAATACGAAAATATAAAAACAATCGAAGAAAAAATAGAAGATGAATTTTTCCCCGGAGCACAAGAATTATTAGATCTCGAGTACCCAACAGAAATGCAAAACCCACCGGATTAATAGGTGGGTTTATTTATACTCGTTTAATTCGTGGCACTCAGTACACTCGGTGTAAGTTATGCCATCTTTAATTTCGAGTACGATCTGCATACAAAGACACAGACAGTAGCGACATTGACGCAGTATTTCTTTCATTTCAGTATCTCCCTATCGTGTTGTTTCTTATCGAGTAGTTTGAATCTCTCGACACCGCAATTCGGGCATCGGTAACGTATTGCAAAACAGTTTTCATTGACTTGCTGATATTGAATTATGTCAGCGTCTTTTACTCTCTTGCAATTATCACAGGGATTACGTTTGAGTTTCATCACGTCCTCCAGTTTTTTTCTTTCAGTTCGTCTGGTGGTCGTTTGATACATTTGGGACAGATGTTGCACTTCCCCATCATTGATTCAACCATTCGGGTGAAGTCATCAACAAGTATCTCAAATATCTTTCCGCACCAGTCGCACTTTCTTTTCTCAATGCGTTTCATTTCTTCACCTTTATGATTTTTAATGATCTATATATAATTATACTCCTTTAAATTCTCAAAATCTCATTGATATCTTCTTCAGTGATACCCATATCCTCAAGACGTTCATCATCTTTCAGGATATCGACCGAAATTCGTTGTTTTTTATGAAGCACTTTTGCAACGTATTCATCAATTGAGTTTTTTGCGATCAAATTATATACCGTAACCGGCTTTTGTTGTCCGATACGATGTGCACGATCCTCGCGTTGCATAAGTTTTGCTATCGACCACGGAGTATCGTACATAAAAATATATGAAGCAGATTGTAAATTTAAACCATAAGCACCGGCATCAGTTGAAACCATTATTTTATATTTTTTATCATATGTAAATAAATCAATAACTTTTTGTCTGTCTTCTGCAGAAACATCACCCATTATTAAAAGAGGATTATATTTAGATAATTCTTTTATTAGTAATTTTGCCATTTCAGCAAATTGAGTAAATATAACTACCTTACCCGTACATTTTATTTTTTCCATAACAAAAAATCTTGAATGAATTTACCTCTTATTCCACGCCCTAATCTATCTTTATTATATTTTAAATCTCTATCTTTTAATTCAATTAGTTGATTTATTTTTCCAGTATTTTTACTAATTAAATCTTTTGTCCACATATAAGACACAATTTTTTTTGGTAAAACAACAAATACAAAAAAATCTACTTCATTTAATTCAGATACTCTATTTTTAGAAACAGAACCATGTCTAGTTGTAAAACGATATGTTTCGTGTGAATTTTTACCATCTTTTCTATTATAATATTTATAAGTTCTTGTTACTGTTTTAACTTGTCCTCTATAAATTTTCCCATTATCTTCAACTAATATATCAAAAGGAAGTCCTTGATCTGATAAAAACGCATTATATCCTTTACATATTAAATCACTACAAGCAAGGTGTTCACCTGCTTTTCCTATCATTAAATTATCTGAAATTCTTATTTTCATAATTCCATTATACACTATAGTAGAATATTAATCAAGACTATTCATAATTGGCTCTAATAAATCTTTTAAGGTATCAAGTTTCGAAGATTCTTTTACATCTTTTGAAATCAATGAGGGGTGGTCCACCACCTGTTTCAATCGTAACATCTTTACCGGAATCAATGGCAACGTCGATCGATCAATTTTCAATTGAGACAATTCACTTAAGATCATTCTCTTTATGGAATCATAGAGTTTTCTTTCCTTAATCGAAAGCTCAAACGGAACATCCTCGATAATTTTTGGAGGGAGGTCTGTCAATACCTCTTCTTTGGTACGACGTAACATAAATCTACTTACTTTATCCCCAAGCTCCGGAAGGTTTTTATATCCAACAATTCGATTAAATCGAGGTTCCCGGATACAATATTTTTCGAGAAAATTCCAATATGATCCAAGATAGTGCGGACACACCCAGTCAATAATCGAATAAATATCGTTCGGAGAATTTGAAATCGGAGTACCCGTAAGCGCGATACGCTTATGTGCTACTAAACTTTTTAAAGCTTTTGTAGTTTTCGCACTCGGATTCGAAATTCTTGTAGCCTCATCACACACAATAACATCCCATGTGGGGGGAATCTTTTCAAAATCATGTAAAAGTAATTCATAATTCGCAATCGTATATTTTTTGGATATATCTCCCCACTGGAGGATCCTCTTTCCCGGGGGACCATCTACGACGAGTACATTATCGGCTGATCCCCATTTCTTTAATTCTTCGGCCCACGAATATTTCAGGGAATTCGGACACAATACCAACACCTTCCCCTCGAGGGATTCAAGTGCTGCGATCGTTTGTATTGTTTTCCCTAACCCTGGTGCATCCGCGAGCAAAACAGACGGCATCGTTTTAAGAAACCTGACACCCTTCTTTTGGAACTCGAAGAGCGGGAGGTTCCCTTCATACTCGGCTGGAGTTTCCTTGATTTCACTGGCCGCTTGGATTTGTTTTTGTTGTTCTTCATATAATTTACGTACCTCAAGTGTAGCAGTAAGCCCGAGCGGAGACAATATATCGAGACACTCCACTACATTTTCTACCGGTACGGTCCAATGTTTCTTTGCTACATCAAATTTCCTTCCCGTGATCTTTTTAATCGCGGCAATAATATCCGTATCATAACGGAACGTTATCACCAGACTATTTCCTTTTATGTTGATCGTCATCTTTTTAGTACCGCGAAGTTCAGAACTTCACAGGAGGAAAACCAATCTTCCTGATACATGCCGGGAATTTTTTATCCCATTTGATCGTATCGTCGCTTAACATATTCTTTAGGATCGCCCTCTGAGCCTCATAATCCATTAAATCGCCCTCAATACCATACTTTTTAGCATATTCGGTAAATGTATCAGGTTTAAACTGAAACGCCCCAAAACTGGGGGTATTATCATTGTCTCGTGGATTTACCGAAGTGGTTATTCCCGACGATTCACACCACTCAAGTACATATGTCCACACCTCGCGTTGATGATCTGAGAGCCAACTAACACTTGTTTTCGATATTTCTCCTTTTAAACTCTTGATTTCTATGTCCTTCTGTATCAATATCGCTATATAAAGCACCGAAAAAATCAAAAAAATGAACGAAAATACTTTAAATTTATTCATACCTTTAATTATAACATAGACTCCTCTGCGTCATCTGATGACGCAGACTCCTTCTCAAACTCCTCGATAATTTTTAAGTCCGGGCTTATCGCATACCCAGTGAAATCACACTCCTCGCAGCCATCCCCGAGACACGTCCCACAAGATTCCTTATCATCATTTAAATCGTCCATAAGGTTGTCTGCAAGGAGCGAGTGTTTCATCGTGTTATATTTACAAATATCCTTAGACCTTTCAGCCATACCCACGTGGGAATCCACCATGGTTTCGGCTTAAACGACTTGTAGAACCACCGCGACTGTTGCCGCGCGATCCTCCGAAGTTTTTTTTGAGATGAACCGCTCATATGTTTATTTTAGCATATTCCGTAATCGGATTACGGAATCATACCTATTACAGTAAACTGCGCCTGTAACGGGTCCGACTTCTCCCGCCTAAATGAGAAATACTTGTACCCTCCCGGAGAATCCCACGCACAGTGAGAACACTGACCGGAGAGTTGTATATGTTTTCCCATGATTCCGCACTGAATTAATCGTTCCCATATCGCACTCTCGAGATCAACATAGTATTTCTTGAGATTCGAATCATACCGCGCAAATTTTTCGAATTGTTTCCCCACATCCTCCTGCACTTCGAAGTGGCACGCACGAATACCGGGACCGACGTAGATTAGGGTCTCTTGCGGCAAGAGACCGAGCTCGTTCTCAGCCTTCTCGATCGTAAATTCGATCACTCCACGTAATATTCCCTTCCATCCGGCATGAATGATTCCCACTATTTCCTGCACAGGATCGTAGAGATATATCGGGAAACAATCGGCCGCGGTGGTTGAGAGGAACACCCCTTTATCACCGGTAATCAATGCATCGGTATTCGGAATTCTCAAGTTATTCCAAAGCAAATTTGCATTGGACGGTCGAGAGATAATTTCCGCTTTATTTCCGTGCACGAGTTTTGCCGACACGAATCGTTCGTAAGGAATGTTATGAGCGGATAAATAGCCTTTACGACGGGCAATGACGGGAGCATCCCACTCATCGTGATCGTGGAGGCGCATGGTGCCGTCTTTCTTCTCGGAAAACAGTGCTATTACTTTGTCACCAAAATAATTTATTTGCATTTTTTTTGTTTGATCTCTTTTCCACTTTCAGTTACTTCGACTTGATGTGCGGGAATGTTTTTGTAATACTGACCGTAGCAAACCTCATCATATTTAACGTTATGTGTAGGACAAAAATAAATTTTCCTACTTTGAAGAACACTACTTTTCTTTACTACCTGACAATCTTCTCTAAAAAATAATGCCCTACACTTCTCGCAACTTACTACCACTTGTCGGATCGAATCCGATGGCGACTGTGGTGATTCTTCCTTTTTAAACCACATGTTTTGTTTTTTTAAATATTGTTAATCGTCCCTTTGGTTTTATCCCGGTCCTGCGGGCAACAGCACGGGCGTGAGCCGCGGCATGTTTGCGGGCGACACGGGCAGCAATAGCATCTAAACGATCCTTCCAACCCTTCGTGTTGAATACATTTTTAGTTGATCCGGCCAACCGACGAGCAATTTTAAGTTTTTGTGTGTGTTTCATATATTATTTAATTACTTTATCTAACATCGACTCAAATACCCATTCAGTACCAATGAATATATTATTAAATCGAACCTTAACTTTTGCGTACTCGTCTTCTCTATCATCTATGGCTATCACAATTCCTTCATCATCTAAAATATCTTTTTTTACTTGATCTCCAATTTTATATTTTCTCATACTTTTAATTTAATTTATTGACCTTTTGTGAACCGACTTGTTTATAAACCCTATCCCTTCTTACTTTTGTAATAGTTATTTGAACGGGTATTCCTAATCCTGTTCTATTCTTTATAGATTCACCTAAAATTTGTAAAAATGTTTCTATGTCAGTTTCTTTACTTCTCTCTCTGCAATTCAGACATCTTGGCGGAATGATTGTAAATTTTATTTTGGTTATTTTATTTTTCATTTTCTTATTCCTCTTTGTTTTCGACTTTTAGTAAACCGCTCATTACTTCTTCGACTACATTACTTACGATTCCGTTTCCGAGTGTTTTATATCTTTGCGTGTCGCTTATTCCTTCAGTCCACCCGTCTGGGAATCCTTGGAGGCGTTCACATTCGAGTGGGGTAAGTCTTCTGATATTAGTGGGATGTGTCGGCCTCCTGATGGAGTTGTTATTGTCGATGAGACTCCCTCCGTTGAGCATATTCTGTCTGACTGCCCCCACCTCTTTGCTTCTTTTGCGATTGTACCCGTCAATGATTGAAACCCCGCTAAAATCCGCACTGCTGTTTCCTTGGATAGGAAATACTTTTGGTCTGGGTGTTCCTCTAAGATGTCCGACAATGAACACTCTTTCCCGATTCTGTGGGACTCCGAAATTCTTTGCGTTAAGCACTTGCCATTCCACACAATACCCCAATTCTGCAAGCGTATTGATGATGGTTTTGAAAGTTCTTCCATTGTCGTGAGATAACAATCCTTTGACGTTTTCCAATATGAAGTTTCTTGGTTGTTTTTCTTTAAGAATCCGTGCGACATCAAAGAAGAGAGTTCCTCTTGTGTCGTCAAATCCCCCTCTTTTTCCAGCAATGGAAAATGCTTGACAGGGGAATCCACCAACGAGGAGGTCGAAGTCGGGGAGTTCGGAAGCAATGATTTTTGTGATGTCTCCATAGTTTTTTGGTTTGATATTAAATAATAAGGATGCTGGTTTCCCACAGTTGATACAGTCCTCGCTACTTTCGCATTTAATACTCTCTCTCTCGGTAAGTAGTTTCCTTTCTTTCTTTTCTTTCTCCCAACAATCGCTACAGTATGGAAATCTTTTTGTAAATTGTTTTTCATAGATTTGGATTGCGTATTTGTCGATCTCGGAGTATCCAATACAAGTAGGTTGTTCTGTTCCCAGGAGTGTTTGCTCATTGTTGGTGCTATCTTGTGAAATCCTCCTTTGTTGTGTCCCCTTGGTCTTTGATAAATTTTCATACGCTTTTTGTATTCCTATCTCGAACCCACCAATGCCGGAAAATAGTGAAAGGTATTTCATAATCCTAAGTTAGTAAATCGCTATTTTCAGATTTATATTTTTCATAC
>JAEHJW020000198.1_pt1 | contig 45401 bp, 48 predicted proteins | sample 9271431 | NCBI WGS metagenome assembly JAEHJW02
CTTGCGCGGTGCCGACTTGCGTGGTGCAGACTTGCGTGGTGCAGACTTGCGCTTTGCGAACCTGCGCGGTGCCGATCTGCGCTTTGTGAACCTGCACAATGCCGACCTGCGTGGCGCCGGTTTATCGGTATTAATGACAGATATATGGACGTGTTACATTCAACAAGATCATATCCGTATCGGATGCCAATATCACGCTGTAGCGGACTGGTTGTCATTTTCTGACGAAGAAATTAATGCAATGGATTCGCAGGCGCTGGCATGGTGGGTGAAATGGAAGGACGCAATTATGGCCGTTCACGCCTCAATGACTTATAAATCAGCACAAGGACAAGTGAAATGAATGAGCTTGATAAAAAAAGACTAGAAAAAGCAATTGAAACTTTACGTGAAAGTGTTATTACCAAGATAAACACTGTAGACAATGTAACCCGCACCCTTAATCTTCATATAGGAATGATAGTATCAAGTGTATCTAGGAATTTTTGGGAATACACTTGGTCTGCCGATGGAAGCGGCCAGATTACAGTTACAATCCCTGTAGAAACTTTCGAAGAAGTCGAACCGCTACTAACTGAGCTTGAGGATTATTTTGAGGAGGTGTTTATATCTAAGGAAGTGGTGACGAACTTTTCAGCCACTTATGAAATGGAAATTGCGCAGGGTGTTTTCCTTAGAATCATTGCTTTTTCTTTGAAAGCCGTAGAAGAAGTTCGTAAATTTGCCTGTCCTTAACATTAAACTATAACCGTGCCCATTACGCAATTTTACCTTATGGGCACTTTCTTAGAAAGGAAGTGTAATGATAATTCCGATGGAAGAAATAGCAATCCCAAAGAATCGCCAAAGAAGAGTTTTTGATGAAGCTGCCCTTCTTGAACTTAGCACTTCCATCTCTGATAAGGGGCTTCTCCATCCCATTGTTGTCAGGCGCGATAGTGAAGGTCACTATCTACTTGTTGCCGGTGAACGGCGCTTCAGAGCTATCCGCTATCTTCATGACATAGAAAAACCTTTCAAATTCAACAATAAAGAAGTTCCTCTCGGCTCTATTCCTTTCTCTGACCTTGGAAAGATGGACCCTATCGCCGCAGAAGAAGCAGAACTGGAAGAAAACAGCATTCGGCAAGATTTGACATGGCAAGAAAAGAGTAATGCCATTGCACGTCTTCATGAACTGCGCCAGAAGCAGGCGGCAAAAGAAGGGAAAATTCAGACTGTTGGAGATACAGCCCTTGAAATTAAAGGAAAAAGGGAAGGTTCGGCTTATGAGGAAGTCCGCAACTCTCTTATCGTAGCAAAGCATCTAACTGATACTGAGGTTGCAAAGGCTGTAAGTGTTAAGGATGCATTGAAGATCCTGAAAAAGAAGGAAGAACAGCAAAAATTTGTAGAGTTAGGTATTAGCGTCGGATCAAAGGTAACCGCAGACTCTCATGAACTTATCCACGGAGACTGCCTTTCTGAGCTTGCAAATCGGCATAGCGAGTTTGACGTGATTGTAAGTGATCCCCCATACGGCATGGGAGCAGAGAGCTTTGGCGACGGTGCCGGTGTTCTCTCTTCCTTCTCCCACTCATATGAAGATTCCAAAGACTCTTGGCAAGCTCTCATGGAGCGTTTCATCCCTTTAACTTATCAAATCACAAAAACTCAAGCACATATGTACCTGTTTTGTGACATAGATAACTTCCACACGTTAAAAGCCCTGTGCCAAAAAGCTGGATGGTATGTATTCCGTACACCTTTCATCCTATATAAGCTGGGAACTGGCCGTATTCCACTTCCAGATAAGGGGCCGCGCCGTCAATGGGAAGGTATTCTGTATGCAATAAAGGGCGAAAAAACGGTTCGCAGTATACAAAGTGATGTATTACCCTTTGCAATGGATGTTTCTTATCCGCATGGCGCAGTCAAGCCTATCGGTGTTTATGTCGATCTTCTTAATAGAAGCTGTATGCCGGGGGATAAAGTCATCGATCCTTTCGCCGGAAGTGGGCCACTTTTGAATGCCGCGCAGCAATTGAAGCTTAATGCTACTCTTATTGAGCAGGATAAGGTTTCTTTCGGAATGATTCTTGACAGGAAAGAGAAGCTAATGCAAGTTAAAATGTCTTCACTTGTAAAATCGGAGCCACTTGAAGGTAAAGAAGCAGAAGCTTTACTGAATAAGTTAAGCCGCGGGCTATCCTCTTAAAGTAAGAGATAGATAGAGATAGATAGAGATAGAGATATAGATAGATAAAGATAGATAGGAGAAAGATATGGCCATCAGAGCCTACGGAAGTTTATCACCTGAAACCCAAGTTCTTGTTATTGGAGATGCTCCAAGCAGGGCCGAAGAAAATATGGGCAGTGCTTGGAGCATTGGAAGTGACATCTGTAAACATCTTGCAAAAGTAGGTCTACTTACCAATACTGTCGGAACTTATATTTTTAACAGTGAAAGTGAAATTTCTAATGACGTCCTTTTCCCACAGAAAAAGAAAGACATAACAGAAGCGCATCAAATTGATCCTTTTCCTGTGGCCGGAGAAAAGCCCTTAACTGTCCATTCTCGCTATCTTTCGCACAGGGAAAATTTCTTTGCCTATCTGCGATCAGCTTTAAAGGAAGCCCCGAATATTAAGTTTATTGTCCCGATGGGAAATATTGCCCTGTATACACTTACAGGTAAGTGGGGTATTCACGACTGGCGTGGAAGTCTTCTAACGCCGAATCTTCCAGAGATTCCACAGATAAAGGAAGGTAAAATCTGTATCCTTCCAATCCGGCCTATGACGCATCTGGAAGCACAGCCACAGTTAAGTTTAGCGTTTGCCAGTGACTTCAATAAACTTAAAGAATATCAAAATGTGACAAATTTTATTGAAGCTTTAACTCCACGGTACAATTTCACCCTGAATCCAAGCTTTGAAGAAGCTATAAAGCTATTAGAGAATGTCCATCTTCAAGCTTCTCTCACTAAGAAACCTATCTCCATTGATATAGAGACTAGGGGAAACTTTATAGCATCGGTAGCTTTTGCAGCTAACGAGATAGATGCTTTTTGTATCCCTTTCGCTCGCCTTGTACCATCTATTGAAGATGAACCTCTTGAAGAAACTGAGGATAGAGTATCTAATTTCTCTCTCGAGGAAGAAGTTTTACTAATCAAAAAAATTCGAGAACTATCCGAAGATCCCAATATCCGTGTTCTAGGCCACAACTTTAACTTCGATAATACAGTATTCTTCAATACCATCTTTTTCACTTTCCCACAGATAGAAGATACTATGACTATGTTCCATAGCATCTTCAGCGACGTGCCCAAATCCTTGGACATATTAAGTAGTATTTTCAGTCCTAAGTATGTCTACTGGAAAAATGATAGAAGTGAAGATAATTGGAGCGAAGGCGAAAGCACCTTCTGGAACTACAACTGCTTAGACGTTGTTAGAACTTATGAAGTGTATTCTGCTTTAAAATCAGTATTACAGTCTATGGGTATGACAGAAGTTTACAAATTCCAGAAAGAACTTCAAAGCCAAGTTCTGATTTTAAACTTACGTGGGATACTTTTTGATAGTTCGAAGCAAGTTCTTCTCCGGCGAGAAGTTGAAGCTACGACAGAAACTATTGCCGATAGATTAAAGTCAATCCTTCTGATTGATGGAAGTGTGAACTTTAACAGTTCGGATCAGGTTAAGTCAATCTTCTACGAATACCTTGGACAGCGGCCTGTAAAGGTGCGTAATGGTAGTGACTTCTCTATCTCATCTGGCGATGAAGCTTTAAACGTTATAGTAGAAAGAGAGCCGATTCTAAAGGGGATTGTCGATCTGCTTAAATCTTATAGGTCATCGAAAGTTTTTGCTAATACTTTCCTTTCCTCATATACAAGTCCAGCCACAGGACGTATGCATACAACCTTTAATATCTGTGGAACTGCAACTTATAGATTTTCAAGTTCCAAGGCTCTTGATAAAACTGGCCTAAATTTTCAGAATCTTCCGAAGGGGGATGAAGGCGACGTAGAATACCCAATGCCGAATATTCGTAGTCTTTTTCTTCCTGACGCCGGCCACTTTATATTTGATACTGATCTGGATTCTGCCGACTTGCGGATTGTGGTGGCAGAATCCGGGTGTAAGTGGATGAAAGAGCAACTAGACGCAGGAAAGAAACCTTATGTAGAGATCATGAAAAGGTATTACAATGACGATACAATGACGAAGAAAAGCCATCCAAAAGAATATACAATCTTTAAGAGTTTATGTCACGGCACAAACTACTTAGGAACTGCGCCTGGTCTGGCAAAGAGATTAAATTTAGACACCGGTGAAGTTAAGAAAATTCAGGATTGGTATTTTGATCTTAATCCAGAGATTAAAGAGTGGCAATCTTCTATTAAAAAGAAAGTTAATAAAGGTCAGCCTATCTCCAATGTTTGGGGGTATAAAAAGTATTTTTGGGGCGGGATTGTCGAGACGACATATAATGAAGCTGTGGCATGGATACCACAAAGCACGGTAGCTATCCTTATTAATAGGCTGCTAGTGGCCATTGGTAAGCATGAGAAGCGGATTCAGCTTCTAGCGCAGGTGCATGATTCACTGGTTGGGCAAGGGCTGGCGAGTGATGAAGATGCGTTGATAGAGCGGATACGTAGCCTGTCACAGATTACGCTACCGTTCGCCAGCGGAGAGATTGTAATTCCTCTGGGTGTCCAGACGAGCCGTGAAAATTGGGGTGCTGTGGCAGCTAGGTGACATGGCAATGGCGGTCATAGAGTGGCCGCCATTGCATTTTAGTGCGGTGGTATGTGCTACCCTACGCTGGCAAAAACTAGATCGCCATAGCGCATTATTTTAATGAATTACTATTCTGTAATTTATCAGGATAACCAGTCAAATCCCGTAAAGTCCCCTGACAAAGCGCAAGTTCTCTTGCTGCATTGTCAGCTTCTCCCGTCAATTCGATAAGAAATTGAGAAGTCTCTGTTGAAAGTTTGGTGCCACTGGCTTCATAGCTTCGGGTGGAATTTTGACCTGTTGAAGAATTTGCTGGCAGTTTTCCTGCACAGGAACTTGTTTTGTCATAGGGGTCGTACAAGCGGAGAGTGTGGACAGAAGCCACAGACCTAGAATTAAGCTCAGAAAGAAGAAGACTTTGTTTTGCATCTCCATCTTTAAGTTCCTGATTGTATATACCAACCAAGTTTTGAATGTTATTACTAGCAGTAGAAGTAAGAAGTTTATTTTCTTCTGATACTTTTGCCATAGCACTTTGATAAAGTCCTTGCTCATATGTAATTCCTTTCTTGTACGCAGTTGAGATAGCTTCTTCATATTTCAAGTAAGCAAAAAAACTTCCGCCTCCGATAAGTCCTATCACAAGTAGATAGGGTAGAAGTTTCTTTAGAAGCGGAAGTATAAACGGGATAATAAACATACTAACTCCTTACTTATATTGTAGCACTTTGTAGCACTTTATTCTAATCAAGATTTAAGTTTAAACATGCCTCCCACTCCAGCCATAAGGGCACCAGCTCCGATTCCAAAATCTTGTGGATTCCATAATTGCCCCTTATAGATAGCATACACACTGCACCCTAGATAGACAAGTACCATAAGTATAGCACTTACCTTGCCATCATCTAAAGTTCCATTTACATTTTTAAGCATCTGCATTTGGAGCTCCCGAAGAAGAAGTTTCAGAAGAGGAAGAGGAAGAAGCATACATTTTAGCCTCTGCAAGCCTGCGACGCAGAAGGCCCATAACTGGAACTTTATTTACGTGGTCCCAAAATTCAAACTCTCTTTGAATTACATTCAATGGGGCATTTTCATTTATAAAGCGAAGAAGTGTGCTATTTAAAAAGGCTACTTCTCCGATGTTAAAAACAAAGTCTACCAGAGCATCAAATTGCCCTTGACGTAGCGGAACTTTAACTCCCCTGTTAACAGCACTTACAGCAATTTGAAGGTCATCCCATAGGATTTGTGCGCCTTGTTCACGCGTGATGACCATTCCAGCGACAACCGGCGGCTTGGAAGCTGACGTATGCCCGTATCCAATAGTCCATACACCGCCGAGGTCTCTGTAAGCAATCCCACGGAAGCCTTCAAAGTTTTCTACAAGTGCAATTCCAGCCTGATCAATCTCTTTAAAGTGATCAATAGCACCTTCAACTATAGGTGGAGTGTAGGACATTATCTATTTCCTTTTGAAAGTAATGAAGCCATCTGCAATCTGGAAAGTGCATATTTTCCAGAAAGGATTTGATTGAGGGCTGGGCCTTGTTTACTTAATAAGGGCCCAAAAAGATTAAGAGTTTGTGGAGTATTAAGAGGCAGAAAAGAAGACTGCATTCCTGCTTCAGGAGGGGGAAGTAGACTTTTTATAGTTTTAAAGAAGTTACTATCTTCAGCAGTTCTTCGTCCTTGACCTTGACCTTGCCCTTGGCCTTGATCTGAAAGCATATACTGAAGCTCTCTTTGTCTCCGATCTATAAGCCCCTGATGATTCCTTCCAGAGCCTTCATGCCGGAGCATAAAAGCAGCTAGACCTTCAATATCTTTAGGTGTAGCACTTTTTACACCTCTAAGCCCAGCTGCGAGCGTGCCGATTCCTGTATTAAGCCCGAAAGAAATAAGTCCCGTTTTCATCTTACTATCTAGAGAGTTCCAGATATCAAACTTACTTGCGGTTTTCCAGACCTTTTCTACGTCCTTGTGAAGAAGTTCGATAGCTTTTTCCTTTTTCTTTTCATGCGGAATGCCAGGATTGTTAAAGAAAGCAAACAATTTAGCAGAGTTTTCCTTATCATAGTTAAGTGCATGACCATATCCGACTGTAGGGGGAAGGTGCGGGCCATCTACGTAGGCAGGTTTGAAGTTGTCATTCGCATTTTCTTGCGCTTTTAAAAACTCATAGTCTATACCTTCTATTGTCATGAGTGCCCCTTTGTCCCAAAGGTTTGTATAAAGGTGTAAATCGCTATTATACTCGCCCCAATAGATGTAAGAAGTTTAAAAACGAAAAATACTCCTTTAGAGATTTTCCACGCCCCAAGAAGATCACTGACGGAACCATTGAGTTCTTGTACAGAACTTTGCAGTCCCTTAACAGCTTTATTAAGCTCTTCAATATCCTCTTTAATCTTTACCAGCTCCACTCTACGCTCTTCCATAATAGTCTATATCACTTAATTGAAGGATATTTCTTTTTAACAGCTTTGCGAACTTTAGCTTTTTCCGCGCTGGTGCCATGCTTTGAAACCATACTAAGGGCGGCACGGGCATGATTCTTATCATTGATAGGATACTTTCTCTCTTTTGGCTCCGCAAACTCTGAAGTTTTTAAGTTTTTTCTTTTAGCCGCTGTAAGTTTTCCCATGCTACCTCCTAAGTTAAATTTTAAATCTTAACTATAACGCAAGAAAGAGAGAAGTATTTAACTTCTGACTAAGCTCTTGCGCAATGGTTGTTGTCGGGGTTCCAAGATATGTATAGATATCCTGAAGCTGCGTCTGCTCCGTGGGAGTTAGGCCACTTCCCGTAGAGAATGGAACCACTATAGCACTGTTTATGAAGATTGTCCCTCCGCTAGTATTAAGAATTGTAATCGGAGTCCCTGCTACGTTTGTGGCATTGCCGCCAGTTACAAGAAGTGGGACTGAAGGGCTGCTAGTATTCTTAATTGTGAATGAGTTATTAAAGGTAAAGTTTGTTGGGGAACTAGCCGTTACTTCAGTTGTCTGGTCAGCGATACCTGTCGAAGTAGAAAGCCAGTAAACCATCCAAGCATAGATTTGCTGGAAAGTTGCAGAAGAGCTTGTAATGTCAAGTTCCAGTGCCGTTCCTACAATGGACATACCAGTTACCGTACTTCCACTTATCCCTATCGTATTATAGATGGTGTCTAGAACTTGATTAACAAGGTAAGTAATAGTCGCATTGGAAAAGGAAGTTCCTAGTGTTCCAATGACTTCATCTATAAACTCATACGCTGTGGTTCCCTGCACATTAGCAACTCTTATTTCAATCGTCCTGCTTGCTGTGGCTGGCGCCGAGTCAGTCCAAGTGTAGGTTGTAGCGGCTCCAATATTCACATTAGCAAGAACTGTACTGCTTGTTTGATCATATATCCAAACTTGGCTATTGGCCACCAGATTATTAAGTGTTACACTTTGCGTAGGCTGTGGAGCACTTACAGTTATAGCACCGCCAGTGTTATTAGCGGTTGTATAAGTAACGCCTGAAGCAAGCTGTACTGTAATAGCATAAGATGTTGTATTCCTAAGATCTATCGTTCCTGTTAGAGTTGCCCCGCTAAGATTGTAAGTCCCGGCCGCGGAAGGCGTAAACTCTATGATAAGCGATGATCCTGTGAAAGTGTATGCTTGCTCCGCACTAAGCCCTAGTGTCCCGCCGCCGAAGTTTGGCTCCGTAGTAGCTTGAGAGTAGGCCCCGCCATTGGTATAAGTAAATGGATAGGTTCCAATAAAGCCACTTAAGGTTTGAGCGTTCGTCGCTATACTGCCACTTCCATTCAGCGTGACACCGCTGTTTATGGAGAAGGAAGCTGCTAGGGACAAAGAGACAGCGCCTACAGCACCTTGACCAGTGAAGGGAACTACCGAATTAAGATTTATACAGGCCTGGGCTTGGCTGTAGTCGTAGGTCTGCTGGAAAGTTGTATTTCCTGTGATAGTTACAGGACTTGAACTTGCTCCCCAAGCTATATAAATGCCAGTGTAAGCATTTGCGGCACTTTCAGTTGCAACTGTATAGGGATTAGTAACTTGTGCTGCAACTGCCTCATTAAAGATATAACCATAATGCCTAGAAAAGGTGACAAATCGGCCATAGTCAAGCCCGTCATAGTACACATTTCCAGTTGTTACAGCACTTTGTATATTGGCCTTAATACTGATTGTCCCTGCCGCACTCTGAGTGTTAGTAATACTAAGAGTGTATAGGTTCCAATTTCCAGCATTCGCTGAAGCGCAGGTGTACGTTGCAGGTGTAAGAGCTACACCGTTAACAGTTCCGCTTAGGGTTATGGTCGGAGCAACAAAGCTAACTCCACCATTATAATATGCTGCATCGTAAAGGATCGCACCGACAAAAGTTAAGGTCTGGCCCGGCCCTATAGGGTAAGGCTCTACAGGAGAGAAGGGAACATTAGGTGCGGTTACTTGGAGCTGCGCCGAGCTTTTACTTCTGTAGGTATTTGCCGTATTAAGAAATACTGTACCATTGTAATACCAATCTTCCTGAAGAAGGGCATTGTTATTCTTGTTGACAAGGCTGACAAGGGAAGTATTTGTCATGACTGTAGCAGAGCTTAGACTGGAAAAGGTAGGAGCAGTTCCAACTAAGCAATCTGTGGCAGTCAAATTAATCCCCGTAGCCACAGATTGTGTTCCAATAAGAGGAGTTCCCGCTGGCCGTGGGAAGGTTGAATTAATGTCAAGGCCAGAGAAAGCAGCATTAATCAAGCCCGGAGACGTAGCCTGCACAAGAAACTGATCTGAACTTCCTCCAAGTAAAATAGTCCCGGACATTTGTAGACCTTGTCCAGTACCCATCAAAGGGGCAGCTCCGGCGTCTGCTACAAGCCACCCATTAGTGAAGGAAGAAGATTGCCCTGTGTAATTATATCCGATATTGCAAGAAGCTAAGCATCCACTAAAAGAAGTATTGCCGATGTCACTGATAGCTTTTGTAGTCCCCGCAGCCGTTACTACGCTCACCATAGCACAATTTGTAAGGGGAATAGGGGAAGCAAAGCCTACGGGACTTCCTGCGCCCCCACTAAAATACACTCCCCTTGCACTAGAGGAATAGAAAGCGCTACTAGAGATTGTGAAGGGGTTAGTGTAGTAAGTAGCCCCATAGTTAGCTGTGCAGCTAAAGGTGGCTCCGTTATAGGGATATGTAATGGAGAGATTCCAGAAAGCGGCGTTACTTATAACAACTTGCCCACTCTGCGACAGGTTTCCGCCGGTCATAAAGCAGTAACCGGGATAAGTCGTATTGAAAGCTTCCACTGTTACATTACTTGTAACATTTGCCACTGGACAGGAAAGGGCATGACTGTAAACTGTATTCGCCGTAGTTGTTATGGTATTCCCGCTTAAACTTTGAATAGTAACTACTTCCCCACCCAAAGCCTTGACAGTGGTTTGAGTATTTGCTAAAAATAAGGTATCCCCTGCCGCCCATCCAGAAGCATTAGCTACTGTAAAGGTATTCACTCCACTTGCTATGGCTGCTGTAAGTGTGGAAATTCTCTGCTTCGCTGTTCCGTAAACTTGAAAAGAAGCTCCATTATCCACGTACAAGCCGTACTTACCTGCTGCAAGTGTCGCAGAATCGCCTGGAAGTATTGAGAAGGTAATACCAGTTGGCAATGGAGTCGAGGAACTTCCGGCACTTACCAAGCCCCCTACCCCTACATAAATATTACCATACCCGGTAAGACTGGAACTAGCTGTAGTGCTTGCAGTTAAAGTCCCCCAAATCTCTACAGAATGCGTTGTAGAGTAAGTGGAAGTCATAGCTTCTGCTGTAGAAACTGTGGAGCTTTTACTCAAATTATAAGTTCCAGTTCCACCAGTACCAGTCCCAAAGCTGGTTATAGTTGTCCCTGCTGTGACACTTGTACCAGCAATAGCCTGAGCAGGCCCTAATGGAGAGCCACTTGTAATAGAAGTTACAGTTAGAACGGAGCCGCTAATTGTACCTTGAAAGGAAGTTATTGTTGGACTTACTACTGTACCTGTTGAGTCGTCGCCCCAAGTATAAGCAGCATCGAGTGTGACATTCACGCCTGCCGGGATAAGTACCCTATCCCCGGATACGGGAATTACGCCGCCACCCCAAGTTGCTGTCGAGCTTGCATTACCAGAAGCTATAGCTGCAATGATTGTCATACTGATTCCTATGATTAAGAATAGGTAAGGGAAGCGTAGTTGTTCCAGATATTAACCGGGTTCGAGTTTCCGTTTGCCCATAGAATACTTACATCCCCTACAGCCGGAGTGTCAAGTGTAATTTGCTGGATGCTCCACACCGCGGCACTAAGAGCTGATCCCGGCGCTGCTGTTCCTTTGTATAGGACAGTAGGAGAAGCTTGAACAACCTGAATAGCAAGAGCCATATTCGCACCATCGACAAAAGTTAAGTAAGTTCCTGTGGGGTCAACCCCAATAACTTGGCCTGAAGTTCCAAGTGCATTAATATTCTGCCCATACTCTAAAAGGTTGAGTGGGATTCCAGAAGGTAAGTCATTATGGACGAGTGGCCGGAAGGCTGCCTGACCGCCACCAGCCGTGTAAGGACTTATTAAGACAGCACTTGAAGTGCTCTCTGTCGGAAGAATAAGCTGATTCCAGAGAAGCTGCCCAGCTGCTGTTACTTGAAGAGAAAGCGCATGAAACCACCTTTGCCACAAGGGCGACGTCATATCCCTTGCAGATGGTGGCGGTGGTAAACTTGGAAGCGTCATCAATATTTCCTTTCAGGGGAGTCTATCAATAAGCTATTCAAGCGAAGAGGGGTGTTACCGTGATAACGAAGTTGATAACTTCTTCTATTTGTAGACCCTTGTCGCACTAGGCGGCTATTATTACCGCTAATGGGGAGATATTGATAGGTGCTGAAAGATTGAAAGTCATTATCCGTATACCTAAGCATTAAGTTTTGGTTGGCTACCTTATCACCTATAAATTGAACAGCGCCTACTCGAACCCTTGAATTCGTCCCCGGAGTAAAAAGAGGAGACGTGATAACTTGAACTTCAATCGGGGCGCCATTATCATTAGTGAAGCTGTTGGCAATATTATATAACTTACCGTCAGTCAGTCCTTGCAGGGTCTGAAAGCCACCTTGACTAAGCGCATTAGCCGCGTTAAAAATCCCCTGAGTGAAGGTTTGAAGATCAATAGACCCACTGACTGCACTTAGAGGCCCGAGAGGAAGCTGGGCATTAACGAGGAAAGAGAATGAAGTCGAAGATATATAAGAGACATCAAACTGCCCGTTTACAGAAGAAGTGGAACAGTTCGATATAACTACTGCTTCCCCATCATTGACAGTATACCCACCACTTGGATAGGTGGCAGTTACTTGGCTAAGTTGATTGGGGTAAGAAGCTGTCACACTGAGAGTGCAAGTAGTTAATGCGTTTGGTGTAAGGGTGGAAAGTAGACCCCATTCCTGGCTTCCTATTTCATATGCAAGAGTAACTCCGAGGTCTGCTAAGGTTAAAAAGTAGGTATATACTCCCTGAGAGTAAAAGGTGCCAGAATACACACTAGTCAGCGAGCTTCTTCCAAGCACTAAATCAACTTCAGGTGTGGAGACTTTCTGAACTTGAAGATTACTAATCATAAACACACCAAGTCCTGTTCCGCAGGAAAGTTCCCCTTGCTGCCCAACAAAAAGTAAACCCTGCCCCACATTCTGCACACTGTAAGGAGCCATACAGCCAATGTTCGAAAAAGCTGGCTGGTAGGGAAGCAGAGGACTTCCGGGCGGAGGATTGCCAGCGTCGTAAAAGAATTCTATTGAAGAACTCTTAAATGCTACGATATAGTTAAGATACCTTCCAAGGGCTACCGGAGTATCATTTATAGCGTAAGCATTTATAAAATTAAGTGCTGTCCACGTTGTCGGATCATTAAGATTACTTCCCCATATATTTGCAGAAGTATCCATAATGTAAACCGTCTCGTCAAGCTGGGCAATTCCGGGAACTGTTGGATTGCTTGGATACCCGTTGGTAATTTGTGTAAGGGTATTAGAATTAACATTAAATTCCCACATTTGCGTGGAGCTTTTAAGAAGGGCCACACCATTGGCATTGCAAGTTAAAATATCGAACTGCGGGTTAGTTACTCCAATAGCCGTAGCAGAGATACCACTGTCAAGATACCCAGAGGTGGCAACCCCGTAGGAAGTAGAAGAGACTGAATCATAAGCTTCTACGAAAAAGCCTCCCTGCCCAACCCCTAAAGAAGCCAAATTTAATATACTTGATCCTGAAAGATTGTAAGTAAACAATTGGGGATACCCCGTCAGGAAAGTAATTCCAGAAGGGGTAATAGTAGCCACACCCACAACTTGATCGCTCCCTCCAAGACCAATAAGTAGCAGAAGAGAGCCATAAAAAGCGCAATTGTTAAAAGAAGCATTGTAAGAATTTGACGGGATAGGCAAATTATAAAAGTTTACTACGCCAGAATCCGATACAGTGTAGAGGTAAACATTAAGCCCCGCCGCGAACACAAGATAAGTACCTGTAGGGTCCCAACTTGGCTGGCTATACCAACCCGAACTTGAGCCTGAAAAAGTATAACTATTTATGTAAGTTAGATTCCCTACAGAGTCTGTTTCATACACTCCAACTCCAAGTTGGGTATTAGAGGAAAGACTGTAGAAAATCAAAAAGTATTTCCCACTTGGAGTAAAGCAGGAATAAAGAACTGACGGGGATGTTCCAGCGCCAAGGTAGGAAACATTCCATTTAGGAGAAGAAGCTATACCTGTGGCAGTATAAGAGAATACTACTAAAGGTATTCCAGTGGAGCTAAGTGAGGGAAGATATAAAGCCACAAAAAAGGGATAAATTGGATGGGCTACTATTCCGTAGTAAATGGATTTAGATAGCCCATTTATAGTTGGAGAGTAGTTGCTTACAAAAGTCATAGTTCCAGTGGTTGGGGCAACTGTCCAAAGCTGCGCACCACCGGAACTTGAACTTGAAGCCATTATCACGGTATTTTGAAGACCGGCAGTATAGTTTGGAAAATTGGGGTTGATAAGAGGAATTGAAAGGGTTACGTTTTGCCCCAGGGTTACAGCCCCGTTTGTGTTTACGTAGCTAAGTACTTGTGTCATACCAAAAAAGGCCAGAAAGACACTTCCACCGCAGACACTAAGTACGAATGGAGCCTCACCCCCGCCCACAGGGGTAGTTCCAAAAGGCGCTGTTACTGGAACTACTTGTCCATAGTTCTGTGGAGTTTGTTGCTGTGTAACAGTATTAAAGACTACACCGCTGGAAATTTCAAACCCATTTCCAAGTTGCCCTTGTGGGATACCTATCAGATTATAAGCGCCATACTGCGTTGTCCCTGCTCTCTTCTTTCCTCCGCTTATATTAAGCTTAAGTGAATCAGCAGATAAAGTTCCATCTCTAGTCCCAATATTAGGATTTAAACTAAGCATGACTTGAGAAGTTTGTGCCATTATAATCCTTAGAAGTATTAGTTCTGCTCATTACCCCAACCATACAGAGTATAAGTTGTCGCAGGGCCGGGACTTGGAACATTATTTGGGCGGCTAAAGGGAACAGTTTGATTGTCAGTAGCGCTAACTTGGAAGTCTTGGGGATTCCGTTTTTCTTTATGATGCTTACAAGCATAGAATCCATTCCAAGTCTTTTCTACGTCGCTGTTTTTCCTCTTCCGTCCACAGAAGTCACAATAGACATTCCATCCACCATCTTTGTAATAGTTATCTGCGCCCATTTAAGCCTCCAATAGGGTTATCTTTATAAATTACTATTTCGTAATTTATTAAAATAACTATCATTTATACTTCCAATCTGTAGCATACCCGCGTTTTTGAAGTTCTGGTAGCTGCTGCTCTAACTTCCTTCCAATATCCTGCCGCACAATCGGGGAGTTTGGGATGATAAGTTTCTTGACATTTTTATAAGCTTTATCAACGGCGCCTTCAACAGTAAAATCCGTCCCGGATACTATACAAACATAAGTTCCCGCTGTAACTATTTGGCCGTTCTCCAACTTAACTTCTGCTGGATGGAAGTTTCTCCCAACCTTCTCTGTCCCCCATATCGGGTATCCACTTACAGATTCCTGACTAAAGCCACTGTATGGGAATGGTGGAATGGCCATAATAAAGCCAGCAGCAGTTAAATCCCCACCCCCCTTTGGATAGAAGGTATCTTCCCCTTTTAAACTATCAAGCATCCACTCTGCCGTATTATGGTGAAGAACCTGCTGGATATTGAACAGGGGCCATCCAAAGCGGCTGGTAACCTCAAGGGGCATTGGCCCCCCGTCAGAGTCCTTAACAATTACAGCCACGTCAAGATACCCTGTATACCCCACCCTAATAGCTTCTGCCATCAATGGAAGTAGCACTTTTTGTCCAAGAAGTGACTTCTCAAAGGGGACATATCGCATAACTGTCCCCATTTCCCCCGTATTAACTCCCCAATCTCCCGGCATAAGTTTCTTGAATTCAAAATTTTCCAAGACCCAACTTGAGAAACCGTTTCTTCCTACCCAAGTTCCAACTGCCATCTCCACGCCCGGAACAAACTCTTGAAGCAGGAACGGAGACTTAAGTTTACCATCCTTCTTCCACCTTCCAAGCATATAAACCATATCCTCCCAGCTTTTACTCACGTAGCTGAGAGCTTTATCAGCATCTCCCGTAGGCTTACTTACATACCGTTTCTTTGTGCTCTTTACAAAGGCTATAGCTTTATCATAATCAGAGAAGACTGTAGAATTGGCGATCTCAATCCCATTCGCTTTAAATAACTCCTGCCCAACTCCCCGTTCCAGTTCCCACTTAGCCCCTTCCAAATTCGAAGAGAAAATAGGGTAGCCCTCTTTAAAGTACCGTGTAAACCGATGATTTCGAACATTATCGCTTATTAGAATAAGATCAGCCCATCGCATCCATGCTTCCCATGTATTGACCTTCTCAACTAAGCCATCTCCGACAGTATTTCTACTTCCATCCTTTGCCTTACCCATATAGACTTTAACCTTATGCCCATCATAAGCAGCACGAAGTGCAAAGTCTATAAAGCACGCTGTGTCATCAATAAGAAGTATGTTCATTGATTATTCCCTTGTTTCTTCTTCCGGTAATTATTTACGGCATCCACAGCTACACCTGCGTTTCCTGCGACAAAGCCAGCTGGAACATCCTTAACAAGATGCTGTGCGAAACTCAAGCCTTGATACTCTCTGACTGCAAACAGTCTGTGAAGGATTGTATCCATAGTTTTCATATCTTTATCACTAAAGACATTACCTCTTTCCATCGCCACTCTCATTGTATTCCATGTAGACTTTAAATCCCTAAAATTGGAGCCGCGATCATCCAATCCGGTAAAGATAATTCTCATCAGAGCTTTTTTTGCTTCTGGTGTGCTACCCGTAGCTTTATATGTCTCACTCAAGAAATATGCAACATCTTTAGAAGACGTTTCCCTTCCGGCGAGGAATCTAAAAGCATCATTCGGAGACTGAGTTTTAGTCAATTTCTCCAAGTGCAGCATACTGTCATGGAGAGCTTGATCAGAAGCATTAAGTTTTGCTACCTCCCCTGTGACAGCGCTTTCATTTTCCTCCGACATTTTAATGTACTTATTAAGGGTATCTAGTGCCTTTGGCTGCTCTCTAAGCCATGAAATATTCTTCTGTCTCCAAAGTTTCATCCCGGCACTATCCATCTCTTTTACACTTGCACCGGTATACCCCATTGCAAGACTACTAATAGTAGCCTTTGGGAGAAAAGTTGCAGCATGGTTCATAGTTTCTTTGGAACGAAAAAGAGCTTTAATAGAGGCTGCCGCGCTGTCAGCACCTTGACCTTCTACACCCGCGGCAACCTTTCCAAGGCCTGACATGCCTTCGATATTCTTTGTCATGGCTTTATACTTAGAGTAAGTTCTATTAGCTGCTCCAAGTTCCTTTTTCATCCCAACGTAGGCCTTCTGGGCTGAACTTATTTGCCCATAAAGTCCCTGTTTTTGCTTATCTCCTATAGCTTTGAAGGCTTCCGGCGTTCTTTCAAAACTCTGCCCAAGTTCCCGCCGCAGGTTATCAAGGGATTGATAGGTTAAAGTCGGATCGCTGAGCCTAGACTTTATATGTTCAAGAGAGGCATTGGCCGGGTCTGAAGCTGCCAAGCTTTTTTGCTTTTTCTTTATGGAAGCTACTAACTTGGACAGATTGGGATCAAGTATCAAAGGGGAAGTTGCAGAAAGTTTTGCCGCTTTCTGCTCTGCTGCCTTATTAACAGCACCATACTGTGCTTTAGCAGCTACCTCCATTTCCGCCATCCGAGCCTTAACTGCTTCCCTGTAAACTCCCCCAACTTGATCTACTGTATAAGGTTTACCAAAAGCTACAACATGTGATTTATTTTGAAGTCTACTTAAGCTTTGGACTTGATCAAACCTCATTCCCATATGCTGTTCAAGTTTATTTACAACTTGATCTCTATACGCCTGCGCATAGGCATTTTGCTTTTCTCGCATCTGCCGAAGGTGTTCATGAATCTGCGCATCGCTCATCATCCCGGATTTCTTAGCCCTATCCACAAAAACTTTTTGCTCATCTGTAAACCTGTTCATGGCTTTTTTATACTGGCGGTCAGCAAAAGCTACCATAGCTCCATTAGCTTCTGCCGTCCCCATATCGGAACCGCCGCCAAGTTTCAGTAAGCCACCGCGCAACTCTTTTTCCAAGAGATTCTGCGATCTGGCCCCTACAGCATCTTTGAAGAACATAGCACCAAGATTCTTCATTCCCTTCACGGCAATTGTTACACCCTTTGCAACGGTAGACACGGCTGTCGGACCTAGAATCAGACCAAGTTCTTCATCAGTCTTGCTATACTGCGCTCCAAAGTTTCCTGCAGCATTAGAAGCTAACCCATCCATAACACCTTCTAAAGTTGCTACAGTTCTTAGCTTTGCAGAACTCTGCATAACAAGCCCGGCAGCTTCCAGCCCCATTCCCGCGGCCCTAACTTCTGGAACGGGAATTTTAGTAAGCACATTCCCGCCCATTGTCAAAAGTTCTGGGGTTACAAAGCCCGCAATGCCGCCAGTAACCGCCGCAGTATCACTTCCCGCAGTAAGGTTGCCATTTAAGCCTCCCTTTTCTGCTTCTTTTACTAGATTCGTGTCATCTTGTGCACTACTTTTGCCTTCTTCCCAAGGTTTGCCGTCCTTCTGAAGCCCGCTGATCACTGCTCCTCCATAGTTCTTTGAAGCAGCATCTACGAACTGCTGTGGTGTGAAGGTATCCGGGATATTTGAAGCTTTAGTAGGTTTCCCATTTACTGTAAAGGTTACATCAAATGGCATCTTATTCTCCCGGAGTTCCGAATTGGATACTTCCACTAGCCCCACTTGTAAGTTTCCCAGTGGCAGCTTTTAACCTCTTATACAGTGACATGTATGAGTTAGAATCTTTATGGTCCGACGCAGCTACCCGTAGAATTTCTTCCGAAGTAGGAAGCCCTTCCAACTCTTTAAGTTGCTGTTCAGCCATCATAGTTTCTTGCTCATTTGCGGTCGATACGGTTTGATTAATCCGCGATCTTATAATATCTCCGACATACGCCATTTTAAGAAGGACTGTCATATTTGTATCGCCCTTCTTCGGCGTAGCAATATCTTGAAATTCATTAATTGTCACCTGATTCGCGCCACGGCCACCAAGCAGTGTTGCAATCTTACTTATATCAAGGCCCAAACTCTTTGTAACAACGTCTGTGATTTGTGCACTTTGAGAAGCGGTGCCGCTGTTGATCATTTTAGTAAGTTGTTCAGTTACAGTATGGCCGTTAGTCTGGTTAAGAACACTAGCGACCGTACCAGTTTGCTGTCCAAGGACAGCCTTAATACCAAGCAAACCCTGCGCAGCATCCCCAAGAATTTGTTGCTGCGTAAGCTGCGCTGGGGTAAGCATAATACCCACTGGCGCTACTCCACCATAATTAAGTGCTGCATTAGCTTCTGTATTTTTACTTAGCCATTCCAAGTGTGAAGCAGGGTAAGGTTGTCCTGTTACAGGATTAATATCCGTCGGGGCTGAAGGATTTTTTATGTGCTTCTGTACGGCAGCTTGAAGGGCAGAAATACTCTCCGGGGAAGAGGATGCATAAGAGAGATCGCCCATTTTAGCAATTTTATTCCCTTTAGCCTTATTTGCTTGCTCTCTGGCATAGATTCCGGCCTGTCTAACAGCCGTATCCAGCGTACGCAAAGCAAGTTCAATTTGCCGGTATTTTGACAGTTCTTCTTCCTTCGTCTGGCGGTTCTGAAGTGCCGCCATCTGCGCCATAACTGTGGCCTTCTTATCTGGCGACATGCCAGTAAGTTGTAGGCTTCGTGCCCAAGGAATAAAATCCGTTGGAGACTTTGGTAGAGCTTTTGGATCGCCACCATTTGCAAGATAAGACTTGACAAGCGCATTCCTTGCCCCATCCGTCGGATTGGCAAGGAAATCCGTAGCATTTTCACTTACAGCATTAGCAAGGGCAGCTTTCTTCAGTGCATTTTCTTTAAGATTTAAAAGATTATCTTGCTGCTGTTCTGACATTAGATGCGACAGGCTATCTGCAACTTTATACTGTCCAAGAGCGACAGCTTTCTGTTCCATCTTTTGAAGGTCTTGGAAATTTGCCGTCCCTGCCTGAAGCTGCCCAAGACTTTGTCTTAGAAGTTGCTGATCTTGTATATCCTGTTGAAGGGATTGATTTTGCAACTTCTGTGTAATTACTTGCTGCTGCGCACCCTGCACAGCGGCTTCATTCATATTATAAGCTTGCTCGCCTTGAATACCTTGGCCAGCCCCTATAAGTAAACCGCCTAAAAGAGACATAAAATTATTCCTTATACAGACAGGCCCGGCATGATTAAACCTGCTGGCCACGGTGTTAAAGTGCGAGGAGTGACAGTCGGCGCGCTAGTCCAAGGCATGGGTGCGCCCTGCACTTGCGATTGAAAAGCTTGTGGTGGCGTACTGACAGGAGTCGAACTTGGCGCTAAGGTACTAGAAGTAGGTTGCGAAGCACCTTGAAAAGTCTGTTGCATTGGCGCACTTGTCCACAGCAAAGGTTGAAGTGGCGATTGTGGAACAGCTTGCGTAGGCACTTGCATAGAGTTCTGAGGGTTGCTTGGCTGTACTGGGCTTTGTTGTACTTGGTTTTGCTGGCTAGGCCAAAGACTATTCAACAGCCCATTACCAGAGGCAGGAAAGCTTCCCTTAGGTGAATACAAATCTAGCATAGAGTTAAACACTTTAACTCCTTAATAACTAGTTAGAAAAGTTAAACAGATTGTTGCCCAAAAGGTTCGGATCATTAAAACTGAACATATTAGAAGAAGAACTTACAGGGTTATAAGCGGTAGTACCAAGCGGCAAACTCGTCGTCCCCATTGGAATTGTTTGTCCGCTTGCTGCCATTCCTATAGAATCCATTACATCATTAGAAGTTCCGGGAATAGCGCCTGACGAAGAATTTCCAGTGAGTAGTCCCTGCAAAGCATTTGCACCTGCCCCAACAACCTGACCAACTGCTTGATTATTCGCCCCTTGCTGCCCGGCAAAGATCTGCCCCGCCGTACCAGTTTGACTACTATTCACACCACTAAGCAGGGCTAAATCGTTGAACTGGTTTTGGAACTGTTGCGAAGCCATCCCTTGCCCATACTTTGTAAGTGCCGCTGCCTCTCCACCACTTCCAAAGGTTCCATGCGCTGCTGCACTTGCATCTACCGCGCCAATTCCTTGCTGAAGTGCAAAGTCATACCCGGCATTACCAGCGCCAATTCCTTGAGTCATGAGTTGTTGAAGCATTGGCTGGTACTGCGCCCACTGACTATTAAAGGGGTCAGCGATGTTAGCACCCTGCGAATTGCCGCCAATTGGATTGCTTGTTACTGCCCCACCAGAAGCGGCTGGGCTACTACTATTACCCCCGAAGATACTATTTACAACCCCACCAATTAAAGGGGCTGCTAAAGGTTCAAGAAAGCCAAACATAGAAACTCCTTACTTTTCAATCCATTAAATGGAAGCAATTCCCTTTCGAAGCCTCTCAATATAGCTGTGAAGGGCGCTTTTGGATAGTTTAATTCTATCCAATTTTGGATTAACTTGACAGTTAACTAGGAGATTAAAGCGGTCTTCATTTAGCTCCCTCTTAACAAGGTACTTATAAACTATTCTCATCTTTCTAACATCAAAAATGTCCTCAAAGATTACATGGACACCCTGAAAACGGTTTAAATCCACTTCCGGCAATTTCAAATCTTCTCCAAGTGAAGCTTTAATTTCTTCTTCCGATCGGTGGATAATAAGTTTAGGCGCAGAGCTATCGTTAATCTCTTGAAGATAGGGAAAAGCTCCAGTCTCTGCCGTCCCAACCTTAAATCCTTCCTTTTTCAAAGTATTAAACTGTTTAAAAGGAAGTTGAGATAGTGAATCATGGTAGCAGAGGTTCTTATCATCTGTAAAGAGATTGGCTAGCCACGTTGTGCCTGATCTTGGTTGTCCGATAATATAAAAATCAAGCATCTTATTCTCCTTCCAACAACAAGCAAGAATAATCAATAAGAATCTCTTCTCCACTATCTATAGGACGAACTGCAATAAGATTCACCACATCGGCCCCAAAAATCTTATGCAGCACTACATTAGCATACTTTGTACTATGGTTTATATACTTAAAGATGCTATTTAAACTTTCTTCTCGGAAGGCTACAGCAACCTTCTCACCTCGAAGGTATGACCGAAGTGTAAACAGTCCTTTTCCTTCAATACTGGAAAAAGTAACAGAAAAGTCTTCTAGACCTTCTTTAAAGAAGTCTACACCTTTCCAGCACAGTTCTTCAACTTTCGGGTTCAGGCCCAAACTTTCACAGTAAATCTTATATTCCTCTCTAGCTTCTATCCCAAGTTCTCGCATACTGCTATCTGCTTTTGTCATATAGAATCCCATAATTAACTACTCTTATATTTGGAAGGTGCAAAGAAAATGGAAGCTTCTTCTCTATTTGCTGCAAAAGCTTCCTCTTTATACAATAAAAATTTCTGGCTTATTTCCCTTCTCATGTCTGGTGGGGTTAGATATTCTAAGGCTATCTCATCCGCAAGACCCCACTTGAGCATCTGAAAGAACTCTTGTGGAAAGTCTGGCGCATCAGTTGCAAGGTTGAAATCATAAACTTGCCGCTGGATATTTACTTTTAAGTTCCAAATAGCTTCTGCTGGCACGTCGTAGACAGTAAGGATACCCCCACTAAGCTGTGGATCGTAGAAATACATATTCAACGAGCCAGAACTTGTAGGATTTCCCAGCCTGTCAAAGTCATATCGGCTCATGGGAGTGAGCCGGACTTGACTATTGGAATTTATATTAACTGTATAGCAGTCTAAAACCCTAAGAGGAAGGGTTGTCCCACTAAGTGTACTTAAGTTGTACTGTGCTTGCCCTACCACTACAGGGAAAGTTACAGTTTGCACACACCAAAGTGGCAACCCTTCTAAAGCTAATTTCTTAGCCACAATGTTTAATGCCTGCATACAGTTCGTTGTATCACTGACTGGTATTGTATCTTGTGAACTGTATGCACCAATAAGCCTAAGAGCCGCCCAGACTATATCGGAAGCGGCCATTGTGAAGGTTGTAGTTCCGCTAACAGACATCAGAAGGCTCCTAACTTAGCAAGTTCCAGTGTCAGACTAAAGGTTAGAATTGCGCCAGTGGTCCATCCAAGTGTTGAAATTCCAATCCCACCATTCAAGCCATTACTTGTTGTCAAACTTGCTGGCGGTACAAATAGGCCGTAGTTTTCAGCTTCATACTTTCCCCGCCCAGTGTAAGTATCTACATAGACCGGAGTAGTGCCGTCCCAAGAGAGGATGACAATGTTTACATCTTGCACATTGTACTGAATCTTGCGGATGGCAAGCGCTGCCGCTTTCGCAGCCCCACTACTGTCAATGCCAAAAAGATTGTTTGGAAGAATAAGCGACTGATAAGCAAGATTGCTGCTATCAAGATACCCTGAAACGTTGATAACAGCGTTCTTACTCCCGTCGACCAAGATATTGGTTGTCAGGGAATTGGCCATAGCTTATCGCTCCCGCACCGCAACCAGAAAATCAACAAGTGCAGTTTGGGCTGCTGCGCTTGCAGTCAGAATTCCGACTGTCGGGCTAAGTGCGCCGACTGGGTATGTTACCTTTGAGGCTGCTACCAAGGCATCATATCCCAAAGAAGGATTACCGGTTGCAACTCCAAGCGGCGAAGGTGCATTGCGGGCATATCCACTCTTTCCAGTAGTCGGATTGACGTAGGCGGCCAGATTGCCAAGACTGTCTACGGCCAATCCAAGTTCTACCATCACATTATTTGTAAAGGGATTTGGCAAGGTCATCAGAGTCGTAACCGTGCTACCGACTGCTTGCTGGACTAGCAGATTAGCCCCGCCAACTGCAAGTTCAAAGTAAATGCCACTTACGGGGGCACTAAGCGCTGCGCCCTCATTAATCCAGCCAGCATAGAAGCCAGTTGTTCCCACACTGGCCATACTTGCAGCAACTTTGAAAAAAGCTGCTTTACCACCGGCTGGATTAAGAATCATACCACCAGCACTTTGAATTACAGTGCTGTCGGCGGCAACTGCGCCAGTTGTAAGGGTAATGGCCCCGCCATCCGTTGTACTACTTACAGTCGGAGTTACAGCACCAGTCCCGCTAAGTACCCACTTACTAGTAATGTAAGCATCGAAGTCATCTTCCACCACATGAGCATAAGTAGGATCAGGGACACCACTAAAGCCCATAGTCTGGAAGCTGGCCGCATTTGTTACTCCACCATTCATATTAGTCGTAGTCGACTTAAACATACTTCCTCCTTAAGAGTATAGGGGGTTATCTGTATAAATTACTATTTCGTAATTTATTAAAATAACCACCCCCTAAGATTAAGCCGCATTAACGCCAAACAGACCACGGGGATTCGCCCAAGCAAATGCATAACGCTCATAGGCTGCAATCTTCAAGTTCCGAGTATCGGTATCATTATCTTCCCAATACTCCAGAGCTTCCCGTTCCTGCCACAGCAAGCCATCTTCTGCATTAGTCTTAACAAACCAAGCACCCGTCGAGGCCAGATAAGGATTGCTCATGAAGCCCTTACGTATCATGCCACCGTTCAACGGATTAATATCGTTAGCATTGCTACCAACAACTTTAGCCGTTTTCAGAACTACTTCAGCATTGAAGTAATTATTTGGATGGACAATCAACTTCTCTGGTTGCAGGGGTTCAATGTAGCCACGGTCATTCTTAGACAGCATCAGCAAGATCAGAAGATCTTCTACGGCATACTGCGAGAACTCACTAGCTACAGTGAAAGTATTACTCCAAGTGCCGCCACTGAAGTTTGGATGTGCCGTATTCAGCAAGCTAACGCCATCTGCGCCAGTATAAGAACTAGAAAAAGCATTGTTATACACTGAAGCTGCATTAATGTTCTTCGTCTCTGCAAAGGCTCGACGCAGCATCCGAACTCGCTTCTCTGTCAACTGTGGGTACAGGTTGTCCTTAAGCTCCGCATGAGTTACCATGATGCCGAGAGTCCAAGCTACGTTTTGGACACGGCTCATGAAACCTTGTTGAGGAGAGTCATAAGTAACACTGTCACCTTCTGGAGTCATCTGAGCAAGGCCAAGAGTGATTTCTTGGACATACTCTTCGTAGTTCCGTTCGCTGTCAATCTTTTGATACATTTCCGTCCAGTATTCCGGTGTGCCCTTAGCTGCGTCTCCCCACCACAGCTTGACACCCTCCATAAGGGCACGTGGAAAACTTGCGGTACTTTGAAGTGGGCCGGCCATTTCAATTTCCTTTCATTAAGTGTTAATACTGTTATTAAGGAGCAGTGCTACCGTTGGACAGATCATGGTTATTGATCTTAACCATCCAGTGAGCATAAGTTCCAAAGACATTTCCGGGTTCTTGGACCAGACCCATAATCTTCAATGGCAGTGTGCCAGTTGTTGCGACACTTGAAGTGGTCAGAACAGTAGCCGAAAGCTGCGCTGGGGCAGTAGGATTCGCCACGGTCACATTCGCATTCAAGTTAACATCAACGGCTGTCAGAGCCGTCAAGCCATCATCTTGAATGCTAAAGAGGACATTAGGATCATCCACCACAAAAGCATAATAGCCATTAGTCTTAGTTGCAGGAACTTGCTGGAGAGCGTAGTTCAATGGCGTAGCTGCAAGAGCGATATTTTCCAGCACATTACTGACTTGGAAGCCAATACATACTCCACGATAAGCTCCATTAACGGCAGCTTTTTGAATCGCCGGAATACCATTAGCGTCAGCATTTGCGGCTGCGCCAACCAAGTCACCAATATTGTACTGCGAAACATCACTTGATGGGATAAAGTAAGTGTTAAACTTACCATTCCAGTTAGCGCCATTCAAATACTTTTTAGGCCGAAGGCCATATGGAGCATTTACAGCCATTTTGAAATCCTTTCAATTAGTCAGTGGAGACGCTTAAAACCGAGTAGGCTTATAAGCGTGCATCTTGTTGTCTTTCATATACTTTTCTTCTGTACCTTCGCGCATGGCTTTAGCAACACTATCCTGCGCTTTCAAGAATCCAGAATAAACTTCAACAGGGACTTTCATCAAGAAAGCACGAAGTGGTTTTCCATCTTCTGCATTTTCCCTGCCAACCACACGATTAACTTTATCTGAAAGAGTGCTTTCTTGGACAACAGTTCTATACTGTCTATGATTCATGCCAACTTCTTCTGGCTCTACAAAGTCCCATCCATTATACAAATGCATGTCAATGTTGCCTTCTCGGTCATTGACCCATTTAAGTTTGTACCCTGGAATTTCTTTAGGAACTGAGAGCTTAAACTGGTTATAGCCCATTACATTAGCTTCATCAGTTCGCCGGATTTCTTTCTTTTCTTCTGTTTTTTCTGCACTAGCAACCATGATTCACCCTTTCGTTTAAGTTGTCAACCTATTATCGAGCCATACTTTTAAGGAATTCTTCCTCAGTCGTCAATCCTTGGCGAATAAACCTCTGCATCAGAGCAAGGTCTTCTTTGGACAGATCTTGACGCCGGACCGTTTTCGTACTTGAAGTTCCCCGACCAGAGCTTCCCATAGAATCTCCCTTTGGAGTTTCCATAGCCTTAAACCTCTTTGGAAAAGTAGCCTTCATATTTGAAGTCAACTTATCTAAAAATTCTCGCAGTACCGCAGTTTCACCTTTCTGCCGCATCATTATCCCCATCTCTTGGGCAAGTTGCTGCATCTGAGGATCTTTAATCCACTGATTGTCAGCTTCCCATTCAGAGAGTACGGTAGCTTCTAATGTGCCAAGCGGGCGCTGACCACTCGTTGCTTGTGGCGTCCCAGCCGGCGCAGTTCCCTTACTCTGCGAAATAGCTTCCTGTTGAGCAGCTTGCAAACCTTCAATTTGGCTTTCAATATAATCAGCCGCATCATCATCACCTTCACGAAGTGCTGATCTGTACCCACGCTTCAACTCTTTAATCTGAGCTTCATACAGTTGGCTCTTTTCCTCAAATTGCTTTTTCTGAAAAGCAGCGAAATCCTGTGCAGCCTTTTGCTGCTCCGCAAGTTGCAATTGCAAGGCGTCTATCTTCCCACGAAGGTCAGAAGCAATGCTTTCTCCACGCTTTACAAAAGTTGCAGCATCTACCCAAGTTCCTGGATCTTTGTTATAGCGTTCCTTTGGAACCCATCCTTGCGCACGTGCAAGCATTTCAATCGCACGTTCGCTTTCTTCATCCCGATCACCTTCCCCATCCCCATCCCCATTTTTACCTTTATCGAGGCCAGTATCTTCTTCCTCAAAGTCTAAATCCAATTCCATCTGCTTGTTGTCTTCCGTATTTGTTGCCATTTTCTTTCCTTTCTAGGCCACAGCCTGCTCACTACTAATTAAATGCCACAACCGCATTGTAGTCGCGCAATTCACTTCTTACAATCCCTTTTTCTAACTCGTCTAAAATCTCTTGTGGAAACTCTACAAAAGTTAAAATATCCAAATCACGCACCAATCTATACTCTTTTCCATCAATATAGGATTTTTGAAACTTACCTACATAAGTCCCAACAAGAACCCAATCACCAACTTCACAGAAATCGTGCTCTTGATCTGTCCAGCATCCCGGACCTATCTCAATAACCTTACAAATAACTCCACGATTTCGTTCATTCATCGCTACGGAAGGTGCAAGCAGAAGACCACTCTCCGTCTTTGTCTCTACAGGCAAAGGTTGTAGAAGAACCATAGTGCCAATAGCGTGCAGTCCAGTCTTATTCCCCTCATTGTATCCCTTTTTAGTGCGGAAACCTTCTACATTCTTACTCATATCTCAAGTCCTCTATAAAATGAATTAACTCTTCTACTTCCTGCGCCCTGCCTTTGATAATAAGCTCATCTAAGCGCCCATGCTGATGCACGAGAGTATCTACATACTCTTGAAGATTCTCCTTAAGTAGTTTAAGGAAAATTTTAGTCCCTTCCTGATGCGCCCAATGATTCCAAGCTTCTTTTGAAAACTCTTCAACTGTATTTTCTTCCATTACCTTTTACCCTCCCTGACTGGCATCTGAAATATTTCCACCTACAGAAGCTGTAGATTCCTGCTGTGCAGCTTTCAACATAAGATCAAGTCCCTTATAAAGAGCTTCGCCCCTCTGTTGACTTTCTGCGATCTGAAGTTCCAGCAATTTAAGGGCTGCTTCATCCCCATTTGACTTCGCATCGCTGAATTCTTTCGCAGCTTTTGCTTGAAGTTCAAGAATCTTAGCCTCATTAAGCCTGATTTCCTTTTGAAGTGTCGCAATTCCAAGTTGCATTTGCTGATCCTGCGCCTTACTCTGAAGCTGAAGTTGTGCTTTTTGAAGTTCAATTTCAGGATTCTTCTGTGGCGGGATAGCTCTTGGGCCATTCGGGTCTGGATAGACTTCATCAATATCCTCAATCTCCCAAGCTTCCAAATACCTACGAAGTACAGCCTGAATATTAAGTCCTGGCATCTTCCCCTGCACAAGTTGCATCAGTACACTAGCCTTTTCTCGCTTCTGTTGCGTGGAAGTAACTTCTGGAGAGGCGGCAGGCTCTAGTATCCCCCTATACCTATAATCTTCTGGGCTTATCAGTGCATCCTCACCGCTAACAAGTTCATTATATCCTGCAGTAAGTGGAAGAAAGAGCTTATTAACTTCATATAATTTCTTAAGCTCCTCTCCAAACGCTCTATACATTCTAGCATAGATACCACTGAAGATAACCATTCCCTGTTCAACAGTCATGCGAGAAGTTTCTGCTGGGGTATTCTGTCCAGGGCTTATCCCTGACATAATATCCGTCGAGCCATTTACCCTTTCAGAGTAATCAATAATAAGTTTCAAGAGTGCAAAGAGTGTCTGACTTGGCTCCCGCACCGGCAAAGGAAGAATACTATCTTTAAGTGTAGTTCCGACAGTATCTACAGGCTTCCATTCAAAGGGAGAAAAGTTATGTGTACCTCCCTTCATTTTCAATCCCCTAGCCATAAAGCCGCCAGCCGTATTTCCAAGGGTTCCATTATCAATAAGTTGATTAACAATGGAATTTGCGCTCTCGTTCAGTGGCCCAAGCAAGTGTCCAAGACCGATACCATAAATTCCATTATCCGGGCTTGGGATAAAAGTGTACTGAGTAAAGAGAGAGCGAGGATTGAAACCAATAATATGGTTGTCGGGGGAAGTGTGTAGCTTTTCAATCTCTGTAGCAATGGCAAGAGCTTCTTCCCCATTCTTTGCTTGGATAAGGGCTTGTTCATATTGAGCTTCCTGGGCATCAAAGGTTCTATACACGTCCCCGGTGTCTGTATATCTTGCAGTAATGCGAAGTACCCAACCGCTTTCTTTAAGTACAGTTACAGAGTATGGCTCACTTAACCCATCATCGTCCAGATCAAGCCAGCAATGCTGCTCATACACTTCGAAAGGGCCATCATTTGTTGCTCCTGACCCTTCCCTAGACCCATCTTCCAAATCAAAGGTTCTAAGAGCGCCCTGGGAAGTAAAGCCTTGAATCTCCCCACCAAGTCTCGATAGTGCTGTAGCGTTTGCGGTAGAAGCATCACTCCCAAGATTCACTCTAGAGAATTCATTAAAGATTCCTCTTAACTTACCCATTACAAGTTCATTGTAAGTGTAGAAAATCCGATGAGTTATCCGCGGGCTGCTTTCCAAATCCCTAGAAAAGTAATTAAGGATAAGATCCTTGGCCGGGATATGCTCACTTTTAATTGTCCGGCTCGTCGGATCAAAGTAAGTTTTCTTAAAAGCGCAGCCTACAATGGCAGCACTAAGCTTAGCCTGCTCGTCGAAGGTATGCCATCGGGGGATTTGGTGGGAGAGTTGAAAGTTGATATGCTGTGAAATCCTAGCGGCTACTGGGCCTTTCTTTCCCTTCGCATCCTTTCCAATGTAGGAAAACTTTGCAATTTTCTTTCCCTTCGTCATCAAACTTATACGGCTGAGAAATTGAAGTGCGCTGATCGTGACAAGTGGGAGCTTTACATTACTGGCATTATCCCACGGGATTGTTTTTGTTTCTTGAACTTGTAATGCGAGTTTGAAGGCATCGGCAGTTCTATCTTCCCATTCCATTCGGGAAGCTAAATCTTCTCTTGCCCCGTCCAGTACAAGTTTACCAATTCTGCCTAATTCTTCCCCTTTTAAAGGGATATTCGGCATGGAAGCCATTTCTGCTATGGTTAATTTCATAGTTAAGCACCCTGCCTAGTTATGTTTATAAATTACTATTTCGTAATTTATTAAAATATCAGTACCCAGTCACCTTACTCCGCCCCTCAAGTGCAACCTTTTTATTTCTCATTTTAATTTCAAGTAGATACTCATCATAATCATCACCATCTAAGAAGTCAAGCTCCTCCAACTCTGGTAAGACATCCCATGCCCTAGCGCATATCGCCGCAGCATCAAACTGATCGTCTAAGACACTATCCCCAACCCCTGTAAAGTCCAAATTCTCGCCTTCAAACTCATCATACCAGCTACTTTCCTTGTCAAAGGAACACAACCCAGCCCTAAGTTTCTTTTGATAGCTCCGCCCTTTTACCTTTTTATCTTTAAGGTTCGAAATTGGTAGCACTGGAATAGCAAGATTTCTTTTCATCAATTCTTTCCTAAGAAGTGGAAGCATAGCTTTAAGAATGTGCCCATCTTCAATCACAAAAGCTTCAATATCCCATTTCTCCGCCATCTCAAAGAGCTTTTCAAAAATCTCTTCCGTATCCCATCGCCCCTTGTCCACATCCACAAAGTAAAGTTTATTCTCTTTATCCTTGCCATTAACAACCATAGCTGTTCTGTTAGCTGTATCTGCCTTAGAAATAGCCAAATCTACCCCAAGAATATATTTCTTATCCTTCCCATGATCTTCAGGTTGCATGGGAAGGAACCAATCTGGCCGCAGAAATCTCGTTCCTTCATTAATTGGGCTATTAAGATACTCATTTGAGTACCCGGCGGCATCGCCTTCAGCTACATATCCATCTCTTATACTTCTTAAGGTCTCTTCCGAGAACTGCTCTGGCCATAAGATATCTCTGAAGTCATTAAATCCCCTATGAGCTTTAAAGAACAGCGTATTCCAAGTCTTATTTCGCAGAATTCTGGCCAGAAGGGTATCCTTATTTGCAATAATTGTCCCATGATAGCGGATACGGCCTGTCCGACTAAGCGCAGGAATGACAGCGCGGAAAAACCACTTCTTAAATGCCTGCCTTCTCTCTGCTTTTTCGACTTGTTCATCATCTTCAAGGTCATCTGCGACAATAAGTCCAGGTCTGCGACCTCTCCACTTCCGTCCGCGTATTTTCTGCTGGGCACCCCTAGCAAGAACTCTAAACTGTTCACCATCAAGAAACTCTACAATGATCTCTGTCTTTGCCATTACTACGAATTTAGCAATCTGGAAATCTCTTATCAATTCCTCATTTTCACTAAGTTCAAGAGTCATATCCCCAAGTTGCTCGATGGCTAGTTCTTCACTGCTTCCAAGCAGAATAACATAGCTCTCCGCCCGAAAACACAAGTTTGCTAGTGTCCAGGCAAAGGTAAGAGAGGAACTTTTTGCGTGCCCGCGTGGTGCGGCGATGGCACATCTACTATAAGGTGTGCAATACAGCGCCCATGCCCTTCTATGGAAAGGTGGAATAGGCTTCGGATCATCATACCGAGCATGAAGATAGCGTAGAGTGAAAGCTTCTACTACATCTGGGGTAAGTTTGGAGATTCTTCGCTGTCTAAGCATCTCCCTAGAAATTCCCTCTTGACTATCTTCACTCTCTTCTCTCCCACCCACACCATCTCCACCAGCAATCTGCCGATTTAAAGTCTTAGATGGGCCATCACTTCCCCTTTTAATCGCCACTATCTACTTCCTCTGATCCTACGTAGGTGCTTTTAAGCTCCATAGCATCCTGTCCGCGGACACCGAAGCGATTAATCTCTTCTAAGCTCACATCCCCTCTCTGTTTAAGTGTCTGAAGCAACTTATCTGTAACAGTTTCCTGCTCTACCGCCTTCGGAGCTAGGGAAACTCCCTGAGCTTCTTTAATATTGTCCCCAAGGGCGAGAACTTTCGTGCTAAGACTAGCAACTTCTACAAGGATAAGGGGATCAAGTTGCCCATTAACCACCTGCACTTCAAGTTCATCTACACAAGTATACAATAAGGAAGTAAAGCGCTCTGTAGCTGAGCTTACAATCTCTGGATTCATCACACATTCATCTTTAAGCTGCTCTTCTCTGAGAAGTTCCTGGACTTTCCTAAGTCCAAGCATCTTATAATACCAAAGTTTAGTCTGGTTGAAGTAAGAACTTACCTCTTTCGCTCCCCACTCTGGATGCTCTCGACAGGTATGCACAAAGCTTTCCGGTGAGCATAATACTCTGCCCTGTTGACAATCTTCAAATTCTGCGTTAGCCCCTCGCCCACTGCTTCCTTCCTTTGGCGGCGTGAGGCCAAGTTTCTTATAAATATCAACTTTCCCCTTCCCAGTATTTATAGCCATCTTACTTACCCTTTAAGCTAAAAACAGGCTCAATAATATCAGTAAGATCAAGAGATACTCTCCGCTTTTCAGTAAGATTTCCATCCCTTACATCCTTATTCTCTGCTTCAATGGTAAGTTTAGCTTTATGCACGTCGCTTACAAGTTTAAGTACATTAAAGAGGTCCAGTTTCTGTGCTTCTTTGCTCTCTCCCCCTTCTCCTCCTTCTTCTTCTTTCGCTAGAAGTTCATTTACCTTATCAATAGCCAGTAGAGTTGTAGTTTCAAGCTTCTCGCTCAAGCTCTCTTTAATCCTGTCGCCTCTTTCCCCAAGTAGCAAGTCTCTACGATATGCCAGCCGATTACGGAAGCTATCACTATTCGTAAGGCTCATAATCCACTTCTCACTATACTTAAAGACTCCACTTAACTCACTAAGTGTTATATCAGGCACACTAAGAATCAAGTCTATAATATCATCATATAAGTATGGTGGTGGAACGGTATCAAGCACACTTTCCCGCTGTCTTATATACTCTTTTACTTCTTCTCTATTCATATACCTTTCTTCCTTTCCATTTTCTTTAGCACTGGTGCTGGTGCCGTCACTATCTTCTTCCCCATTCTTCTCCTTCGGGAAGGTATAGCGGACACCATTTCTATGCCCTTCTCTAAGCTCTAACTCCCTGTAGTAATCCTCACTCTTATGCCCCCTTATATTTAAGTTAGGCGTGACAATAGTCTTTGGATAGAGCAATCCACATTCAAGAAGCTGCCGACTAGGTAAAGTCACACCTATATTCTTCTCATTAGTCTCTAAGTTGTCAAATTTCTGCTCAAATAGCAGATCAAGCTGATAGAAAGTGTCCCTAGCAACCTGACTTAGCATACTCTTAACCTGAAACCACGGCAATTCATTACTTTTCACATCCCGTCCGCTTCTTAATCCTTCAATTTCCCTAGCCTTAGTAGCCTCTCTCGCACGCAGTTCTTCCTCTGTCAAGTTAAGATCATCAGTTATGTCCTCACTTACATAGTAAGTATAGAGAGTGGGAAGGAAGATCTTATCAATATGGAAGAGAGTCTTGAAGCTTAGACTGCCAGCATCATCAAGAGGATGCTCAGAGCTATCGAAACTTTCAGAGTGGAAGGAAGCTCTAAAGTGAGAGTTATAGATGGAGAAAGGGGAAGTCTGGGGATCAATTCCGAAGAGCGAATCCCTGCTTTCTGGAAAGGGGGCAGAAAAGCTACCAGCATACTTGATAAAGGGAGTGACTTCTGTGAAGTAAGGGTCGACAGTAAGGGGGATGACGTAGTTAGGATTGAGAAAGAGGGAGAAAGAAGAGGAAGACTCATCAAACTCTGCTATCTTATCTTTAGCTCGGGGATTAAGTAGGGAGAGGGATGGTGGCGGGAGCTTCCGGCCAAGGAGATATAGTGACTTTTTGCGTCTAAGATAGTTAGGCTCTCTCATATTTCTCTCTTCTTCTCTCTTCTTCTCTCTTCTTCTCTCTTCTTCTCTCTTATAGTTACAGTTACTAGCTTATATACTACTATATGCTGTATACTACATACTGTATAGTCTCCCCCCCCCCCCAGCCGGGGCCGCTGAATTATCTGTATAAATTACTCTTTCGTAATTTATTAAAATAACTAGCTATTGACATCTTAGAAATCTCCTGCTAAAATTATTGGGTGGAGTGGGCGGGATAATATGCCCATTTCTGCCCCCCTTAGCCGTAGTCAGCCTTCTTCCCCTTCTTCCCCTTAGCCGTAGTCAGCCTTCTTAACTCTTAGAGATTGAGTTATCTGTATAAATTACTATTCCGTAATTTATTAAAATAATCGGACTATAAGGTAATTTATTAAAATAATTGGGCTATAAGGTGGCTGAAAGCTTTGAAAAATTAAAAAATTTCCGAAGGTGGCGTGCATCCATTCAAATTTCCCGCTAATTTCCCCCCTCCGTCAGCTTACTGTCAGCCTATTGTCAGCCTATTGTCAGCCTATTGTCAGCCTAGGCTCATTAGTGAGTACTAACTACTGTGAGTGAGTACTAACTAACTAACGGATGGCCTGATTGACCTGATTGACCTGATTGACCTGATTGACCTGATTGACCTGATCGATTGCTGGCTGACCGTTGACAGCGATGGTGCAGTATGCTAGAGGATGCCCAGCGGATGGCGCTGGATGATCGGGCAACCTTAGGTTAGTGCTCACTAACATATACGCCTAATCCTGCTCAAAACGATCACTACGCGTCTTAAATCTGATCAGGCTACTACCACATCAACGTAGCTCACAGAATATCACTGTCACCCTAGGGGTGCGCTGGCGCCGGTCGTCAGATTACTGGCCGGTTGACAGGTAGCGTGCAGATGGTCTAGATCAGCGATAGCGGGATAACGGATAATAAGGTCGAAATATCCGAAAAGGCAGACAAAATAGGGCATGGTTGCGCCATGCCCTAGCGGATTGCGGGCTGTATTATCCTATTGCAGGCCCATCTCCCATCGGCGGGCCGTTTCTAGCTGGCAGGCCAGCACCCACAATTTCAGCGGCACACCACGTTTCTCGGCATATCTCCGGGATGCATACCAGCCCCAGCAACGATAGTTTTGTGCTGCCGTGATAGCGGCACGTGCTACCGGCGTCATAGTGGTCATAGTGGTCATAGCAGCACCATCACGGCAATTGTGAACGTGAATGCTGCCCAAAACAGTAATGTGGGGCTAGTCCTCATGCTATTTCCTCCTCATCATCATCATGCTGCGCGAACGACGCCAGCAAATCGTCGAGTGAATTGCCGCTGGCTGTGGCAGTATCGCGCAACTCACGTTGTAGGATTATGGGCACCACAGCCTGACGGGCAGCAGGTAGCAGCACGAATGCTGTCTGCTGCTCAACGCTCCATCCGTAGTAATCGTGTCCGTAGGATTGAGCCAGTTCTGCCCAATCCGCTGCCGTCACACGGCTAATCGGGTCGCGTTTCGCCACCGTACGGTGACCCCACTCACCAGCGACTAGGGCCGCCGCCATGCTACGGCACAGTTCGTATTTTTCGCGGATATTGACACCCTGTTTAGCGGTAGCGTTGGCGAGTTTTTCACCTAGGCCAAACAGACCCAACCTCCGTTGAATCTCCGGCGTGAGCGCATCATAATCTACTGCTACGGCCCCATACGGGCCGTAGTCTCTGGATACAACGCTGCCGTTAATAGTGGCACGTGTTTTGACTGTTGCAGATGTCATGTCTAGCTCCTCATGTAGCATCCCGAAATTGGGATACCGTTATCGTACCCCTGTCAACACATTTTGCATACGCAAAATTCAGGTTACTATGACCTGCGCTGTCTCTAATACCAATGTGAGTGAGCGCTCACTAACCCCCCCCCCACTTTCTGGCTATTAGGAATTGCTACGGTGCTATCCATATGGATAGCACTTTGTATTTTGTCTTCAATGTAGTCAGTACAGCAGGTCAAAAAAGTAATCTCCCTCTAGACCAAGTTCCTCATAAAGGACATCTTCGGGGTCTTCTCCGTCCTCATAGACCATTTCTCTACAAGCTTTTACTTCATTTTCAGCTTCATACCGCGTCAAGCCGTCCCGTTCCATGAGCACTTTAACAATCTCATTCATAGCACTTTCCTTTCATGATGAAAGGCGGACAACCGTCCGCCTATGTATAAAACTTCAGGGGCATACGAATTCGTAGACTTCATCTACAACAAGTTTTTCTTTCCGCTCGACGATACGGCTATAACATGCGCTGTCACTTTTTAAACACACCACTATTTGCAATGCAAATCTTTCTCCAATTTGCAAATTGTAGGATGTATAAAGATGCGCAGGCGCCGCCTGAGACGTAAAATTCTTACCAAAATGATCCTCAAAATCAGACAGCATATCCTCAACATCCCTGAAAGAGTTCACATAGACCACCAAGGAGACCGCATTGGTATACAAACTCCAAAGTCCGTTTGGAAAGTGTGTCTCGCCAATGAAGAGAAAGGCCCGCATATGCTGCCGCACGGTGCAAATTGTGTTGTTCATCTGAACTTCGCGTTCGGCATGTGCTTTTTGCATGAGTGCAAACTCTTTTTCAAATTGTTCTTGTCCGGCAATTTCCACAGCTTCCATAGTTTCCACAGCTTCCACAGCTTCCACAGCTTCCATAATTTTTTCCTTCCTTTAAAAATGTCAATTGTCAATGATGAAAAATGAAAAGCCACCAGAGAACGGCGACTATAATAAAAAGAACAAAGTTCATATCATGCCCTAATACCAGTAGTTGTAACAGTAATCGCCGGCATACATATACATGCCCATATGTCCACATGTCCACATGCATACATATATAATGTCATCGAACGATTACAGGCCCATTTTATCTCCATCTTAGATATAGCGCAACCTACTTATTGATGGTTATGTTTATAAATTACATAATAGTAATTCATTAAAATAACCGCTATTGACATCTTATTCCCATTGAATTACAATAGGTTGTCAAACCGGCAGGCGACAGGCACCAGCGACAGACGCCAGCGACAGCGAATAGAAAGCTAGAGTATGCGAATAAAGAAAATAAAGCCCTCAGAGAGGAACTTTAGAGCTAAACTTCGTGCGAAAGCGCGTAAAAGAGGCTATCAAGGTGCCAGTTCCACCTTAGCTTCAAGTCGCTATAACTACTTACATAGCACTTTGTATGCTAGATATAAAGTGGAACTCCCGTGGGACTATTCCCCGCCTGAGCCTATCATCAACCTTATAGCTTACTTGAATAGTGAGCTTCGACCGGCCCCGGAGCGTACTTTTATCATGCGGATGGGGGATAAGAAGCAGCTAGATGGCTTCCTTCTTAGCTTTTATAGGGCACTTAATTACTTAAGCAGACGATTGTACATTGAAGAAGCTCTTTGGGTCGAACAAAGTATAAAAATAACTATACTTAATGAGTATGGGATGAATCTTCGACTGGATGCGGATGATAAAGTAGAGGTTAATGAAAGAGAATGGGATAAAGGAAATTTAAATAGCGGCATAACGGAAGATAGTTATGTCTTTTTTAAGGATGGCGTTCGCAATGCCCCAGAAGGCAGTTTATATAACTTAGATGAGATCAAAGAGACTGTAAGAGAGGTAAAAAGAGAGCTTAAGAAGGATTGGAAGCCTCATGGGACGCTTAGAAGTCGGGAATTTCAGGCTAATCCAGAGATTGTGCAGTCGGAAGCCCAAAGATCCCTCTTCAATCTCACTACTTATGCAGCAAGAAGCTATAAGATAAGATTTAGCCCGGAGAATCTCCCGCCTTCTAAAGGTCGAGAGAAGTATAATAGCTATTTTAAGCATCTTAGAGAAGTTCACTATAGAAAAGGTGCATTTCCGCCATCTTACTTCCATCTTAATGGCTGGAGAATTAGAACTATAAAGAGTAGGATTGAAAGAGGAAAAGAGAAGACAACAACCCCATCTACTCCTTACTTAAGAACTCAATTTTACGTCCTTTTCACGCCGTTCGATGACAGTTTTGGAAGTTGTCAAGAGGTCCGGGAAACTCTGGACGAGATTTTTAGAATGAATAAGGAAAGTGGCAAGGCTACAGAGTGGGAAAAGTTAGGGGAAAAGGTACGAAATAGGAATTTAGGGCGCATACTTAAAGAGGAAGCTGACATAGAAGAAGGCGGAAAATTGACAAAAAAGATGAAGGTTAGCAATTTAGAGAAAAACTTAGAAAGTTTAAGAAAGTTAAGAGAGAAAGGATAGTTATTTTTATAGATTACTAAATAGTAATTTATTGAAATAATTGAGCGAGTGGAAAAAATAGCCGGAATTAAAAATAAGTATATTGCAGATGGTTCAAGCTGGTGATATTATGGTTACTCGTTGATGATTAACTAGATGCATCAGCGTGATTATTCGGTCTGTCGGGGGGCCTATCGACTACTGAATAGTAAATTAACCCTAACCAAGGAAGAAGAAAATGCCAAAGCGCCATCATGATCACGAGCAAGTTGAAGTAGAACAGAAAGCTGAAGTAGAGCAGCAAGTTGAAGTAGAGCAAGTTGAAGTAGAGCAAGTTGAAATGAAAGATGCAGTTCCTCAAGAGTCTAAGAAAACTTTGTCGAAAAAGACAACCATTGGCGATGACGAAGCTACTGTAGTTTTCAGCTTTGCACGTGGTGAGCCTATCAGCGTGAGTACGCAAGACTTCGCAGCCCTGCACATGCACCTGATTGCCCACGGCATCAGCCAGAAGTTGGGTGATCGTTTCACTTCCGCATACAATAAAAATAAAAGCATCAGCGAAGCCCGCGCATCCATGATGCAGTTGATTGAGAGCATGAAAGCCGGAGAGTGGGAACAGCGTAGCCGTTCCGGTGACGAAGTCAAAATCAAACGGTCTACGGACGTGGCCCGAGCTTTTGCAGAGGTTAAAGGTTGGACTTTGGAGAAAGCTGAAGCACTGGTTGAACGTCTTACACCCATGCAGATTAAGGACATCTGCGCAACTACCGAAGTTGCGCCGATTCTGGCTCGTCTTGCAATGGAGCGTGCCGCGAAGCGTGCAGAAAAGGCTTCGAAGTCTCTGGCATCTATGGACTTTGGCGACCTGGCCGGCGAGTAACCTAGCTTAAAAGAGGTAAGGTGGCCACGGAATATCCGTGGCCCTTTTTTGGGGCCTAATTTAGTTCAGTAAGGGAAAAGAGATCATGGAAGAGATGCATACGACATTGAACAAACTTAACTTGGGAATACCCTTCTTTGAAGAGAAGAAGAAACTTCTAACCTACCTTGGAAAGACAGAGCTGGACGACGAACCGCTGCCTTTTACGACTATTCTTGAGAGTAATGGTCTTAATGATGCTCTTTGGTGCGCGCAAAGCGCCCCAGAGTACAGCAGGGATTGGCGCTTATTCGCTGTATGGTGCGCTCGGCAGGTTCAAGATTTGATAGAAGACACCCGGAGCCTAGAAGCTATAAACGTGGCAGAGAATTATGCCCTTGGAATCGCAACTGAAGAGGAACTGATGGCTGCATTTTTCTTAGCTAGAAAAGCTGTAAAAGCCACATGGTCAAAATCATCTTATAGTCCTTTAAAAAGTCTTAAAGAACAGAAATTTGAAGCTGTAAGAGTCGCAGCTTGTGTAGCGGCTGCCAATCCCGGAGATGCTGCTTATTGGGCGGTGGTATCTGTAACTTGGATAGACCCTGCTATGGAAGATAGTATAATCGAGATGTTCAAACTCATGTGCCAAGGGAAAGCTCCTTGGCAAGTCCTAACTCCGGCTACTAACAATTGAAAGTTGAAAGGAACTTACGATGATCCCAAAAGATGTAGCGCACTTGCGCCCTATGAAAGCGGCAATAGCCTCTGTTGAAGCTATTGAATCCCATGTTGAAAGTGGCATGAGTTTTTGGGTAAGTCCAAAACTTGATGGTATTCGGGCATACGTAAGAAACGGTCAGGTGTTTTCAAACAGTGGGAAGCTCATCCCCAATAATGAAGTCCAGAATAAGTTTGGAAGTTTTGACTTTGAAGGGTTCGATGGGGAGCTTATTGTGGGAAATCCGACGGATAAGGACGTATACCGTAGGACAGTATCATACTGTATGTCTTTTGACGCAACAGATGGCCCCTCTCCGCAAGATATTGTCACTTTCCATGTATTTGATCTTAGACTTACGGTCCCTTTTTGGGAGAGACTTACACTTTTAAGGAACTTGGACCAAGAAGCTTTAAAGTCCGCCGGGGTATGCATAGTCCCGCATTACCACGTCTTTAAAACTTCAATCAATACAATCGTTCATCTCTCTGAAAAGTTTTTAAAGGATGGGTACGAAGGTTCCATGTGGCGTAATGGTGCGTCTTCATATAAGCACGGGCGTTCAACTCTTAGAGAAGGGGCACTTTTAAAGTTAAAGCCATTCGTTGATGAGGAATGTAAGGTAGTTGGCTATACCTTTCTGCGAAGGAACAATAACCCGGCCTTCATAAATGAACTTGGGTTTACAGCACATTCTACCGAGAGTAAAAACTTAGAAGTTGACTATACACGAATCGGGGCGCTTGAAGTAGAATTAAGTGACGGAACTAGGGTATTTGTGGGTACGGGTTTTACAGATGAAGAACGAAAAGAGTGCGCACGAAAGAGCGCATTCCTTCCCGGACGCAGAGTTAAAATTAAACATATGCCTTATGGAGCAAAAGATAAGCCACGTCACCCAACTTTTCTAGGCTTCAGACCGGAATGGGATATGACAGATGGGACAAACGGAACTGAGAAAGGTAATGAAGCATGAAATCGTTAGAGGAAGTTCTAGACGAGATTGAAGAAGTCTCACTTGCAGGGAAATCAAAGAAAAAGAAGAAGCGTACTGATCCTTCTTTGCCCATAATTGACTTCCCGCGCCCCACGTTTGAATTCGTAGGGTATAAGCTGCTTGGAAGTAACTTTAAGTGCACAATCTGTGGAGGTGAAAGTAAAGCTCAATTTGAAGGATTTTTTGAAAAGAGAGTAGAGTTAAAAACAGTAACAAAGGGCATTACGTATACTAAAGTATCAAATCCATCGGTTAATGTGGAAAAGGAAGCACACGAAGAAGTTGTAATAACTTCTGAAGGAACTTGCCTAGACTGCGCAAGGAAAAAATTTCTAACAGAGAAGGCAGGGAAAAAGCATGGCACGACCGAAGAAGCTTGATGAGAGAGTGCAAATTCACCCTTCAATTGATAAGGCTCTTTTCAAGAGAGTTGAAAGTATGTTGTATAGTGAGCTTGAAGGACGTATTCCCTATGGGGCTATATCTTCCTTTCTGGAAGAAGCCATTCGGGAATGGTTTAAGGGCGTAGATAATACAGTCCGCAGTTTTGAACTTAACGAAAATGAAAGGGAAAGTAATAATGGAACTAACTAGCGATCAGGCAGCAGCACTTGAAAAGATTAAAGATTTCATAGCTACGCCAACTCCGGGGCAGTTAAGGGCTGGTCAGCGCTTCTTCCTATTAACTGGTAAGCCGGGGACTGGAAAGACAACATTGATGTCACTTGTATCAGAGAGTCTTAGCTCCTCCATGCAAAAGATGACCCGCTGGACTGCACCCACAAACAAGGCAGCCAAAGTGCTAAGCTCAAAGGTCGGGGAAGCCCGGACAATCTACAGCCTTCTTGGCCTTAAATTGGACAAGAAAGGTGAAATTAAGGTTATTAAGGAAGGACGGCAGGTTGATCTTAGCGAAGTAAAGCTAATCATTGTAGACGAAGCCAGTATGATTAACAGTAACTTACTAAAAGTTATAAGTACAACTTCGCTTAAATTTGATATCAAGATTCTATTCATTGGCGACGATGCGCAGCTTCCTCCCGTAGGGGAAGAAGTAAGTCCAGTTTGGAAATTGGATATACCGGAGATTTATAAAAGCAATTTAGATGAAGTTGTTCGACATAAAGGAAAAATCCTATCAATTAATCTTCAGGTGCGAGAGGAAGTTTTCAAGTTTCTTCCACAGATGCGGTTTACTTGCGATCCGTATGGGGAAGAAGCTTCAATCGAAGCGCTTACTATGGATAGTGAGGAAGTTTTAAAGGTTAAGGACAAAGAATTTTATACTCTTATCTATAATGCGGCAGAACAAGGCCTATTTTTGAAGGAAAGGGCAGAAGAAAGCGCCAAAATTATAACTTGGACTAATGCGGCAGTTGCAAAGTACAATGGATACGTCCGTACCTTCCTGTTCGGGGATATGGCAAAGGAAAATAGGTTTATCATTGGGGATAAGTTGATACTTACAAGTCCAGTTATTATCAACAATGAAACTATCTTCAGCACGGATACTGAAGTTATCCTTCATAGTTATACAGTTATCCCGCATCCAAAGTATAACAACATCCTAGTCTACGAGCTTACAGTTAGCGAAATCTCGGGAGATGAAGAGGAGGAGCCGGTCAGCCTACTTGTCCTGCATCAAGATTCAGAGGAAATCTACAACCAAAAAGTAAAAGCTCTGGCAGAATCTGCTAAGATCAATCATAAGCTATGGGAAACTTACTGGAATTTTCAGGAAGATTTTCATAATGTGCAGCACGCATATGCAATCACTTCGCACCGAAGTCAGGGTTCAACTTACAAAGTAGTGTTCGCAGACAGTGGAAATATCCTTATGAATAGGAACCGAAAAGAAGCATTCCAATGTCTTTTCGTTGCCCTGTCTCGGCCTACTACGAAGCTTTATATCCTGTAATAAGTAGATTGACAGGGATGTAAGTGTGAGAGATAATAGTAACTCCCGTCTGACGAGGATAGTATAGCATGGAATTGAGCTTATACAGTTTGCGTGAAAAGGCACTTAAAGGTGAGAAGCTTACCGATGACGAACTTCGAGCCGCCGTAAAGATTCTTAGAAAGGATCGCGTATTGCACTTTACACAAAAAGTGGAGAAAGAGAGGAAAGTTGCTGCAAAGAAAAAAGAGCAGCTAGACAGGTCCAAAGAGAAGTTGATGACATTGGATTTGTGGAATTCACTAACTTAATGTAAGTAACCTAGAAAGGTAAAATATGAAAGAGACAGAAAAGACAGAGTTTCCGGAAGTTCTGGATAACACAATTATTAGTAAGTTCCGGGAGTGCCCACACTCTTGCAACATTACATATTTCCAGCATATGAAGTCGCCATTCCCCAATGTGCATCTTCACGCTGGCGGCTGTTTTGCCAGTGCGATAGAAGCCGGGAGAATCGCTTTCTATCGTGAAGGCTTGGGCGAGAGCGCAGCGGTAGCAATTAGTCTTGAAAAGATGTACGAAGCATGGGGAGAGCCAGATCAGTTTGCAAGTGAAACTAAAAATCTTGATAGGATGATGGGAGCACTTCAGTTTTATTGGGAAAATTACCCACTTAGTAGCGACAAACTGAAGCCATATACATTCAGCGGCGGGACAAAGGGAATTGAATTCAGTTTTGCGGAGCCTTTAGAAGTGCTTCATCCTGTCACCGGCCACCCTATCCTTTATAGTGGTAGAAGTGATATGGTAGCTGAAGGTTATGGGGGAATCTATGTAGTGGATGAAAAGACTACTAGCTCCCTTGGTGCGCAGTGGTCACGTCAGTGGGAACTTCGCAGTCAGTTCACCGGGTATGTCTGGGCACTTTCGCGTATCGGTGTTAAGTCGAACGGTATCATTGTCCGTGGAGTTAGCATACTTAAAACAAAGTATGATACACTAGAAGCTCTTACCTACCGTAGCGGGGCCGATATTGCAAAGTGGTATGAGCAGACAAATCGTACTGTAAGGGCTATGATTAAGGCTTGGGAAGAAGGGTATTGGGATTATAACTTTGGAGATGCTTGCACGAACTACGGCGGTTGTGGGCTGAAAGAAGTATGTAAGAGTGAGGATGAAGATGAGATGATTAAAGCTCTTCTCGTAAAGAAGGTATGGGATCCACTTACGAGAACGGAAAGCAAAGGGACAGGTTTCTTTACTGAAGAAGAAGCTGCACGACTGAAGCATGAATTTGGTCTTTCTTTTAGAAAGGGGTAAAAATGGCGATACGCGGGGTTAATATACTTCTTATGGGGCCTTCCGGTACAGGGAAGACATATTCTATAGGAACTTTAGTGGATAGCGGAGTAGAAGTCTTCTATCTTAGCTTGGAGAATGGCTTGGAGAGTCTTCTAGGCTACTGGACTGATAACAATAAGCCTATTCCTTCTAACCTTCACTGGCACCATGTGGAGAATAGCAAGGCATCTTTCGCGGAACTTATCGGCGCGGCAACTAGAATCAATACAATGAATCTTGAAATGCTGGCAAAGGGAAGCGACCCCAACAAGAATCAGTATAATCGCTTTATTAAGCTTATAGAGAGCTTAAACGATTTCCCTGATGACAGAACAGGGAAAAAGTTTGGCAGTGTGGATGATTTCGGGACTGATAGAGCGATTGTAATTGACGGCCTTACAGGTATGGGGGATGCTGCACTGGAACTTGTAATTGGTGGAAAGCCCGTAAAAAGTCAAAGTGACTGGGGCATTGCGCAAGATGTGGTAGCACGGCTACTTAAGATGCTCACAGAGCAGACAAAATGCCACTTCATTCTGATCGGGCACATTACAAGAGAGACTGATCAAGTTCTAGGTGGCGTTAAGATAATCCCTAGCGCAATTGGTAAGGCGCTAGGCCCGACTCTTAATAGGATGTTCTCGGATGTTATCCTTGCAGAACGGGAAGGTACGAAATTTACTTGGAATACTGGCGATGGCAGGGCTGATGTTAAGAGTAGGAATCTTGGCATCAAGACAGGGCTTTCACCGAACTTCGGAGCACTTATAGAGGTCTGGAAAAAGAGAGAAGAAGCGGCAATTGGAAAGGAGGAAAAAGTTTAGAATGTAATATACTTAACATGCGCATACACACTTAGTATTTAACACTTAACACTTAACACTTAACACTTAACACTTAACACTTGACACTTAACACTTTAAATGTAAAGGAAACCAAAATGGCTTTTAATGCAGAACAGTTCATGGAACAAACTATCAAAGGCGCCAATAGCATCAAAATGCAACCTATTCCAGTTGGTGAGTATCCCGCGATCATTTCCAAAGTTCAACCCCGTCCGTGGCAATCAAAAGACGGCACGTCCAGCGGAATTTCCCTTGATGTAACTTGGGAAATTGCAGACGACAATTTGAAGGTGTCGCTCGGTCGGGATAAGATTACTGTACGTCAAGGTGTCATGCTGGACTTGAACTTGGAAACTGGCGACTTGGACATGGGCGAAGGGCGGAACGTAGGACTTGGACGCTTGCGTGAGGCAGTAGGTAAGAACAGCGGAGACTTCTCTCTGTCTTCTTTGCCGGGCTTGGCCGCCAAGGTTGTTGTTACTCATCGTCTGGACAAGGAAAAAGACGAGATTTACAGTGAAGTTAACCGAGTTCTGCCGCTGTAAGTTGTAAATTGGGTTATCCGTATATTTTACGTTTTAGTAATTTATACGGATAACTATTTCAGCTAAGAAGGGGAAAGTATGCAATTCAGCATCATGAATAGGTTTACGGGTGACGTTAATTTTGTCGCTGAAATTGAGTGTGAGGATAGCGCACCCTTAAGCATCAAACGCGGCATGGCTGTGAAATGGGCTATCAGAAATAAAGTCAGCATTGTGCAAGCTGACTTGCGCAATGCCGACCTGCGTGGTATCGACTTGTGTGGTGCCAACTTGCGTGGTGCCAACTTGCGTGGTGCCAACTTGCGCGATGCCGACTTGCGTGGTGCAGACTTGCGCTTTGCGAACCTGCGCGATGCCTATCTGCGCGGTGCCGACTTGCGTGGTGCAGACTTGCGCTTTGCGAACCTGCACAATGCCGACCTGCGTGGCGCCGATCTGCGCGGTGCCGATCTGCGCTTTGTGAACCTGCACAATGCCGACCTGCGTGGCGCCGGTTTATCGGTATTAATGACAGAT
>JAEHJW020006319.1_pt1 | contig 45325 bp, 70 predicted proteins | sample 9271431 | NCBI WGS metagenome assembly JAEHJW02
CATAATGTTGCCTTAATTTTGTTTGTTTCATATTCAAATGGAAATACCGAATGAGGAAACGCTAACATCATTCCTTTCCAACCGATATACGCCAAGATGAACTTGAACCAATTTCTATATTTGGTTTTATAAAGAATGAAATGAGAATACTCGTGCTTAATCACATCGTTGGTTTCTTCTAAGCAGATTACTTTAGTTCCCTTGTAATAAACATATTTCACATATTGCTTGTCCGTCTTTATAGATTTCAACCGCATTAAAATTGCATTCCTCAACTGTTAATTTTTTATTTCTCAAACCACCATCTGAAATTTATTTCCCGTTGCGGGTAGTGTGTATGTTACTACGAGTTTGGGGTCTTGCGTTGTGCCTATGTAATCGGCGAACCAAATGACAATAGATGTTTCGAGCTGCCCCGTCAGGGGTCGAACCTAAAGTCTTCTGATCAAAAAACAAATAATTCCGTTATCAAACGCTAATCTTTTACTTATATTTTTCATAGTGGGGTATAATGAAAAATCATATTACACCTTTATCAATTTAATGTGACTACCTTTTTTCAGAATTGTATTGACAGCGGTAGCGATACCTTGTGCCCATTGTAAATTAAACGTTCCTCCTGTTGAACCAACAAAGAGAGCGCCACTTAAATGAAAATAAGAAACCCCTGTATATGTAATTGCACCGTTTTCAAATATTGTATTTAGATTGCTAATAAATCCACCCGACCCGAATGCTGTAAATGTAGATGTATTGCGTATTTCAGTCGCGCCTAACGTAGTTCCAGTCGGGGCGTTAAATTGTGCCCTCCAACTCGCCGCAGAGGTTGTGTCAATTATAAATATACAATCTAATATATAATTTGTGTTTGCTTCTACTGTCACGGTAAGATGATCATCATCTTGCATGATTGCTGAATTATTAACTGTTTCATCGGCGGTTTTAACGGCTCTCAATAGGGTTGGTAATTCTGATTTAAGAGCAAAATCATAATAGGCATTTACAGCAGTAGCAATAGCTATTCGATTCTCATCCGTAATTAGATATGGTTCACCCAGTATCAGACCACTTGCCGTCTTTTGCGTTTCGAGATTAGCCCTTGTAGTGCGAAGAAACTTTATTGTTTGTCCTCGTGCCATTAGCTCCTCTTAAATTAGAATGTTCCACCGTCAATAATCGCAACGTCTAAGGTTACAAAAACATTACCAACATCTTTTGTCCACGCCATTGAAGACCCCATCCTTAGAACTCCATCAGTTCCTGTAGTTCCCCAGATAAAACCTGCCGCGCCGCCACTGACTACGGCTACTTTTTCATCTGTTGAACCGGCTGGTATACTCAACGCTGTCTTGAAATCGTTGAACAATACTTTAACTTCTTTTTGTCCTATCCCGTCTGCATCGTGCATGATTAAATAATCTGCTGCACCGTTGATAGATGGGATTACTCCCAAGTCATCAATAGCAGGCACTACTGGAATCTTTGTGATTGCGTCTGTTGCAACGTGTAAAGTCCCTCTGTCTGTCGTTATCATTGGCTCGCCCGCAAGCATTAAACTTATCGGCAAGTTGGCTTTTAGACCTCGTTTTAACTGAATCCTCTGTGCCATTAGAATGTTCCTCCGTCTATCTGATTAGTGAATTTTATTCCCTTCGCTTCGGTTGGATCAACAACCGGAAAATATCCCGGAAATGATTGACTCGATAATGTAGCCGGGGTACTCGCAGCAGTACCAACTATTAGATCACCCTTTGCTGTGATAACATTTTTGGGAATGTAATCCGTAGAAGGATCGCCATAGATATAAGTTGTTGTGCTATTTTCAACCCCCGCCGTTATAGCCACATTGGTTACGTTTGCGGTAAGTTCACCCGCAGTTATTCCCGCTGTAATAGGCGTATTTGTTATGATTGCTGTAATACTCATGTTACATCCTGAATTAATTCAAATATTGAGGGATAACCTCCCCACCAAGTCTCAGTCTTACCACCACTTTTTGCAAATTCAATATCATAGTAATATATACCGGGCGCAGCAGTGATAGCGACTGAGGTCAATCTTAGTGCGCCATTAACCGTAATATCAACCGTAAGATTAAACATAGCGAATGTATCAGCAGGCGAAGTCTTCACTTTGCACGTTGCAGTAAGGTAGCCATTAGATAACCAATTAATCGCAACCCCATTAAGATTGATAGTTATTGTTTTATCAAAACTATCACCCTTTGTGTGGGTAATCTTAAAATTTGTGTCTATAGTTGTCATTGTAACACCTTTTAATTAAAAATCTTAGTGATATTTAAATTCGCCTCTATTCGTTTACACCAATGAATGAAACTCGTTTAGTCTTCATTGTTGTTCTACCTGTTAAAGTTTTTGGACGGACTCTGATCTGCCCTGGTCTGTCTTCATTTATCTCAAATTTCTTTGCTGTATTTGCCGGAATAATCACAGTTGTTAAATCTGCCTCTAAATAATCTGTAGAAATGTCTCTTAGCCCTATCATTTGAGTAGTATATGCGAGTTTGGTGTAACTATACATCTCGATAACCAAAGTATCGGCAGTTGCATAAACACAAACTGCAAATTTTTCCGTTTGTTTAGTAATGTTTAACGCAATCGCATTATTATCGGTCTTTGCGTAACTCGTCCATACACCAGAACAATCAAAAGGTTCAACGGGATAGGGTAACTCTGTTGGCGATTGACATGCTGTTAAAATAGCAATAGCAAATAGTAATGTTAAGGTTTTCATAAAAACTCTCCTCAAAACGAAACCCTCTCTCGTGCAGGTCGCGAAACCAAGACGAACCTTGCGGCAAGTCCTTGCACTCAAAAGGGCTTCATATTTTAATTCTGTTTTCATGTTCATCTCGATTTCGCTATTACTACATTAATCAATTTATTTAAGAATATCAAGTTTAATGTTATCATTGTATATAAGTGAATGTAGTTGTGGCATTATATACCATCCAAGTCATGCCGTATGCAGCCAACAGTTTTCCGCCAGAAGTCGAATTAACGGTTACACTATAACTACTGCTGGCATTTAAGACTAATACTGGACGATTAGATGATAAATTAGTCAAACTTACAGTATAGCCATTTGCATTTGGAGTTAATAAGATTACGTTTTTATTCAGACAATCATAGTTGCCGCTTCATTTCACTACCTCTTTAGGTTTAGAAATTATCCCCAGATTTTTTGCAATTACAATCAATGAATCAAGTTCAACAATTTCTTTATGTCGAGCCAAAGCATACGCAGTTGAATCCGCAATTATTCTTGCTCTTTGTTTTAATAAAAAATAAAAATCATATTTAACTATTTTTGTGGTTGATTTTGTTTTTTCAACTTGGAGCGTATAAGCATCTATTTTTGTCGGTACAGTTTGGGCAAACATTGCAGTTGTAAAAACTATAAAAACAAATATTAACTTTTTCATTTTTTCTCCTTGTTATTTTTGTCTAATGTATGCGTAAGTTGCTCCGCTTGTAGTTCCGGCGGGTCTTGTTGCTATAAATCCAGTTGCTGTTGAAACTACACTCAAAGGAGCTTCGGCTGCCGTTACTGCCGTTACATAGGTAAGAATATAAATATCACCTATCCCCGCACCAGTTATTGCTACTGTATCTGCAGTCGCTGTTGTAGTAAATGAATCTGTTCCCCTTGTCAATGTATTACCTGTAATTGCACCGCCGGATACAGTAATTCCGGAATCAAAAGTTGGTGCAGTCCCAAGAACTAATGCTCCACTTCCAGTCTCATCCGAAATAACTCCCGCTAATTGTGCAGATGTTGTTGATGCAAAAGCTGATAAATTATCTGCAACAGTAGTGATTCTACTTCTTACAGCCGATGAATCAGTACGATAAAGATTACCTATAATATCAGCTTCAATTGCGCCTCTTTCGGGAGTTGTATTTAAGACCGAACCTATCAGACTAAACTTTAACGGGGCAGTTCCTGCGGTCGCTGTGCCCGCTTTCAAATGCAAGAATGCGGTGGGCATTAACACCCCGATGCCGGTAAAACCATTAATTGGATCATAATAAATCCCACTATTCTTTAATCTTGTCCCACCATAGTAAGGCAAATATCCAGATGTGAGATCGTTAACAAGCAAAGAATCTACCGTTGTCTTGCCAGTTAAAGTCGGACTTGCACTAAAAACTAAATTACTCGTTCCAGTTGTCCCAATAGCGCCAGAAAGGTAATTTAACTGTATGCCAGTTGCGGTTACTTTAGTCATCCCAAGAATAAATGGATTAAGAATTTGTAAAGTATCAGCAGAATTAAGAAGACCAATTCTATAAATAGAGCTTCGCATCCATAACGGTTTTGAAAAATATTCTCCACTTAAACTTGTTGGTTGCGCGGAGACGATTGATGTTATAAAAAATAATGCAATTAAATATTTTAGCTTTTTCATAGGTTACTCCGCTTCTATTCTGATTTTTTTTGATGCAAGAGGCGTAGTGCCGACTTTATAATAAAGTTTTGTAACCGCCCACAATTTTGTAAATCCTTCACCACCCAACCGAATTGTTCTTTTACCACTTGGAAATGTTCTGTCAGAACTTACAATAAGTGAATCAGTAGATACCCCTTCGTTAATGAACGTCCATCGTATCGGTGTGAATGTAGTGCTGATAGAGTCAATAGTTGTTCCTGTTGTTGTATAAATGCCGCCAAGTTGATTTACAGATACTTGGTTAGCCGCAGTAGCTCCAAGAACATCGGTTACGTCAAGTTTGCCGGTGGAGGTTCTCGGCAATACGTCCCCTCTGTTGAGCATGGTTGTTAAAAGAAAGACTGTCTGCAAATCATTCCCCGTTGTGTAAACAACTTTATAATAAGGCGCATCCACTCCTACTGTCTTGGTAAACAACGTATCGTTTGCCGTGTAAGAGAATGAATATGTCTTTACCGCATTTGCCGTTGTAATCGTGGAAGTCTTACCAAACAGAATCTTTAACCCGTTGGTCGCCGAACTTTTGTCTGATCTTACGGTTACGCTTAGGGAATTATATCCCCTAAGTAGCTCTACCGTTCCGGTATAGACTGCGTTGGGAGCTAAAGTAGTGCTGGTTGAGTTCTTGGAACTCATTACATTTGCACCTTGATCTTGCGCTTTTATCTGAACCACAAATAAAAGTAGCGTTAATAGAAAGATTAGTTCCTTCATTTGTTTTAATTCACTCCTATGTTTTGAATTTCTATCTTAGAGCTGGCTACTTGTGGTTAGCTGGCGGGTTGTTGCTTAATTAAATTTTAGTAATTCTTTTGCTGTTTGTTTTTCTTCGTTTGAAACTTGGTCTATTAAGTTTTGTGCTTCTTCCAAACTCATAGTTTTTATTAACGGCAATAATTCATTTAATCTTTTGTAAACATTTTTGTTCACAATCTTTTGATATAGAGTATATTGTCTCGGTGTTAATTTTTCATCTTCTAGTTTTGTGTTGGGACTTGGCAAAGCAATTCTTAAATCTTTCTCTTTTAGGTAATCTAATACATCATCTTTTTTAACTGTACTTACTGGCAATGGAAGTCCTCTAAGTTGAGTTGTTTTTTCCTCGCCTTTTATATCTATGTTCGGCTCAAGTCCTTCAGTTATGCCGATTTTTCTTTTTACTTTTTCTTCAAGAGTTTTAGCTTTATAAGAAATATTATCTCCAAGAACTTTCTTCGGAAGTCCTACAATATTTGGAATAAATCCTACTGCTATATCAGAGAAATAACCTGGGTCTTGTTTCTGCATAGCATCCAATAAATTATTTATACCTTGCATATAAGATTGATCTGCTATCGTTGCCGCCGAACCCAAGATTGCTTTACCCATTTTATCGCCGAAAGATAACTCGTCTTGCTTTTTAATTTCTTTCCCGAATCTTAAATTATCCGAATAGTTCCCTATAATAGACAATGGGATATTAATCGGATTGATATTCTGATATGAAATTCCCATTTTCTTCCCGCCAAAGTTTAGGTAGATGTGGTTAGGTTGATAACCCTTTGCTTGCATTGCTTCTCTTTCAAAAGCATTACTTGGTAATTGCCCCGTAACCTCAATAGAGCCATTTGCTACCCCATTAACCACAACACCGATTGCCAACGTCCCCGCAATAGCCCGTCTTCTAATATCTTTCAACTCAAAAGGATTTAATTCTCCTCCCTTTAATCTCATTAATGCTTCTTTGCCAAATCCCAGAGGAGAATAATCAGTACCAACTCTAATTATATTTGCACTTACTTTTACAAACGGCATTATCATTTTAGCTGCCCAACTATTTCTTACTATTCCCTCAACCCCAGAACCAATCTTTCCAAGTTCTGTTCTAAATGTAGTATAGTCGGTATATCTCTCAATATAATCTAATCCCTTGCCTATGAAGTTAATCTGTGCACCGGTCAAATTATCCAAATCACCTTGTAAAACTTTTCCTATTTGCTCTTGTGTTATTTTAAGAGATTGACCAAATGTTTTTGAAGTAACTCTTTCAACTTTGCCTTTCGACATTTCTCTTGCAATACCTCTGAAAAAAGTATCTTCCATTGAAAGCCGTGTAGTTGGCAACAATGCTCTCCCGAATTTCCCAAATTGAGTTTTTGCTTTTACATCATATCTATTTGTAGTGTTTATAAACTTTGAATCCTCTGATATTCTTTGGTGGTAAAGATCACTCATTTCTTTTAAGCCGGATCTCGCACCCTTCCCAATGTCGCCCATCATCTTTAATGTTTCTTTTATATTTGGAGAAAAAGATTTAGAAAGGACTTCTGCCACCAACATTGTAGTATTGCCTGTAATATTTCTTATATCAGTAGTTGGGTCTGATAAAAGAGAGTTGTAATACCAGAAAGCAAGTTTATCTTTTAGAGTAGGTTCGTATTCTGCGCCTCTTAATTTATTCGTTAAATCTTTTGCAAGTTCTGGATTAAATTTTTCTGCCTCATCTCTTAATTTTCTTAAAGCATCTATAAAATTATCAGTTGCTAATTTTCCCTTAACTTGTAATTGTCTTCCGGCTCTTGAATAAGGATTTTCAATATTATAAAATATTTCTGCCGCTAAATCTACTTTTGCTTTTCTTGCGCTAAATCCCTCTTGAGTTCCTAACTCAATTTTGTTCATCTCGCCAATAAGCTGTTCAATTCTACTCTGTCCATAAATATGTGAACCTACCGCTTCAACTTCACCGATTCCTTTCCTGGACTTCATTGATAATATATCTTCATCGGTTAATTTAGAAGCATACTTTAATCCTTGATTAATAAGTTGTTTATTACCAATCTTCCCGCCTCTGAATTGATCGTACTCTGCCTTGTGCGTGTCGTAGAACTCTTGAACTTCTGGTTTAATTCTTGGGTCAACTCCGCCAAAGTGTAAATCTGGTTTGCCTGGTGTCCCTTCTGGTAACGTCCTCAATTTTTCTAAGGTCTGTTGATGTTCTTTTACTGTTGAATTATAAATCCTCAACAAATGTGGTTTAACATCTTGCCCCAATTCGGCAATCATTCGTTTGGAAAATTCAGCGAACTCTTTCCCCTTCTCAATTCCTGCCCTTGCAATATTCTCTAAATGATATGCGCCTATTATAGTAAGGTCTTTCAACATTGTCGGGTCAAGTCCACCTAATAAAGAAGGGTTTTTCTTTAATGATTCAAGACCTTTATCATATAAATTTTTCTTTGCTGTTTGATAGGATTCATCTGAAATAAATCTTTTTGGTGTTTCTGAATTAACTGTTTTGTTCACTTCCTCAACCGGAATATTCAAACCCTTGCTTATTTCTTCGGGAGTCTTACCTTCATCAGATAATCGCTTAATTGCGTTTGCGTTATTGTCTATCGGTGTTTCAATTTGTGGTATTTCTGTTTGTTTCGCCACAAACTTACCGTTTGCATCTCTTAATTTTGCTCTGGCGATTTCTGCCTTTGTGGATAATTTCCCAGCAAGATCACTCATACCCTTAAATGCGGCAACTTGGGCAACTACATCTAATGTTTCTAAACTTTTCTTGCCCAATTCAGAATCGGGGGATACACCTAAATCTTTTGCTAATGTGCTTACTGGTGCGCCAACATACTCCATAACCTTTTCTGGGGCTATTACACCTGCACCCTTGAACCCTAAATTGATTGCCGCAATTTCTGGAACGGCAAGTGAAACACCGGAAAATCCACTTTGGACTACACCTAATCCGGCATCTAATAATCCTTCACCCACTTTGCCTTGAGCAACTTCTTGACCACCTTGAACAGTTCTCTTAACGCCTTCTCCAAATCCTTTTACTGCATCCGTTATTGGAGATGCAATTCCTTCTACTACATCTAAAGCACCTTCCAATCTTTTATAATTCTCGTTTGCGCCAATATCTTGTTGTTTCTTAAAGTAATTACTTGCCGTTGTTTTTTGTTCTGTAGTAAGTTTTTCCACGTCTTTCATTGTAGGTGGTTTTTCTGTTACTACTGTTTCCGGCGCAACAAAAACATAACCCGCTTTTTTAAGCAAAAGCTTCCCCGCAACTTCGTTGATCTTGTCGGGAATGCCCTCGATTAAATCATTAGTCTTCTTAACGTCCTTTGCCGGAACGCTATCATACCAATTAGATTTAGAGGGGACTTGGTCGTACCATTTAGTTACACCATCTTGCATTATTGAAGACCTTCGTTTTTCTTTATCAAGTCAATAGCCTCTTGTTCTGAATAACCTTTATTCTTTAACGCTTGGAACGCATCTTTATATTTTAATTTGATATTTATTTCTGCTTTTGCCTGTTCTTTTTCTCTCGACCAAAAATTAACCTTCCCTGGTGGTTTCATTTTTAGAGTTTCACCAATCGCATATTTTCTTAATGATTTTTCGTCCTTAAATACTAATGGACTCCCGTTATCTTTTTTAATTACATAAGCGCCAACTTTTTCATCCCAAGAATCCATTAGACTATTATATTTTAATTGCGCTTGGTCTAACTTGGTTTGTTTATCCTCTTTGTCCTTTTGGATGTTATATTCTGAAAGCGCAGTTAATCCGCCACCTTCTTCTTTCGCAATAAGATAATTACCCGAATTATCTTTCAACCATTCGTCATTTGATACATCATAATATCCTGGTAATTTTGTATTAGGGTTAATGGATGTTTTAATAACTGGATTTTTTTCTCTTGGTGGTTTTTTTAATAGTTCATCCGCCCTTGCATTATCCGCATTTAAGTTCTCTATCTGTGCATCTTGATACTGTTGACGTTGTTCAAAGTCTCTCTGCCTGAACATATCCATAAGACTCTGCTGACGTTGTTCAAAATTCATCTTCTCGTTAAACTGGCGCTGTTCCTCATCCATCTTCTTGCGGAGGATGAATCCTTGAAACAGTCCTTCACCTAATCCCGTTAGTCCGGCTAAAAAAGGATTTGATTTATTCCCTAAATAGTCTGGCATAATTAACCTCCCCAATTTCCCCAATTGGCAAGTGAAGTATTTCTTCCTTGCATTGGGTTTGGTGTTTTTTTCAAGAAACTCATCCCGCCTTGAATTGCTGTGTTCGCTAACATTGAAGCGCCGCCTGTCGCTGGTGCTAAAGCATAACCCGCAATATTTCCTATTGTGCTCGCAAGCGAACCCCAATCAAACTTCTTACTATCGTTATACATTTCTTTCTGGAAGTAATAGTTCCTCAAATCCGCCGTATTTTGTAATCCCATTCCCAAAAGACTGTTTGCCTGCCCGCTATTCGCTTGGAATAATTCTTTAGATGCCTGCCCTGCGTAATCGGTAATCTTCCCTTGTAAAGCATTTCTCTGTTCATTGGCAATCGTGGCACTTCCAGACATACTTAAACCCATCGCTCTGTTAAGTCCTAAAAGAGAATTAAGAGAACTTTGAGCCGAAAGAGTACCCTTTAGTTTATTTGTAAAATCAGAGTAATACTTTGAGTTAGGATCGCTTAATTCATCACTCTTAGTTTGAGCGTCTTGTTGAAGTATCTCGTTTCTAAGTTGGTTCATCCATTCGGGGGAAAGATTTGCCCAATCGCTTCCATAGATTCCCGCCTGTAATCGTCTCTGTCTTTCTTTCTCTAATGCCGCTTGGTATCTTTGTTCGAAAGTGAGATTAGTGTTCCCCTGTCCCGATGGGTTGGGATTGGGAAGATTATTAATGTTTAGTTGCCCTAAACCAAAATCAAATGGCATTTTACACCTCTTTCTTTTCTTCCGGTTTCTTTTCTTCTATTAATTTCACTTCGCCCGTTGCTATGTCCGCACTTAACTTATCTACGTCAAGTCCGTTTGCGTCTGCGAACTTCTTTAGTATCTCTGTTTTCTCGTTTTGCAGTTTGGCGTATTCTTGATTGAGGTTTCCAACTTCGTTTTGTAACAATTGTAGTCTGAGAAAAACAACTTCCAATTTCAACCGTTCGATTTCTTTAAGTTTCATATTTTTCCTAATTTTTAATTAATAAAAAAGCCACAACAAATTTCTTCATTGTGGCTTGCTACCTAATGGTTGCTGGCTGTTATGTTAGGTCGTTAGACCTTTGAAATTATTGTATAAAAGTAACTGCACTTGTTACGTTGTAAACCATCCATGCCATACCATAAACAGGTAATAATTTCCCGCCGGAAGTTGAACTAACGGTTACAGTATAACTACTGCTGGCATTTAAGACTAATACTGGACGATTAGATGATAAATTAGTCAAACTTACAGTATAGCCATTTGCATTTGGAGTTAATAAGATTACGTTTTTATTCAGACAATCATAGTTGCCGCTACCAGTAACAGAGTGAGATACTTCCGCATTAAATTTTAATTTTGCAAAACTATTTTCACCGCTTAAAGTATTATCAGCCGTTAAAGATGCTTTGCTGTTTAATTGTGTCTGCACAGAACTTGTTGCATCAAGATAGCCGAGCGTTGTATTTGATACTGAAGAAGCCGCAACATATCCACTTGCGTCTGAAAGCAGAACTCTATTTGCTGTTAGTGCAGGTAAATCACTCATAGCTAAAAGGCGTGGCGTAAAACTTGTTCCATCACCAATTAAAGTATATTTAGCCGTTGGTGAAATGTTGTTTACTTTTATTATTTGACCGGAAGAATTAACGTTAAAATTTCCTCCCGCATTATACAAAGAGCCGGCAGCGCCAATTGCGCCATTAGAATAAAGATCCCCACTTACTCTAAGCACATTAGCAAAAGAATCGAAATAATTTGAAGAACCCCCCGAATCATAAAAAATTAAACGTTGGAGAGAACTATTTAACACGATCCTCTGCCCACTCGTAGCCGTCTGTATCGTCCCGCCGGTAATTGTCCCGCCAATTAAACTTACACTTGGAGTTGCACCGCCCTTAATCTGGAATCCGTTAGCCGTTCCATTCCAACCATAACTTTGAATATAGCCGTCGGTAACTGCCGTCCCCACCGTAACCGTGTTCGTAAAAAGACTTCCATTTATTGTTAATGTAGAAGTCCCCGCATTCCAACCTAAAGCTCCGCTTGTCCCGCCGAGATAGAAATTACCAGAATTATCCATATGGGTTGTCCACGCCAAGCCGGAATAATAACCCATGTAGTTTGAACCTAAGTACAAACCCGCACCCGAAGGTGTAACTGCTGTTGCTGGAATTACTGCTGTGATTAATCTGTTTGAAGAATCTAAACCAGTGTATGCTCTGCCCGCACCAGTCTTTTCTGTGGGGGTGGTTCTTACATAACTCGCTCCATCTCCAATGTGGTCTAAGTTCGCATCTGTTAAACTTCCTATTCCAGAACCACCGGTGATAATTATATTCCCCTTTATCGTTTGGGTCGTTCCATTCCAAGAAATATAATTGTTTGCATCTCCGGTAAAATAATATTTGCCGGTATTATCTATGTAAGTCTGCCATGCGCCAGCGGTGTAATATCCCATGTGAGTACCGTCTATGAATAACCCGGTGCCTGAAGGTGTGCTTACGTAAGGAATATTCATATCTACCCAAGACGTTCCATTCCATCTATATCTGTAATTCAAACCGTCTGAATCAATCCACAAATCTCCGGCTACTAAAGCCGTCCCGTCCGTTCTTGTAGTCGGAGCGGTTATGGCTGTGATTGTAACGTTGGCAGATAATCCAATTATATCTGAATTTGCGGAAATTTTTAATTTACCCTTGAGATAAACGTTCGTAGCATAAAGTCCGTTCCCGCTTAAAGCTCCGCCAAAATCCGCATCGGTAATACCGGTAAGTTTCCCAAGTCTAACTATCGGTGTTCCAAAAGTATATCCCGTTGTTCCGCTATAAAAATCTATGTATGGACTGTTAGTATCTGATGTTGAAAAATAAATTGCATTCTGTCTCGTTGCGTTTGTTGTGTTTCCTTTCTGTACGACAATATCACCTACCGAAACTAAACTACTTCCAACTGCATAAGTTACCGTAACGGTTCTACCACTTACCGCCGTTACTGTGAAATTTATTTTCTTTATATCTAAACTTTTATCTGCTTTAATATGTCTTACTTCGCAAGTGTCGTTTACTGCGAAAGAACAAAGATTTTGATTGCTCTGGTCTTTGAAAGTAATTGTATTGTTGGAAAAACTTTCTACAATTCCAAATGCACTACTCATTACTTCATTACCGATTCGGGCGGTTGTTTGTGCAACTGTGTATGTCTTAGCGAATAAATTATCAACTTCCAAATAAGGAAAATGCGGGTTTGGTCTGCCGTGCATTGGTCTATCATATAATGCCCCCGTAAAAGTTGTAACCCATCCGTTCTTCCCGTATGCCTCAAGATACGATTGTCTATTATCGTCAAAGACAACCCTAAAATCTCCCGGCTTTCCCTCTGAACTCCTACCCTCTGCATTTTGCGCTTTATTGACCGCATCGCAAAGTAAATTTATCTCTCTGGAAACTTCGTCAAATGTTGTAAGTCTTTTTGTGCTTTTCATAATTCAAATAATTTTCTTAAAAGTATTTCTATTGAACGGACTATATTCCCATATCCCGTTGCTTCGTTAATTTCTATCTGCATCAATTTCCCAACTTCATAATCTCCGCCGCTCTTAAATTCTCCGCCTGTTAAACTTGAAGTAGGAACTGCTCTGTCTTTCCCGTAAGTAAATGTCGGTGCTGCTGTAGTCGTGGTATTATCTGTATTCAGTTTGTAAAAAACTTTTTGTCTTGCCGGTTGGTCAAAATCTAAAATCTTTGAAACCCAATAGAACGCTCTCCAAGTCGCGCCGCCCAATGCCTCAACTAAACTTGTTCCTGTCGAAACATAAACCTCTCCCAACCTTCCGCTAAAAGCTCCAAATCCTACAGTCGAAGCTGGTGCAGAAGTAAACGCTAACCATTTGTCCCATCTCTTTTTCTGAACATGAAACGCCCATACATTTGATTCACCGTTTAAAGCTGCGTAATCTGGAATTATAAATAGAATAGTATTTTTTGGCGCATGGAAAACTACTACCGGAGTTAATCCTTGATGCCCCAACACATTGTCTGCATTAAATCCATGCCAATGTGCACCGGAAACTATTTCGGATTTTATCGCATTGCCTATTGGTATTATTTTCTCTCCATCATGCCAGTATGAATTTTTTATATCGCACCAAAACATTCCATAATCTGTTACAGTAATACTTCGTTGTGAAAGACATCCTACTCCCGCAGTCGGGTCTTCTATATACATCCCTTCTGGATTAATTCTGTAACAGTTATTTTCATCGAATACCCAAATCTTACCGTTATATGCTTTTATCGCAGTTGGAACTGTCGGAAGTTTTAAGTAATCATTCGTCCAATCAAACATATCATATCTATACTGTTTGCTTCTAAACATCATCATCGAAGCATCCGGCAGCCCGGTCTTTGTGCATCCGGCTACAAAGTGAAAAGCATTTAAGTCTGTGTTCAAGATATAGTAAACATCCGAACTTGTTAATGTTTCCGGCATTCCCGTTTGTTCTTCGTAACTGGAATACAAGTCTGTATTGTTATCTACATAAATTACGGTCTTATCAGCTCCCGAAGTTCCCCAAGAAATATTTGAGCCGTTTCTATCTACATACGCTACAGTAGCAGTAGCATTAAACTCACATTGTAATTTCCACAGAGTTTTATCCCCGCCTGCCGTTCCAAGTATAACATCTACTTCTCTTCTATATAATTTATATCCCGTTATTCTCGGATTAAGAGATGCTACTCCCACTATAGTAATAGTCATTGTCAAATAATCCGCATCCGGTATGCCCGATAAAGTTATACTCTGGAATGAACTTCCCAACGGACTTTCTTGTAATCCATCATAAACTGCCGAAATATTATATTGGTAAGTTTTTGTTACATCAAAAATATTTGAACCCGCACTTGTATGCGGTGTTATTGTGCTGATAGTATAGTCGGTTGTATAAGTCGGTCTTGCTAAAACTGCACTTAAAGACTTCCATCCTAAAGTCGAACCACCGAACTGCGCATAATCACAATATCCCGTCCAGTTAGGTGCACTTGCCGCAGTTACACCATCGTTTCCTACCGCAACGTGGACTTCTTCATTGTGAGATACCATTGAAGTAGCAGCACAAGCTACCGGAGTCATTCCCGCAGTCGGCGCTGTTGTATGATAAAAATCTGCCATTACATTTATATTCGCCGCGTCAACGTGTACTAAATTCCACAAAGAATCCTTAGTCTTTATCCACTCGAATAATCTACTTGCTTGACAAAGATTATTTAAATTAGGTTTTGTCAAAGCAATAGGAATAGCTTGGCAATATCCTTCCGGTGCATCTCCGTCTATATTGTTGGAATCGCTTGCGGCGTTATCTGGAATATCCTCTGCATCCGCACGTTTAATAATCCCGCCAAAATCCGTTATTGCAAATCTCTCTCTCGGCATTAGAAATAATCCGGTTTACTGTTCATTGTTAATTCACTCTTCTCTGCATTTGCTAATTTTTTAGCTTTCACTACATATTCGTGATACTTCGATTCGTTAAGCTGGATTGATTGAAAATCTTTTGTTCTTGCTGTTGAACCGTCTGTAAATTGTTTTATAATAGTTGGAATCTTTGAATGTAGATTCGCAAGTTCTTTACAAACTAATCCTTCGTGTAATTGACTTGGTATGTCGGGGCTTGCCGTTAAAGTCCCAACTACTAAAGTCGCCGGTGTATAAGTGTAATAGAATTTTGGTGTCGTTCCCGATGGAATTTCTGTTATTGCATCTCCATAGTAATCATAGAACGTAATCGTCCCGTCCGGTTTAATATCCATCTTCAAAGTATCTTCTTCATCTACCAACTCGCCCGTTGAATCCAAAAAATCCACTCTTAAAATTTTATCCAGAGTAGGAAATTCAGTTAGCAAAGTATAGGTAACTGTATTGGCAACTACCGTAAGATTAGTTGACTTCTTTAAGATTTCTGTCTCAATACAAAAATCTTTTTGAATCTCGTTTATGTCCTCAACTACCTCTCCGGCTTTCACGCCCGGAAATTCTCTTTGAACACGCTCTATAATTCGTTGGAGTATCACTTATAATCTCCCTTTAAGAAAATCTTCATATTCTTTTTTCACACCTTGTAGAATTGAATTGTAATGATTAATCTGTCCTGTGTATTTCTGTTGGTCTGAATTATATTTTATCTGTGCATCCTGAATTTGTGAACTGTATAATTGTAACTGCCCTTGAAGTCTTCCTAAGTTCTGTGCGTAAAGTTGTATCTCTGAATTTACACTCGCTTGGTAAAGATCAATTTGACTTACAAACTTTTGTAACTTGTCTTTGTATAAACTTATTGCAGCATTAAGAGATTGCGCCTTATTCTGAATCGAAAGGTCTGTCGTTTTATTCGCAGCAACTATTAACCTTTCTTGGTCTAATTCAGCTTGTCTTATCGCAGTTTGAAAAGTAGATTTATAAACTTCCAACTCTTTGTTAAATTCATTTTGTTCATTCTGAATATCTAAATTATACTGATTCAGCAAAGTGTTCTGATTATCAATTTCGGATTTCGCTCTTTCTAAATCTTGATTTGTCGCCACATAAGTATTTGCCGCAGTAATACTAAATGTCGTAGTAGGTTTTGTATATGTAGGAACTATGCCTAAACTTCCAATCGTAGTTGCTGTGTAAGTTCCCAAAATCGCATCTGTATAACTATAACTTGAATCCAGTGGTGCGGTCGGTGCTGCTGAACTTATAGTCAAAGCAAGCGGCACACTCGGCGGTGTTATTGTCGCATAACTCAAAGCATTAAGAGCATCTTTCCCCGCATTGATCTGTGAAATACATCCCTGTATAACTGCATATAAAACTACTCCATGTTCTAACTCTGTAGGAAAGTTTGATATAGTTAAATCTCCATAAGCGACTGTCGGATAAGCTACTCCTACAATCGTTCCTCCGCTTGGTAAAACATAACCCTTCCCATTTTCTATATACCAAGACGGATCAATGGTCGAAGATGTATATATCGAACCAGCAGAAGCCGCTTGCGTCTTTAATCCAGCATCAATTCTCGAAGCTCTATACCCAGCTTTATGCGCCCGTATGACTCGGTGTCCGGTTACACTTACACCACTTCCACTATCAGTTAAATCCGCACCAAATCTATCTATCTTATCTTCGGGAAGTAAGTCTGTTATATACTTTGCTCCCGCAGTTAGATTATCACTTAAAGTCACGGTCTCACTATACCCAGTTCCCAGATAGCTTTGAACCCTCGTCTGAAACGTTCCAGCCATTATTCAACTCCATAAATTAAATTTATCAACTCAATGGATTTTCTCGCATCCTCTTGAGTAAATCCCCGCCCTTCAATAATCTCTTTGTAACTTTCTTTGTGTAAGTCTATGCTTGAAAAATTATACTCAACTCCATCTACTATCATTTTCCTTCCGGCTTCTCCGTCTAAACTTAAAGTCCATTCTACTTTGGCTTTCTCAAAAGAGAAGACCCCCGTAGCAAGTCTCGCGTCAATCATTTCTTTATGAATCTCTGTTACGTCCCCGAATAACCATATAAGCAAGTCGAATAAATGAACTCCAATATTCATTAATAGTCCGCCGGATTTTTCAAAGTCCGCTTTCCAACTTTTTGAATACCACTTCCCTCTTGGAGTTACATACTTAACCTCAACCTTGTGCCCGCTTGTAACTTTTTCTTTTAAATCTTTGAATAAAAGTCTTAGTTGTAAAATGACATTAACATCACCCATCAATAAATCAATTTGATTAGCGTTGATGACTAAGGGCTTTTCGCAGATTGGTTTTGCCCCGCACATTATTGCCGCCTGAATCTGGTGAAAGTGTTGATAGTTAGGAGAACATATACTCACGTAGTCAACTTTCTTATCAATGAACTTCCAGAACTCCACCTCATCCTTAAAGAACTCCGCATTAGGAAAGTATCGGTCTAAAATTCCCACCGAATCTCTTGGGTCTAAACATGCTATTAAATTCCCGCCGACTTCCTTAATCGCTTCTAAATGTTTTGGCGCTATGTATCCAGCCACTCCGGTTAATGCAAAGTTCAAACCTTAACCTCCTCTAATATCAATTCTTCTATTTTTGGGTATATTTTTTCAAAACTGTAATCCTCTACAAATTTTCTGTATTCAGAAGGATTGAAGTCTCCCTCTAATATTCTTTTTATGTCTTCAATGTTTTTATAAACAAAGTCCTTACCGTAAATATCCTCCGCCCCCATCCATTCGTTGACTACAGGCTTTAACCCGCAACTCATCGCTTCCATAACCGTCATTGCCTGACTCTCTCTCATCGAAGTATTTATTATGAAACTTTTATCTTGATACCACTCGTTGATATTGTACTGCCAGCAGTCTATAAATACGTTATCGGGTTTTTTAGTGTTCATCCAGTCGGCTATGTCGTCTTCCTGGTATCTTCCGGCTAAATGAAATTCATATTGAGGTAGTGACTTTGCTATTAACAGTAACTCCCCTATTCCCTTCTTTCTCGTTAAATATCCGGCGTAAGCTATTTTATTGTTCTTTTTCTTCTCTGGATTAAAAGTGAATTTTTCTAACTGAACTCCATTGGGAATTACTACCGCGTTGGAAAGTTTCCCATACTGCTTCTCTACAAATTCCTTGATGTAATCATCTATGAAAATAATTTTATCAAATCCTTTTAGATTTATTCTTTTAATTACATCAGAGAACGCTTCGTAAGCATGTAGTCTTAAAATCTTTCTTGCTTTAGTCTCTAAGTTTGAAATCTCTACCGCTTTTTCATTCGCCCATTCACACCAAATGACTTTCGCTTCTTCGGCTAACTTTGGGGTAAAGGTATTGTCAATAAAAACTTTCCCCAATTTTGAAATCCTATCTGTAATTGGATTTAAGAAAATCCTATTCGATGTAACGAAGTAATAGTCGGCTAATTCTTTTTCAAAAATTATATCTCCGGCGCATCTATAATCTTTATGTCTGCGGTAGAAATACCCGAAGTAATACTCTATTACTAAAACTAAATCCCCTCTCTTAACCGTCTCCTCTATGTATTCTCTGTCAATTCCCTTTTCAAGTTCTTCGTTAAAAGGAAATTTTACCAAGTAATCTCTTCTCCACATTCCGGTATGTTGTCTCGTCAAAGCGGTCTTCTGTCCGGTCTCGTCGTTAAACGTAGTCATGTAAGTCGAAAGACAAACCACTCTGCTGTTTAATACCTTCTCACTGTTTGCCCACCTATAAAGCAGTTCACATATATCAAAACTGACATAATCATCGTCTCCCAAAAAGAATACATAATCGGTAGTCGCTTTTTCTACTCCTTGATTGAAGCACTTTCCAATTGTTTTTCTTCTTCCAATATTATCTACTACAATGACTTCAACTGGAATATTCTGTTGTGTCGCTGAATCAATCGCGGTCTTTACCCACGTATCGTGCTTATCACCGCGAGAATTGACTATTACTATGCTGACCAAAGGTTTCGACATCGTTTCCTTAAATACTGGGGGCATTTCTGCCCCCGTTATTATTATTTAAATGGGTCTCTCGGATTGTCGCCAATCATTACTGCAAGACCTACTGTCTTTGCGCTCGATTCTACCGCCGCTTGCAAGATTCTAATCTTGTAATACGGGAATTGACCGATATACGCCGGGTCAACGTATCTTACTCTAACCGTGTTATCTACATCCCTAAAAGATGTGCCTTGCTGTGCGTCATTAGCATAGTTGCAGTCTCTTAAAGTGTTTTTAACTTGGTAGTAAGTACCATTGACTGTATAAGCCGCATATAACTGATCCGATGCTGAACCCGATAGGTTCGTTGATGCCGTGTTAGATATTACTGTGAATCCAACTCCTTTAGGAACCGAAAACGCAGAGCTGTATCTATTGGCTTTAGCCGCGCCCAGAGTAACAGTTTCAGTAAGTACGCTGTAATCATTTTGAGAACCGAGACCGGCTACCTTGCCTTGTGATGTTTTACTCCAACTCATATTGTTTCCTCCTTATACAAGTCTGAAAATTTTATGATTTGGGAGATTAGTTATACCAGCACCCTCATCACTGAAATATTGATTCTTCTGATAATCCGGAGCGTCATTGGTGTCAATGTTCTGTTGATATTCCGGTTTCCTATAAACTACATGGAAAATATTTGACGGATCAACAGCCATTCCATAGCCATTATAAGGTGATTTTGTCATTACCGGAGTTTTGATTAATTGGATTGTTCCGTTTGGACTTTCTAATTCACGGAAGTTAAATCCGAATTTACTTGGTTGTGTATCACCAATTTTAATCTGACCTGGTTGCCATTTTGAATTTGCTGTAAATCCTTTTCCGCCTGCACCTTCAACTTTATTGAAGAAGGAAATCAGTTTATCAGAGGAGAACATTGGCATTACGCCTTCGGGCATAAATTCAAATAATCTTTCTGAATCGTCAACGAAGTTTGAATATGAATATGTTGCCGGAGCTATATCAAAAATATTCTGATAATCACTGGTGGTATCGGTTACACCATAATCTAAAATAGCTTGGAATACACCATAAGTTGAACGGATTGTATTTCCATCTGCATCTGTTCTTCCGCCGTCTCCAAATGTATCGCCAGAGTTTAGATTTGTTCCAATATTAGAAACAGAGAACAAAAGGTCTCTCTCTTTCTGAATTTGATGTTCTTGCATTTTAACGACTTTCAATCTATCGTATTCCTTAGATTCGCCACGAAGATTAGCTGACATCAAAGTTTTGGTCAATTGGAAAGATGTTTTGTGAATACCCGCTTGATTCCAAACAACCTTAATTGCATCATAAGATGGTTTTGCTGCTACTGTGCCTTCGCCAAATGCAGTTCCAATAACTACTAAAGCATCACCGGAAGTAATCGTGAATGCAGAACTTCCAAGATTCTTAATATTTACAGTGGTTGCATTTGTGAAAGTTGTGATAACGCATACGCCTTTAGCTGCACCGTATGGTTTACTATTGGCATCTACCGCATGAACCGCTAATTTCAAATTCAATAAATGATTGGTGAATGTTGATGGCATACCTACTGCACCGGTAGCCGTGATTGTTAATGTATCTTCCGCATTGTCAGCCGCAGTTGTTACGGTTGAACCAGCGAAGAAATATTGTTTTACCCAACCCGGTTGATACTGGAACATTTTGTATTGAGGATCGTTCGGATATAACACTTGATTCCAGTTCGAGGTTGCCGTTAAAAACGGAGTAACTAACGGATAATTTTTCTTTACCACATTAGGACTTATATAAAAGTTTCTCTGATCGGTATATAATACCGCAGAAGAACTTCCTGTATAGAGATTTTTATCTACTGCTGCCATAATAATTCCTTATTTTAGGGAGTATTGTCCCTTCTTGTTTTCTAATGATTGATTAAATAATTCATCCGGAGATGGCAGATCATCACTCTTACCCGGTAGTACTCCCGGCGGTAATGGTTGCTTCATTCTTTCGTTTCTCTGCTCTATCTCGTTTACTCTTTTGTGGGCAGTAGGATTAATTTGGCTTTTTTTATACCGATGGAATTCTATGACATCCTTTAAAAAATCTTCATCTTTTTTAGGTGTCGAAAAGTTATCCCATATTTCTTCCGCTTCTTTAATATCTGCTACGCCCATTTTTTGCATTTGTCCGATTCGATACGCCTTTAAAGCAGTCTGTTGTTTTATTTCTTCTGACGCCTGGCGTTCTTGTTGAATCATCTGTTCCAACGATTCGACCTTACTATCTCTATAATCATCCCAAACCTCTTTCTCTTCCCGATATTTCCATGAAATACTTTCGGGATTAGTGATAGCTTCGGTTGCATCATAGTCTTTTGGTTTAATGGGTTTCTTGGGCGGCTCCTGAGCTTTGGGCTGTTTCAATTGGTTTAATTCCGCCTCAAGTCGCTCTCTCGCTACTTTTTCTCTTTCGAGTTCCGCTAATCTTTTATCAGCGATTGATTGATAATGTTTAACCGCATCAAAAGGTTCTTGCGGAGTTTCATCAGCTTTAACTGGTGTCTCTTGAGAAGTCTCTTGAATTGGTTGCTGAGGTTCACCTTGCGATGTCTCGGCTTCAATCGGCTCGAATGTACTTGCGTGAAAGTCTTCGATTTTAGTTTCTGTGTTTTGTAACTCTGACATTTTTGCTCCTTTGCAAATTCCCAATGGGTTTATCTGCTATTTATTATTATACCGATTCCTTAACCGGTTTCTTTGCTTCTTTTACTGCGTCTTGGATTCTCATTTTTCCTAAAGTCGCGTTTGCTTTTAATTCCGAACCGACTGCGCTCAAATTAGTTTTGAATTTTTCTACTTCAACTTTCTGACCCAACTGAACAATTTCTCTTTGGCTTGTTTGTGCATCGCCTTCAAGTTGTTTGATCTGTGCGATTGCTTGTTGTAATTGAGATTCCAATTGGTTTATTTTGTTCTCGCCCTCAAGTACTTCGTCAACATTTGGCATATCCATATCTTCTATGTACCAACGTGGGTCTTTCAACATTCCTATTTCATAAAGTCTAAGTTTTTCTTCACGTCTCTGCATTTTATTTGTAGGCAGCATCGAACCGCTAATAACTTGAATGTCATATCTTTCTACCGACAAGTCGTTGAGTATTTCTACTTCTCCATTTTCATTCATCTGCGGAGTGTTAAACATTACCTCCTTAATCCCTCTATAATTTGGTCGAAGGATTCTAATAACTTTTTGTTCTGTATAGACCATTGGAATCATTTGGGAAATAACTCTCGCAAGTTGGTTTAACCCGCTTTCAATTTTCTTTTTCTTAAAAGCAGTTCTTCTTTGCATCATTTCATCTAAAAGGATTGTCCCGCCTTTAGTCTGGGGAGCTTGTGAAGTTTCTCCATCTTGAAATGCGTATGATCCAATTACCCTTTGGATTTGTGAAATTAAGTTCTGTCTCTGTTGGTATAAGGCAGATGACATTTGAGTTAATTGAATTACAAATGGAACTTTATCTACATCCATATCCATTTCGTAAACCTGGAAGCCTGCTTTCCCTCCGGTCGCCTCTAAATCTTTTTTTAACCCGCCACCTTTTTGAACGAAGAGTTTTACATTCGTAATATTCTGGTTGTAGGTAATAATTAGGTTGTCAATTTTATTCAGTTGTTCCTGTAAAGATTTAGCCAGTTGGACATCACTCATTGGATATGGATTTCTGAAATGATGAAGCATTGAAGTCACTATCGGATAATCTTCAAGACCACCTTTCTCATTTTCCATTATATAGTTTGCGTATTCAGCACCGCCGATTGTAAAAACTCTTTTAATTCTATCTATATATGGTTGGGATAATTGTATTTTCCCCTCTCTAATTAAATCTCCTCTTGTGGTTACGAATAATTTTTGCGTTGAATTGGGGATTGTAAATGGACCTGGGTTTTCCACCCCGCTTGCGATTTCCGGTTGTTGAGTTTGAGGATTAATTACAAAATGCTGCACATTCCCATACTGTCTTATAATACCGAAAAGTTCTTCAATCTCTTTATCTTTTATCGTGTAAGTTTCTTGCCCTAACTTTGTGAGAATAACCGCCGGTTGTTTTGCCCATTCGATATATTCTTTTTCTCTAAAGTTTTTTTCAAATCCACTTAAAGAATCGTAAATGTGAAATCTTTTAACCTTAATTTTTGTGTATCTATCAATGACTTTATACTTAGTTTCAAATTGATCCTCAACATGAATTGTTTGATCCTGCGGCTCATGTCTATCATGTGATGGATAATCATCTTCATAACTCGCCTGAGCCTGCGTTAAATCAAAATCGGGATAACTGGTTTGTATCTGTTCTTTGGTTAAAGACTTTACAACTAATATATGTGAAGCGTCTCTCGCTGTTGCTTTCTTACTATTAGGATCAATGTAAACTTCCAACGGGTCTAAGCAACAAATCATTATTTCGCCTTTACCATAATCCCCATAAGGGTCTGTATATGCCATCCATGCGCCTAATCCGTCAACCTCAAAATCTTGTGCAAACTCTATATTCTCGTCCCTTCCAATTGAATTGTCCCAGATATACGCCATTAAGTCGGCTACGTCTGCGGCTCTCTTAGCATCACTCCTCTCTCTTCCAACTGCGGCGAATCTTGGATCATTCTCAATAAGTATTGCTACAACCGCATTAATAGTCGGGATTAATTCATTTGTGATTGGTGAAATTTGTCCTCGTTCTTTATTTTTGTTTTCATCGGCACGACTCCATTGAGCACCAGCCATAAAAGCGCGTCCGTCAACTACCTGACTTGCCCACGTCCCTCTCCGGTTAGATTTGTACTCTTCTAACAAGGTCTCATTTTTAATTGCGTCTTTCGTTTTAGTCATGCAAACCTCTGTTTACGTACACCATCCCGTCCCGTGAAGACAAGAATTTCATCATTGTGAATTACTTTATAAGTTCTTTTTAATTGACCACCACATTTGCAGAATCTTTCTTCATCAATCCTTTCTTGCAACTTTTTATTGTTAATTATTTTCCTCTGTCCTTCCATTATGTCATGGGTCGGGATATAAACTTCTTGCACTTTTTTGCAGTAGGTACACTTGTAGTCGTATTTCATTTTTTCTCTCTCTTCATTAACTCATACATTTTTTCAAGAGTCTCAAAGTCAATGCTCTTCCCGCATTTCTCACAATAGATTAATCCGTCAACTACTTTTAATTCTCCGCCGCATTGACATTTAGTTTCCATTAATTACTCATCCAAGTTGTTTGTGATGCTCTCATTAAAAAATATTTTAAATTCTCTTCTTCGGTTTGCGTTCTTATTTGATGATCCGGTGCATACATTCTTCTCGTAGCGTAATCAAATCCGTCAAGTGTGTCTTCGTGGTTGCCTTTAGGATACATAAAAAGTTCTCCCGTAAAAGCACCCATGCCCTCTTTCATTATCCAAACTCTTTTTTGGTAAAAATATCCATGTAATCTCTCAAGCCGTTTATTTTTTTCGTCTCTCGGTTTGAACCCGTCAGTCTGTTCAAATCCCGCACAATAAAGATTTCGTTTTTCAAGTTCTGCCTTTACCATTTCTCTAAGGGCTTCTTGGTAATTGGTAGTTTCTATTCCGCCTCTTAATGGTTTAGTAAGTTCAATGTAGTCTGCAATCTTAATCGCTGTTTCCATCGGAGTAATTCTGTCTCTGAAAAACGGTAAGCAGTAAATTTGTTCATCGGCGCTGTAAGCAATAGGAAAGATTACCGTGTAATCTGCGGTTTGCTTTTGACTTGAAGCTGGATCAATTCCTATAAAAGTATTTACTGGAATTTTCTTATCAACCTTAACCCCATTCTCTTCTGTGATTTTTAGATATGCTTCATTGCCGATGAACTCTAATCTTCCGTCATAGTAATTGAAATATTCCGGTCTGAATAATTGATCTTCCCTTCCTTTAACTTGACATCTGAACTCTGAATAATATTTGTAAACCATTCCTCTTTTTTTGTGGGACTCAAACATTGCCCTGCATCTGTCTTCGGGATAAATTTCTTCCCAAAGTAAATTCTTAAAATCATCGTCATGCAGTTCATACTTTTTAACTACCCATTCGTCAGTCTGTTTAATGTCTTCTTCTTCCATCAAATCATCATCATTACCCATCAATCTCTCAACAATACAACCTTGCGCTACCGGAGTGCCTATTACTACACATCTTCCGGTTCGCGGGTCTAATCCTGCCAGTCCGCCCCAGAACTTATCAAAGTTGTCAAGCATTGCGTCTTTAGTTTTAGTATTATCTTCACTGTCGGGATCGTCAAGAATGTAAAGCGTTATACGGGTATCTCCTTCAAGAATACCACGAATCATCTGACCTGTACCTGCGGTGATTATCGAAACTCTGTAAGCGCCTATTCTTGTTCTGACGTAATCTTCTCTCCACGCTTCTGCTACTTGTTCACCGCAATATCCATAGAGATCAATGAATGATTTTTCATATTCAAGAATTTCTTTTATCTTACTAAGTTTTCTTTTTGCTTCTCGAAAAGTTTTACTTTGAATTACAATTACTTTATCGCCTTCATCATATATCGCATGATGCAAGGCAAGTATTCTTATCAAAGAACTCTTTGCACTTCCTCTCGGAGCTTCAATACAAATCTTCTTATTGTCTCTGTCATTCAAGACTTCCGCAAGTTCATAATGAAACTGTGGAGTGCTTGCCCAAAAGGTTGAAGGACTTATTTCTCTCCCAAAACCTATTAGGTCGCTTCTGAATCGTATTATTTTCTTTGTCTGTTCTTCTGTCATATAATAAAAAAGCCACTCTGAACTGAATCAAAGTGGCTCGCTGTTATAGCTTGCTTGATTATTCGCCAAACATCCGGTAAAAATTATTTATTCATTACTAATTTAACTTGTTTAGTCTCGATGATCTTGTACTGCACCTTATCCGTCTTCGTGATATACTCTATGTTGATTACATCCTTTCCACAACTTACTGTTACCAGATGCCCCATGCCGGTGCGGAATACTACTTTTGTGGGATAGCCGGAAAGCACTTCCATCAATTCACCCTCCCTTGACCATATACCGCTTTCTTCGCCTGCAAAAATTCCTCATAAGTCCTCTGGCTTCTGTCCCACGACTGTCGGGATATAACCACGAAATCCTTGTCAAGTCCATAACCATGACTCTGCATATCTTCGTATGCCTTGCGGAATCGGGAATATAATGTTCTTAATTTGTCGCTCATTTCTTGGATCTCGAAGCAATTTCAACTTTTAGTTCACCGTTCTCTTTCTTCAAGTCTTCAATCTGTTTGTAGAGACTTACTTTTTCCATATTATTATAAATCTCTGCGGTTTTGTCATAAATCATTTTTTCAAGTTGGTCGAGTCTCTTGTCCGTGTATTGCAATGATTTTTCAAGACTATCAACATCATTTTGTAATTCTGTTATCCTACTCATTACCTGCCTCCTGTTGGTTGGTTAAACAATTAGTTCTAAATGCAATTCGGCTCTTTACCACATCCCAAACGGTGTATCAAGTAAAATCATCATAATTTTTTTCCGAAAATTTTTTTTGTTTCTATATACAGCAATGTCTATTTTTTAATGAATTTTCGCAACTTTCGTTGAAAAACAACTTAGCAAAAAATTCTTTTTTGAGCCAAAAATTGAACTTCCTCTTTCGTAAAAAAACACCGCAAAAACAAATACTCTCCTAAAAAATTGTTCGATAGTTTGTCGCGTCCTCTCTCATCAACGCCCACCCCTTCGTTTTGGGGTTGGTGGGGGTCGCTTTGCGTTGAATTTTCCCGCTGAAATCCAGGTTAAAAGTCTGTGCTAATATCACTTAACTGTGTCTCTTTATCTTTATGTGTGCTCGTGTTGCTGTGTCTCATAATGGGAATAGTAAACATAATGATTATTATGCGCGCGGGCGCATGCGTTTATGTGCTGTAATCACATTATATTGCTTTAAGTTTAACGATATAGTCATTGTGTCATACATTATTCTGCTCTTTTGTGCTGTCTATCACATCACTATCATTGCCTTGCTTGCTGTTGAGATCGGGTCTTATATCGCTTGCAATTGCTTGCTCATTTGTTAATTCGAGCGTTTTTACTATCTTTTGGGCTGGCTGACCATCTTTACCTATCTTTGAGAAGTCCGTTGTCTCGCTGTAAGTTGCCCTTGTCGCTGTTTTTTGCGTTAAATTAGCTGCATTTTCGTATTTTTCAACTATTTTCAGCAAGTTGGTTACGTCTTTTTTCTCTTTTGCGGTCTCTTTTGCAAGGTTCAGCAAGTTTATTGCCTCTTCCTTGTTTAGTCCGGCACTTGAATAGAAACTTATCAATGCCTCATTAATCTTATTTTGTGTTATTTCCGTATTCAACGTATTTCTAACCCTTACGTGCTTAATCTTATCATACTTATGATAAACTTTTAAGCATAATTCTTTAATATCGTTATTCGATAAATTTTTATTGTCATTCTTTACTATTGTTTTGACTGTTTCGGCAATTAACTTTATAGTTCTTAACTGTTGTTGGTCGTACTTTTGCCGGTATTGTCTGAATTTCTTCTGTTTCTCTTGAAAATCTGTTTTCATTCATTTTCTTGTCTTCATTTTGCTGGTCTGGTTAGTCTCTTTAATTGCGCTTGTTTTGCGTTTATGTCGCTTCTGTAGTTTATTACTCTTTTCTGTTTATCTCTCTTGAGACGTGCCTTTTCTTGTTTTTAAGTGTCTGTAAGTCTTTATAATATATAGTCTAATTTTTCGTTAAATTTCTTCTCTATTAGCTTTTTGCGGTTCGCCTTTACTATTACGTCAATTCCTGCCAATCTTTCATTTTTATAATACTTTGAATGAGTCTTGCCTATCTTGGCAAGTTCTTTTATCTGTTCCGGTTTATCAGTAAAGACTTTAATATTGTTATCTGTCCAACTCCAGTATTCCATTTTTCACCTCTTTTTATCTTTGGCACGTTATTTAGTATGTTCACTATATTTATATAGAGTAGTGAACACAATATTAAGTTTTACAATCCTTTTGTTTTGTCCTTGACAACTGGCAAGGCGTTATTTATATTTGAGTAGGTTAAAAAAGTGAGTTATGGAACAAGAATTAAAATCAGTATCAAAGTTTGCTAAGGATTGCAACGTGTCAAGACAAAACATTTATCAGCTTATTGAGAGCAAGAGTTTAGATGCTAAAAAGATTGATGACTTTGTGTTTGTTGTTCTTAATCAAAAAGCTATTAACTATAAAAATAGGGCTAAGAAATTACAATGATTATTTTTTTATATATAACCTTGTCAATCGTAAACTATATTACTAATTATCAACAATAAAAGGAGTTACAAAATGAAAAAGTATTATTTAACCTACGTTTCTTTCGGTGACACAAGAGAATATCACGGTTCTTTTTCTGATTTCAGCAAGTTACCCGAAAATGCAATCTGGTTTGAATCTGAACAAGACGCCCGCCAAGACCTCGCTATCGTTGATCAAATCGCAAAAGAAAAAAACTGGCAAGTTACAACTGGCATCGAAGAAATTGAAGATGAGGTCGAAGGAGTAGAGAAATGAGAATCCTCGAAAAAAACACAAATGGAAAAACAGAGCTTGAGTTTAGAGATTTTGGGCATGATGTTAATTATCAAGAAATAATTGACGCTTGCAAAATGAAAAATATTATTGTTACTGAAAAACAATTAATCGAATCACACGAAGATTGGCTTGGTGATTTAAAATCTTCGATTGAATTACCAGGTAAATATTTCTTATATCACCCTTGTGGATGTAATCCATTATACTTTTCTTTCTTCTTCGATCCAGAGTATTATGCTTATAAATGCTGATTTTTTAATTAAAGCCGGAAGAGGGGAAGCTCTATCCGGCTCAAAACTAACATCCAAAACCGGAGGTTTCAAATGTCAACTGTAAAAGTAACTGAAAAAACGTATTTATTCAAGTGTGAACAATCTGGAAAGTATATCCGAATACGGGCTATAAATTTTTTGGCTGCCTGTAAACAACTTTACAACAAATTAACTGATTTCTCATTTTTGCTAATAGCAATTTTTTAGGGGGTGATATGAATAAGAAAGAGATTAACCAATTCGTAAAAGCCGGAGATGTTCAAGGCGTAATTTTAGCTTATGAGCTTGAAGAAAAAAGAAAAGCCGGATTAATAGAAAATAAAATTGTTCCTCTCTTTAATGAACTTTCAATAGTGCAAAGAATAGAAATGAAAAGGCACTTAGATAATGGCAAGTCTTTAGGCGTTCCCGAAACACTAAAAGAAAGATTGACCGAAATGTTTAAGAAAACAAAACAATCTCATAGATCATATTGGAACGACCAAGCAGAAACTGACTTTGTTTATTATACACGATTTAATAATTAAGGGGGTGAAAAATGAAAGAACTTTTAGAAATATTGCAGAACGAAGATCATAATGTAATTTATAAGAAGGGCAAGCCAAACCCATATTTTTATCGAAGGTATTTAGAATTTTTGAGAACCGGACAATATCCATATTTGGATGATACAACAAAATCTGCGGAATCATTTTTGCCAGAGTTAAACGAAACACAAAAGAAGAATTTACGGACTCAAATGTTTTATGCTTCTCAAACGTGCAGCGCAAAAGAGAAGAAAAGACAATTAAGAGAACTTTATAAACAAAACTGGAAACCGATAAAAGAAGTTTTAGACTTGCCGAACAATACTAAAATTGAATTATATACAGAAACCGACACAATTATAGGAATGGCGAAGAAGAAAACGATTTATAAGGTGTTCCATACACAGGACAAAGAAACCTATTTAATGAAACCAAAAGCAACAAGAAAAGGAATCCATATCGGTAATTTTTGGCATAGAGAAATAGCATTATTCAAATTGATTTAATCGGGCGCAATATGATAACTCCAGAAGAACAAGAAATTCTAGACGGCTTGCCTATTTGCGATTTAGGAACTATCACGAAAGAAGAAAAACGAATGCTTGAAAAATTAATCCGCAAGGGCAAAGTAGAAAAACGAAAATGGTATTTTAACAATATGGCAATGGGACAGAAAAAAACTTGGTATTACCCATTATAGATTTTTTGAAAATAAGGCGGCTATCACTTAACCGCCTTTAACTAACTAAAGAGGAGGAGAGAAATGAAACTGGAAAAAATGATTGGAACCCTTAAAAAGTTAAAATCTGATATCGAAGAAGCCGGAGGAAGTGCGAAAGATTCAGAAGTCGTACTTTATGAACCAACATTAAACGGATTCACGGCGGATATTGATTTTTCTGTTGATGACCAAAACAATATCGAATTCTTTGTAGTCGGTGGTGCAAAACCTTTTTAAGCGATAATGATTTTTTAATCAAGCCGGAAGAAGGGGAAACTTCTATCCGGCATAAAATAACACTAAACACTATGAGGTGAAAAATGTTACAACCAACATTACGAGAAAAAATCTATCTTTTCAAGTGCGAACAAAACAAATATTACGTCCAACTTCAGGCAAGGGATCTGATGGATGCCTGTAAACTGTTGTATGATGAGATAACTGATTTTAGTTTCTTACTCATAGCAATTTTTTAATCGGGGGATAAAATGAAAATTAAAGCGAATAGACAAACGATGATTTTTGAAAATAAGGCGGAATCTCACCGCCTTACATTTAACTAACTATCTGGAGGAGAGAAAAGAGAGACGGCCTGAGAGAATGGCTCTCACAATGTCATACTTATGCGACCGTCTATAGGGCAAGGAAATCCTCGCCCTAATTTTTTGAGACTAACGAATGAACTATTTCTACCTCTCGGCTCACCGATACAAACGGCTCGTAGTTCAGACCAACATTCTGTCAATCAGTATAACTTTTTAAGCTATACCACTATTAATTTTTGTATATATAAAAATGGCTCGAATCAGCGAAACATTAGCAGAGTGCTATATAGTTTTTTTGTTCCATCATCGAGCCACATAATTTTTCAGTACAAAAATAATACTCGTAGATTTATTCACACTATTATAAATTTTCGATGGACTCTAATATCTTTCTGTCGAATTTGTGAGGCGGTTTGATTCCCCTTTGCCGCAATTGCTGTAATCTTTCAAGTGCGGATTTTGCAATCTCTGTAATTTCCGGTTGCTGGATTAATGCCCCTCTAACCGATAAATAATTGATTTGTTCGTCATCAATTAATTTCCTGATGATTGTTTGGGCTGCGTTGTGTACTGCTGGTTGCCGTATATTATTCCGGATAGCTTCCTCTTCCTCTTTTGCACCTTCTGATAAATGAATGAGTATTCTCAAATTCCGTTCCGTTTTCTCTTTCATACACCCTCGCCTGTGAATTTATATAACCTTTTTTAATTTTGGCTTTTTGTCCCATCCCTCAATTTCTTTCTGCCAAGCGATATTCTTTTCAACTTCAAAGTAGGCTTCCCATAGAGCACGGTTTAACACGCTGAATTTTTTATTCTTCTCTTGGCACTTGTCTTTAATTTTTCTAGCAAGAACTTTATCCGATCTAAACTTTAGGGTTACATCTTTTTTTGTGTCCACGTTTTGTTGTGGACACACTTTATTTCTGCGGCTATGAAGCCCATAATACTTGCCAAATTCATCGTTTTGCATGGTTTCTAACTCCTATTTGTGAATCGGCTTAAAGAGTAGTTAGCCAGTCCTTCGCTCACGGTTTGGGCAATGGCATCCATTTAGTAACGTCTTTGTTGGGGTATCCTGCCATATCAACAAACGTTTTATCTATTTCATCATAGGGGTAAATCATAATAAAGGGTTCATCATTTTCGTTTATGTCAACAGTTAAATAAAATCCGCTATGTAACGGCATCCTGTCTGTGGTTAATGTCCATTGCCCAAACGTTGGTTCGCTCGGCTGGCTAACTACCGCATCAAGCGGGTTTGCTTGTATCCACCGCGCCCACTCGTCCATTGCGTTCTCTATATTGCCAGTTGAGAATCCATTGTTTTGCAATATCTCAATTTCAATACGTGCCTTGCTGTATAATATATTTATTTTCTCCATCTTTACGCTCCTCAATTTTTGTATTTAATTGGTCTTACTATTTTCGTCACGGATGTTCTTGGAAATCCCATGTCTTTTGTTTGCAAACATGGCTTTAATCTCTCCATTGCATTCGCAATAAATTTATTTTCAGTAGCCCAGAATACCGTGAACTGCATTCCGTTGTCTCTGATGTGCTTAATACAATGGTCTTCCCACTGTTCTTTTGTTCTTCCCATTGCTATCTCCTAATTGTTATTAAACGCAAACCGCTTATGCGCCACATCGTTAGGCACCCTTCAAATCATCGGGATGTATTCCAAATAAATCAGCCAAATCATCCGCAAGGTTTTCACGTAGTCCCCTCAATTTGCTTTGTAAATGTTCAATCATTACATCTTTTTGATCTTCGTTTTTCTTTTTAGCAATGTAAATCTTTTCGGCAGTTTCCAAAACTTCTTCACTCATATATGATAATTCACAAGCACCCGAATGGGAATAACCAATTAACTGTGCAAATTGCTCACGGTCAGAACGTGAAAAATTTAGCCTTGCAATTTCATTCATATCGGTTTTTGCTCCAGTCCGTCCGCAGTCAAGCAAATATTTAACTATCTCATTAGCCTTAAATCTTACAACTCCGTGTTCATCTTCTATCAATGGTTGTATCGGGTGCATAACTTGCATTTCTACGCCGACACCTTTCGGTGTCTCGCTGTTTTGATTTTTTTCGTTTTCCATTTTTGTAATCCTATTTTTTATTATTAAAATTTCCGGTGCGGGTAAAATGCCACACTGTTATGCGGATTGCGTGCTCGCATTTAACAACTTAATCAGTTGTTTCCCGCATTGTGAAATATCTCTTGTCAATTCAAAAGGTATATTTATAGGCGGCTCTAACAATATCCACCCATGTTGTATTTTCACTTCTAATTTCAATTCTTTTATTTGGTCTAAACATTTCTTAGCTATTTCATATTTTTGTTTTTTAGTCATTTTGGTCTCCCTGTCCGCACGCAACCGCATAACTAGCAATTCGTGCAGATGCCTTAGTGTTTGCGAACATTTGTAAAAACCTTCCAGTCTTTTTTACTCAAAAATTGTTTTGTTAAATACTCGGCTAAGTATGCAATCGGCTCATCATTATTGGCTTTAAGGGGATGGTCGATAGTTTCAAATAATCCTATTAAAGTATGTATTAACTCGTGCACAAATTCTGCAATAGAACTTTTGCTTTTCACCCACATGCATAATATTACTTTGTTGTTAGAAGTTATCGCAACTGATTTTCCATAAGCTCCATCAATAAAAGGTATGTCTGTTATTCCGTAATGTTTGCCAATTACGTCAAGAAAATCTTTCTGACTCGGGCAAACAACAAAGTAATAATTCATTTTGTAGATCGGTTCATAAAACCACTTATAAGAAATCATTTTTTATTCTCCATGTTATTCAAATCTGTTACGCCATCAACTAACCGGCACTGCACAATTGCAACTCCGTTATGCCGAAAAATTGCTAACATTTTCGTATTTCAGTTACTTCATCAACTCGTCCAGTGTCAGCCCAAGCAATTATATAACTATCCTTCCAAGTTCGCTTAGAGTGGATAGCTTTGGAATAGTAAATAGCTTTGTGCCAATTTTTAATACCATCTGGGTCTCCATGCTCTGCTAAAACTTCAATTTCATCACCAAGATTAAATTCTTCCGCAATTTTCGGCATAACAAGCGCATCAAACTGACTGGCTTTTTGTTCCGCCAATTTTAGAGTTTCATCAATCAGTTTGTTTACCGCTTGTTCATCCTTAAATATTCCGGTTCGTAAAGTTTTTAGGTTATCAATTATTTGTTTCATTTCTACCTCTATTAAATTTTAATATCTTGTACGCCAGCAGTTTATGCCCAAATCCGTTATACGTGTTTGGGCACTAAGTTTATATCACTTTCTACTTCATTTCCCCACGCATCCCAGCCATCAACTTTCTGTCGGGCAAATAGCTCAACTTTCGGCAGTTCATTGCCAAACATTTCTATTATTTTATCTCTAATCTCTTGTGGTTTTTGGCTGTGTTTTTCTCGGTTGCGTTTTGCTTCAACCAACTGTCTCACCTTCCTACTTTTTAAGTGTTGTGTCATTTTACCTTTTGTCCCTAATAAAACTATTTCTGCATTTTTCATTGTCCACTGTCCCATATAGCAAACTTGTTTACCACTCATTTCTTTTTTTAACCAAATAAAAGCTACCGTCTTATACTTAAATCCCCATGCGTTCATAACTTTTATTGCATCCGGTATATGTGCGTCCGTTGTCCACATTAGCAAAACGCAATCCTCGTCCGCTATTTGCCATATCGGTAGCTCGCATATCTCTTTTGTTGGCATTTCGTTGTAATGCGCTCTTGCGCCTAACTGTTGCCTACCAGCTTTCATCTTACTACCAAATTTCCACGGGGGATCAGCATAAATAATATTATACATTGCCGTGCCCAAAACGTATAACTACCGCATCAAAACGACAAAAGTTATCGTTCTGATTTTCGGTTTGTTGGGTTTGTATTTTAGTTTCTTCTTTCATCTTTTCCTTAATGTCTTTTGCGTTTTATGCTTGATACGTTATGCCGATTCAGTCGCTTTTTCCGGTAAAGTATCATGCCATTCCGTTAATGCTTTATCAAAATGGTTACATCCTGGTTTTGGACAAGCTAACCTCATAAATTTTAGTGTTGCAGCTTTGCTGTCGGGATCATCAGAAAATCTGTTTACGCTCGGCAACATTTCTAATCTATGTTCCGGGCAATATTTTGGGTTCTTGGCATAATACATAATTGCATTAGCTACACTTTCCATGTTTGAAAATGTCATTGTCGCTCCTTCACGGCATAACAATTCGCTCAAAAAGAATGCTGTAATCAGCACTGATTATGTTGCGTGTTGTTCGCCGTCTGTTTTAATTATTAAAAAATTTATTATCATATTTACTATCCGCATCTTTTTAGCTCAGTAGCCGTTATACGGACAAAAAGGGCTATTGTTGGTAAGCACCACCCAGCAAACCGCCTAATCCAAGTGAATCTAACAAACTGTATTGTCTCATCTGATTATATTGTGCCATTAATCTTTGATGATTATCTTGAAATCTTGGAAGTTCTTCTTTCGGTGCATTAACGGCTTTAATCGCATTATATAATAAGTCTCCGGCGGTTTGTTCTCTTACCTTAATCCTCAGTTCGTCCCTTTCTGTTTTTAGTTTTATTCTTTCTTGGTCAGCATCTTTGTATTGCAACAAAGCATTTATATTCTCTGCTTCCAGTCTTCCAATCTTTGCATCCTTCTGTTCAATGTTGTTTTTCAACTCTAATATTTCTTTAATAAGGTCGCCCTTTTTGCCGTATAACAAGCGGCTCAAATCCGACAACTTTTTTGCGAAGAAGTTTTTAATTTTCTGTAACATAATTTTACCTCTTAATTTTAATTTGTGTTTTTATGTCCGTTGCGGTTTAGCCGCAACTCTGTTATAGCGATGCGGTTGCTATCATTTCCAAGAGTTTTACTTGGTTGTTTTTATCACTCAAAAATTTATCTATCATATAATTGTAACTATATGATAATTGTCTCCTGTCAATTTCTTCTTTCATATTTTCTGGCGGGATTCTCCATGCTAAATAGATATTGGCTTTTATCTGGTAATCAATTTCCTTTTTGTGTTCTTCAAAAAATTTCTCCACGTCCGCAACCGCACCGGGCTGAGAAACGCCCTCGCTATAACAAGTTTTTGTAGCCGACCTGCTTTCCTGTTCGACTTCATTCCAAACTTGTAATAATGCTTGTTGCACAGATTGACTTTCTGGATAAGGCGTTGCTGATTGTATTTCTTTTATTCTTTCAGTTGTCATTTTCTACCTCTAATTAAATTTGTAAATATTTCCGCAAGCGGCTAAAAAACCACGCCGTTGTACGGAATTGCCTATAATGGTTAAAATTGTTTCAAATCCTTTTTTGTAAGCGGGTAAATAAATTATGTCTTCGGCTGTATAGTTTTTCTTTTGCTCGTTTTCTTCTAAACAATCATTGACCCACTTTATTTCTTTTTGGCAAACTTCGGCAATCCGTATAACCAGCGTTTCAGCCGGAACACTTTCTTTTGCTTGTTCTTCGGCAATCATTCGGGCTTCCATTTCTTTAGCGTCTTGTTCTTCTTGCCATTTCTGTTCTTGCCATTTCTGTTCTTGCCATTTCTGTTCTTGCCATTCTTCCATCTGCTGTGCTTGTCTGTATTCATCATCAGACGAATAATCTACTCTTTCAACTCCCATAACAAACTCCTTGTTTATTGTTTATAAATTTGTCTTCAATGTCCGTGTCCGGCTAAACGCAACTACGTTATACAGAAAACCGGCTATTGTTGGAACACATATATTAATTCAACCATTGCGATTCTAAACGCTTCTTCATCTTGACCATTAGCTTGTGGCATTCTCATTGTTTCATAAGCTAATTTTGCTTTTTTAGCTTTAATTAAAATTTGTTTTATCTGGTGTATTGTCCCACCTTGCCGCCCCAATGCCTCGCAACATTCATCAAGTAGCATTTTCTCGGTTCGTTTAGTTGCTTCTAATGTTTGTCCTATCCCTTCGGCATATCCTTCGCCATTCTCGTGTATCATCAACGGCTTGATTTCTTCCTCAATGATTCTGTCTGCAAGTATGTTGGTTTCGTTTCTACAATCAGTTGGCTGCGCTATCAGAATTTGGCTAATCCTTTCTCTTAAATTGTCCTCATCGTCCGCCGGTTTCTGTATAACTACGCCTTCAAGCCGATTGCTCTCATTAAATAACAAACAAGAGTCTATTTTGTAATTATCAATCGTTATTTGTCTTATCGTGCATCTATGTTCTAATACGCCAGTCTTTTTACAGTTATTACAATTTTCACATATTTGTTTCATTTCTTTTCTCCTTTGTTTAGTTCCGCAACGGCTTACGGCTGATCCGTTAAAGTGCCTCGCAAGCTCGGCACTTTAACACTGGCGGCGGATAACAAAAAATTTCAATCCTCTTTAACGCGCTTACGAACAAAGGTTATCTCTTTATCACCTAAAGAATCTTTATTGAGCTGATTAAATATATCGTCCTTCTTTTTCTCCAAAATCCCGATTATCCCCATAGAATCAAATCCTTCCGCTTTAGTATGAATGAACAACTTATCATCTTTAACGTAAGCAACTAAAATTAATCTCTTTTTCACGCTACTACCTCCTATTTTTTGTCGGGCGACCGACAGATTATTTAATCATTTTCTTAGCGGGTGAATTGCCGGAGCCTATTAATGTGCCTCTCAATCATTTTGTTTCCTCTAAATGTTGCACATAAAGAATTAATATTTTTATTGTTGTCGGCAAATTTTCAAACGCAAAGTTTATTTTATCAGTTTGCGCTTCTTGATGACCTTCATTAGTCACTGGAATGGAGAGAAGATTTGTCGTTTTCCTGTGCGAAAAACTTGCGAGTAAATGATGTTGCTCTGCGTTGAATTTTTCGTGAAACCATCTGTTGAACCTTTTGCTCTCATAAATTGGTATCACGTTTTTTAGCATTACAAATAAGCGATATTTATCGTCTGTTAAACTCACAAATTTCCCTTCAAAAGATTGTCAACTATTTGCCTTGCGCCGTTTACGTCTTTAACCGTTTTGTAATCCATGTTTTTGTTAAAGACTGAAGCTGCTGATAATTTTAACATTGTTCTTTCTTGAATCTCACTTAGTTTGTCGTTGCCGATTTTTACTTCCACAAACACAACAAACTTCACGTTGAAAATGAAGTGGTCTACAAATCCTTTCTGTTGCCCTCTCAATGGTCTGTTGCTGTTGAAAGTTATCACTTCGTAACCGAACGGTTTGAGTCGGTTAAATTCCTTTGTAATCTCTTTCTTCGTATTGCTTCCAAGTTTGGGTATCTTCTTCATGCTTTGTCCTCGAAGTAGTTACATCCGAATTTTGTTTCATCTTCATTAGTCAGATCAACAATAGTATAAGCATCTTTGTTGGTGCATCCGTGTGGATGTCCGTTGTTTTGTTCTTGAGAGAAATAAGATTTACAATTACGGCATTTTCTGTATTCGTCTCTCTCTTTGAGAGCTGATTGGAAACCCGTGAGACTCATTAATGGGATTATCTCAAGTTTGTGCTTCTCAAATAAGTCTTGCTCTTTCACTTTACCTCCCTAATGATTATTTCAACTTTCTTACATTCACCTTTTTTGAGTTTTGGTAAACTCACTAATTCTGTTGAAGTTCCACTCCAGAACTGACCGAGCGAACAAACGTAAATTCCGGGCTGCTTCTTGAAAAATGCTTGCGAACATACTCTTGGAATAGTTCTGTCTTTTGCTATCCATCCTTTTACTTTTATCTCTTTCGTTTTCTCTTTGAGAGATTTCATTTTGTCCTCTCTTTTGGTTTCCATTTTTTACAAATATTTAATCTCTGCCCTTTGTTAAGTAACTCAAACTTGCAATCTTTAATGCAAGTCTTACATATTGATGCTTATGGGCTTAGGTGGTTTCATCTGTCGGCTCAATCTCCTCGATTTTTTCATTTAAACATTTCGGGCAACATTCGCCCTCAATATATTTGCCCTCTCCAAAACCGTTGGAATTAATTAGTTCGGATTCTCCCCCAGACCAACCGCAATCATCGCATTTGAATTTCAATTCTTCCATACGCTCTCCTATATCTTTTGTAGCTAAAATTTTATTTTCTCGAAAAGATGCAATCCGCCTCGTTCAGATTTTTCCCAATAAAGCATGTTAAACATACTCGGCAGATGGTTTATTATATCTTCGTTGCCCGACCATCCGCCCGTAACAAGTTTCAAATTATTGCCCCATATCTCAAAAATTCCATAGTTTATATTCCACAAACTTTCTAAGTATTCGATAAATCCTTTCAAGTCTTCAACTACGTCCCAATCTTGAAGTTTTTGTAATTCTTCCTCTGTCGGATATTTATTCATTTCAAATCTCCTTATATTTTTTGTAGTTCTCGAAGAACTACTTGATTTCCGTTTACACCAAAAAGTACTTTTACTTCTCTTCTCTCTGTTGAACTGTCAATTATCGCATTATGCTGTGTTGCCCATTCAATCCATTCACCAACTGTTTTTATTTCGCCCTTGTTAGATTCATAGAGAACTTTGAATATTGGTTTTATTTTAGTTTTGTATCTCATTAGTATTCCAAAGTCATTTCAACAAAATTATTTTCTTGAAATTGGCAAACGAAGTTTTGCTTGTTCTTTCCGTGGCGTGAATTTTCCATTGTTACCAAAAAATGTTCATCTGTGAAATTGAAATTCTGTCCGTTCTTATCTCTGATAGATGTTATTCCCGCTTCTACTGGTTTGCAAACTGAAATAACAAAGTCTGCGTCTCTTGCTGGATTTTTACTTTCTGCTGTTTTATTATCTTCATTAGCTTGGCTCAAAACTATCAACGGAGTTTGTATTTGCTTTGCTGTATTTTTTAATCTTCTCGAATAGTTTGCTATTTGAAGATGTCTTGCGGTTAGTCCAGTATTCCCCTCCAATAACCCTAAGTAGTCAAGAACAAACAACTCAACTCCATATTTTTTCTTCCATGATTTCATCTTTGCAATTATTTTATCAATATCAAAAACTCTGTCCTCTACATAAATTTTAGTGCCGTCAAATAATTCAATTGCCCTTCTTTTTAACCGCCCGAACTCTTCAACCGTTAAACCATGTCCTTTCGGATTTCTTAATTTCAAATAATCTACGCCCGTTCTCATACTCAATGCTTTTTGATATAATGTTTCTTTCGTCATTTCAAGATTGAACACACCAACAGCTTTGTAGTTAAAAGCAATGTCAAGAAATAGTTGCTCTGATAAAGTCGTCTTGCCTTGTTTATAATCACCGTATATAACCACATAATCACTCTTCATAATTCCGCCAGTAGCTTTGTTAAACGATGGAAAGGTATCGCTCATTAATCCTGGTTCTTCTTTACCATTCATACGTCTTTCAATCTGATTAAAGATTTCTGGCAAGTCGTCAATCATACGGGTCTCTTTTGTCTCTATGTTGTTCCCAAGTAAATCAACATTGTCCGAAATTTTAGAAAGTATTTCAAAAGGGTCTGAATTTTTCTTTACGTCTGAAGAAATAGTTTTACTCAACTTATCAAGTTCTTTCAATAACCACTTTTCATATAATAGTTTTGTGTGAACGCTAAGATTATCAAGGGCTGGCATTAACGCCGTTATCTCGGCGAATACAGAAGGATTAATTTCTATTCCACAACTTTTCATTTGATCGTAAATAGTAAGGGTATCTATCGGAGACTCTATTTCGCTAAGTGCTATCATTGCTTCATAGATACCTTTTCTGACATCCGTAAAGCATTGAGGTCTTAAAATTTGCTCAACTTCAAAAAGTCTTTCCGGGTAGAATAAAAGTGTGCAGATTATTTTTGTTTCAAGCTGGATTGTGTTCAATTACTTTCCCTTGCTGTTTTAAATCGTTTTTGGGTTTGATATTGCCTTGTTCATCTAAATTCTTTTCAAGAGTAAAAATTGAGTTAAAATTATGCTCGCATCCATTTTTCAAAATCGTGTAAATTTTCTCTTTGCCAAATCTTTTTATTATTCTTTCAGTAGCTAAGACTTCAAGTGGTTTAGGATTTCTACCAAAAGTCCTTATCCATAACGACTGAATATTTACATCTTTCTCTATATCTTTCTCTAACTCTATCTCTATCTCTATCTCTGTGTTACACTTTGTTACATCTTTGTTACCAAGTAACAGTAATTGTTTCTTTTCTCTCGATTTTCGCACTCTCTCCGCAACTGCCGTTTCACTACCTAACATCTTGTTTACCTCAATCATGTAAATTGTGCTATCTTCGCATATTTCGATCATCTTCAATTCGATAAAAACCTTCATTGCATTTCTTACGATGTCAATATTTGTGTTAGTTACAACGGATAACATATTTTCATTATAAGGTATCGTGTCATTAAATCGTAAATTCCCGTCATGGTCTATACTTTCTAATAACATTTTCAGATAAAACAAAATGTAGTCTTTACCGTTTGGCATTGCTTCAATTATTTTAATATCGTGCCGTTTGAAAAAATCTTTTTTAAGTTTCAGCCAATAATATTTTTTTTCAGTCATTATTTGCCTATAAATAAAGCCCCAGATAATTTAGGCAGCGAACAAAGGTAATCTTGCGGAATACATTTGAACCTAAAATAAATGGGGCTTTTATGTTTAATTTTCATTTGATATTACCTTTATTCGCTTATGGAATTTACGCAAAAAAAGTATTATTTGTCAATAGCTTTTCTATATTTTAGCAATATATTTTTTATAAGACCATTACTGTTTGCTTCTCTTGAAAAGAATACTTCTTATAATTATCGCACCAATTTTTATTGAAGGAATATCCTTTCTTCTCCAACGCTTGAATATTTCCCTGTAAGTCCATTATTCCCATCTTAGCCGCATCTAACGAAGAGATGTAACCGTATTCGTTTATGTAGTCTAAAATTCTTTGTTGTTGTGTCGGTTTCATTGTTGCCTCTCATATCTTATCGAGTCGTCTCCGCCCATCATTACCTTGCCAAGTATATCGTTGCGGACTTCAAGACCGTTCTTCAGTATCAGCGTATCTTTCTCAACGTATTGCTTCGCCCTTGTTCCGCTTAGTTTCAGAGTCTTAATCTTGGCAACCCATTCTAATGTCTTTTCAGATTCCAAGATTATTACCTGCCTTCGCTTACCTCCGTATTCCTTTGTCCGCAATACTTCTACCTTTGAATCAAAATGGTCTCTGTATGCGTTTGTCTTTACTTGCACTACCGTAAGTCCGTGTTTGTCTGCAAACTGTTGAGCTGTGTAGGTCTCCATTTAGTCCTCTTTAGTTTAAAATGGGAGGTCTTGGCTGTCGTCTTCCTTCTCCACTTGCTCAAAACTTCCCGTCTGTTTAGTTTCCGAACTTTGCGAACTTCTTTGGCTGTCTGGTTTCCATGTGTCAACGGTTAAATAAATATCCTTGCCGTAAGTGTCCGGTTCTTTCTTATCAACTACATTTAGCTTAACGTAAGTCTTGCCGTTGTATTGGAATGTGTATTCTGGCGGTATGTCTGATAAGCATACGCTTATTTTTCTCGCCCAGTCTTTTTCTTTCTTGCCACTTCCGCAATAGATTTTCTTTTCGTCTGACATTTGCTACTCTCCTTATTAAAAAAAGTTAATTAATTCTGTTTCTATTTCGTGTTGTGTTGCTTGTGTATCTTCAATAACTACTTCCAGCACTTTGTTATAAACATCTTTAAATTTATCCTCGTCCATATTCGCAAAAGAAATACTTTCTGGCTCTATCATTATTCCTTTCGGGGTTTTGTAGGTTGTAAAAAAACCAGCTTTCATTGTTACATATTTGCGGTAAGCATCAAATGGCATATTTACACTCTTACTATTCTCACAACCAAGTTTGCATAGAGCCATAAACTTTCTATGGAATAATGGATTTCTTTCACGTCTAATTTCTGCGGAATATAATTCTCCAAGTTTTAATTTCTTTTTCTCTTCTAAATCGGAAGCATATTCCGGCTGCAATCCCTTTTCGGTATTTCTAACAAGCAATTTCATTGTAATCTCTCTAACCGTTGCTGAACATCTTTAATTGCCTTGTCTAATACTTCTAAGATTTGTTCCTGGATAGCACTATTGGAAAAATGTGGCTCAATAATTAATTGCATCTTTGGATGAAACATTACAAAATCGCACCACTGTCTCTGGCTTGCCAAAAGACCGCCTTGCATTTGATACAAATATTCTTTCGGAATTTTTCTACTAAGAGCAAAATCAATTAATGTTGTGAATCGAGGACATTTTATTTCTATCAAACCCGCATCACCGACAAGACCGTCTGGCGAATAGCCGAACCATTCATTATATTCAATAAATCCTACTTGCTCAACATCATTAAAGGTTTCCATTTGATACTTCTCTCGTGCGTATGGCTCTAATTCTGTTCCTCGTTTCATATCGTTGTTCACATAAACATCTGGTATCTCGCCTGTTAAACGCTCAAAGACAATCTTATTGATAGCATCGTTATATCCTTTTGTTTTTTCTCCCATAAATAAATCTGCAAGGGTAGAACAAGTGAACTTCCCCTTTCTGATGTTATACCAATCCTCGCTGTGTTGCTCAAACTTGTGTATAATCATTTTAACGCATCCAATTTGTTCTTAATAATTCCGTAAGCAATTGTCTCGGCTAAACCTTTTTTGATAAACTCATTTTTTATGTTAATGGCTTTTATTTTCAGTTCATCGTGGTTTGTAAATTCAGAGAGGAGTATATTAAGTTCTTCAATAATTTTTACGTCTGGTTCGGTAAGATTATCAAATCTTCCAATTAAATTATCATAACCAATTTCATCTGCTCGGTTAAGGTCTTTGCCAAATAACTTGCCAAGTTTTTCTACTGCATCTTTAACCGCATAACTTTCGGCAGCCGGTAGTGCTTTCATAACTCCGTCTGCCTTCACTTTTTGCCAATCACTCGCACCTGCGCCCGAATCCGTTTGAATAGCACATGCCCCAAGTCCGTCTATCCAATCCCATTGATTTGTAACGGGGTCTAAATAATGCACTCTTACCGCAACATAGGCGGAGTTTGCAAGTATTCCCTCTCTTAGAATCTCTACACGCCACTTAACAAAAATAGATGTCAGCAAATATTCAATTCGTCCAATTGGTAAATATTTTATTTTCTTTAATATCGGGTGTTCCTTTACCCATTCCTGTTTCGGTGGTTGGTTCAAAAGCACATTTAGATCGTTGTGTTTTGCCAATTCTACTGATTCAGAATAAATATCTTTTATCGCTGGTAAATTCCTTTCTGCCATTTACTCCTCCTCTACTTTTAATAACTCTGCGTCAACTAAATTGTTTACTGTTAGCAATAGTTCTCTATTTGCTGTGTCAAGAATCCCCTCGATAATCCTTTCGTAAATTCCGTTCAGCAAGATTGCACTATTGCGGCTCTGCAAGATTTCAAGTTTTCTATTAATCTCTTCCCACTTCTTGTCGCACCATTCTTCCTCTTGTTGCGCTATTTTGTCAAGCTCTATCTTGCGGAGAGGTCTTGTAAAATTTTTAACTAAGTCGTGCATCAAGCTGGGCGTTTCTAATGTCTGTGGCATGGTTAGTTCTCCTTTTTATTTCTCTTTGGTTCAAACAATATCCCAGCTTTACCGCATTTCCCCCCATAGATTCTTTCTATTTCACAATATCTGTCTGTAGTGCCTTGGACTATATCCAAATTATTGGGATGTTTGCATAAAGCAAATTCTGCTGTGAACCAAAAGCCGTGTTTAAAATATTTGCAATCTTTGCAAAAGTTCATTTTAGTCTCCTTTATATTCTTTACAAATTTGATCTATAATTCCTTTGATGCCGAGAATTAAACTCTTCGCTTCGTCAAGTTGCGCTTCCATCTTTGCGTGAAGTTCATCTATGGAGCGTTCTTCTAATGGCTTGCAATGTTCCCCGCAAGCGCTGCATATATCTGTCTCTGCTATTATTCCTTCGCCACAACAATTACTTATTTGTCGCATTTCCCACCTCTTCCTCGTCAAGTGTTATATAATGTTTGAGTGTAAATATCGTTTGCCCTTCTTTGCTGATATTGCTTAGTGTCTCGGAATTGTGCCTCTTCATATCCTCAATGATTTGGTCGTCCGACCGAAACATCGGCTCTACTTTCCCTGTTGCCATGAAACCTATTATTGGTGCGAATATTTGATTTACGTTGTTCATTTTACCTCCACGAATTTTTTGTTCTTTAGTTTGTACCAAGTATTTTCTTTTATCTTCTTGCCGTCAATTTTTGCTGATGCAACAAATTTTATCTCGTTGTTATCGCCATACTCTGCAAGCGTTATCCAACATCCCTTTTTGCCTTTTATTATACCATTGATGCCGATATTTGCGCCGACTGATTTTTCGCCTTGCATTTCTAACTGGCTGTAATATCCGCTTGATGCTAACTGGCTGGAATCTCCGCTTGATGCTAACTGGCTGGAATATCCGCTTGATGCTAACTGGCTGGAATCTCCGCTTGATGCTAACTTGCTGGAATCTCCGCTTGATGCTAACTTGCTGGAATATCCGCTTGATGCTAACTGGCTGGAATCTCCGCTTGATGCTAACTGGCTGGAATATCCGCTTGATGCTAACTGGCTGGAATCTCCGCTTGATGCTAACTTGCTGGAATCTCCGCTTGATGCTAACT